>Ga0224506_10000145_pt1 | contig 70135 bp, 69 predicted proteins | sample SF_Jan12_sed_USG_2_FD_169108 | JGI IMG/M metagenome (GOLD analysis project Ga0224506, IMG submission 169108) | Sediment microbial communities from San Francisco Bay, California, United States - SF_Jan12_sed_USGS_8_1 | ecosystem: Environmental > Aquatic > Marine > Sediment | place: USA...
TTATAAGATCATAGTCCAGTCGCTGACCTTTTTTGGTCACTTAATTTCACAGAGTTTATAAAGCAATTAATCGGGGTATCCTGTTCTAACCCTATTTTTTTCATGACTGTTAGTAGTAAAGGCTAACGAGGTTATTTTGTCTAAATTAAATCAAATTAATAAACGGCTATTGTTAGTCCGTCTTTATAAGCTTTTTCTGTTGATTAGTTTTCTTGGTTTACTGACGCCTTTTCTTTTAAGTCTTACAGTATTTATAAGCGATTCTGAAAAAGAAGTTGTTAACAAGTGGGTTGTATCTGTTCCTGTTAAAAATTTGTCATCTGGCAAAATACATGCACTGCCGTGGAGCGGTGGGCTTTATTGGGTGTATAAGCGCACAGATAGGGATATAAGTTCTTTAAAAGGAATTAATTCTCAGCCCAGTAGTTCTCAGTTCAGAGATGCTGGCTCAAATGATAGTGATCAGCCAGTTAATATGGCTAATAACTTTAGATCAACGGATGAACAGTTCTTTGTTTTTGTGCCCCTGGAAAGTAAGCGTGGATGCCAGGTTCGATTATATGGCGGTGAGTCTGCTATTAAATTCATTGAGCCGTGTTTTGGCTCACAATATGATGCAGCTGGTCGGGTGTTTAAAGAGAGTGGTCATAAAGACCAGATGAATTTGTCAGTACCCATGCATAAAATAGAAAATGGCACTTTAAAAATTGCTGTCTGGATAAAAAGCAAGTGAATAATGTAATTAATGTAAAAGGGGGGGCAGAGTAATTATTGCAAATTATGTTAAACTAATTGTTCTCCTGTTATATAAAAATATCGATAATGAAAAATACTGACGTTTTGAATATGGATTTATCTCAAGTTGCTTGTGTACTGGCGGGTGAGAGTGAGTGGATAAAGAGCCCGGCGGATGGCGTTTCACGACTTCCATTAGAACGCGAAGCGGCTGAATCTGGCCACACCACCAGTTTTGTAAAGTTTGAAGCGGGCTCTTTTTTTCCTGAACATACTCATTACCAGGGTGAGGAAATATATGTTCTTGAGGGTGTGTTTTCAGATGAGCATGGCGATTACCCTGCCGGTACGTATCTTAGAAATCCACCCGGTTCGAAACATAAACCTTTTACAAAAGAAGGTTGTACTATTTTTGTGAAACTTGAGCAGTTTCAAGCGGATGACAATAAACATGTTGTACTCCGGCCTGAGCAGCAACAATGGCAGCAGGGTATTGGCAACTTAAAAGTATCATCATTACACGTGCATAACACCGAAAGCACCGCACTTGTGCATTGGCCAGCTAATGAAGTTTTTCAATCACATACACATTGGGGTGGGGAAGAAATTGTTGTTATTAGCGGCAAGTTTATTGATGAGTTTGGTGAGTACCCCGCAGGTAGTTGGATACGCAGCCCGCATATGAGTCAACATTTCCCCCGTGTTGATGAAGAAACACTGATTTTAGTTAAGGTCGGTCATTTAAATAATTAATGAGGGGAAAAATTAAACTAACTTAACAGGCATCCATTTTAAGAAAACTGTAAAAAAACAATAAAATCAGAACCTTACCTCAAAAGTAAGTTAACATGGGTGTCAATATAAGATCTTTAATATGAAATTTACACGAATCATTTCTCCCTGGTATTGTTAGTCTATAAATATAAAAAATAAGAGGTATAGAATGGCTGCATGGATTCCTTTAATTAAAACAGCGCTGCCTTATGTGGTGCAGGTTGTGTCGATTGCTATTCCTGCTTTTACATCGAAAGCAGATGATAATAAAAATAGTGAAATTATTCATAAACAAATATCTGAACTTCAGTCTGCGGTTACACAAAATGCAGAGTCGGTAAAAATTTTAGCAGAACAACTAAAAGGAACTATAGAAGGTATTGATACTGCCGCATTAAAAATTCAACAAGAGGTTGCATTGCTCAAGCGTCTTTGCCTGCTCGCTATTATCATTGCAAGTGTTAGTGTTGTCTTTGCCCTTGCATCTGTTCTAACTAAATAGAGTTAGAACGTGTCTCATAGTATATATAAAATAAAACGGGTCGGTGACATATGAGAGTCATTAGTATTAGCGTTTGTCACCGATGCCTTTAAACTGTTATGCCATTATTGGTATGATCCGTTTTAGAGTTGATGTCTTTTACTTAAGTAATAGGTGATAAAGATCAATTGATATAAGTATTGAACTCCCGGGAATTATAGTTGAAAAATAATAAGCATCTTTTGATTTCTGAAAAAACGCCCTGGGGTGAGATCCAGGTATGCCAGGATGATAATTTTCGCTACCTATATCTACAAGAACAAAAAGCGGTACAGAGTAAGTTAGATATTGAGAAAAAAGAAGAACTTCAACTGCAACATTGTCGTGCAATGATGAGTTTTTTACTGTTTCAGTCAGAGCCAAAATCATTATTACTGCTTGGTTTGGGTGGTGGTAATATAATACATTTCTTATCTCACTGGTTTCCTGAAATAAATATTACTGCCGTTGATATTAATGAGAAGATGGTGGATATATCAAAAAAATATTTTGCAGTTACAGAAACAAGCCATATTAATATTGAAGTGTCGGATGCTTTTTCATATATGGCGCATCAAAAGGCTGATCACACTGATGTGATATTAGTTGATATACATGATGGGATACGTATCCCTGATTTTATTGAAAATAATGAATTTATGAGCCATTGCTATCATACTTTGTCGGAAAAAGGGGTGTTAATCATTAATGTTATTGCTGCTGATGATGAACACTTTTTAAATATAATGAGAACATTACGTAAGTCTTTTACAGGCGTCAGCTTATGTATCTCATTAAAGGATAATAAAAATATATTAGTGTGCGCAGTTAAGTCTTTAAGTACATTAGATATGAACCGGCTTCATAATAAAGCAGATAAGCTTCAGCAGAAATATGGTATTGAATTTAGTCAGTTTATTCAGGACTCGGTTAAATTAGATGAAAAACAGTCTTACTAAGAACATTGGTTTGGGAATATCTGGCGCCAGATGAAAAACTAATCCAGTTAATGCTTTAGCTTAAAGAGTAAACATACCGGAGGGATTAAAAAACGATCAGATTGTTGATGTTCTGACACCACTTAATTTCTACTTGTTTTTGGGGTATAATTAGCCGCCATTTTATATTTGAGTTATCGTCATCAATTCCATAGATAAAAAAGAATTAAATCAGATACCTGCACCTGTAATGTCATCAAGTTCTGTTGAATCAGTATCGGTAGCAAATACACAGCTTAAAATTGCTACTTTGAATTTATTCAACTACCTTGAGCCACCCAATGCTTACTATGATTTTGATCGTATTTATAGTGCCGAGCAATGGCAGAAAAAACAACGCTGGGTGTCTGAATACTTACGTCAATATCAGCCTGACATTATTGGGTTTCAAGAGGTTTTTAGTGCTGAGTCATTAAAAGCGTTAGTTGCCTTGCAAGGTTATGGTTATTTTGAAGTGGTTGATCAACCTGAAGTGATTGATGATTTCATTTATAAGCAGCCTGTTGTCGCCATTGCGTCTCGTTTTCCTATCGTTGATATTAATTCGGTCAAAGCAAACACTGAACTCGTACAATCATTAGGCTTGACTGATGACTTCTCTTTTAGTCGAAAAGTATTAAGGGCAACGATTGACGTTCCGCATTTGGGTAACTGCGATTGTTATGTTGTGCACTTTAAATCGAAACGTCCAATGATTGAAATTGATGAGCAAGATACAAATCGATCAGCAGAGAAAACGATTATTGAAAGCTTAAAAGCAGATGTGGCGGGTGGCTGGGGCTCAACCATACGGCGGGGCAGTGAAGCCACGTTGTTAATGATTGATATGATTGAGCGGCGTGAGATGACGGGATACCCGATGGTATTAATGGGTGATTTTAATAATACCCTGGCTGATGGTGTGTTAAGCCATTTACTGACAAGCCGCTTACGTTTTGTGTCTGAAATTGACAGCGAGGCTTATCTTGCTAAGTATTGTTTAAACGATGTATGGGATTTGTTTCAACTGACTCAATCTCATGAGACCAATGAAAGATATGACCCAAATGAAGTTGATGACAGAGATTTAGAAATAAATCAAAATAATAAAGTAGTGCGTAGCCCAACACATTATTTTGGTGGCAAAGGCTCGGTACTCGATTACATTTTATTGTCATGTGAATTTGATGCCAGTTATCACGACAGTCTTTTTGAGGTCAGTGCTTATCATACATACAATCGGCATTTAATTAATCCTATTTTCGATCGTGATGGCGAAAGTACAGATCATGGCATTGTGTTAGCTACATTAACCTTAAGGTCATGACGGCAAATTATTCAGAATAAATGGGATCGGTGAAGCTACCGCTCCTCGAAAACGGCTCCTCGACTTTATCTCCTGAGTCGTTCTACCTTCTGCATCCTTGCAGTCGTGCGTTATTCTAACTTCCACCGTCCATGGTGGTCGCATGCAGGCAACAAATGAGAATCATTGGTGTTTGTATTAGTGTTTGTCACCGATCATTATATTATTTAATCAGTCTTATTCTTTTATGCAAGCCTAATCCAGCCAGACCAATTACCATTAAAAATAAACTTGCAGGTTCCGGAACTGAAGAAATATTACCGTCGTGTACAGCCCATGCTGCATATTCATTACCCATGTCCTGAGAATCCCAGCATGCACATTCCATATCAATCCTCCAGGCATTTGTGGGCTCATTCACATCAACTTGGCCGGTCCAGTACCAGTGAGCATTATTATCAACCAGATTAACAAACGGTAAAAGTTCATCAGTGGATAAAGTATCACCACCGCTCAATTCATTCCAGAGAGAACCAATTTCATTAGTAGAGGTAGAAGTAGTAGGGCGGGGGTTAGTGTTGTCATAAGTTGGCAAACGCCAGTTGTCGTAACCTGCATAGGAGAGATCTGCAGCCCAGTTGGAGGCTGTGCCCCAGCTCATATTACCATCTGCATCGAATCCTGATGTCATGGCGTAATTTGCATCCTGGAGCCATGTGACGTCGAGATCGCTGTCATAAATCAAACCGGAGCCGTTATCGATTAAAAGTGCATTTGCATTTGGGATTACTAAAATGAATGCGAGTAATATTCTGATATTGATGTTCATTTTTCATCTCCTTATTAATCTTCATCATTATTTCCATACAGAAAGTATCCAGCATAATTTGTACCATTTTTGTAACTTATTGATATTTATAAAATAGTATTCCACGACTATCAGTTAAATTTGAAAATCGTAAAATATAGTTACACTTTATTACTTTATTAAAAGAGGGAGGTTTAAAAGAACTTATAACCTATTCTCAGCCCGTATAAATTTATATCTTGATGATCTGACGTCCAGAATCTTTCTGAAAACCTATAATAAATAGATAAATTAACCGCTTCAGTTAGATTAGTTAGAAACAATGGTTCAACATATGTAAACATATATCTATCTACTGTATAATCAGTATCGTATTGTGCATATTGCAATCCCATATACAGAAATAATTTCTCATTGGATCTAATCCTTATACCAATAGATGCATCTAGGAATCCAAGTGATAAATCATTTTCTGTAATCATCCTTGAAACACCTAGTCTCCAACGATAAAGAATATCATTCTGATTAGTTTCTATAATGCCCTGTGAATTATCTAGCAGTTTATGTAAAAATACTTCCTCTACAACTTTGTCACCAGTAGGATTCGAGTGATAACCAACCTCTACAGTGTATTGTTTTTCATTTTCTGCCTGTAGAAGATTAGGAACGAAAAGTAATATGGTTAAATATTTAATTGTTATATTTTTCAACGTTCATCCAGAATATTGTTTTTATTTTTAATTTACCCTTGACTTAATATCACATGCTGACTTTTAAAATAATAGCGCTTTTTTTCTGATACTCACGTAAGAAAACCCCTACATGGATACCCTTCATAAATAGCCAATAACGACAAATAATTTAACAACATATATGCCAAATATTCTTAATATATTTCTCTATTAATACCCTTCATGATATAACCATACTTGTATAATATTAAAGTCAAAACAATCATATTGATTTTTATTTAAATTAACTTTTTGATTGTTAATTCGCCCATGGTCTAATGGAAAAGCTACCGGAGGGATTGAAATTTATTCAATCGCGTACGGGCTCGCACCGAGCTAAATCATTAATCACTGTAAGTGGTTCGAATTATCAGCTTGATATCAGTCTTATCGTGTTTTTTTTGAAGGTGATATTTGATGTTAAACTTGCCCCTGGTCTTCGTTTTGTATTTTAACTATCGATAGGCATCATTGTTATGAAACTAAAATATAGCTTCCTGCTTGGCTTTTTTTTGCTTGGCGTTATACCGTCGATGGTTTTTGCTGCTGAGCAAAGTGTTTCGACGGGGGCCAGGGTAGAGCGGGTTTTGGTAGCGCCTCAGATGGGGCGCTGGCAGGTGATCGGTATTCCGCAACAGTGGCTTTTAAAGCACTGGGAGGAATCGACATTCCAGTCTTTATATATTGCGCTTCGCGGCCCGCATGCAGATGATTTGGGGAACTATGCGCCCTGTCACGCGCCATCAAGATTGGTCGTTGGCTTAGAAGATCAGGATGACAATCGCAAAGAGTATCTGCTGGCCTGTTTGTATAGCTGTTCAGCGAACGATAGTGTAAAGAAAGTGTATCGTGACCTGTGGGCGCGCAATACACACCTTGAGGGTATAACGGCCCAGCTTTTAGTCGACGGTAAAATCGAAATAGTTGAACACTATGTAGAAAACCTTGGCCTGGAAAGAAAACACTTACAAGATATTGCCGTTGTAGAAAAGAACCGCTATGGCAAAGAAAAGAGATTGCGCGTGCATCAATTCTCGGTTTCTGATCTTAAAAAAGCCGTGAAACAAAAAGCCAATCGAGGGTGTCTTAATGGGGACAAGCCACGTCGCTAGAATCGACCATGGGTTGTGAAAAAGCTGACGGAGGGAATAAAGTTTAATCGCTCCGTCAGCTTTATTGCTCACCGTTAGGGCTTACTTCGCAGGCAATGTCTGCATATATGTCAGTAAATGCTTAATGCCTTCACTGCTTAGCTTAAAGCGCATACTGGGCATGGGTTCATTGGAACGAATCAATCCTATTTTATAGCGCTCGCGAATATTACTGTTGTGCATGGTCATGTGGTGCATGCTTGACCCAGGGTGACCGTTGTAAATTTTATGCAGTGCTTCCCACGGATTCTTGCTGGCGACGGTGCCTATATATTCCGGGTTTTTGCTGTCTTTAAAGTTAATGTCTGTGCCATCGGTGCCGTGACAACGCACACATTTGTCAGCGAAAACATGCTGGCCAATTCTAATGTCGCCTTTTGCTTTAGCGGTTTTATCATCGATGAATTGTGTTGTATCGACCTGGCCATTTGCTACGAAACGTGCGAGCAGGTTCAGGGCGCGGTCTCGCATAACGGTGTTGTACTGGTGATTGTCGTCTTTGAGTATGCGCATGATCTCATTGGGGGAGGTGTTAACGTACTCACGAATGCCTTTTATGCCAGTGAAGTGGCTGCCTTTGTTATAGGTGCCCTCTTTTCCCCGGTAATCCCAGCCATGGCACTCTTTACAGCGCCAGGTGCTGGCGCCTTTATTCACGCCTTTTGATGGGTAGGCGGGATGTGTCTGCGCTGGTTTTTTTAAACCATACTCCTGCCACCATTTGTCATACAGCCTGCCGCCTTCAGACAGCCTGTTGTCCATGTGACCGCGCATATGTTTTCCACCCATGTGCATGCCGCGCTGCTCAGAGATTGCTTGAGGGGTAAATAACAGTGTGCTGATAGTTGCGAGTATGCTTAGCCGTCTTACTAACATAATAAGCTCCTTGTGATCGATTACGTATTGACCAGAAATAGCGGCTTCTATTATTGGTATAGCGGAATGGATTTAACCAATTAATTTTTGTGATGCAGGTGATAATGAGTTCTTATAAATAGTCTGGAGTCAACAGGGGCCTGAGAGCGTTTTTTTAATATTGCTCACTTCAAATATCAAATTATTATTATTCAGTTTAAGTAACACCGCGCCAATGGCATTACCGCACGGGCTCGCAGCTGGCTAACTCATTAAATTACGATTAGTCATTCGCAATTATCAGCTAGATATCAGTTTATGGTGCTGTGTTTGCCAGCTTGCGTTTTGCTTTAAGCTGCTAGGGGTAGGGTGGTCAGGTGCTATAGGTGTTCAGTCTTCAGGTGCCAGGCAGGCTTTAAAACTTGCTCTTGAGCCGAATAAGGACTACTATTTGGCTCATTATATGAGCCGAATAGCGGCGTTTAATCGGCTCAAACATCACTGCCGCATCGTTAACAAGGTGGAACGCAAACAGACAATGTATATCTGGCAAAGCCAACAGTGGCCACATTTCAGCTATCAACAGGCGCTTATTCAGCCCAGGTTAGAGCAGGTGCAGGCCTTACAGCATCAGCTTACTGGCAAAGCCAACGACTTGCCAGCCGATCTTGATCGTCAGGCAGAAATGGACGCACTTATCCAAAATGCCATCCAAACCTCAGAAATCGAAGGTGAAAAGCTCAATGTCGGTTCGGTGCGTTCCTCGGTTGCCAGGCAATTGGGCTTAGATCAGGCTGGCATGCCGCATGTTAATTTCGCCAACAGCACGCGGCAAACAGAAAGCCTCGTGGCAATGCTTTGTGACGCCACAACTGATTTAGAGCAAAGCATTCATCAACAACGTTTGTGTGAGATGCAAGCCGCGCTGTTCCCAGAGCCGCCGCTGAGCCGCCATATTAACGTCGGTGAACTGCGTGCTGATGCGCCCATGCAAGTGGTATCACAACAAGGCCGGCGCGAAGTTGTGCATTTTGAAGCACCGCCCAGACAGCAGTTAGAACAGGAACTGGCAGCATTTATAGACTGGTTTAACAAAAGCGCATTAGAAGCAAACGTGCTGCGCGCTGCGATAGCGCATTTGTGGTTAATAACGCTGCACCCATTTGACGATGGCAATGGCCGTGTCGCACGTGCGCTCACAGACCGTGCACTGGCACAAGCAGAAGACACAAGCGTTCGCTTCTATTCATTAAGCGCAGCCATAGAAGCTAATCGAAATGACTATTACAACATATTAGAAAACACACAAAGCCTAAAAACAGCAAGCCAGGCAAAGTCTGAAACCGATATCACAGACTGGCTGATGTGGTTTTTAGAGGTGTTGTCACAGGCTATGCAGCAGGGCATCCATCGCATCGATCGGGTCGTGGCAAAAGCACGCTTTTGGCAAATACACAGCCAGACAGTGTTAACCGAACGCCAGGTTAAAGTATTAAACCGTTTGTTAGACAGCACCGGTGAAGAATTTACAGCTGGTATCAATGCTAGCAAATACAAAAGTCTGGCCGATGTCAGTAAAGCAACCGCCACGCGTGATCTTGCCGAACTGGTTAATAAAGCTTGTTTAAAACAATTACCCGGTGGCGGTCGCAGCACCCGCTATGCCATTGCCACCGTGTAACTGACAGCCCTGCACCGCACGGCGTCACACTTAGCTAACGCGTTGAGTTAATGTTAGCAATTCTCAATTATCAGCTTGATATCAGCTTATAGTGCTGTGTTGGGCCGGTTACGTTTTGCTTTAAGCTGCAAGGCTAAAGGGCATAATGTGGTTTTAGATGTTCTAGTTAAAGTGGCAGAGGGATTAAACTTTATTCAATGGATATTTCTTATCACTAGAAATGCCTATAAATAAAAATCATCAAATTTATAAATAAAAAATATTGGTCTTTTTGGTGGTTAGGCTTCATCTTGGAAGGGTGCAATACCAGATAAATAAATCAGGATGGATTTAATTTATTTTGCAGCCATGACAAGGAGAAGGATATGAAAAACGTCGAAAACCTTTTTGATAAAACCATTAGTGAAATCGATAGTATGCTTAAAACCAAAACGGTGGTTGGTGAGCCTATTACAATAGAAGGCAATACGTTGATTCCGTTAATTAGTGTTGGCTTTGGCTTTGGTGCCGGAGGTGGTGAAGGTACAGACCCAAAACACAGCGCTGGTACCGGTGGTGGCACTGGCGGTGGTGGCGGTGTTAAGCCGGTCGCGCTTGTTATCATCAATAAAGATGGGGTGAGAGTAGAGCCGGTTAAAAGTGGCGCTGCTTCGGCGATGGAGAAAATAGCAGAGACCGTCAGTAAGGCTGCTACTGCCAAATCATAGCGCAGCCTGGCCGGGTAATGGCAACCTCATTATTGCTGAGCATTGTGTGCTTGCTGGTTCTGTTGATCGTTTTGCTGGCTGTGCCCGTTTCATTGAGTTTTTGCTTCAGCAGCGAACAGCAGAAGCAGGGCTTTATTCATTTTAAATGGCTGTTTGGGCTGGTGAACTTTAAAACAAATTTTCCAGATGAGACAGAATCAGTCAGTGATAATACACAAGCGCAAACACAAAAAGAAAAACCCGTTAAAACCAAACCGGCCAAAACAAAAGCGGCTAAAGCAACTCATGATACGCGAGGTTTTGTTACTTTGTTAAAACAGTCGAGCTTTCGCCGGCACATTATGCGTTTTATAAAACAGTTGTTGCGAGCAAGCCATGCCAGGGATCTCTATCTGCGGTTGCGCATTGGCCTGGGTGAGCCTGCAGACACGGGCATGTTGTGGGCTGTTATGGGGCCTGTGTCCAGCCTGTTGAGAAACCTGCAGGGGGCAAGCATCGAGCTTGAAGCCGATTTTATTGATGCGGTGTTAGAGATCGAAGGGCAAGGTCAGTTTCATCTGATACCACTGCAGTTTATCGCCCTGGTGATAATGTTTATATTATCGCCAACAACAATACGTGCATGGAATACTGTGCGACAAGCGAGATAACGATGGAGACTATTACAACAGAATCGGCAGTTAGCGTTCAAGGTACAATACTGATCGCCGTTGTGCGCACTTTTTTTAAATCTGAAGATAAGCCATTTGCTCGCTGGTTAGCAGCCAGCAAACAACCACTGGCAATCATTGTTTGTAATAAAAACGGCGTACATGCTTTTGATATGCAGTCTGCAGAAATTTCAATGGATTCTCTACGGGAGATAATGCCAGGTCTGAATAAAACATTAGAGCCTTACCTGAGTCAGCAGAACCGTTAATATCTCAAGGGGCGAGCGCCTCTGAGGCAAACGGGTGGCCACGAGGACGCGCGAGCTAGGACAACCGCTGCTGATCAAGTTAAAAGGAAGCGTTGAAGCCTTTTATAGTTAAGTGTTTTGTTGCGTGGCTGGAGATTTTTAGAGGCAGAGTAAAAATACATTGCTGTTAAGCGTGAACGTTTTACTTAGATCTCGATTATTATAGCCTGGCTTATTTATATTTTTCGCTCAGGGTTTTGAATTGCTCCATGAGATCATCGCAGCTCTGTTTGGCTGCTTCGCACTTACTTACGGTCAGGGTTTGTTTTGTGTTTTTATCCTTAAGATGAATGGTTTTTTTGAATAATGCCGGTGAGACTTTATTCACATCCGGTGCAACGAACCAGTACACGCGGTTACCATTTTTCATCCGGGTTACAACCGTCCAGCCGCCATCATGGGTAATGCTTGCGTCAGGCGTTTTTGTCGCTTCTTCAAACGCACCATAGGTCATTGTGGGATCAACCGAGATGGTCGCTTCCTGAGGTTCGGAGCAAGCTGTCAGGAAGTAGATGGTGATCAGGGAAATAATGCTTAGGAAATATCTCATCATCGTTTTGTCATCGCAGATTTATCAGGAATAATCATATTTATAGAGCATACACTTTATTTTTAAAGGCGGCGAATAAAACCTGGCGGCAGGTTGCCGGTTTTTCTAACATCAGCAAAACATTGTGATCTGGTCCTGGATTTTGCTATGGAAACCATCAAATGTTAAGGGTCTCTCTCGCTTTATTGTGTGATATGTTACCTGGCAGATGTTTTAACACTGGTTTTCCGAATCAAGTTATTCCGAGCCCATTTATCCCGATCTGAAATCTCGATCTAATTTAGCCGGATTCAATTTATCTATGAAAAATAAACTCTCCCAGGAAACGGCTGCAGCCGTATTGACGCTAGAGGATCTCGCACAATGTGCAGACTACTCGTTGATGGCGTCGCTCAATTGCGACCCTGAGGCGAAAGAAAACGGTGTTGATCACGCACCGCGACAGGTTTTGTCGGGGCACTATGTTCCTGTCAATCCCACGCCTATCGATGGCCCTGAGTATGTCGCGCATAGTCAAAACTTTTTCCGTGAGCTGGGCCTTGCTGATAGCCTGGCAACGTCAGCCGATTTTATGCGGGTGTTTAGTGGTGATCTCTCGCAGGTGCCGGAACCGATGCACAAGGTGGGCTGGGCCACGGGTTACGCGCTTTCTATTTTCGGTACCGAGTACACTCAACAGTGCCCGTTTCAAACCGGTAATGGCTATGGTGACGGTCGGGCGGTTTCTGTGCTGGAAGCGGTGATCAATGATCGCCGCTGGGAAATGCAGCTGAAAGGGGGCGGTCGTACACCTTACTGCCGTGGCGCGGACGGTCGCGCCGTGCTGCGTTCGAGTGTGCGGGAGTTTCTGGCGCAGGAGCACATGCAGGCGCTGGGTGTGCCGACGTCACGATCACTGAGTTTGTACGTTTCGAAAACGGAGACCGTGCAGCGACCCTGGTATTCGGAAGGCTCACGATCGGTGGACCCTGACCGCATGGTATCGGAGCCGGTGGCGATCTCGACGCGCGTCGCGCCGTCGTTTCTTCGGGTTGGTCAAATCGAGCTCTTCGGTCGCCGTGCGCGAAAGAACGAACACGCCAATGCGATGGTCGAGCTCGAAAAGATTGTGCTGCATCTGATCGATCGTGAGTACGCGCATGCTATCGACAACACGCTTAACATCAGCGAGAAAGTGGTGTTGCTCGCGCGGGAATTTTGCAGCCGTCTTACCTCGCTGGTGGCGAACTGGATTCGTGTCGGATATTGCCAGGGTAACTTCAACAGCGATAACTGTGCCGCCGGTGGTTTCACACTGGACTTCGGTCCGTTTGGTTTCTGTGAGCTTTTTGATCCCTACTATCAGCCATGGACGGGGGGAGGGACACACTTCGCGTTTTTCAATCAGCCCGTGGCCGCGGAACGTAACTTCGAAATGTTTTGTACTGCGTTGATGCCGTTACTGCAATCAAACCCTGATGCCATGCCCGGTGCGCTAGACGAACTCGACGAGATTCGAAGTGGCTTTGCCAGCGTGATGCAAAATGAAATGCAAAAAATGTTTGCGGCTAAGCTGGGGCTGACCAGTCTTGACGGTGCCTTGTACAGTGAGCTTACAAAGCTGATGATGCAAACGTCAGTTGATTACACGATTTTCTTTCGCGAGCTCTCATCGATACCGGATGACATGGGCTCACTTAAAAAAAGCTTTTACAGTGACTTGAATGAAGAGCTGGAGCAGCGTTGGTCTGACTGGCTGACAAAATGGAAATCGCTTGTTAGCAACACGACGGGCACGCTTGCAGATATTTCGGAGCAGATGAAACGGGTCAACCCAAAATACAGTTTGCGAGAGTGGTTGCTTGCCCCTGCTTACCAGCAAGCGGCCATGGGGAATTATGATCTGATTAGTGAGCTGCAAGAAGTCATGACGCAACCTTACGCCGAGCAGTCGAAAGAGGTGGAGGAAAAATACTATAAGCTTAAGCCGGCTGAGTTTACTGAGCTAGGCGGGTTGTCGCACATGAGCTGCTCTTCATAATAAATAGGCTCACGAAATTAATTGGGATCAGAGTGCCATTGTTTCTTAAATTCTCAGCGCGTATTGCTCTCTGGCTCTGATTTTCCGAACGGGCTCGCAGCTGCCTAATGCATTGAATCAATGTTAGACATTCACAATTATCAGCCAGATATAAGTCTTATCGCGCCTTGCCTGCGTCCTGATAACGGCTTCTGCTTTAGACTAACTGCCAGCGTCTATGGCGCTCGCATCTGGGCTACAAATGGCATCCCAGGCATTACTGTCTGTGACGATAAAAGGCGCGCGCCGGGCTTGATCAGTCTCTTATTAATTAAGCTATTCAGTCACTGAATAACGCCTTTTAACTCTGCTGCGGTTCTTGAGCGCCAGGTTTATATTGTCTACAATGGCGCACTTTATATTTAATTCAGGTCTTTAATTATGAACGATACTAAATCGCTTCCCGCTTTACCGGATCACCTTTCGTCTAATCCCGGCAGTCCTCATCATGTGGCCGAAGTGTTCGAGCACAATATTGGTATACGGCTGAACGGCAAAGAGCGTACCGATGTGGAGGAATATTGCATTAGTGAAGGCTGGATAAAAGTGGCTTCTCCTAAAGCCCTTGACCGTCGAGGACAACCGCTGCTGATCAAGTTAAAAGGAAGCGTTGAAGCCTTTTATAGTTAAGTGGTGTTGGCACTGCTGATTTTCGAATTAACGGCACTGTGCTTGCCCTGATAAAACGGGTTAACCAGGTGCAGCGCGCAATTATCACAATGTATTATTGATTCTTCCACATCTCATAGGGGCGCTCTATGGTCTGTGCTAACTGTTTAATGCTGAAAGCGCGCACTTCTTCGGCTATTTTCATTGTTTCGATATACACGCTTACAACCGGCAGGCTAAATACACTGTGCTGAGCACAGATATCGGCTGAGGTTTCACAATCCACATAAACGCCCTGCATCTGCGGAAACTGTTGTGCGAGCATTGTCGTCAGTTTTGGGCGAATGCTCTGGCAGACTGCGCACTGCCGGGCGCCAAAAAGAATCAATACCGCAGTGTTTGATTTGAGATCGTTGAGCTGCTTGATGTCGGTGATGTATTGCATCGCTTTATGCGTTAATCGCCAGCTGATTTAAGCCGAAGCTTCAATGAACTCGATTTCGATCGGGCCCTGACTGTTGCTGGCGCGTATTTCTATGAGCTCGGGTTTGTTGTGGCTGAGGTAGGCGCAAGATGCACTGATAATGGCGTTGTTTTCCTGTTGCAGCGCGCGGATCAAGTTTAACACCACAAATCTGGCTCGCTGGTCGCTATTTGGGCTATCGATGGCCTGGCCCTGAATTTTTATGCCCCGGCGCATATCGGCATCCATTTTATCCAGAAACAGCTGACGTTCGTCATCGATGCTGCTAGTGCCATCGTAATCAAAAATGGCTTCGTCATTGATAAAAATGGTTAAGTACTGACCCATGGCTGCCTCGGTAGATGGTTCTGGTCTGGTTTGACTTTATACCAGAAAAACCGAATAAAAGGTGAAGGATGAACAGAATTAATTGGGAGACGATCAGAGCCCTTATATTTAGCGCTTTTCGGCGATGAATTTGCGTTTTAATGCGTTTGGCTGAAGCCTGATAAAGGCACCTAGGCATTATCTATTGATGTGTGTTGTCATTATCTGTAAGCCGGCTTGAGTCTTATCAACGCGCTGTTTATTTAATCCGGGTGAGGAGCGTTGTGCCTGCTGTTATTGGCACGGAAATGATTTAAATAAATGACATTAGCTCGCGGCCGCTTTGTGTGTTTAACGGGCTCTGTGCTCGTTGCCGCTGGATGTGTACAGTAAACCAGCTCATTTAAATGCTGTGACAAGCCTCCGGGGCCACAAAAACTATGCCACATCTGACTGTAGATTTTTAAGCATGCCAGCATCGGCGAGGAAGCGAGTTTTCTCTCGGCATCAATTCGCCACTGGATTTTGAGTAACCGCTGGCGATATCGTTCAGGTATTTGCTCAAGATAACGATGGATGTATTCAATGCGTTTAAGTTCAAAGGCACGAATGTCAGATTGTGCCAGTTTAGCCCAGTCATCAAAGATGAATTCATCTCTTCTTTCCATGGTGGCACCGAATTAAGCCATTGACTTGAAGTTTAGTGTATCTGTAAACAGCCATGATTAAAGCTAGTAATAATACTTAGATCGTAAAGCTCATAAAAACGCCAATAGCGCAGCGTTTATAACAGACTGTAAAAAGCAAAAAAACTTACTCAAATGCTGCGGAATCACAACGGGCTGGTGCGTCGCTTGCCGATATGGGGCTCAGGCCTGGTGATGTTTTTTTTCATAACCGCTAATTCAAGTGGTGGCTGTGGCTTTTAATTTGATTTATGGTGATAGGCAGTTTTGCATTTGAGACAAATTTCTTTAATTGTTGCGAAAGCTTGTTGCATTTGACGTTTATTAACCGGGGTTCGATATGACAAAAATAATAATTGCTGCCGTCTTTTTTGTGCTTTTGTCTGCTTGTGCAGATGATGCTAATAATCCGTCAGTGAATAATATATCACTGGCAACCGTTTCAGGTAGCAGTGCGATTTTAAACGGGGTGTACCAGTCGGCCTGCTATTTCGATGCTAATTTTAATAACTACAGTACCGTTACAATCACCGTCAGCGGCAGTAGTGCCGATTTTTATAAAACACTTCATAGTGCGGCGGATTGTAGCCTGAGCAGCCGGATTTTCGAGGGCAATATCACCGGTAATGTGGTTGCTGAGCCGGTAATTGCTATTGATGGCTGGGTGACATCGGCAGGCACTGCAACAGCAGCGCCAGCTGCCAGTGATGGTTCGGGGGCGTTATCAGGCGTTGAAACAGTGACCCCGGTGACGTCGACGGTGACACAGGTTAGCCAGAGTTACACGAATTTTAACCCGGCACTTGTTGCCGGTGTAACGCATCGCTTTTTCTTTGTGATCGATGATACCGGACCAGCGATTAAACTCTATAGCGATTATGATTATCACGGTTATTTTGTTGCCAATGGTAGTTTGTCAGCGGTATCCGATTACGCCATTATTGAGCAGTAAACGCCCGCAGCGTTTCTAACGCACCGGCTTTTGTCAGCACACGGCTGTTCTGACATTGGCTTGCTGTGAAATAAATGGTTCAGTAAATGTAAGCCGGGCGCAGTCAGTCTGAGTCGGTTGTTGTTTTATTTATTCGCTGTATTGAAAAACGCTTTTGACATGCGCGACGAAATCTTTTTCTTTGGCATGATATTCTCCATCGCTATAGCCTAAACCGATCAGTGACTCGATTAGCAGTTCTACGCTGTCAGAAGGTATGATCGGTTTGATTTCTTTCAGTGTTTCGTTGATGTCTTCAATTAGGGGGGCATCATGCAATAGTTTATCTGAATATTCTTGTGAGCATTTAAAATTATTTTTCATAATATGCCGGTAAACATCAGTTTCTTTTTGCATTTTGATACCATCTGCATAAATCATATACTTTAGTAAAATAACGAAAGCTGATCGAACGGTCAGTTTGTCCGATTCTAATGGCTTAGCTTCGGTTGAAATCAGTTCCATTTCTTCAAGAAGACTGTTTACAATAAGAAAAGCAGAATCAATATCAATACTTCTGTTATCGACACCCTGTAATATGGACGTGACTTCCTCTTGAGAAATGAAGTCGCTCTCAAGTAAAAGAGCAAATGCACCGGACAATTGGCCTATTCGTTCATTAGAACCGGTTTTAGCGGCAGTTAGTTCATAGGCAGCAATCTTTTCTTTAATGTTTTTTATTGATTGATGCTTACGCTCATCACTAATACCGCCGCCTTTTACTATTTTTGAAATACCATAAGCTACTGCAGCGCCTGCAGCTGCTGTACCAAAAACCCAGCCAGCGGGATTAGAGACAACAAAAACACCAGCACCGATACTGGCGAGTGTCGAGGAACCCAGCAAAGTCGTAAGTCCAAACGCAGATGCTAATGTACCTGCTGCTAATCCACCGGCAACGGCACCCGTTGTAACAACACCAATTTCTCCCAGTACACCTATTCTGTCATTTGGGCTTTTTTCAAGTTTTATAAGTGCATTAATATAGTCTTGCTTACTAAGCGTATTATTCAACTATCTTAACCTCATCCTGAAAGTGCTGCCTGAGGGCTTTAAAAATCTCCACAATACCAAGCCAGAACGCTTTTGCTGCCGTAACCAAATCGGCAAAAATATTGCTGTTATTAAAACTATCAAGTTCACCTTTTGCAATTTTGTCTAGCCTATGGCCAGCAACGGCGCCAAAAAAACTGCCTATCGCCATTGTTAATGGTGCAAGCATTGGCCCTATCCATGGAATAGCATGAGTTAAGGAGCCTACTGCCGCTCCAATAACGGCTCCAATTGCCATTTGTGGATTAGCGACAATGAATTCGATAATCTTCATAACAAGAATTTTTCCAACTTCATAAACTTGATTGCCTATAACTTTGGTTGTACCCCAAAGCTCTTCTAATCTTGTGATCACCTCAACCGGCACATTATTATTTGTAAAATTAACTACTGCATCTGTCCAGCACAAACTGGCTGTATTAGCATGTAAAGCCATAAGTTTTGCTTGAGCTATTGTAGGGTTCATTTTTTTCTCTTCATTACGTTAATATTGTTGATTATTTTCGCCAATATTACTTAGAGCACAGCTAATAGCAAGACAATTATCCAGTCCTTATTTTCTTAGTGCGACGTGTCATGAGAGCCTTCCTGTTTACTATGAATGAGCAGATACACCTAGGGCGGCAGCTTTTTTATTGGACTCGGCTATGAATAAAAGACGTTAAATCATTTTATGTTTTTTTTCATCTGCTTTTGTGCAGGGCTTTAAAATCAGGCGAAACAGGATTAAACTCAATGCACTCAGGGAAAGATACAGGCGAGCAGTCATGCAGATGAAAGAATTTGAAATTATGGAAAAAGAGATCGGCCCGGTAGTTGAAATCGAAGAGAGTGTTCACGTCTGGCAAATGCCAAAAACGTTTGGCCGCGATTATGAAATGATAAACAACTACCTTGTTTCAAACGCTGCCGAATGCACGGGCATGCCCTATGCGCGCTATGTTGATATGCAATGGCAAAAGGAAGTCAATCGAGGTTTGCTGGCTAATATTTTTGCCGTACTGTTTAAAAAATGGCATTTCTTTGCGGGCCTGCCCGGCTCGAAAGTAGTGCAAAGCAGTGGTCCGCTGCTGTCTCGTCAAATCAATTCACAGAAATATGTCAGAGCACTGCATAAAGGCCCCTACAAAGATGTTGGCCCAACATATAAAGCTTTATATGAATGGTCTCTTGCACAAGGCCTGGCATTAAAAAATGAAGCCATCGAGTGTTATCTGAATGACCCGGCGAAAGTTAAGCCCGCTGATATTGAAACAGAAATATTGATTCCAATAAGCGCAGTATAATCTAAGCGGCGGGCTTTAGTGTTCCCGCTTTATTATCTAAAGGTTTTGCTTCGATGTTGTCGCTTTGTTTTTGAAATGTTGTTTAATTTGTTCGCACATGTCTTTGCGTTTGACTTGTGGTGTGAACCAGACAATATCAAACGGCAGGCTTTCTGTATTCCAGACTTTTGCATAGGCGGCGGGCTCGTTAATGTGCTGTTCTACCTCGATAAAACCAACGGACATTATTTTGTCGCTGTCAATATACACGGGTACCGCCAGGTCATTACGCGCGTGACCTAAACCTGCAATTAAAACGCTGACCGCTGACTGGCTTTTTAGCAGGCTGTGCGCCATGGTTGCATCGCGCAGGCGTTGTCCCAGCAGCATTGATTTGCTGCTGTTGTCGTCCAGCAGATTACAGTGTGACTGATTGATTTCATATTGCAGCTTATTTTCCTGTGTTTTAGAAAAGGCCGCCTGATTTAACATGCGCTGATACGCCGGCGGGAGTTTGTTTTCATTATGCATCACCATGTGCATCAGTTGCTGGCGGCTTATATTAGCGGCATTGATTTGATAACCTGCCGCGATAACTTCGCCGAACAATGCCTGATAACGGCGTTCGTATTGCCAGTTGGTTTTTGTATTGTTCAGTGTCCTGATCATCTGCCCGGCAGAGCTGATTGATTGCTGTGCCAGCTGCTTAGCCTGAACGTTATCAATCATCTCGAAGGCAACACTGGCCTCTTGCTGGTTGTTTTTTAATTGCCGGATAAACCAGGCCTGGTGCTGGTGATGTACCGGGTTGTCATGGCGCTCGCCCAGTAGCAGGTAGTTTGTTTTTTGCAGCTTTTTAATCACAGCGGCTCGGTTGATAAAGGCCTGTTGTTTTACATCCCAGATTTTCCCAACCAGTTTATGCTGCTGTAGTGTCAGCTGGGGCTGGTTAGTTACCGTGGCGCAGCCCGCTAAAAGGCTTAATGTGCTGACTATGAGTAAAAGTGGTATCAGGGCAGGGCTTAATGTTTTCAACTGAGGCTCTCTCTGCAGTCTGTTTCTGAAACAATCACCGATGGCAGCTGGCGGCAATAAAAATTGACCAGTCGGCCGAAATATAATATACCGACCACTATCGGCTTAGTAAAGAACTTACGGGCCATGCAAACAAACACCGGGAGCGTGCTCTCTTATTTAACAGGCTTGACTCAACAGGACATCATACGGATATGTTTTTTAAAAAATCACCTGAGAAATTCTGGGACCTGATCTCATCAAAATACGCGGCATCACCGATAGTTGATCAGACGGCGTACCAGAAAAAAATAAATAAACTAAAATCCTGGCTGCCAGCAGAGAGCGTGGTGCTCGATATTGGCTGTGGTACGGGTACACAATGTCTTGATCTTGCAGCGCATATAAAGCAGGCAACCGGCATTGATATCTCAAAAAAGTTACTGGCCATTGCCGAGCAGCGAAAAGCAGAACGCAAGCTGAGCAATGTTGAGTTTCTAAACACGTCACTGTTTGATGAGCGCTTTCAGCCGGCCAGTTTTGATGTGGTGATGGCATTTTATGTATTGCATTTTTTTAAGGATATCGATGCTGTATTTAATCGGGTGCATGCGTTATTAAAACCCGGTGGCCTGTTTATTTTTGAAACGGCCTGTCTGGGCGAACAAAATAAATTGCTGGCCGGACTGTTGCGCCTGTTATGCTGGATCGGTTTCTTGCCATTCATTAACATGCTGAACTACCGACAGCTGCAGCAGGCACTCGATAAAGCCGGCTTTAGTCTTATAGAAAAAACCAGGTTCAGTGATGCTATTCCTGAATATACGCTGATTGCCAGGAAAAACTCAGAGCCTGATTAAAACGAATTACCCCGGGCTAAATTGCCTTGCCAATAACGGCAAACGCCGGCAGGTTTTCAGTGCCCCGGGGTGTTTGAAATTCAGCTGCTGCCGTTTGCTCAAGCTTTGCAGACCTGAACATAATCACGCATTAACTCAAGCCATTGATTTGATTGATGGAGATCAACGGCTGAGCCTGCCAGAAAGCGTTTAATAATAAATAGAGTCAATCTGCAGCAGGCCTTTAATCCTGGCGTGCTGTCGCCATGTTAATAGTATAGGAGGGGTGAAATAGTACAGCTCAGCTTGCAAATATTTTTACAGCGCGCGGCTAAATATTAGATTTAGATTGAGGTCAGTGCCGCTTGAGTAACACGGGCGCGGCAGATGGATGGCCGCAGCATGCTGCGCTGTGTTTCAGCGCTAAACACAATATCGATGCTGAGTTAAAATTAAAGGAGTAAGTGCCATGACCGCAGGTGAATATTGCAATAGAGAAGTGATTGTTACCGAGCAGGATGCTTCTGTTACTGAAGCCGCCGAGTTAATGCGCCGTCATCATGTGGGGGATCTTGTTGTTGTCAAAAAAGTGGGGGAATACAGTCTTCCTCTTGGCATTATAACTGACCGCGATATCGTCATAGAGGTGGTCGCTCAGGGTGTTGACCCGGCCTTATTAGCTATCAAAGATATCATGAGTACCAGGCTGGTAACGGTTGATGAAAAAGTGACGCTGTTAGATGCACTGGAGCAGATGCAAAGCCGGGGTGTTCGCCGGCTCATTGTGCTTGAACAGGGCCATTTGCAGGGCTTGCTGAGCGCCGATGATGCGATAGAGCTAATTGCCGAAGCCATGAACAAATTAACCAGGCTTGTGAAGCGAGAAATTAATCATGAAGTCAATGAGTACCCGTAACCTGGACTTAACGCTGGCCGTTTGCTTTGGCAAATGATCTTGCGCCATTACAAAGCGGGGGCTGATTAAAGCAATCAACATCACGCTATCCTGATTGTGATGTCTGCTAACAGCCATCAAGCATCACGCTGTTGTTCTAAACATGAGAGAGCTGGCATGAATGACAACATCACAGCACCCGGATTACCGGCGGACAGAAGCCTCAACCATGAAGTGGCGGAGAAGTTACGCGAAATTTCTTTTCTACTGCAAAAACAAAACGCCAACCCGTTTCGTTTTCGTGCCTATTTAAATGCCGCCTCTACGCTTGATAATTTAAAGACAGATATTAAAGACATTGTGGAAAAACAAGGTATCGAAGGCCTGGTGGCTCTGCCTGCCATTGGCAGCGGCATCGCGCGTTCTATTTATGAATACGTTGCCATGGGCCGCATGACCCGCTTAATGAACCTGAAGGGTGAGTCTGACCCGGTGAGTTTGTTTAAATCTATTCCGGGCGTGGGGCCTGAACTGGCACGCAGGATTTATGCACAGACACATGCCGACAGTCTTGAAGCACTGGAAATGGCCATACGCAATGGTGTGTTGCAGACTATTGCGGGCCTTGGTGAAAAGCGGCTAAAAGGCATTCATGCCTGGTTAATAAAATCGCTGGGCGAACAGAAAACAAGACCGAATTTCAAACCGGCTGCTGACCATGTGCCCTCGATAGAGCTGCTGCTAAAAGTTGACAGTGAATTCAGAGAAAAAGCCAAATCAGGGCAGTTGCCAAAGATTGCACCAAAGCGCTTTAACCCTGAGGGCAAAGCCTGGCTGCCTATTCTTCATACTACGCGCCAGGGCTGGCATTTTACGGTCGTATTTTCAAATACCTCACTGGCGCATGAGCTCAAACGAACCGATGACTGGGTGGTGTTATATTTTTATGATGAGCATCATCAGGAAGGTCAGCATACCGTGGTAACGGAAACACGCGGGCCGTTGATCGGTCAGCGTGTTGTAAGAGGGCGAGAGCCTGAATGTGGCGAGTTTTATATGCCTGTGAAAGCAGTGGAAGGTCAAAAAAATGTTAGATCTTAATGCAGAAAATGTTTGTTACCTTATCGACAAGGCACGTCAGTTTCATGTCAAAGAAGCCGTAACCATTACCGAGGCGCCAACAAGTCCGTCAGATGACTGGGCAAGGCAGGTGCTGGCTGATCATCAGGATGACTTCAGCTATCAGGAACTGGTTGCCGCTATCAATGACCTCGACCCCGGGCAGCAGGTCCAGTTGGTGGCATTGATGTGGCTCGGCAGGGGAGACTTTGAAAAGAGCGAGTGGCATGAAGCCGTAAAAGTAGCCGCTGATTCATGGACTGACAGAACCGCCGATTATTTAATTGCGACGCCACTAGTGGCCGATTATTTAAGCGAAGGATTGTATTTATTTGGACGCTCGTGTGATTAACCGGCGCCATGCCGGGGCGCACTGAGCTGTCGGAGTGCCAATAAGCCAGGCTCATCTGCTTACAGAGCCGTGCCAAAAAAGCCTGATGCATCAGCGATATTACCCCCCCCGTTTTGCCTGTCACCGCATTAAAGCCCCGTTTTTTCACAGCTGTTGTTCTCATGGACTAGTCATGGACTAGTCCATATGAGTGATTTAAACAGCCATTGACGGTGATATAGTCGCTGTCAATTCGCACAAACTAGCGTTTCACCTGAAGGATAAAGCCATGAGAAGAATTCAGAACATGAAAAACATATATCACATCGTCGTATTGTTACTGGTTCTGAGCCTGATGGCTTGCGACAGTGATAGCCCTGCCCCATCTGACCCCGCTACCTCGGCCCCGGTGATATCAGACCCGGTCACATCAGGTCCCGTCACATCAGACCCTGTCACATCAGACCCTGCTACCTTTATTGTTAGCGGTAACATCACTGGTCTGAGCCGGCCGCTGAACCTGAGCCTGGGCGCTGAGACCCTCACGCTGGAGGCCGATGGCCCCTTTGCCTTTAGCACAGACTATGCAGACGGCAGCAGTATCGATATTCTCTTCAATGCCAGCATGTTCCAGACTTGTGGAGTGAGCGGCAGTGCTGTGGTGAATGGTCAGGATGTCAGCGACATCGCGGTGCAATGCCGCGCCATTCATTACTTCCAGGCGGCTGAAGGCGCAAATGGCTATGAGCTGTGGCGCACTGACGGCACCGAGGCCGGCACCGTGATGCTAAAAGACATCAACGCGGGTATTGCCAGCAGTTATGTCAGTAATCCTACCGCCGTCGGCGAGACGCTGTATTTCAGAGCCGATGACGGCATAAACGGCTATGAGCTGTGGAAAAGCGACGGCACCGAGGCCGGCACCGTGATGCTAAAAGACATCACCGCGGGTATTGCCAGCAGTTATATCAGTAATCTTACCGCCGTCGGCGAGACGCTGTATTTCAGTGCCGATGACGGCATAAACGGCTATGAGCTGTGGAAAAGCGACGGCACCGAGGCCGGCACCGTGATGCTAAAAGACATCAGCGCGGGTATTGCCAGCAGCCATGTCAGTAATCTTACCGCCGTCGGCGAGACGCTGTATTTCAGTGCCGATGACGGCATAAACGGCCGTGAGCTGTGGAAAAGCGACGGCACCGAGGCCGGCACCGTGTTGGTGAAAGACATCTACGCGGCTACGTTCAGCAGCCATGTCAGTTATCTTACCGCCGTCGGCGAGACGCTGTATTTCAGAGCCGATGACGGCATAAACGGCTATGAGCTGTGGAAAAGCGACGGCACCGAGGCTGGCACCGTGATGGTGAAAGACATCAACGCGGCTACGATCAGCTATGTCAATAATCTTACCGCCGTCGGCGAGACGCTGTATTTCAGTGCCAGTGACGGCATAAACGGCCATGAGCTGTGGAAAAGCGACGGCACCGAGGCCGGCACCGTGATGCTAAAAGACATTAACCTCAGTGGTAACGGCGGCCCCTACAATCTTACCGCCGTCGGCGAGACGCTGTATTTCACAGCCAGTGACGGCATAAACGGCTATGAGCTGTGGAAAAGCGACGGCACCGAGGCCGGCACCGTGATGCTTAAAGACATTAACCTCAGTGGTAACGGCGCCCCCTCAGATCTTACCGCCAGCGGTGAGACGCTGTATTTCACAGCCAATGACGGCATACACGGCTATGAGCTGTGGAAAAGCGACGGCACCGGTGCCGGCACCGTGATGGTGAAAGATATCAGCCTCGGTGGTGACAGCTATCCTGTGGGTTTTAACTGGGGGGCGATGAACTGGGGCGGTGGTAATAGCGTTTACTTTCTGGCCGATACGAATGCTTCAGCTTTCTATCAAGTGTACGTCAGTGATGGGACCGCGGAAGGCACCCTGGCCATCAAGCCTGATACGTTATATATTGAGGATTGAGTAGCGCTTAGATTTTTAGTCCGGTTAAAAAAACCGGGCTAATCAAAAGCATGATGACAGTATCGCTACTGTAACATTAGATTATTCTCATCTGCACCTCTGTCTGTTTGCCACGAGCCGCTGTTCACTGTTGATCTTATCGGTTGCCTGCATGGCTTCGGCAAAGTAGTGATACCCGCAGCGCTCGCATCAGCGATTGTTTTATGCTCTGGCCTGAGTTAATAGTAAAGCTTGCCGTTATACCTGCCACCTTTGTTCTTTCACTTGGTCATCTGCTGGCACAATTCTGTCAAAATTGTGCTGAATCTTGCGTTGTTTTTTTAATTTAGCCAGGCGTTATATGCACGCGCCAGCGTTTATTGTTTGAGATCAATACCTTTACTCAGGCTTCGTGTCTTAACTGTTAAGAGACCGGCAAAAAGATTGATATAATGATTACCCTGTCGGGCCGCCTTTATCGCCGAAATGCAGAGCCGGCTCGGTTGAGTTTTATCAGAGGGCTAAGTCATAGCCATTGGCTCTGGTTGTTAAGGAGAGCGCCAATGAAAAGGAGAAAGATCATGCCTGCATACGTTTTATTGTTGCTTATTTTACCGAACGTGATGATGTTTAACAGCTGTGCAGTGGTTGAGCAGTACCAAAAGAATATTCAGGAATCCAGGGTGAGTTACCCGCATCTCAAAGACTTGCATTGTGAGAAAGGTAAAGGCCTGTTGTTAGTGGATGCCATCACCTCCAGACCCGGTAACACCCTGTCGCTCAATGGAGCGGCGATAATTAACATTGCCGCGCCTGAAAAAATAATTTTATCCGGTAGTTTCAACACGGCAGGTTTCTTAAGCCCGTTAAGCGGCGTCGTGGTTTTTCCGCGTCTTGATGCTGCAACATACAGGGTGCTTAAAATAAACATGTGGAATGTGAATATGTGGGAAACACTTTATATGCCGCCAACAGAGGAGTTTGAGATAACAGTCGAGGCGGATAAAGCGTATTACCTTGGTCTGATTTCAGCGCGGCAGACACCGGGGGGGGCCATGAACAGAAAGATTGAGATCAGATTAATGCCAGACAGGGAGCTCGACTCATGGCAAAAGCTGATCAACAAGTTTCCCGATTCGAATTGTCTGGCGGTGGTACGCCGGCATATCGCGACGCAGCGTTTTAATAAAAGCAGGTTCTAAGGCTCTGCTGCTTTTGCTTTAGCGGCCAGGGTTTGTTTTTATCTGTCCGGCTCGATAATATTAACGTCAGGGCTGAATAAAGTCAGGCTTGTCTGCCCGAAGAATTGCCCGCATTTAACCATTAAAATAAAAAAGGAGACATCATGTATGGGCACGAATGAAACGGAAATGAAGCTGTTATTAAAGGCCCTGGCTTTTGCTGCCCATAAACACAAAGACCAGCGCCGAAAAGACGTTGATGCATCACCTTATATCAATCACCCCATTTCGCTGGCGAATATTTTATGCAATGAAGCACATATCGTTGATATAGAGACAATATGCGGTGCGCTTTTGCATGATACGGTTGAGGATACAGATACCACCCAGGGTGAATTAGAAAACGAGTTTGGCATTATTATCAGTGATATTGTTATGGAGGTGACGGACGATAAATTACTGGCCAAGGCTGAGAGAAAATTGCAACAGATAGAACATGCGGCACAGGCCTCGGACAAAGCAAAACTGGTTAAGCTGGCGGACAAAATATCAAACCTTCGTGACATAGTCATTAACCCGCCGCCGAGCTGGAGCCTGGAAAGAAAGCAGCAGTATTTTGACTGGGCAAAACAAGTCATAGACCGTGTCAGGGGCGTGCACCCCGGGCTGGAAGCGATTTTTGATGAAACCTATGCGCTGCGTCCCTGAATGCATTGCCAGTACTGTCTTGCTACAGGCCAGTACCCCGGCCAAAAAAATCATAGCCGTTATCGCTGTGCGGATTAATGCAACACTGATATGAATAGAAAAAAGAAAATTGATGCGCTGTTTAAAAAATGTATCAAGCCTGCACGAGCGAAGCTGGGCGCGCGTTCTAAAGCTGAGCCTTATATCAAAAAGGCGGACAGAGCAAAGGCTGCAGCACAAAGTGCTGCAGAAAACACGGTGATGAGGCCGCTGTGAAAAAAAGAACTAAACAGTAATGGCGTATCAGGCTTTGACTGCTGTATCACTTGGCGCCGATGCTGAGGCTTCTGCCGCTGGCACAGCATGCGGCAATCGTCTGAAATTTGTCTATATATCATCTATGCTTTTCAGATAGATTCCTGAGAAATACCCATATGAAAAAAGCACCATTACCGGTTAATGAAGAACAGCGTTTATCTGTGCTTGAAAATTACGATATTCTCGATACCTTGCCGGAACAAGATTTTGATGATTTGACGCTGATCGCTTCGCAGATTTGTAATACACCGATTGCGCTGATTTCTCTGCTCGATGACCACCGCCAGTGGTTCAAGTCTAAGACCGGGCTTGATGTGTCTGAAACATCGAAAGATATTGCTTTTTGTGCGCACGCCATCCTTCAGGATGAGGTGTTTATTATTAACGATGCGTTTAAGGATGAGCGTTTTCACGACAATCCGCTGGCCACCGCAGCGCCACATGTACGCTTTTACGCGGGTGCGCCGTTGATTGCACCCGGCGGAGAGAAAATAGGCACGCTTTGTGTTATTGACGACCATGCACGTGAGATCACGGTTGAGCAGCAACACGCTTTAGTGGCTCTGTCGCGACAGGTCATGAGCCAGCTGGAGCTAAGAGCAGCAAATAAAAAAGCCCTGAAGGCGGTAAAAGAAAAATCACTTTTTCTGGCAAACATGAGCCATGAAATTCGCACGCCCATGAATGCTGTTATTTCATGCACACAGTTATTGCTGGATAATATTAAAGATAAAAAGAATATGCAGCTGTTAAAAATGATAGACAATGCGGGTGAAACATTGCTGACACTGATTAACGATATACTCGATTTTTCAAAAATCGAATCAGGAAAGATAATCCTTGAACAGCGAGCCTTCGATTTGCATGAGTGCACATCATCTTTAGTCAGTTTGCTTTCAAATCGTTCGCTTGACAGAGAGCTGGAACTCTCACTGACAATTGATGACACTGTTCCGGTGTGGGTTAGCGGAGATATCACCCGTTATAGACAGATTGTGATCAACATCATCGGCAATGCTATTAAATTTACAAAAGACCAGGTGCTGGTTTCATTATCGACTAAACAGCAAGCGGGTCAGGAAATGGTGTTAGTTAAAATCGAAGACAACGGTATCGGCATATCCGCTCATGACCAGCAAAATATATTTAAAAAGTTTGGTCAGCTTGATGCCAGCACCACAAGAAAGTACGGCGGTACCGGGCTTGGTTTATCAATCTGCTGTGGTTTGACCACTGCCATGAAGGGTCAAATATGGGTTGAAAGTGAAACAGGAAAAGGCGCAGCGTTTTTTGTATTGCTGCCGCTGAGCTCAGCTGCGCCGGCAGACAAAAATGAAAAGATCAGGCTTTCTGAGATTGACCCGCTGATGGGCCAGCAGCACCCGTTGTCTATTTTACTGGCCGAGGATGATGAGGTTAATCAGATTATTATTAACCAGCTGTTTGAAAAGTTACACTACAACATAGACCTTGTCGCTAACGGCCAGCAGGCCGTTGAAGCGGCAGCAAAAAACGATTACGACTTTATCTTCATGGACATGCAAATGCCTGTGCTTGATGGCATCAGTGCCACCATGAAAATTCGCAAGTTAGAGATTAAGCAGCCTGTGATTATCGCGTTAACGGCCAATGCATTTGCTGAAGATAAAGAGGCCTGTCTCCAGGCGGGAATGAATAGCTTTCTGACCAAACCGATACAACTGACACAAGTAGCCAGTGAAATAAGTCACTTTATCCGGTATAAATAATATAATCAGGAAAAAACCGGGCCTTGTTACCGTATAAAATCCGCATCTGAGGTCATACCTGAAAGAAGACAATAGCCAGGTTGTGGAGTAAAACGGAACGGGCAGTTAAAGTTTGAACTTGTGTCTGCAATCTCGTCGGTTTTTAAATATATATCTTTTCAATCATTACAGGAATGGCATCAGAATGGTTAATACAAAAAACACTTTTAACAGGCCGATGAATCTGGTTATTATTTTAGCGGTCTGTCTGATATTGACTGTTGCGTTTATGGCATTGCCTAAAGGCTTTAGTGATGATCTGTCTAAAATATCACAGGGCTCTGTGGTTGTGGTGCTAACGCATGATAAAAATAATGCCGGTGGTATGTTGGCGATGGATCTGCTCAATAAGCTGCGTGCTGACTATGAAGCCAGGGTCGAGTTTTTAGCCGTTGATGTTAATACGGCAAAAGCGCAGGCTTTTATGCGCGGGCAGGGTGTAGGCGCTGTTGTGCTTGTTGTGTTTGATGCGGCTGGCTCAAGACAAGCTGTGCTCAGCGCGGCAGTCAGTGAAAAGCAACTACGATCAGTTTTAGACGGCATTTTATCGCCCTGAGTGGCAAACGAGCTGGAGTCACTCAGGCGTATTCTGCCGGTTCAGAGCTTTGCATTTTATGCCGGCCTGGTTTACGATTTTGCATAACACCAGCGCAAATCTGCGTAATAAGGTGATTGGTCTTGCGCCACTATAGCTCGATAGCGGTTTTAGTCAGCTGGCACACAGAGAAGCATTCGCTAATCTCATTTTATGACGGGGTAACTAGCCATGAATACCAGGATCATTATCAACGGTAAGGAAATCACCAGCCCTTTTGTCAAAGCTTTATTGATAACCGGTGCCATTATTATTGCGGCGCTGGTACTGGCCATCGTTATATTCGTACTGTTGCCCGTGATAGGTGTTGCGGTGACGCTGACAGCAGGCTTTGTTGTGATCTTTGTGCTGGCGACAATAGTCAGTGTGGCGACAATGGCTTTTATTACCGTGCTTATTTCCTGGCTTTTTGGTGCGGCAGAGTTCCGTGTTGAAAGGTTTCACAAAAGAAAATAACATTACCGGGCGTCATCAGGCATTCAACTTATGCGCTTATATAGCGCCCCGGTCGTGATGGCTGAAAAAGCCAAACAATCAGCTGCCGAAAATGCATTCTGTGAATTCAAAGACAAGTCTTGCCGGCATTAGCAGACAGGCTGCTTGCCTGTTACTTTTCAATTTTTTCTACCAGTGCTTCCAGTTTCTGGGCAACAATGTCCCACACGGCCATCGGCCCTGATTGTTCTATGGCTTGTTCCTGCCAGTTGTCGAAATCTTTGGCTTTTATCTCATCAATCTGCGTGGTCAGCTCTTTAAGTTCTTTTTCGTGCGCGGCTTCACTGATTTGTTTCTGACGGGCACGTTCGAGCAGTTCATCAAGGTGATTCAGGCGGGCTTTGTAACGGGCTATCTGTTCAGATCGTAGGTTTAAATTATTCATAAGTCTCTCCGGTGTACTTATAAAAGTGAGTTGTCAAACTAATTATTTACGATTGATACGGTTTCAGTATAGCTAACCGGGTAAATGCAGTGCAATAGTTATTGTGCGGCTATGACATCAGCCGCTTATAAAATAATGTTTTATTGTGATGTGGCTCACCGGCTGCTTTCAGGGATAAAATTTTTCTGCATTGTTTTTAAAAGTGCAGGCAGATAAAGGCAAATTTATTGTGCGCCAATGTGGCCAAACTAAAGACGATTTGATTTGTGTCAGTACACGGTAACTTGACTGGGCGTAAGTTTATAAAAGATGGAATGTGTTGTAACGGCTGATAAAGGAGGTTTATTATGTCCATATCAAATACTGTTTATACCTACCTCAGCGATCACAATATTCACTATGATTTGCTGTCACATAAAAAAACCAATTCAAGCCTTGAGACGGCCAGGCGTGCCTATGTCGATGAGCGCCATATCGCAAAAGCAGTTGTTGTTGAAGATTCAAAAGGTTATGCGATGGTGGTGCTGCCGGCCGGCGAATGGTTAAAACTGATTTCACTTCGAAAAACACTCAACCGTGATTTTAAGCTGGTGGCTGAATCCGTGCTCAAACAACTGTTTAGTGACTGTCAGGCCGGTGCTATTCCGCCGCTTGGTCAGGCTTATCATCTTGATACTTATCTTGATGGTCGCCTGAATTATCTGACCGATGTTTATCTGGAGGCCGGTGATCACAGGCATCTGTTACATATTGATCGCCAACAGTTCCATCACCTTTTTAAAGGTGTGCGGCACTGTCATTTTTGTCATTTATGCCATTAATACCATTAATACTTACTGCCCTGTGATCATCTAATGACGAATGCTGAAATACATGCCGTGCTGTTTGACTACGGTGGGGTGATTGCCGAAGAAGGTTTTTATCACGGCCTTATTAGTCTGGCTGAAGAGCAGGCGCTTGATGCTAAAACGATGCCGCAACAAGGCATGGATGCGGTATATGATTCCGGTTTTGTACTGGGCCGGGGAAATGTCAACGATTTCTGGAGCTTGCTGCGCCAGCGCACCGGTCTTGAGGGTGATGATGAGTTGCTGACTGAGCGCGTGTTAGAGGGTTTCCAGATCAGGATATGGGTGATCGAACTGGTCAGAAAACTGCGGGCCAAAGGTTATCTTGCTGGCATATTAAGTGACCAGACCCCGTGGCTGGATGAGCTGGATAAAGTCGATCATTTTTATCAGGAGTTCGATCACGTCTTTAACAGTTATTACCGCGGTAAAGGCAAGCGTGACGCCAGCCTGTTTACCGATGTGGTTACGGAGCTGGGCCTTGAGCCGGCGCAAGTACTGCTGGTCGATGATAATGAAGACAATGTGCAGCGAGCAAAACAAATGGGTTTAAATGCTATCCATTATACCAGCCACAGTGATTTTATCCTGGCGCTTGAACGTGTACTCGCTGAAGAATTTAGCCACTGATGGTAATGCACATGGTTAAAGAAAAAATAGCCTCGTCACGAAACTGGTCATCAAAGGTGACTCGTGAAAGCGATGCGCTTGATTTAGAGCCGGGTGTTTTTACCTGGAAAGACCCCGTTAAAATTGCCCTGTCATTAAAAAAATCTGCCGATAGCAGTAGCCGTCGCAAGTCAGCGCCATTTCGCTCTGCGATGTCGATGCTGGTTTTTTATATTAACCGTGCGGGCACGCATCTTGCGCCGGAGCAAAAAATTATTTTGCAGCAGGCCAAGCATGAACTGCGGAAGTTATATGGAAAAAATGAGCCTTCTGAAAAGACAGTCAGCTGGCAACACTTTCAGCACGATGCGGATATTGGCATCAGGGGCTATGGCTGTTCATTGCAAGAGGCTTTTACCGAGGCAGCTCGCGCCATGATGGCGGTGATAACGGAGCCGCATTTAATCAAGGCCGAAACGTGTTTTGATATGGAATGTAAGGCAGCCGATATTGAATACCTGTTTGTCGACTGGCTCAATGCACTGGTTTACGAAATGGCGGTTCGGCAAATGTTATTCAGTCAGTTTGATGTGCAGATTAACCACGGCCATTTAAAAGCCACGGTATGCGGTGAAGCAATCGACACTGCAAAGCATCAGCCTGCAGTTGAGATTAAAGGCGTGACATTAACCGGGCTACGGGTACAGCAAGATAACAAGGGTAACTGGCTAGCGCAAACGGTGGTTGATGTGTGATGGAGGGATAAAGGGAGACGCTCATCGATATCAATATATTTAATAAAATAAACGATTACAGCTGGCGCATAGAAGCAAATGGAAAAATGCGGGTGCCTGCCATCATCTATGCCGATGAAAGCTTAATCAAAGCGATGGACGATAAAGTGCGCGAACAGCTTTGCAACGTGGCGATGTTACCGGGCATTGTGGCTGCAGCGTATGCAATGCCGGATGCCCACTGGGGTTATGGTTTTCCGATTGGCGGGGTGGCGGCATTTGATGCCGATGACGGCGGCGTCATTTCAGCCGGTGGTGTGGGTTTTGATATTTCCTGTGGTGTGCGCTGCCTGCATACGGGTTTAATGATTAATGAAGTAACGCCTTATAAAAAGAAACTGGCCGATCAGCTGTTTCGTGATATCCCGGCGGGTCTGGGCAGTACCGGCCCTGTTCATTTAAGTCAGAAAGAAATGAACGCCATGCTCAAAGGCGGTGCCCGCTGGGCCATCGATCGCGGCTTTGGTGATGAGGCCGACCTGCAACGAACTGAAGAGCGGGGCTGCATGAAAGGCGCTGAACCGGGCCATGTTTCTGAGCAGGCGAAAAAGCGACAGCAAAATGAAATGGGTACGCTGGGTTCTGGTAATCATTACCTTGAAGTGCAGCAGGTCACAGATATTTATGACGAGCAGATCGCGCAACGTTTCGGCTTGAAACAAGGTGACGTCGTGGTGAGTATACATTGTGGCTCGAGGGGCCTGGGCCATCAGATCGGCAGCGAATTTTTAAAGGCCATGGCGTTAAAGGCCGCCGGGTTTGGCATTGAGTTAGCCGACAGGGAACTGGCATGTGCGCCGGTGAAATCAGATTTAGGTCAGGCTTATCTGGGGGCGATGCGTGCCGCTATTAATTGCGCCTTTGCCAATCGCCAGATTCTAAGCCATTTAACGCGCAACGCTTTTAAAGCGGTATTGCCAGCCGCTGATTTAGCTTTGCTTTACGATGTTTCGCACAACACCTGTAAGCTCGAAGAGCATGAAATCAATGGCCGGAAACGCCCGCTTTATGTACACCGCAAAGGTGCCACCCGTGCGTATGGTCCGGGCCACCGCGATATTGCGTCAGCATTAAGAGATGTGGGGCAGCCGGTTATTATTGGCGGTTCGATGGGCACCAGTTCATATATTCTTGCCGGCACAAATCAAAGCGAAGAACTGGCTTATAGTTCTGCATGCCACGGTGCAGGTCGTGCCATGAGCCGTCATCAGGCCACCAAACTCTGGCACGGCAGGCAGCTGATTGAACAGTTGGCAGAACAAAAAGGCATATTGATTCGCAGTGCATCGATGCGGGGTGTAGCAGAAGAAGCGCCCGGTTCTTATAAAGATGTATCGGCGGTGGTGGATTCAGCAGACCTGGCCGGGCTGGCAAAGAAAGTGGCACGCTTAGAACCGCTGGTGTGTATAAAAGGCTGAGTCAGTCAGGCCGGTTGTGTCAGCGTTTAATCTGTGATTAATAAACACGAAGACGGCCGGCGATTAACTGATCGCGGATGTTTGCAATGCTGCAGAGTTTCTGTGTTACCACATCGCTTACACGTTTGCTGATGGCATCAGTGATTTTTCCATGCGCCAGGTAAAGTTGTACATCGACTACCTGGGGCTGACTGATAGGGCTGCCAATCCGGCTGACTAAATAACAGCGGGCTTCACGGATCTCGTCGAGCTCATCGACGAGTGATTCGGCTATTTGTTGTGCAACAAAGTTATACAGCTTGCCGACATGGGTGACCGGGTTTTTACCCGCAGCGGCTTCCATGTTCATCGGCCGGTAGGGTGTGATCAGGCCATTGACACGGTTGCCGCGGCCAACCTCACCGTCATCACCCGATTCAGCCGAGGTACCGGTTACGGTTAAATAGAAGCTGCCATTTTCCACCTCATCTGCGGCATTAACGGTGATGAATATGTGCCGCTCTGATTCTTTTTTAGCCACGTCTGCTGCCAGTGTGGTGAGATCTGATTTTTTGCTGAGGTAATCGTTTTTGTCGGTGATAAATTTGTCGATGAATGCACAGGCAATAGTCAGGTCAATGCTGTTGTGTTTGCGCACGCCCATGACTTTTATGTCTTCACCTATTTCCGGGTGTGCCAGTTTAATGGCTGCTGAATTTAAGTGCTTTTCAATTTGTAATACCATGCGTTCGAGTTCACTTAACGGTGCGTAGCCGACGCCGCATGAGGTGTCATTAGCCAGCGCAATGCCGGTTTTTTGCTGGCGCAGATAGAGCTCAACCAGGTCTGCAGAACCGGGCCGGATCAGGCTGTGAATTTTTACCTCTGTTTCGGCATCAAGCACATGGAAATTGTGCTGTAACCAGCGCCTGCTGCTTTGCATTATCATTTCCTGCAGTGGCACCTTGATGTTTTTATATTCCCCGGTCGCCCGCCCGGCGATAAATATTTCCATTGGCTCAATGATTTTTCCGCCGCCGAAGCGGGGCTGTGAACGGCCACCCCATAACAAGGCTTTATCAACATTATGGTGCATCACAAAACCGAAATGCTGGAGATAAAACTGGCTCAATGCCCGGCTTAACTCTTCGGCCAGCGCATCGCAGATGGTATCCGGGTGCCCCGTGCCTTTACGCTCAACGATCTCTACTGGCAGTGCAGCGTATTCTGATGTCAGCGCCGTGATGCTCAGGTTGTGCATACATTATCCTTTATCGAGCAGTGCAAACAGTTCAGTGGGTGGCGCCAGCCAGTCAAGTAATACCAGGGCGCTGACTGTAACTGAATACAGTAATGAAATAACCAGGCTTCGCCTGAGGCTGATAACAGGGCGGGTTTTGCTGATCAGGTTTTCGCCGCCGCGGTGTAGCATTAATAAACCCAGCAGGTTGCTGACCCAGTAGCCGAAAAGAAGCATCGGTAAAAACAACTGCTCATTAATCAGGGAAAAGGGCAAGGAAAAGACATAGGCCAGTGGTAAATTTATGAACGCATCGTTCCACCAGCTTAGCGGAGAAAGCAGAAAGCCAATGGTTGCCAGTAAGGCATCTTTGAGCTGGCGTGTCATGGTGACATTTGTGAGCTCAAAATGTGCGATAAATAATAACGTGTGTCTGTGCATGTCTCATAATTTTCTGTTAGTTAACAGCCTCCACAGGTGCATACAAGGTGTTATTCAGCAGTGGCAAAAACTGTACATAAAAAATTGAATCAATGCTCAGTTTGTTCTTTTTATCTTTTTTAACCAGCAGCAATTCCTGTTTCATGACAGCGAGTCCAAGCGCCAGCACAAGTTTGCCGCCGGGCTTGAGTTGTGTCAGCAATGATGGCGGTATCTGTGTGACCGAGGCGCTGATGATAATGTCGTTTACGTTTTTATCCATAACCATTATGTCTGTAGCCTTAGCCGTTAAATAATAGCGCCAGGTAAATCTAACGTTTTTCCAGTGCATCATCTGAGCAATACAGAGCAATTGTAACTTGCTATTACGATCAGGCAGTTAAAGCAATTCATGATGGCTGTGACTAATCTTTAGCAAGTCATTAAAGCTTAACACAGGCGAGGCAGGTCACGGACTAGGTATAAATACGTATTTTATAAGGCAGGACTTTAATTTAATTTATAAATAGTATGGGTTTGTTGATAGCTTATATTTTCAAAGACATTATGACTGTCTGCCTTATCGTTCAGTTTGATAAGCCAAAAACTAAACAGCTGTCAGATGCAGTCAGTTTTGCAGGCAGCGAAGATAAAAGCGAATTTATTATATTGACACGTGTCTGTGTTCAACAGGGAAATGAACGGATGAAAATTGCTCAGGTAGCGCCGATTGAAGAAAGCGTACCGCCAAAATATTATGGTGGTACCGAACGGGTCGTGTCTTATCTTACAGAAGAGCTGGTTAACCTGGGTCATGATGTCACCCTGTTTGCCAGTGGTGATTCCAGCACATCGGCACAGCTGGTATCAGTTAATGATTATTCACTGCGTCTGGGCCAGTCCACAGACTCTTTTGCTTATTATATGCTGTTAATAAGCGAGGTAATGAAACGGGCAGAAGAATTTGATGTGATACATTTTCATATTGATTATTTGCATTTTCCGTTATCGCGTCAGTTAAAACTGCCGCAGTTAACAACCTTGCATGGCCGTCTGGATATTCCTGTGCTGCAGAAAATTTATCGGGAATTTTATGACATGCCGGTGATATCGATTTCCAATAACCAGCGCATGCCATTGCCCAGCGCTAACTGGTTATCGACAGTGTATAACGGTGTGCCGGAGCACATTTATACGTTTCAATCCGTTGCGGGAAAGTACCTTGCATTTTTAGGCCGTATCTCTCCCGAGAAAGGCATAGAAAGTGCAATCAACATCGCCATACGCGCTGGCATGCCGTTAAAAATTGCAGCCAAAGTCGATAAGGTGGATCAGCAATATTTCAATGACGTAATCAAACCTTTGCTGAGGCACCCATTGATTGAGTATATTGGTGAAATTAATGAACTGGAAAAAAACCTGTTTCTGGGTAACGCCTATGCCATGCTTTTCCCGATAGACTGGCCCGAACCCTTTGGTCTGGTGATGATAGAAGCCATGGCTTGCGGCACGCCGACAATTGCCTATCAGTGCGGATCAGTGCCTGAAGTGATCAGTCATGGTGAAACCGGACTGATCGTTAAAAATGTTGAGCAGGCACTGAAGTCGGTTGAAAAAATTGAGGCAATCGACCGGCATAAGTGCCGGCAGATTTTTGAGACACGTTTTTCTGCAAGGCGTATGGCCAATGACTATGCCAATGCGTACAGCGCGTTGATAGCACAAAAATACATAACGTCTGGCGGCTATGTAGCTAATGGATGATGCGATTCTCATCAAAAAGAAATGGTATGTGCTGGCTACCTCGTCACGTGCTGATGATCGCACCCGGGTTTTAAAGCAAGGCGACACATTCGGCTTGTTTGACCGTCATGGTGATGTCCAGCATATCGGCATCGGCGATCAGGGTTTGTACCACAAGGGCACACGGTTTTTGTCACGTTTTGAACTGACGATTAATCAGAACCGGCCGATGTTATTAAACTCCACTGTAAAAAAAGACAATAGCCTGATGACAGTTGATATGACAACGCCAGATCTGTATTCCTCGGGCAAAAGTGATATACACAAAGGCACGCTGCATATTTTCCGCTGTAAGCTTTTAACAGAAGGTGTGCAGCATGAGCATATCAGGCTGCAAAATTTTAATGGCAAAGAAATTCATTTTAATATGGAATTTGAAATTGCCGCTGACTATAACGATATTTTCCAGGTTCGTGGTTTGTCGCGGAAAAAATCCGGAAGCTTGTTGCCGGTAACCTGTAAGGATAACGTGATCAGTCTTGGTTATCGCGGCCTGGATAATATAAGCCGGCATACAAATATACACTTCAATATTGCACCTGAATATTGTGAGGGGCACATGGCAAAATTCCCGGTCAGCCTGCAGCCACATCAGAAACTTGATCTGTATATTAATATCAGCTGTGAAGCGGGAGAAGAGAAACCGGAAATCTTGTCTTATTTTGAGGCGATGCAGAAAACCGATAACTTCATAGAAAAATACGATGCGCTGAGCGCGGATATCTTTTCATCAAATGAACAGTTCAATGACTGGGTAAACCGCTCGGCAGCTGACTTGCGCATGTTAACCACGCTTACCGAACTCGGTGCCTATCCGTTTGCCGGCGTGCCCTGGTTCAGTACCGCGTTTGGCCGCGACGGCATCATCACCGCGTTGCAATATCTCTGGCTCTACCCGGAAATTGCAAAAGGCGTTTTAAATTTTCTTGCACAAAATCAGGCAACAGAACACAAACCAGAGGCCGATGCAGAGCCGGGAAAAATCCTGCACGAAACCCGCGAGGGTGAAATGGCTGAACTCGGTGAAATTCCGTTTAAGCTTTATTACGGCAGCATCGATTCGACACCGTTGTTTATTATTCTGGCGGGCGAATATTATGACCGAACCGGTGACCGGGTTTTTATAGAAAGCATCTGGACAAATATTCAGCAGGCATTGATGTGGATTGATACCTATGGTGATCGCGATGGTGATGGCTTTGTTAAATATGCCCGTGAATCCAGTGACGGTTTATTGCAACAGGGCTGGAAAGACTCAGATGACAGCATCATGCATCAGGACGGTTCCTTAGCAAAGGGCCCTGTTGCCCTGTGTGAAGTGCAGGCTTATGTTTATCTGGCAAAACTGACGATGGCAAAATTTAGCCGCCTGTTTGGTGAAGAAGAACGCGCCGGCGTATTATTACAACAGGCACAATCACTTAAACAAAAATTCAATGACATGTTCTGGTGCGAAGAGCTGTCTACCTTTGCGATGGCACTGGATGGCGAGATGAAAGCCTGCAAAGTTAAATCCTCGAATGCGGGCCATCTGCTCTATACCGGCATCGTCGATCAAGAATTTGCACAGCGCACGGCAAAAACACTGCTATCTGATAGCTCTTTTTCTGGCTGGGGGGTACGCACGCTGGATGAGTCGGAAATCAACTATAACCCCATGTCATACCATAATGGCTCAATCTGGCCTCATGATAACGCGATGATCGCGATGGGACTGGCACGCTACGGTTTCAGTTACGAGGCGATGCAAATTCTCACCGGTTTGTTCGATGCCAGTATTGTTCTTGACCTCAACAGGTTGCCTGAGCTGTTCTGCGGTTTTGAACGGCGGGAAGGGCAGGGCCCGACCCTGTACCCGGTTGCCTGTTCACCACAGGCCTGGGCAAGTGGTGCGGTTTTTCAATTATTACAGGCCTGTCTTGGCATGAGTTTTTCTGTCGAAAAACCGCAAATACGCTTTAAAAATCCTCAGCTGCCATCCTTTATCCATCGCTTGCAAATTACCAATCTGCGTTTTGGTGAGAGCGTTATCGATCTGGCATTTCGCCAGCACCCCAATGATGTCGGCATCAATGTTTTGCGTAAAGTTGGTGATATAGATGTGGCCGTGTTTATGTGAAATCACGGCTCTCGATAAAACAATACAGCCTCGGCTCATGCATACGGATCAAACGATCTCTTCCGGTTATTCTCTTTGCTTTGAAAAATCATTCATTCAAGCAGTGATATTTGTCCTCTCAGATGAAATTCACGAAACAGCAGGCTGTGGCCTGTGAGCTTGTCATTAGTTTATGAGCAACGGTAAAAGCCTGATCACAGCAGCGATTGCGCAAGTGTTTAAATAGGCTAATGTAAGCCGGTTTTGTTGTATAATGCCGGCTTTAATAGCAGCCTGATCAGATCACAGAAGTCGCTTATGAGTAACTCCGCTATCAACAATACCTCCGCTGAGAAGACCTTTATCAAGGGTAAAGACCGGGACCTTGAATCCAGCATCGAAACCATGCAGGACAAGCTGAATGCACTGGGTATCGAGATTGAGCAGGCTTCCTGGTTAAACCCTGTGCCGAATGTTTATTCTGTTCATATCCGTGATAAAGACTGTGAACTGATGTTTACCAATGGCAAGGGGGCGACCGAAAAAGCCTGCCTGGCGAGCGCTCTGGGTGAATACTTTGAGCGTTTGAGCTGCAATTACTTTTTTGCTGACTTTTATCTGGGTGAGCAATTCGGCCAGGGCGGGTTTGTACATTACCCGGATGAACGCTGGTTTGACGTGGTTGATGAGACCATACCGGCTGGTTTGCTGGATGACGATTTATGGCATTACTACGACCCTGAACAGCAGCTTGACGCGAGTCATTTGTTTGATATTAATTCCGGTGCGTCTGAACGCGGTATTTGTGCCTTACCGTATAGCCGGCTGCGTGATAGTGAAAAAATATGGTTTCCGGTGAATCTCATCGGCAATATTTATGTCAGCAATGGCATGTCGGCCGGTAATACAAAAAACGAGGCGCGTGTTCAGAGTTTATCTGAAATTTTTGAGCGCTATGTTAAAAACAAAATTATTGCTGAAGGTGTCTGTTTGCCTGTGGTGCCGCAGGATGTGTTAAACCGGTTCCCGACAATAGTCGAAGCGATAAATAAACTCGAAGAGAATGACTACCATATCCGTGTCGCGGATGCCTCACTGGGTGGCAAGTACCCGGTAATGAGCGTGACCTTGATGAATTCACGTGATGCCACGGTGTTTGCATCGTTTGGTGCACACCCGAGTTTTGAAGTGGCACTGGAGCGGACGGTGACGGAATTATTGCAGGGCCGTGGCCTGCACGAGCTGGATGGCTTTTCTATGCCGAGCATGGATCTCGACGAAGTCGGCGATCACCATAACCTGGAAACACATTTCATCGATTCCAGTGGTTTGCTGGCCTATGACTTTTTTAAAGACAAAGCCGATTACGATTTTTATGACTGGGACCATGATGGCAATACCGATGATGAGTTTGAATATTTAAGCGGCATTATTCATGAGATGGGCCATGATATTTATATCGCCGATTACCAGCACCTCAATGTTTACAGCTGCCGTATTATTGTGCCCGGCATGTCGGATATTTACCCGGTGGATGATCTGGTCTGGAGTAACAGCAACGAGGGGGCTTTATTTCGCGAAGAAATCCTGTCATTAAAACATCTGGACAAGCCGCAATGGCAACGTATTTTTGAACGCCTGGAAGAAGGTGGCTATAACGACATGCAGCGTGTCGCCGAGTTTATCGGTGTTGCACCCGACCGCGGCACGGTATGGGCGGGGCTTCGTATCGGTGAGCTTAAAGCCATGCTGAATCTGGCAACAGGTGATATCGAGCAGGCAGCGAACTGGGTTGACTGGTGTCTGGGTATGGACCAGCTCACAGTATGCCGTTTGCATTTATATAACTGCCTGAAAGTGTTAATTGATATAGCGCTGGATGATGCGCGGCAGGTTGAAGATTTTACCGATGGCCTGAACAAACTGTATGGCAAAGAATACGTATCAATCAGTAGCAAGGTGCTGGACGGTAGCGAAACTTTCCACGGTTTACATAGCCCCGGGCTATCACTGGACGGCTTTCATCTGCATAAAGCATTATTAAAAGGTTATGCAAAGCTGCATCAGTTCAAACAGACTAACTGGACTAAATAAAAGCCGTCAGTTATCAGCTCAGGCAGCTTTCACGTTGATGTGACCTATTGCGATTTTGATTTCCAGAAAGGTTTTGTGAAGACACAGCCAAACCAGACGGTAGCCATATATAACAGGCTGCCAATCATTATGTAATTGTAAGCCCGGTCTGCTTGCTGTCTTTCGGCAAGCGTGCTGTATTCGCCGGTCATCATCAAGAAAAACGCGGTCATTAAAACAATTAAGCCGAGTAAAATGTTAAAGCGCAGGATTCGGGTTCTGAGCATTGTCGCTTTTTCACTGAGTATTTTCATAATGTCATCGTATCACTATAATTTTTCAATGGATTAAATATAGACGCAAATGGAGAATGTTTTTTGATCTATATCATAATATCAGTATTTAGTGTAAGGCTAACATAATGGGCCGCGCCGCTATGTTAATGGGATAAAAGCGGATTAGGCGAATAGCTTATGAAAAACATGCTTTCTGACATTGGCCAGGCCCTGGCGTGTACTGATATCAGAACCAATAAGTCCTGATTTTTTTGAGCCTTCTCAGTGATTGTTAATCCGGCCCAATGATGAGCCCGATACCATGGAAAAACATGATGCCATTTCAGGTGCTGCATCACGGCATGTTTTTTTTTTGCGGAAATTGTCAGTGCTTATATGGGCTAGCGTTGCCTTGGCAAACAATGCAACAATGCAACAATGCTGTTTGTATTAGGTGAAAAAAATATGACGCAGTGATTTTTTTAAAATTTATGCCGCTTTTAAAAACTGTCATCGAGCGAAAAAACGGGCTCATAACAGTCGCAGATATCAGATAAAAAATGCTGTGATAGCGCTGCATTATTGTTATCAAATGTTGACAAATAAGTATTATTACGTAGATACGAAATGAAAAAGTAAGCGTAATATATTCTTTACTGATCCACTGAGCTGTTGGTTTTATTACGTGTTATATCAGTGTACATTTTGATAACAGGAGTGATTTAAAATGAGTGATTTAAAAACACAAAATAGTGAGACTAAGATTGTCAAATCACCTTCCAGACATTTTCCATACCCATTTGAAGATATGGAACGCTTATTTGAAAATTTCTCTACAAGAGGCTGGCTGAGACCCTTTCACTGGGATATGCCTGCCATGGATGAGCTGATTACTACTGCTGAGAAAAAAATACCCTGTGTGGATGTGATTGACCGTGATGCTGAAATTCTGGTGAAGGCAGAATTGCCCGGTGTTGATAAAAAAGACCTTGATATCACGGTGACTAATAATTCAGTTACCATCAGGGGTAAAACCAGCCATGAAGAAAAAGAGGAAAAAGGCAATTACTACCGTTGTGAAATATCCAGAGGTGCTTATGTGCGTAGTGTTACATTGCCGGCGGATGTTGATGAAAGCAAATCAAAAGCCAAATTCAAAGACGGTATGCTGGAGATTACCTTACCTAAGATGGAAAAGACTAAGCACCATACTATCAAGGTTGAATAGCCAGCCATGATAGCGAGAGGAACTGAACGTTTGACAGGCATGTCACAGGTGTTTGGCAAAGGAAAAAAACAGGGATAGAGTGGCGGCTTGAGTCAAATCAAGCCAGTCGCAAGTTAGCTTCACTTAGCATTTATTCTAGCCACTTGAATGCTAAGTAATTATTAACGACCAGCCTCTGGTCGTTTTTTTTGCATATCACTCTTTCTATTTCAAAATGATGAAGTAACTAGGTGTTATTGCGTATAACGGCCGCTTTCTTTTTGCTTTAGTATCATTGGGCCATTGACACTGCGGAGCGGGTTTTCTAATGGAAACAGGGTTGGTAAAGATATTAATCAGCGATTGCAACCCGGGTGCGCTGCATGCGCTAAAGAGCACGTTGCTGAAATTCGGTTACGCGGTGTTTACGGCAAGTGATGCTTTGAAACTGTCGTTTTTGATAAAGAATAATCGTTTTGATCTGGTGTTGCTGGACCTCACGATGCCGACACTGGATGCGCTGAAAACCCTTGAGCAGATACACAGTAACAGCACGAGTACCGCAATTATTAGTGTAGGTGATAGCGCACATGATGATCTTGCGATTGAGACAGTTCGGCGCGGGGCTTATGATTTGATGATTAAACCCTATGATACACAGGCCATGATTCCTCTCATTCGCCGCGCGATCTATCATTCCATACAAACTTCATATGATGATGCGCTGTCAAATGAAGTTGAATTTTCAGGTGATGTTTATCAGTTTATGGTTGAGCAATCGCACGATATTCAGTTTCTAATCGATAATGCTGGCAATTTTACTTTCATTAACAAAAGAGTTGAAACACTGCTTGGTTATCACCGCTCTGAGCTGATTGGAAAACATTTTACGGACATTGTATGTGATGATGATCTGGACAAGTTAGATTCCCGGCTTAATGTTAAAAATCATCATCATTTTTTTTCAAGAAATATTGAAGTACGGCTTAAATGCCGGAATAAAAACAGAGACATGCATTATTTTGATATTACCTTCAGTCCGCTGCCACAGCCGGTGATTATGCCGCACTCCATGGATGTTATTAAAGCGGGTAATTCGCCGGGCTTAGCACAGATTTTTGCTGTTGCGCATGATGTGACTGCGCGGAAAAAAGTTGAAAAAGTGGTGAACAATAAAGCCAGCTATGACCAGTTAACGGGGCTGCCAAATAAGGTCTTGTTTAATGACCGCCTGCACCTTGAATTAGCCCAGGCAAAACGCGATGCCAGTATTTTTGCTGTCATGTATCTCGATCTGGACGGTTTCAAAACCATCAACGATACTTACGGTCACAGTATTGGCGATAAGGTTTTAATGGCGATCAGTACGCGTCTGCGTGCCTGCCTGCGTGAAGGTGATACGCTGGCAAGAATGGGTGGTGATGAGTTTGCGTTGCTGTTGCCGCAGGTTAAAAACAGACAAGAAGCCGCTAAGGTGGCAAAAAAAATCACCTTTGAAGTTAACCGGTCTTTTATCATTGAAGGCAATAATCACCATTTAAGTGTCAGTGTCGGCATTTCCTTGTTTCCTGATGACGGTGAAACAGAAAGGCTGCTTATTGATGGGGCTGATCATGCCATGTATAAAATAAAACACGGACAGAAAAATGGTTACCAGTTCCATTAGCCGTATAGAAGAGTGACATCGCCCGTGTTTTATTATTTAATATAATAACAGTATTAGTTTGTACTAATTTTGACGCAGCGAATTTTTAAGTCAGCTATGGCATATCTTGATCCGTAACTCATTTAGTATGAGCGGTAACTATGATATTGTAGTTTTACTTTATCGACACAACTGGCGCAGGCTATAAGGTAAAAACTATTAATACCAAATCATCCAAATCAAGCGGTAAACAGATTAAGGGTAAAACAGACAAGCAGCAGAGTGAGCCGGCTGAATCGTGCATAAACTTCCCGGTGGTTGGCATTGGCGCTTCTGCTGGTGGTCTCGAAGCGGTTTCTGAGCTTATTAAACACATGCCGGTCGATATCGGTATGGCTTTTGTGCTGGTTCAGCATCTGGCACCCAAACATGAAAGCATGCTGTCTGAGCTACTGGCAAGAGAGACGGCTATGCCGGTGCAAGAAATTAAAGACGGTATGGCTATCGAAAGGAACCGGATTTATGTGATTCCGCCGAATACTAACCTCGGTATATTACACGGCATGTTGCATCTTATGCCGCGCTCTGAATCGCCGGGGCAGTATCTGCCGATTGATTTCTTTTTGCGCTCACTGGCAAGAGAAATGTCAAACCGTTCTATCGGCATTATTTTGTCGGGCAGTGCATCTGATGGTGTGCTCGGCTTAATGGAGATTAAAGCCGCCGGCGGCATTACCTTTGCACAGGATGAAGCCAGCGCGGCATATGCCAGCATGCCACACAGTGCTATCGCAGCCGGGTGTGTGGACTTTGTGCTGCCACCTAAAAAAATAGCCAGTGAACTGGCTCGTATCGGACAACACCCTTACCTGGTACACAACACGGCTAAAGCCATTGAAAGCTTGCCTGCAGAAGAAGATAATCTGCGTAAAATATACCTGTTGTTGCGCCAGCACTCAGGCAATGATTTTACCTATTACAAACAGAGTACGATCTTGCGCCGCATTAAACGGCGAATCCTGTTACACAAGCTGGAAAGGCTGGAAGATTATCTGCGGCTGTTACAAAATTCACCGACTGAAGTTGAAGCCCTGTTCCGGGATTTACTGATCAATGTCACCGGCTTTTTTCGTGATCCGGAAGTCTTTGATGAGTTAATAAAAACGGCTTTTCCTGCAATCATGAAAAACCGGCCGGTTGATGCGCCAATCCGCATCTGGATTCCAGGCTGTTCGACAGGTGAGGAAGTTTATTCTATCGCTATCAGTTTGTTTGAATTCCTCGGTGATATGGCAGCCAATACCGCTATCCAGTTTTTTGCCACAGACCTTGATGAGCAGGCTGTCGACAGGGCGCGAAACGGCATTTACCCGGCAACAATATCAGAGGTTGTTTCAGCCAATCGCCTGCAACGGTTTTTTACCAAAAAAGATGAAGGCTATCAGATATCCAAGCATATCCGTGATGTCTGCATCTTTGCACAGCAAAACGTGCTCAAGGACCCGCCGTTCTCACGACTGGATTTGATCAGCTGTCGTAACCTTTTAATTTATTTAAGCCCGGTATTGCAGAAAAAAATTATTCCTATTTTTCATTATGCACTGAATGACCGCGGCTACCTGCTGCTGGGTACATCTGAAACTATAGGCCGACATGCCGACTTATTCAGAATGGCGGATAAAAAGCACAAACTTTATGAAAAAAAATCAGTCGCCGGACCACTGGCAGTCGATTTCACGGATATCACCATGAGCAGAACATTACCCGGTGAATTACACCGCTATACATCAAAGGTGAGCCCGCAAAATAGCTGGACTAACCTCGATATTCAGCGTGAAGCTGACCGCATCATATTAAAAAAATATTCGCCGCCAGGTGTGGTGGTGAATGAAGATCTGGATGTGTTGCAGTTCAGGGGGCATACCGGTGCATTCCTTGAACCCGCTGCAGGTGAGGCCAGCCTGAATTTACTGAAGATGGCGCGTAATGGCCTGCAGCTGGAGTTACGCAATGCGGTTAACAAAGTCATTGATAAAAACACCAGCGTCAGAAAAGATAACCTGCGCCTGCAGACGGACAGCGGCATCAGCAACATCAGCATTGAAGTAGACCCTATTTCAGGCCCAACTGAACATAACTGTTGTTATCTGATTTCGTTTCTGGAGGCTGACAAAATACAGCCAGAGACTGCACAGAAAACGGCGGATGATGCGGCATTGAAAGAAACCGGCGGAGCCGAAGAAGAGTCGGAAAGACAGCGCATGCAACAGGAGCTGGCGGCTACCCGCGAGTACCTGCATTCTGTCATCGAGCAGCAGGAAGTCACCAATGAAGAACTGACATCGGCTAATGAAGAAATTCAGGCCAGTAATGAAGAGCTGCAAAGTACTAACGAAGAGCTGGAAACCGCAAAGGAAGAACTGCAGTCTTCAAATGAAGAGTTATCGACCGTTAATGATGAGCTGGGCAGCCGGAACATTGAACTGGAACAGCTCAGTAACGACCTGACAAACCTGATATCGGGTTTGTCGATTCCCATCGTAATGGTGAATGAAGAGTTGTGTATACGCCGCTTCAGTACTTCAGCAGAAAAAATGCTGAACCTGATTCCATCCGATCTGGGGCGACCTATCACGCATATCAAAGCCAATGTCACGGTGCCGCATCTTGAGAAAGTGTTGCTGGATGTTATCGATACGGTCAGCAGTGAAGAGCTTGAAGTGCAGGACAATCAGGGCCACTGGTATTCAGTACACATACGTCCCTATAAAACACTGGATAATAAAATCAGCGGGGCTGTGATTGCATTTCTTGATATCAACGAAATGAAACAGAGTCTGGTAGTGGCTGAGCGCGCCCAGTATTTTGCAGAAGCGGTGGTGGCGGCTGTACGTTACCCGATGCTGGTGCTGGACAAACACTTGCGTGTTGTATCGGCCAGCGAGGTTTATTATTCGGTATTCCAGGTGTTAGAAAAAGAAACCATCGGCAACCTGTTATACCACCTTGGCAACGGCCAGTGGGGCATACCACAGTTACGCCAAAAGCTGGAAACGACGATTGAACAGCAGCAGGGTTTTGATGACTATCTGGTCGAGCATGAATTTGAAAGCATCGGTAAAAAACAGATGCGCATCAGTGGCCGGCCCGTTTCGCCTGGCATGGATGACGAGCCGATGGTGCTGATGCAAATTGTAGAAATAACCGGCGGCTCATAAAAAATACGAAAGTATGCAATAAACGACGGGTGTTAGGGAATCTTCATGGGATCGGATCTTGACAAGCTGAACAAGCCGCAGCTGATTGAAAAGATTAAAACCTTGCAGGCAAGGGATAAAAGCCTGACCGACAGCGATGTGCTGCTGCACGAGCTTCAGGTGCATCAGCTTGAGCTTGAAATGCAAAACCAGGAGTTACGCGAGTCCCAGCAGTTACTGGAGGAAACACGCGACCGCTATGCGGATCTCTATGATTTTGCACCGGTTTTTTATATCAACCTGAATGACACCGGCATTATTTTAAATATCAACCTTACTGGTGCCGCCATTTTAGACCAGGTGAGAGCGCGAATCATTGGTCAGCCACTTACTAAATGGATATTGAGATCTGATGTAAGGCTTTTCTTCAATCATTTACAGAGGACGCTGAATGCTGACCAGAAAGTGACTGATGAAATCAGGTTATTAAACAATGCCGGCAACGAAATTGATGCGCGTATCGAAAGTATACGGGGCTGGTCGGCCGAGATGAGTGCCTACGTTTGTCAGAGTGTCATTCTTGACGTCACAGAAGAAAATAAATCAAAGAAAGAAATATCATTAAAAGCACGGCAACTGCGAATTATCACCGATGCCTTGCCTGTTCTGGTTGCCTATATCAATGATAAAGGAGAGTACCAGTTTGTGAACCGGTCTTATTCGGACTGGTTTGGTATTTCAGCAAAAGAGATTAAGGGTAAAAAAATTGCTGAGGTATGGGAGCAGGATACTTACCAAAAACTGTATAGAAAGTACAGGATTGCACTGGCCGGAAGACTGCTTAGTTTTGATATGCAGCTGGATTTTCCCGGAGCTAAAAAAAGATACATCAACGCCACGTTTATTCCGGATGCTGATTTCGATGGACAGGTTTACGGCGTTATCATCATGATAGGCGATATAACCGACCGTCTGCTGATTGAGGCCATCGACAGAAAACGTCTGCTGGAGTCGGCCCATTATTCGCGTTTAAGTGCAATGGGAGAAATGGCCAGCGAAATAGCACACGAATTAAACCAGCCACTGGCAGCCATTTCAATTTACAGCGATGCCTGCCGCCGCCTGCTTAAATCAGATAAAGCAGAGCCGGATAAAATCATGCAGGCACTGGGCGATATTAATGAGCAGGCTACGCGTGCCGGTAACGTTATCCGCCGGGTCAGGGAATTTGCCAGCAAAAAAGAGCTGCTGATAGTCAGTACCAGTATCAATGATATTGTGCAGGAGGCAATGTCATTAATTGCCGTTGAGCTTCGCTCACACAATGTGAAACTGGTTTTAAAGCTGGCTGATGACTTGCCCCTGCTATCGATCGACAGGATATTGATCGAACAAGTCATGCTTAACCTCAGTCGCAATGCAATTGAAGCAATGGATGAGATTGCCGAGTCAGAACGGCTGTTACATATCAGCACGGTTGGCGTTAAACCGGCTGAAATTGAAGTCTGTATAGAAGACCAGGGGCCGGGTATGACGATCGAGCAAATCAAAAACATATTTGAACCGTTTCATACTACGAAAGCAGAAGGCATGGGTATGGGGCTGACAATCAGTCAATCAATTATCAAATCACACCATGGTCGTTTGTGGGCAATTCAGAATGATTGTGGCGGTACAACGTTTTGTTTTACACTACCTTTAGATCATGAGGAACTTCGTAATGGAAGATGAACGGTACGTACATATTGTCGATGATGATGATGCTGTGCGACAGGCATTGCTTTTATTGATGGCGTCGGAAGAGCTTGCGGCCAGAGCTTATGCCTCTGCCGAAGAGTTCCTGCAACAATACACAGCAACAGAGCCGGGTTGCCTGTTATTAGACGTGCGTATGCCTGGCATGAATGGTCTGCAGCTGCTTGAACTAATGAAAAAAAAGCATGTTAGCATTCCTGTTATTTTTATTACCGGTCACGGTGATGTTGTCATGGCGGTTGAGGCGATGAAACTCGGTGCAAATGACTTCATTGAAAAACCCTTCGATAATGAAAGCCTGTTACGAAGTGTGCGTAACTGTCTGCAAGAGTGTGTTGAGTTCAGTTCTACGCAGGAACTGGAGCGCAATATGCAAAGCAGAATTGCCAGCCTGACTAAACGTGAGCGAGAAGTGATGCAGTTGCTGGTTGAGGGAAAGCAGAATAAAGTCATTGCTCATGAATTGGGCATCAGTCCCCGAACGGTTGAGCTGCATCGTGCAAAAGTAATGGAAAAGCTCAAGGCGCACTCGCTGTCAGATGTTGTACGCATCGCACTGCTATCAGCCCAGTACAGTTAATCTAATACGTAGAAATACGTATTTTATCTTATCCACACGTCCTATATAAATATAAGAGAATTGCTGACTGCCTGTCGTAGCCGGAATTGCTAACATTTATATGAAATGCTGTGAAACTCCCCCTCAGTGTTGGTCTGAAAAGGCCTGTTGAAATGTGCAGAAATTTGCATAGCAAAAGAGAATCGTTATGTTGACTGGTGAATATTGCAAGCGGGAAGTCACTATTATAGGCAGGGGTGATTCAATCACTAAAGCGGCCAAACTGATGCGTGAACACCATGTCGGTGATGTTCTGGTGGTTGATTGCAAGAACGGGGAACGCACCCCTGTTGGCATACTGACAGACCGTGACATTGTGATTAAAGTGCTTGCTGAAGATCTTGATCTGCATTTAATCACATCAGAAGATATTATGAGTTTTAAATTAGTAACCGTTAAGGAAGATGATGACCTGATGGCGACGATTAAACGCATGAGATTGTATGGCATACGCCGTATGCCTGTGGTTAATAGCCGGGGAGGGCTGGTAGGTGTGCTCGCTGTTGATGATATCCTGGATATTATTACCGAACAGTTAATTGATATAGATCAGCTGATTGCAAATGAACAGAACAAAGAGAAAAAACTACGGCCATTAACCAGTGGTATATAAAAAACGGCAGTGTATTTTTTTATAACGCAGGTGGCTAAAACAGTCGCCTGATTGATATCACAAAGCCTGTATTGGTTCTGTTGTCCAGTGAAGCTATTCAAGGTCATCATAACGTAATAAATCATAAGTAAAATTACGTATGTTAAAAGCTTTTATGTGATTTTATACTTTTTAGCCAATGAACACAAAACATGGAGATAGGTCTTTATGAAAAAGCAAAACTTACCTGATATTGATCTTGTGTTGTATCACGACGATGTGCCTGTTGGTATTTTCAAACCGGATTATATGGGCATGTTAGGCCTGCAGATAAAAAACTGTTCGCAGCTATTTGAAAATGGCACGCCGCTGGAAATAGAAGTGCTGGGTCCGGAAAAAACATGTGTTGATGATAACCGTATTTCTGTATCCGTGACATCAATATCAGATGATGGTTTAGGTTTAAGGCTTGAACATCACTCTGCTGAACACATTGAAAGATGGAGTTCAATTCTAAGTGATATTTTTTCATTTTCTAAAAATGATAAATATTATTTAGAGGCTGATGCGGCCTGATCAGGCCGCCCTCATTAATACTGTAATCAAAATGAAACACCATGTCAGTTTAAGCGATGGAGTTAAAGGGCCTGGTAAAATAATGGGAAGAATAAAATTGGATAATCTCAGTCTTGTTTTGTATCAAAATAATAAACGATTAACAGAATGTAAACCCTATTATATCGGCATTCTTGGTATTTTTATCAAAGACTGTGATATTCCATGTGCTGTTAATACCCGGCTTGAAATTGAAATTATGGATACTGATAATAAAAGCGTAAGCAATTATCGTTTCCCTGTTGTCATTTCATCGATCAGTGGTCAGGGTGTCAGTTTAAGGCCTGATCATTTTGAGCCTTTCCATAATGTAAGGTGGAAAACAGTACTTAATAATGTCGCATCTTTAAAAAATAACCTTGAAGATGTTACCAGGATTAACAATAAAGTAGCGACAATAACTCAGCTGCAGCGCTAAGCAAAGTTGTCTGTTTCTGTCAGCAGATAATACAGCCCAGTGATTGAGCCTGATCATATCAGGGGAGGATAATGCTGTTTGATTATAGAGTGTGAAGCATTGCTTCAAAGGTGACGCTGTCGAAGCTATGGTGTTTATACAATAAATCGTTTGACTGTATTTATACTTTATAACTTAACAACTAGTGCAGAAGCCGTCTTAATAAGACTGACCTGGCTGAAGTTTGCGTTACCGGTCGCGATTTATGCCGTTGTCAAAAGCATGGAATGTGTACTGATGCCAGCTTTGAGCTGAAAAGACAGGACAACGATGGGCTGTCGAGTTTGTTTAACCCTTCGGCTCATATGCATGAAACAGAACAGGCAGAAGAAATAAAGCGGGTGTGTGGTTCAGCTTGTAACAACACAAAAGAGAGATTGTTTAATCTGGGTGTTTAAGAACCAGGACTTAACTGTAACCAACAATGAGAGGGTATCGTATTTATAGATTTTTTTAGTGTAGATATTAATGACAGAGTTGCTTTATTCAGCGGCCTTTCAATATTAATGTGAATAAACAGCGTTAATCCCTTGAAATGCATGATTTTGGCCACATATTGGTTGCATGTGAATTAGAACAGGTTATACTGGCACTATCACATAACGATACATTTCAACCTGGTTTTTGTCAGTAGCAAATAATGCTTTCTCCTGTTAATTATCTCGCACGATTTGTAGCACTTTTTTTATAATTTAATGAGGTAATTCTTATGTCAACAGGAACTGTTAAATGGTTTAACGATGCAAAAGGCTTTGGCTTTATCACTCCAGACGATGGTAGTGCTGATGTGTTTGCACACTTTTCTGCTATTGTGAGTGAAGGTGGTTTTCGCACACTGGCAGAAGGTCAACAAGTAACATACGATACTGAAGCTGGCCCAAAAGGCCCACAGGCAACAAACATTAAGATCTGATCTTTTTTAGTTTGCGTTTCACTAAAACCCTGCAACCTGTTGCGGGGTTTTTTGTTTTCGGCCCTGGTAAATAACCGAAAGCGGCTGGGCGAGGCTCTAAGCTTTTGATGTATACATTAATCCGTGATTAAAGCCTCTGCTAGAAAATAGACACCAGAGGTCTGGCTTAATACGTAAGGGCCTGGTGTTGTGTAAAATACAAACACAGCTTGTGGCCTGATACCTGCTACTGTTAGCCCCTTATCTTTCGCACGACAGGCTCCGGCCTGTGTCGGCCTTCGCTTTCAGCGCTTATGCTCGGCCAGCTCAAAAATAAACCCACTAGCTGCTGGATTGATAGAAGATCTCCGTTTGCCAGGCTGACTGTGTTTGTTGTTCTCTGAAATGCTTTTTCATGGCCGCTAGAAAAAAATAAATGGCGGGCATACAACGGCTAAAAATAAAGTATCAATGACCGGCTTTTTTTCAGGCTATTTTATTTTTATCTAAGTGTTTTCCACTACATAGTTACCCTTAGTTTATGTAAATTTGTTTAGACGCATATACGGCTTTTTGATAGTATTCTGCGTCATGAAATTATGTCGTCACTTTTTCTTTTATCTGCTTGCGCTGACGCTGTTCGGCCAGCTGGCTGCTGCATCAGCTGTCGATAGTGACATGCTGCTTGCTGACGATCTTTATGATGCAAGGCTTCTGATTGAAGACTTTAGTGACGATACGGATGAGCTGGGTGCTGACATCAGTGTCCAGTTTGATCGACAGCCAGATGACTTTGCTTTAGCTACAAACAAGTACGATTTCCTGCTGCAGATTGCCCTGCTCGCGGATGCCCGCGCCCCGCCACTGGTTCTATAACAACGGTTTTTACTGTTAAAACCGAGTTCGACTCCAAAATTCGTTTAGCTGTGCCAGTAGCCTGAGTCTCTGCTATGGCTAATGAAATCATAGCGGGGCTGAGTTCCTGCTTTACATCGTTAAATATAAAATCAAATTACATTAAAAGGATGCTTTAATGAAAAAAAATCAAGTTCTGTTACTGCTAACAGCCGTGCTCATGCCTGTTGCCGTTGTGGCGAAGAGTAGTTCACATACTTCTGTCGCAGACAGTGTTATCAGCAGTCAGCGAGAAAGCCTTGAAAACAATACCAAGGATAAAGGCTTTGGACCGCAATCGCCTCGCGATATTGATTCTGCTGCGGGTAAAAACAAACGTCTGTTTAGTCAGGCACCTGCTTATAATAAAATGAATCTGTGTAATATTCATTTTCACAAGAACGCTGAACACAAGGGCGGTGAGTTTTCGCAATACGCAGGCAATGGTGACGGCCATGGTTTCCAGAGTGGCTACCGGTTCTCTGGCACGTTAAATAAAAAGGATCTGATGCCTGTTGGTGCGGATGTTTGCCCAGCTAAGCATGGTGGCCTTTTCTCCGGTGATACCATTGAAGTTCACTACGTGCATTCGACTGCAAAAATTAAACCGGGCCCCACGCTGGGCGCCTGCCTGAGTGATTCGATCAAGAATCCACAATTGCGTGTTGAAACCCAGGTCTATGTACTGGTGAATGATAAACAGGCACTCGATTTTGGCAAGTTAACAACACATGGCAAGCAAAACGGTTATTATCAGGCGCTGAATATTCCCTCGAATACGGGTACGCCTGTTGAATACAGCGGCTCAACAACTGGCCCGGCTTATAATGAAAAGGCATCGCCTTTCCAGGTTAGCTGGAGCGTGCGCCCGAAGGTTGCTAAAGTTAATATTCATTCGGTTAAGCAGTGGTGCAAAGGCAATGTCTTTAATGAAGATCATGCGCACGGAGTAAGAAACCTGGTTAAGAACCCGGATCTTTTATCTGAAATAAAATAACGATAAAAAATAACAGCCTAAGTTGGCAGCGCCTTTGGCGATAGTGAATATATTATCGCTGAAGGCGTGATCAACGGCCTTAAGCATAATGGCAACAGCGCTGCAGTCCTGCTGCAGGCTGACTATTGATTTAAACTTCAAATAACTAGATTTCACAAGCCAGTCAGAAATATCATGCAAGCCGTGCTTCAATTATTTTTCAGTACTTACATTCCGGCCGCTTTACTGTGAAGCTCACAGGCTCGATATGCGTTGCGGGCAGGCTGTCGTTAAAATACTGGCTTACTGTCTGCTGTAGCCGCCATAGAAAAAAGTTAATAACAACTAAAAGTATATCTAATTGGGATAACGATCACGATGAGACTAGAATAATAAATCTGGTGAAAACCACCCTTTTTTGCAGCATATAATAAACAGGAGATATGGACATGAATGTCAATGAAATCATGGTTACGGATGCAAAATCTTGTTCCAGTGATACAACCCTCGATCAAGTTGCGATGCTCATGTGGGAGGGCAACTGTGGTTCTATACCGGTGGTTGATAGCGAAAATAAACCGATTGGCATCATCACCGACAGGGATATTGCCATGTGTTGCGCCATTAACCACAAAGCGCCGTGGGAGTTGTCGGCATCGACTATTATGGCTGACCGCGCTTTGTTCACTTGCTCAACGGACGAAAGCCTTGAAACCGCTTTGGCAACAATGAAAAGGCAGAAGGTACGCCGCTTGCCTGTGACCGATAGTTACGGTTATTTTACTGGCATGTTGTCGATTGATGACGTGGTTGCCTGTTCTGCTAAAGGCAAGACTGCGAAAAACATGTCATATGATACGACCATGAATACACTTAAGGCGGTTGCCATTCATCATTAGACTTTGACAGGGTTCGGCTGGTTTGCATACTAGCCATGCCTGCCTGGTGATATAACAGGCAGGCTTGAGTTTCATCGCATCCAGGCAAAGAACAAGGCCAGCCGCTGGACGATAAACTGCTTTGCCTCAGGCTACAAAAGCGAACGGTTTTCTTGCATAACCGTCGCTCATGCCTTTTATCCATGACCGATAAGTCATGCGTGTCATGCACTGGCTTTTTAAACTCCCTCAATCAACGCCTATTGTTATGACTGCGACGGATTGTCGCGCGTCAATCTGTCACTTCTTTCCTTCTGAGTATTACCCTAGAATTTATCCAGACTTTTCTTATTGTCATTTGAAATATATTTTATGGGGAGCTTGCGTTGCGAAAAAAAAATACGGACAGGCAAAACAGGTTAACCGTGACGCTGTCATGGGCACTTTTTTCATCGATGACGGTTTCTGTCGCGGCCGAAACAGAAACCGGTGCTGATATTTCTGCCGTCCCGCCGCCAATGCAAGAGCTGGTTGTCTGGGGCGAGCAAAAAGAAAGTGCACAGGCCGGTTATACCAGCCCGGTAAGTACTTTAAAGCAGGAGGATTTAAAGAGCATCAATATGGCGACGACGGAAGACGCGGTAAAATATGAACCCAGTATTGTCATTCGCCGGCGTTTTATTGGTGATTCGAACGGCACCCTGGGCTTGCGTGGCTCCAATATGTTTCAGACTTCACGCTCGATGGTTTTTGCCGACGGCGTACCATTGCATTATTTACTGCAGTCACGCTGGAATGGTGCACCGCGCTGGACCATGGTTTCATCCAGTGAAATCGCGCAGGTGGATGTAGTCTACGGCCCGTTCTCTGCAGAATATGGCGGTAATGCCATGGGTGGCGTGGTGTTGATTGAAACCAAAATTCCGCAGCAGCAGCAGTTTCATTTCGATGGCATGTTGTTCTCACAAAGTTTTCAAGACTATGGTTTTGATGACAGCGTCAATGGCTATAAAGGTTTTATGTCTTATGGCAATAAGATAGGCGAGCTGAGCCTGTATATGTCGTTTAACCACCTTGATAATGAATCGCAACCACAGATCTTCAGAGACAGCGCGATTGACCCTGTCGGCACATCCACAACATCGGTTACGGGCGGCATTGCGGGCAATAATTCAACCGGTAATGCAAGAATATTTTATGGCGACACGGGTGTGGTCGATACCATCACCGATAACTACAAAATAAAATTAGGTTACGATTTTAATAACTGGTCAGCATTGCTGAATCTGGCTTATGAAGACCGTAACGCCAGCAATATCGGCAACTCCTATGTACAGGACAGTCTGGGCAATACGGTATGGAGTGGCGCCGTCGACCAGGCTGGCACTGTTTATACCATCAATGGCAGCCGGATCGGTGCGACGGAAAGTGAACGCAACAGTTTGAATGTTGGGCTGCGCCTTAAAGCTGAGCTTGCAGACACCATCCAGATGGAAATCAACCTGAGTGCCTTTGATGTCTCAAAGGATGAAACACGCTCGTCGTTACTCAATCCAAACGATACGTTATCGACCGGTGCTGGAAAAATCACGGACTTTGGTGATACAGGCTGGCAAACCGCAGAAGCCAAATGGATGTTCGATGATCTCGGTATTGATGGCCTGAGCATGATCGCTGGCCTGCGACAGGAGAGCTATAAACTCAATATTAATGTCTACGATTCGGCTAACTATGCAGCAGGCACTAAGGATACATTAAGAGATAGCAGTGGTGGCGAAACGAGTCTTGCTGCGGTCTTTAGTCAGTTTAACTGGGAACTGAATGAGCTTTGGGATACCTCGTTTGGCCTGCGTTATGAGTCGTGGAACAGCGATAACGGCTACTACGATCAGGACGGCAGTGCGGTAACCGATTTGGTATACACGCCATCGCGTTCGGAAGAGCAGGTATCACCCAAATTCTCGCTGGGTCATAAACCGGCAGAAGACTGGATCGTGCGTTACTCTCTGGCAAAGGCTTATCGCTTCCCAATTGTTGAAGAACTGTATAGTCAGTACGAAGCCTACGCCTCACAGAGCCTGGCCAACCCTGATCTTAAATCGGAAAATGGTTTACACCACAACATAATGGTTGAGCATGGTCTTAAAGATGGTTATCTGCGCGTTAATCTGTATAGCGAAAACATCGAAGATGTGATCGAGTCACAGACCGACACCAGTGGCCCTGTTGATGTCAGAACCTTTGTGCCGGTAGATGAAGTAAAAACCACCGGTCTTGAGTTTATTGCCAATCTCAGAAAAGTGATGACTGATGAGCTGGATATTCGTTTTAATCTGGCCTACACCGATTCAAAAATTGTCCGCAATGCCGCCGACCCCGCTATTGTCGGTAACCGTTTTCCACGCATGCCAGAATGGCGCGGTAACCTGCTGGCGACCTGGCATATTTCAACGGTTTGGGATCTGAGTGGTAGCCTGCAATATGCCAGTAACAGTTATGCACGACTCGATAATACAGACGAAGAAGATAATGTCTACGGCGCGCAGGACAGTTACACACGTCTGGGCATGAAAACCACCTATCGCTTAAATACTAAATCCAGTTTTTCTTTTGGCATCGATAACCTCAGCGATGAGGTGGCTTACGTCGCACATCCCTGGCCAGGCCGTACCATTTATGCGACCGCTTCTTTTGATATCTAAATCAACGTGAGCGCAAAAATAAAAGCTGCGCGTCTGCTATCAGCCAGCTGCAGCGTGCGCTGCTGATGAAACCCTCGGCAGGAATGGTTTTGGGGTTAGTGATCTGTTTTCATGCAGGCCTGTTGTTTTTGGTTTTGCCTTCAAAGCCGGTGCAGCCGGATATAATAACAAGTCCTGCGATTGCCGGTGTGCTGGTTCAAATGCCATCGGCTGAAGAGCCGAAAGCGGCGCAGAAAAAACTAGCGCCGGTGCCGGAACCCAAACCTGTAGTGGCGGCAAAAAAAGTAAAAATACCAGCACCGCCTGAAAAGCCTGCTGTGTCTGAGGCTGAGGAAATGGCCGTTGCAGTTGAGCACAGTGCCGATGCCCGGCAGCAGATCTCACCGATTGTGGCACCCCGGGTGGATGCGACACGGCGCAGCAACCCGGCACCGGTGTATCCGCGCAGTGCGTTGCGCCGCCAGCAGCAAGGAAAGGTTATCCTGGAAGTGCTGATTCAGACTGACGGCGCAGTGGCCGAGGTGCGCCTGAAACAAAGCAGTGGTTTTAAGCGGCTGGATCGCTCTGCAATCAAAGCCGTTAAACGCTGGCGTTATATAGCCGCGCAACAGTCCGGCAAAGCGATTGAATACTGGTATCAACAAGCCATTGTTTTCTCATTACGGCAATGACTATCGAGTCACTGAATCTAAGGAATACAACTATGCAAGATAACCCCTATGGTATTGAGGCCCTGTGGCTACAGGGTGATCTGGTAATAAAAACTGTCGCCATGATATTACTGCTGATGTCGATAGTGTCATGGACAATTATTTTGCTGCGGGCGTGGCGTTTGTGGCATTTACGACAGTGCCGGCAAAAGCTGGCAGCGTTCTGGCAGACAGAGGATTTTACACAAGCCCAGCAACAGCTTTATGCCAATGATGCGGCGAATCCGTTTCGCCGGCTGGCAGCAGAAGGCAAGTCAGCGATCGCACATCATCAGCAGCATCAGCACAGCTTAGAAGACAGCTTTCCGCTGGCGGAGTGGCTGCATTCAAGCCTGCGCGAAGCAATTGATGTCGGCACTGACAATCTGCAACGCGGTTTATCAGTGCTGGCATCGGTTGGTGCAACGGCTCCCTTCGTTGGTCTGTTTGGAACCGTATGGGGCATCTATCATGCGCTGGTGAATATTGGTGTTTCCGGTCAGGCCAGTATCGATAAAGTGGCCGGTCCGGTCGGTGAGGCACTGATCATGACAGCACTGGGACTGGCGGTGGCGATTCCCGCCGTGCTCGGTTATAACGCACTGGTGCGTGGCAATAAACGCATCATCAGAAAATTAACGGGTTTTGCCCAGCAATTGCACGTTTATTTGCTCACCGGTGCGCCGCCTGTGCAGGCGTGCGACAGTCTTCATGCGAGAAATGAAAACAAGAGGGCCGGTCATGGGCTTTAATAACGAGCTGGACAATAACGATGAGGTAATGAGTGAAATTAACATGACGCCGCTGGTCGATGTGATGCTGGTGTTGTTAATTATTTTTATCATCGCCATGCCGTTATTAAATCAGGCAATCAAGATTGATTTACCCAAAGCAGACAATCAAACCACAAGCATTAGCCCCGAGACCATAACCTTAAGCGTCAATGAAAGTGGCAAACTATACTGGAATAAACAAGCCATTTCGCAGGCCGTATTGCAACAAAAACTGCAGGCTGTGGCACAGCAACAGCCGCAGCCAGAAATCCATTTGCGCGGTGACCGCCATGTTGAATACGCATACATAGTCAGGGTGATGACAGCTGTTCGTCATGCCGGCATTGAGAAGCTGGGCTTTATCACTGAGCCCATGGCCAACAATAAAAAATGAAAAAGCAGATCATTATGGGAAAACAAAAAACATTATCGCAGCGACTCGGTGTCATCATTGCCAGCCTCGTGCTCATCACCCCGCTGCTAACACACAGTGCCGAGCATAAGCCGCGCAAACAGCCGCCAGCAAGCCCGGCGCTGTGCAGCAATGCCGATAGTCTGGCGTCATTAAAATGCAGCCGCGGAGCAAGTTCAGTCTTTGATAATAATGGCCGATTATGGCTGGCCTGGGCATTTGGCGGCCATGTCTATGTTAATTTTTCCGATAACAAAGGTAAAAGCTATAGCTCGCCCAGCGTGGTAAATAAAATACCCGAGGCCATCGCCGCCAAGGCAGAAAGCCCGGTCAGGATTGTTGTCGATAACAAAGGCCGGCTGTTTGTCACCTGGACCCTGAAGTTAGCCAAACGCTTCAGTGGTCACATTCGTTTTAGCCGCTCGACAGATGGCGGTAAACACTTTTCTGCTCCGTTAACCGTTAATGATCACCTTGAGCTAACCAGTCACCGTTTCCAGTCCATGGCTGTTAACGATCGCGGTGATATTTTCATTGCCTGGCTGGATAAACGTGATCTGCTGGCCGCTAAAAAGGCAGGCAAACCCTATACTGGAGCGGCGGTTTATTACACTTACTCTGATAATCAGGGGCTATCATTTCATCCCAATATCAAAATCAGCGATAGCAGTTGCGAGTGTTGTCGCACTGCGATGACGATGGATAAAGATGGTCTGCCCGTTATTTTATGGCGACATATCTTTGGCAAAAACAGCCGCGACCACGCACTGGTAAAACTGATGAATAAAGATCGCGTCGGCAATGTCAGGCGTGCGAGTTTTGATAACTGGCAGGTGGATGGTTGCCCGCATCATGGGCCGGCTATTTCAAGCAGTGATGAAGGCATCTATCACTTAACATGGTTTAATAATGCGCCTGAACGTCATGGCCTGTTTTATGCCAGCAGCAAGGATCAGGGCAAAACAGTGTCAAGCCCGCTCAGTTATGGTAACTACCAGTCCGGGGCCAGTCACCCGCAGGTATTGAGTAGCGGAGAAAATATTTATTTATTATGGAAAGAGTTTGATGGCAAACAATCCAGCCTGATGACAATGAGCTCCAGTGATAAAGGTAATATCTGGTCAGTACCCAAAGTACTTTTACAAAGCTCAAGTGCAAATGAGCATCCATTGTTAATCCATGATGGTCAGCAAGTCTATGCAGCCTGGCATCGTCGTGGTGAAGACTACCGACTACTGGCGCTGAAGAAATAAAGTATGAAATCTTTCTTATTGTTTAATCTGTTCTGGTTACTATCTATCGATGCCGTCGCAGAACAACAGATCAAAAATTTCACCGATGGCAGCTATGAGCAGATTGCTAAACAGTATCGGAACCAGTCGTTTGTTATGGTGTTGTGGTCGCTAGACTGTCCACCCTGTTACAAAGAGCTGGAACTACTGGCCAGTGAACGAAAACGAGATGATTTTAATCTTGTGCTGATCTCAACCGATGGTGCTGATGCCCGTACTGAAGTTGCCAGCGTGTTAAAAAAATATAAATTAAATGATGTCGATAACTGGCTGTTTGAAGACGCTTTTGCACACACCCTGCGTTATGAAATCGACCCGCTCTGGTATGGCGAGCTGCCGCGCAGTTATCTGTTTAATAAAAAACACCAGCGGCAAGCCGTCTCGGGTGTGCTCAGCGCAGCCCAGCTGGTACGCTAAGTGTGTGCTAGTCAGTGCAGGGCATAAAGCGGCACCGACAGCTAAGCCTAATAGCTAAAACAGCATCAGTTGTCGGCGCTGGGTTGTTAGTGTTAGCGACAGGCATTGTTCGGCGGAGTCAGTAGTGTATGTAATGCGTTAAGATATATCACGAGCGTGCCTGATATCATCTGCGCTTTAGGCCGTCATCACAGTTTAAAGCCAGTGGAAAAACAAAATAAAGAAAAGCCATAAAATAGCAGTGCCAGCATGATCACGAACATAAAACCGAAATGTACGGCCAGTAAAGTAGCCAGTACCGCACTGAGAACCGAGGCGCAGCCATTAACTGCCCAAACCCAGGGCAGCAGCTGTGAATTGATTTCTGCCAGCCGGGAAAGTCCAAGAGGAAATGGCATTCCCATGAAAAAAGCCAGCGGTGCAATCAGTAGTGCAGAGATAATTATTTTTAGCAGTGTCGGCAAACCGGTTAATAATGAGAACAGCGGGCCTAACAGCAGGCTGTAACTGCTGGCTATCACTATAATCAGGATAAGCGAGCAGCTGATGGCGTTTTGATAGTGTGATTTAGAAATATATCGTTTTGACCACAGGCTACCGGCACCGGCAAAAATTAGAAAGGCGGCGAGCACGACTGAAATAGAAAAAACAGGGTGATGCAGAAACAGAATGAATTTCTGTATAAAAGCAATTTCGATAAATAAAAAAGCAAGCCCGAGTGCAAGAAAATAAAAAAAGGCATAGTAGTGAATGCGATAAACTGATCCCGCCTGCCTTATGCTGCGGCACAAAAACAGCGGCAATAGAATCAGCACGATACTGGCCAGCAAGGCCTGTATCAATGTGGCAACAAGTATCAGGTATCCCCATTCGAATAACGGCATTCCGCCTTTCCCAGCCAGTGACATAATTTCAGAAAACACTCCCCATTTAAAAAACTGGAAGAAGAATGGCCGGTCATCTGTTGCTGGCTGCAGATTAAATTTATAACGTTTAATGAAGTCATCGCTGTCATTGCCCAGCAGCGCCGTAGCACCCTGGTAAAAATACGGTTTGGCTAATACATTATATTGGTTGGTTTCGCTTTGGGATATGCCCGGGTAATAAGCAAGATCAAACAACTGCTGATGGCTGAATTTTTTAAGTGACTGTATGGCCGATGAGCTGATAGCAGAATTACTGATCAGTAATGTTGTTGTTTGCAGCCCGCGAATTAATATAAGCTGTTGCCCAGGACTGCGGTGACCATTATGCCTTAGCGCTTCAATCGCCGTGGCAAAAAGTTTTAAGCTGTCTCTCGGGGGTAATTTCATCCAGCGGGTAATCGAAAGATAAGCGCCGGGTTTGAGTTTATTCAGATACTGCTGTAAGGCCTCAACGGTATACAAATAACTTTCACTCAGGGCATAGAGCCCGGCAGAGGATGCGCTAAATGAATCGATCAGTGACAGCTGGATCAAATCATATTTTTTATCGTTACCGGTGACATAGCCACGCGCCTCTTTATTGATTATGTTTACATTCTTCGCATCATATAAATTGCCGGAAAAATCCTCGTATTCATGCTGAACTAAATTGATAAGCTGCCGGTTCAGCTCGACGACGCTGATCTGCTTTACATGATGATATTGCGCCAGTAATACTTCGCTGCCACCACCGCCACCGATTATCAGTACATCATCCAGGCTTGATAAATGATAGGCTAATGCCGAGCTTGTTTGATTCAGGTAGCTGAGCTTGTCTGGCTGCTTTTCGTTACGCGTAATCACTGTCATCGCCCCCGCATCGACAAACACAGCCAGCTGCTCCGGTGGTTCGGCCGTCACCTTTAAACTGAGGCCAGGTGCGTGACGAAAGGGTATCAGTGGGCTTTCAACAACGCTGATTAATCCCAGTGGACTCGATCTCTCGGTGATTATTTTTGTACCACTGATGTTGAGGCTTTGTTTCAGGGTTTTATAAGGCGAAATCTCTAACTGAGTGAAACTGTCGGGCAATACAAAAGGCACGATAGTTGCTACCAGCAACAGTGATAATAACCGGGTCAATAAATGCTTGTTGTCTCGGTACAGCTCCCAGCTTGCCAGCATGGCGGCAAGCATTGCCAGTGCCGTCGTTGTTTTTAAAACATTGCCCGGAAAGCTAATAAACAGTAAAACAATAATAACCAGGCTTCCCAAACCAGCGCCGAATAAATCGGCCGCATAGATACGTGACATTTCGCTATGGTAACGAATCAGGCTAAGGCCGATTGCATTTGCGACAAAGAAAAAAGGCAGCGCCAGCAGAAGATAGATCAGTAGTAAGCGAAAAACTTGCTGATGATGCCAGAGCATTTCTTCTGCATTGAAATGTAGTTGCTGACTCAACAGAAAACACGACCAGCTTGATATGCCAAACAAAACAATATTCAGAAGATAGACAGGCTTGAAGTGCGCTAACAGAAACTGCCGCGCCAGTGTTAAAAAACTGCCGCTACAGGCATAACCGAGTAATGCCAGGCTGATGATCATATATGCGAAATGGTGCCACTGAATAATCGAGAACAGGCGCATCAGTAAAATCTCGTAGGCCAGTGCGGTCATTGAGAGCATAGCAATCGAAAACCATGGCGGACGCTCACGTTGTATCGCTATCGTCATTATGTTTTACCTGCAATACTTGATGCCAGCTTTAATCGTGTTTACCCGTCAGTGCTACGAACCTGACCGGAAGAATTTGTTGTGAGCGTATATTTCCTTTGCTGTCTTTTTCCAGCAACACCAGCTGCTGTACCATGAACGGGCTGCCTATCGGGATCACCATGCGGCCGCCGGGCTTTAGCTGTTTAATCAGAGGAGGAGGCACATGACTGGCTGCGGCCGTTACCACTATGACATCAAACGGTGCGGCTTGTTGCCAGCCATAATAGCCATCAGCGGTGCGTGTTGTGACGTTATCATAGCCTAGTTGATGCAGTGCTTTAGTGGCACGATGGTACAGCTCTTCGATGATTTCGATGCTGTAGACCTTATCTGCCAGCTTCGCAAGTATGGCCGCCTGATAACCGGATCCGGTACCAATCTCCAGAGCTTTGTCAGAAGCTTTTATTTTCAAAAGATCCGTCATCAGGGCGACGATGTAAGGCTGTGAAATCGTCTGCCCATGGCCGATTGGCAGCGGCCTGTTGAGATAAGCGAACTGGCGCTGGCTTTGCGGTACAAACTGATGCCTTGGAACGTCCGCTATCGCCTGCATTACTTTTGCATCGAGTGCTGTTTTGTTTATGTAAAAAGAAGTATTGCGAACATCCTGTTTGATGGCATTAACCAGATGCTGTCGTAATGTGTGGTAATCGCTTGCGGCATATAAAGTAGCTGGAATAAACAGTGCAGTCCAGCCTGCGAACATGATCACGAGATTGCAGAGCTGTATTTTTAATCTACTCATAGCGGCATTATTATCCCCTCTGTGACAGATCAGGCTCACCACAATGGCGTAAAATAAACTCTCGACTCTGATCACGTAAGCCGATGGCCCGTTGCCAGTTATCAGTTTTTTCATCTTTGATGCGCTGCCGGGGGTATATCGCATCACCGATTTCTATATGGATTGAACCGTGTCGTGGAAACAGGCTGCCATTACGCAAAATAGAACGTGTACCGCGTATCGCAATGGGAACTACCGGTACGTTTGCATTAGCGGCGACACTGAATGCACCCAGATAAAACGGCAGCAATCCGGGGGCGCGGGTAAACGTGCCTTCAGCAAAAAACATCAGCTTATGACCTGACTTTAAAAGACCGCTCAGGTGTTTTGTATCGTTAACGCTTTTGCTGATATCAAAACGTTCAACAAATTCAGTATGAATGTTTTTTAACGGAATACGTGTCATAAATGAATCTGCCAGTTCTGATTTTGCTATAAAGTGGAAAGCATCAGGCAATTGAGCCGAAAGCACGTAGCTATCAATATAACTGGCATGGTTTGCGACCAGCACGTAGGCTTTGTTTTTCGGCGGAATATTTTCCAGGCCATCTACGATTACCTGTATGGCTGTCATTTTTGCCAGTAGTCGTGAGCAAAAAGCCATTACCTTCCAGCGCACAGAAAAAACGGGCGAGAATGTAGCCGTTAACCAGACTACCGGCGCCAGCAAAGCATAGCTGAACAAACAATAACCGGCATAGCTCACTGACATAACAGCGCGCAAAAAACGCTGCAACCGGGGCATAACGCCCGCGACGGCCAGTCTTGCTAGCTGCAGGCTTACACTGCGCTGTGTTTTTCCAGTTTCGCCCTTTTCATAAATTTCCCGGCTGGCTGCGCGGCGTATTTTTCCGCTCGATGTTTTTAATACCGTGCCCGCTGGTGCCAGAACAACTTCGTCGGGAGGTCCGCCAATAAGCTCAGTTGAAACAGTGTTAATGTCACGGCGTATTCTTTGATGCTCTTGCGGGTGCTTGCTATGCGTTTCTGCCAGCACAATCAAACGCTCTGTTTTGCTGCGTTGGTTTTCACTGCCAAAAACAGCCACCCGGCCATTACGCACACCCTCAACATTGCTCACGGCTTCTTCAATCTCATGCGGGTAAATGTTCTGGCCGGCACGAATTATTATATCTTTGATACGGCCGGTAACGTAAAGCTCACCATTGGCGATATAACCTAAATCACCGCTATCTAACCAGCCATCATGAAACAATTCCCTGGTTTTAACCGCATCACGGTAATAGCCGGAGGTTGATGAGGGGCCCCGAAACTCAATACGGCCTTCGTGCCTCTCAGGCAACTCGTGCTCGGTTGCATCAACGATTCTTATCTGGTGGTTTTTTAAGGGAAGGCCGCTGCAGGCAAATTTTAATGCCAGCGCATCATCTGCAGGGCTTTGTCTGGCTTCGCCTGAACGCATAAATTTATTGCGCTCGATATAATCTATCTTCGGGCCACGGTTTAATGGCGGGAAGGCCAGCCCAACGCTTGACTCGGCCAGGCCATAGACGGGCATCATCGACCGGCTTTTAAAACCATAGGCTGAGAAACGGCGTTCAAAGTTTTTTATGGAATCGGGGCTTACTGCTTCGGCACCATTAAATGCGGCGCGCCATGAACTCAGGTCAAGTCCTGCGATGTCCTCATCATTGATGCGACTTTCACAATATTCATATCCGAAATTCGGTGATGCGGACAGCGTGCCTTTGTAGTGATCAATGGCCCACAGCCAGCGTTCAGGCCGGGCTAAAAAACTCAACGGTTGCATAACAACAAACAGGGCGGCGAAATACAAGCTGCCTAGCCAGGCTCCAATCAGCCCCATGTCATGATACAAAGGCAACCAGCTGACAAAAACGTCATCGGGCCCGGCCTCGACAGCCTGACCCATGGCGCGGATATTTGCCAGCAGGTTTGCATGCGTCAGTACGACACCTTTCGGGTTACCGGTGCTGCCTGAGGTGTACTGAATAAAAGCCACGTCATGCGAAGTTAACAGCGGTGGTATCAGCACGCTATTGTCACGGTTAAGCTGATCGACAGTTATAATGTGCTGTAAATTAACGACCTGTGAGCGCAGTAGTTTTGCGACCTGCCTGGCTTCGCTTACAGTAATAAGAATTTTTGCCAGACAGTTATCCAGAATACGGGCATGTCTGCGCATGTGGTCCTCAAGTTGTGACGGTCGCGCAGGCGGATAAATGGGTACCGGGATACCGCCGGCAATAAGAATGCCAAAATAGCTGTAAAAATAATCCGTGCCGCTGGGCAACATTATTGCGACGGTTTCTGCAGGTAGCAGACCAAGCTGCTGCAAACCGGCTGCCACTTTGTTAGCACCTGCTTTTAGCCGGGCATAGGAAACGCTCTCGCCTTTAGCATCATCCTGATAGAGCTGTATATGGGTGCGATCTGGCTGATGCCTTACATGCCAGTTAAGAACGTCGACAAGCGTTTGTGCCCCGGCCGGGGCAATAACATCTTCAGCTGTGTCAGGCTGTTGTATATCGCTGTCAGCAAGAACCGATAGCGGAATCTCGGCACCGATCACCGCACGCAGTAAATCACGCGCTGTCTCAATTTCCGACAGCGAGCGTTCCGGCAGGGCGAGTCTGAATTGTTTTTCTACCCGTCCAATTAATTCGACCCGGGTAAGACTATCCAGTCCCAGGTCAGTTTCAAAAGTACTGTCGAGTGAAATGTGGCCGAGATCAGACTGTTGCGGCTGTACCTCATGTACCAGCTTGCGAATTAACGCCAATAGCTCACGAGCGATTTTATCTGTTTGATGATTATCAGCAGGCATGTACATAAATCCTTTATGTCATGGTTGTAAACTATACTGCAAACGGCTCGTAAAATTCGTGATAAATAACAAGCATATCATCAAAATAAATAGTTTTTTAGAAAATAAATGCCCGAGCTTGCTGTCATCATGGGCCGTTACAGCGCAACAAAAAATGACGGCTGATGTGTTGCCGTGCAGTGTGAATACTATGCCTTTGTGATTGCTGGTCGCTCTGATTCAATGCCCTGGTTTTTGTCATCGTTAAAACCATATGGCTGCTAAATATTGCCCGCGTGTCATGCTGATAAAGCCAGTCAGCCGATTATTTTTGAGTTTTTATTCAGGCAATAAATTTATTGTAAATGAATAGATAATTTGATTTGATATAGGTCAGGGATTTTATTTCCTATAAAGTGTAGATTAATAAATATGATGCATGTTCTGAGTTGTTTATAAAGGAGATTTATCATGCCTATATCAAATACTGTTAACTCCTACCTGCATGAGCATAATATTCAATTCGATTTGCTGCCTCACTCCATCTCGCATTGCAGTCTTGAAACGGCCAGAAAAGCACATGTGGATGAAGATCATGTTGCCAAGGCGGTGGTCGTTAAAGATGAAAATGGCTATGCAATGGTTGTCGTGCCCGCTGATGGCTGGGTAAAAATGAATAAGCTGCAGGCAGAACTCAACCGCGAGTTTGAGCTGGCGGATGAGTCTGAACTTAAGAGCCTGTTTAGCGACTGTAAAACCGGTGCAATTCCGGCGCTTGGTCAGGCCTATCAGCTTGATACTTACTTTGATGAGCAGCTAAATTCGCTGGCCAATGTCTATTTTGAGGCCGGTGATCACGAGCATTTGGTACATCTTCACGGTGACGAATTTAGAGCCTTGTTCAGAGGTGTGCGCCACGGCCATTTTTGCCATTAGCAGATGCGGCGCGGTAAACTGAAGACGGCTGCAGTTGCTCAGGTTACAGGCATTGTTAAATCGCATAGATTTTGCAATGCCTGTGTTAAACACGTGTTTTAAACGCGCATTGCCGCATTGTAAATGCTGATAAAGCTTAGTGTTTAATCACAATCAGCGGTAGATGTAAATGAGCCTGCTCAGACCGGATGCTGCCGGGTGTATCCATGCTGCGTTTAGATGACAATGCTCGGGCTGTGCTGTCATCAGATTGACGATGCAGCCACATTTCAGGCACGTATATTTATTCTGAATACAGCTCGCAATATCGAAAAGTGATAGCCTGGTTTTATGTTTTTCAGTCTATAAAATGTTTACAGAGTTTTATTGTAGGGATAACAATATATGTCTGTCATTAATGCTGCAAAAGAACACCGAAAATCTGAACTAGAAAAGGCCCGCTTAACTGAATGGGATTATGTGGTGATTGGTGCCGGTATTACCGGAATCCAGACTTTTCGTATTTTATCGTCTGAAGGCTTCAGGGTCTTACTGATCGACTCGGCCGATTTTACCTCCGCCA
>Ga0224506_10000146_pt1 | contig 69565 bp, 59 predicted proteins | sample SF_Jan12_sed_USG_2_FD_169108 | JGI IMG/M metagenome (GOLD analysis project Ga0224506, IMG submission 169108) | Sediment microbial communities from San Francisco Bay, California, United States - SF_Jan12_sed_USGS_8_1 | ecosystem: Environmental > Aquatic > Marine > Sediment | place: USA...
TCTCCTTTTTTTAATTGAAGGTTTAAGTCCTTTAACACCACTAACTTTTCATAACCTATAGCAAGGCTGGCAGTATTAAGCGATATCGTAGTTTGATCTTTCAACTAAAATGATTTAGCAATATTCCTTTTCTTTAAAATAATCCATATCACAAATGGTGCTCCAAGTAATGAAGTAATAGCATTTATTGGCAATGTATATTCTGACCCAGGCAATTGAGCTACCGTATCACAAAATAGCATGATACCACTCCCTACTAAGATTGAAGCGGGTATCAACACTCGGTGATCTGCGGACTGAAAAATTCCTCTTACTACATGAGGCACTGCTAACCCCACAAAAGCAATAGGGCCACAAAAAGCAGTAATTGAACCTGCTAAAAGACTCGTACTACAAATGATTAACATTCTATTTATTTTCATATTAACCCCCATACTACGGGCGTAATTCTCTCCAAGCAACAATGCATTTAGGGGTTTTATTAGAATAAAGTTCATCCCCAAACCCAATGAAATTAAAAAAAACATTATCGTAATTTCACCCCAATTGAGTCCTCCAAGGTTACCAAAAGTCCAAATCATGAAAAGTTGTATTTCTTGAGCACTACTAAAATACTGAAGTACACCCACCAATGCACCTGTTGCACTACCGAACATCAGCCCTATTATGAGTAATGACATACTATCTTTCACTCGAATTGACATTACCATCACCACCATTAGAACAGAAAAAGAACCTAGAGAGGAAGCTATTACAACTACCCAACTTCCAATGATCCAATGATAGATAAAACCGCCAATAATGGATCCCGAAAGAATTAGTAATGCAACACCCAAACTAGCTCCTGAGCTAATCCCTAACACAAAAGGCCCTGCTAAAGGATTCCGAAAAAGCGTTTGCATCTGCAAACCACAAACGGAGAGTCCTGCACCTACTAATATTGCTGTTATTGCTTTGGGCATCCTAAATTGCCAAATGATAGTATACCAAGAGGTTTTTATGTCATCTGTAAAGAAAGATTCAAGAAGAGACGAAAAAGGTATAGAAACACTTCCGATGCTTATATTTAAGATAAGTAAAACTAAAATAGCTATTGGGAGTAAAACTCCAATAATAAATCTATTCTTCATCGGTAAGTAGTTCCCACTTTTGATTTGTAGATGCAAAATAAGAATCAGTACGTGGGTTATACATTATTTTGTCATAAATCTGAGGAATAGTATTTACACCATTCGTAGTTGTTACACCAAATTTTTCTCCTTTTTGGATAATTACATATCCATTCTCTAAATCTTGAAGAGAGTTGTATTTATTATTTATAAGCACTCTACCCTCTGCATCAACCAAACCAAATTTACCTTTTTCTATTGTAATATACCTTCCACTAGGCTGCCTTTCTATTTTATAATGAATGGGTGCTAAAACAACTTTTCCCTCATCATTCACCAATCCGTATAAATTATTCAATTTCATAATCGCAACTTTATTTATAAAGTGAAAACTATTATCATAATTAGGTTGGATAATGATGTTTTCGTTTTTATCAATCGCTCCCCATTTGCCCATTATTTTTACACTAATTAATTTCCCTTTTGCATCCCCTACCTCCTCATATCTATTGGCTATTTTTAATTCTCTTGTCTTAGAATCAACAAATCCAAAACTTCCTGCTATTTTAACTGCCACCCAATCACCTTCTTTCTCTTTTATATAACTTGTTTCATGAGTGTTATTCACTATTTCTCCTTCTACTATTGTTCCTTGTAAATCAATCTTTATGATTGTACTATCATTACGATATTCCCAAAGTAAATCATTCTTGTACTTCAGTTTGTTTTCAGTAAAGTAAATCAAATCTCCATTGACATGTTCAAGAGAAGTCTTACCCTGTAACCTATTCAGAAACAAGCTATCTTTCACCCATTCAATTTTTGCTTTTCTTGGTGTCACTACCCAATTACTCTCCTCGTCAATCACTCCATATTCACCATGAAATTGCACCACGGTTTTATCTTCTATAAATTCACCAACCGAGTCATATACACAATGAATGATTTCTTTTCCATTTCTATTCATAAACCCCCAATGACCTCTCCTTTTTACTGCAAAAAACTTGCTATCGTATTCTCTTATCTGCTCGTACTCAAATTTAGAGCGTTTTACTCCAAAAGTATCATATACTGCCCATACCATTTTATTATTTATACGATTAGATGCATATACAAATTCATCTATTAGACGCAAAGAATCATATCCTAGTTGACTATTTCTCTGCTTACTCAAGTCAAAAATGCCATACTTATTCCCAGCTCTATAGAGAGCTTTATTCCCTACAATTGACAAAATGGACTCAAATCCATTTGGAGTTAATGGAGTGAATTGTTGATTTAGTATCTGTTGATGATTTGTGGCAGAAATTAATATCTTATTCCCTATGAATTTCATTTCATCGCATACAATTGTCTCGATTAATCTATTTTTTGCTGAAAACACTTCCCATTTCGGATATTTTTGACCTTTTAGGACACCATTTTCTAAAGAAAAATCTTTGTATTTTATTGGTGCTATACGGTTACCCTTGTTATCCACCAACCCACACATCAAACCTTTATATATTTTTAAATACCCCTGTCTCCATACTTCTACTTTGGTAAGGCTATCCAGAATTATTGATTTTATCACTGAATTATATAGTTGTTTTTCTCCATTACTATTCGACAACAATAATAATTCATTGGAGACAGGTGAAATAGAGGTATATGCTATAGGTAGCAAAATTTGATTATCAGAACTTAAAAGCCCATATTTTTTTTCAGTATTTACTCTATCCGAAACCAACAGATTGCGATGTGCCTCTTGCATACTTAGGTACTTAAATGGTACTACAACTTGTCCTTTTGGATTAAATAAACCAAAAAAAATAGATCTAGAAACTTTCCCTGTTTTTCCGCCTATAATAAAGTTAGCTTTTGTTTTATTTAAGAATGCATATTCAGGAAGGGTTATTTTTTTGTTGGACAATGACATCAATCCCCATTTGCTATTTTGCATATACCCTATAATACTCTCAATAGGGGCATCATCATTGTTATTACTCCAACCTAAATCATCATATTTGGGAGGAATTATTTTTTTTCCAGAAGCATTCTTTAGTCCTTTTTTACCATCATTTACAATTATCTCATATTCGCCATTGGGTAATTGGTGTGCAAAAACAGAAATAGGGAAAAGAAATAAAAAAAGAAGAAATCTCACTATCAAACCGTTCACAACTATTCGCTATTGTTTTTCAATAGACTGCTGCTCAAGATTGAATAAATCATTAAGTACATCGATAAGCGTCTCTGCATCACCTCGTTTACACGCTGCTTTAAGTTGAAGAACTGGTAATTTCATCACTTTTTGCATCATCCCTTTACTAGCCTTGTCTAAGAATTCCAATTCACTTTCAGATGCTTTTTTAACAAAACGCTCTATTTCTTCCTTACGAATTTCTTCTAAAGCATTTTTTAATTTTTTAATGGTCGGGGAAACTTCCATTTCCTGAGTCCAAGTTGACAATTCCTCAAGTGCTTCTTCAATAATTGATTTCACATGAGGGATCGCCTCAATTCGTTTATTTAATGCTTCTGAAGCCTTACTTTGTATGTCGTCAATGTTATACACCAATGCACCAGGGATGTTTTCCACATCTGGTGCAACACTTCTAGGTACAGATAAATCTATAAAAAATTTGGGTGAGAGTAAATCAATTTTTTCAACAATTGCTTGAGTAATAAAAGGCTTGTTATTTGCTATTGAGCAAACAACTATATCTGCATTATTAATCGCATCAATAGCGTTTTCAAAGGGTATCACTTGAAAATTATTTGTACCATTGGCAACTTCTTCCGCTCTTGACAAGGTCCTATTCGTAATTGTAATATTTTGCAACTTAGAATCTGACAAATTCTTGCATAGAGACGTTCCTATTTCTCCAAGACCTACTACTAACACCCTTGGATCGGTATAATTTTGAGCTAAATCACTCACCAATTCTGTGGCGGCATATGACATTGAAGCTGCACCATCTCTAAAAGAGGTTTCTTGTACCACTCTCTTGTTGGCAAAAAAGACAGTATGCATCAGTCGGTGTAAAAATGGTCCCGCTGCATCTTCATCCGCACTCCACTGATAGGCTGTTTTTACTTGATTACTTATTTCCATATCACCTACCACCTGAGCTTCGAGCCCCATCGCCACATTAAACAAATGTTTTACTGATAGATTGTGATCTGTAATCACATCAAAATACGAAGCATATTTTGATAAATTCTGCTTCCCTTTCACTATCCCCAAACACTTTAATATCTCGTTTGTTAATACTTCAGTAGCAGAATAATAAACTTCGGTTCGATTACAAGTAGACAAGACCAGTACATTGATCGCCTGAGAAGTGTCTTTAATCAAATTTATTAAACGTTTTGCTTCTTGTTCATTAAGAGAAATCACCTCTCTAATTTCGATAGGTGATTTTTTATATGATAAAGCAAGTGTTTTAAAATTTTCTTCCATCTGGCACATCTATAAATACAAAAATAAAAAACTCAACTGACATCACAAAGTTGTTTTTTTAGCCTCATTTTATTGTTGACATATTTTTTGCTTTACAAAGCAACAATAAAACATTAATATTTCTTCTTATTGCAATCATAATAATTCATGATATTTATCACTTTGCTATTTAAATTATATTAACTATACTTATAACACATATAGTATGAAAAAAATAAGATACTGGATTATACAATTAATGGGGGTTTCAAAAACTGAAGCTAATGGCGTGATATTTTTATTTATATTTCTGTTTCTCATCATAATTGCCCCCTATTATATAAGCACTACAAATAACTACACCTATTCAGCAAAAGACAGCCTACTTCTCGATTCAATGTTGGTCTTGATAAAAACCAACAAGCCCACTATTAAAAAAAAGAAAACCTATCGTACAATAAATAAAGTATCACCTGAATATTTTGACCCTAATAATGCACCCATTGATCAGCTAATTTCTATTGGCTTTTCGAAGAAACAAGCTCAAAACATATCTAATTACAGAAATAAAGGTGGTCAGTTTAAAATAAAAAAAGATTTGCTAAAAATATATAGCGTTGATTCTTCCTTTTATTTGAGGGTGGCTCCATTTATAAAACTCCCAGACAAAATTAACTTAACCAAAAAAAAAGAACTAGTAGCCTTCAACATCAATACCGCAGACACCATCGATTTTATGAAAATACATGGAATAGGAACTATAATCTCTAAAAGAATCGTAAAATTCAGAGATAATATAGGTGGTTTTATAAATATTAATCAACTAGATGAAGTTTATGGTATAGAGATAGGACCACTTACTAAACTAAAATCTCTTGGTTATATTACTGCTAAGGACAGTATCAAACGAATCAATATTAATTCGGCTGATTATTCTACTTTAATCAAACATGTATACATCAATAAAAAAACGGCTAACGCTATCATTCAATACAGAAATCAACATTCTAATTATCAAAAAGTGGACGATTTAAAAAAAATACACCTTATATCTAATTCGTTGTTTGAAAAATTAGAGCCTTACCTCACCATTGAATGAATAACATTTATTCAAATAAATCGCTAACAAAATATACATTTCACTATATTCCACCTTTAATAAAATTTTGTATAAACACACATGATTAATATTCTCAAGTCATATCTAAAACGGCTCACCAACCTGACTGGGAATAATCGGTCACTGCTATTACTAAGGCTATCTACTAGTCAATTTATTGATATAAATGAATTAAATTTCCTTAATACCAAACCTTCATTTTCAATTATCGAGGATTTGATTGCTCGCAAGAAAAAAATTCCTCTTTGTCCGGATATTGACCCAAGGGATAAAAACAATAACCAAACGAGCAAAAAATTACGAAAAATTGATAGAATGGATAAGTTTTTATTCGAAGAAAGAGGTAGTAAAGACTTATATGTAGGTTGGCCTTTTATAAAGGGCCAATTTATGGATGGCACATCGGTAAGAGCTCCTCTCCTATTTTTTCCTATACAACTAAAGTTGGAGAATGGTAAATGGGCAATTTACTCAAGAGACGAAGTGGGCATATCTTTTAATAAGTCATTTTTACTTGCATATGCTTTTTACAATAATGTAAAAATTACAGATGATTTTATTGAAAAAATTATTGAAGACTTTGATACAGATAGCACGGTATTTAGAACTACATTGTATCAGGAATTAAAAGAAAGTCCTATTGAACTCAATTTCAACCAAAGCATATTCGAAAATAAACTTCAAAATTTCGAGCAATACACAAAAAAAGATTTTGAAAATGCTCAGAACACAGGGGAATTAAAATTATACCCCGAAGCTGTACTAGGTATATTTCCACAATCTGGTTCACACTTAGTGCCCGATTACACTTATTTAATTGAAGAAAAAACTCCTGAAAGCATGGAGTCATTTTTCGAATCACGTTCATCGCACCTTACAGAAGATCACAATACTGTTTTTCCTGGGCTAAACTTTATTAAAAGAGTAAAAGAAGAAAACATTATCACTCCATTTAAAATGGATGCCTTTCAAGAAAATGCGCTAAAGGCTGTAAAAGAGGGTAATTCACTCGTTATACAAGGGCCACCTGGCACTGGGAAATCACAACTTATATGTAACCTCATTAGCGACTTTATTTCATCAGGAAAAAAGGTGTTAGTGGTTTCTCAAAAACGAGCAGCACTTGATGTGGTGTATGCTAGAATGAAAGAAAATAACGCTGAAAGTTTTGTTGGGATTGTTCATGATTTTAAAAATGACAGAAAAAAAATATATGAAAAAATAGCGAATCAAATCCATCGATTAGATGAGTATAAAATTAAAAATAGCAGCCTAGATTCAATTCATTTAGAACGAAATTTCACCCATAACTGTAGAATTATAGATCATATTACGGAAGAAATGGAAGAGTTCAAACAGGTTTTATTTGATGAGTCGGAATGTGGCATATCAATAAAAGAGCTTTACCTTACTTCGAACTTAAATGAACCTTCAGTAAATTTAAAGCAAGAATATAGGTCTTTTCATTTTAATAATTTGAACACCTTTATTAATAAACTAGAGCTTTACGATACATACGCTCAAAAATTCAATAAATACGACCACCCATTTTACAATCGTAAATCATTCAAAGGTCATACAATACATGACCTTTCGGAAATGAAAAATATGATTAAAGAGATGCCTATATATCAAACCGAAGTAAGTGATAATATTGAAAAATTACTTGGATATGGATTTAGTATTGAGGAAGCTGATCCTTTTAATAATAAAGTAGAGTTGATAAAAGAAATGCTAGGGATATTGAAAAATCCTGAAATATACACACATTTTCAGCATATGCAGCCTTACTCTGATAATGAGACTGATCTACTATGGCTCACCAATACTGAGCGTGTATTAATGCAATGCTATCATGGAGTTGGCCCAGAGTTAAGCTTAAATGATGATGAGCTTGGGAAATTTCAAGAAACACTTCAACGTAATATGGAGGCTAGAAAAGGATTGCTAAAACTCGTAAAATGGCAGCTATTTTCTAAAGACAAATACTTTATTAAGCGTGTTTTAGTAGCCAACGATCTACGAAAAAACAAAGCAGGTTTTAAAATTATGGTCGAAAAAATTGACAATCGACTTAATTTAGCTCATAATCTCACAAAATTAAAAAGACAACCGTGGCTTGATGACATCCCTGCAAATTTAAGTAAAGTCCATTTGCAAAACTGGTTTCATGTGCAGCGACTTGCCCTTAAATCTAAGCTCATATTTAATTCGATAAGGAATTTCAAAGATTACTTTAACATCCAAAAGCTAACGTATATTGAACTTCAACAAAAATTAAATGCTTTATATGTAATTATAAAAGACATCCCTGAAAAAAAACTGCAATGGTCTAAATACTATAGTGAACATCAAATAAAACACATACTAGAGGGGGGTAATTTTGAAGTAAAAGTAGCAAAAGCGTTACAGAAAGACTTTGATGCCTTATGTGAGTATGATAACTTACTAAATTCACTTACCTCTGACGAATCGAAAGTAATCGAAAAAATTTATGAAAATGTTGAACAACATGATAGAGATTCACTAATAAAATTATTTGGAAATAGCATAAGGCTTGCATGGATCGATCATATTGAGACCAAATTTCCTATTCTTCGAATCGTGTCTTCATCAAAATTTCAGAAGATGGAAAAAGAATTACAAGATGCGGTAAAGGACAAATTACTAGCGAGCAATGATATTCTTTTATTGAAGGCTAGAGAAAGAACTTATGAAAATTTGGAATACAACAGGCTCAATAACAGAGTGACATATCGTGATTTGAATCATCAGGTTACTAAAAAACGTAAAATATGGCCTTTACGAAAACTTATCTCAGAGTTAAAACATGAACTTTTTGATTTAGTCCCCGTGTGGTTAGCATCACCCGAATCTGCTTCTGCCATTTTTCCAATGGAGCAATTCTTCGATTTAGTGATTTTTGATGAAGCCTCACAATGTTTTACAGAAAAAGGAATTCCATCAATATATAGAGGAAAACAAATTGTAATAGCAGGAGACAATAAACAGTTGAGACCAAACGATTTATATAAAATTAGATACGAAGATGAAAATGAAGAGGGACTAGAATTAGAAGTTGACTCATTGTTAGAGTTAGCTGAAAAATACCTAATGCAAGTTCAATTAAAAGGTCACTATAGAAGTAAGTCTCTTGAGTTAATTGATTTTTCTAACACCCATTTTTACGGAGGGAAATTACGATTATTACCCAATAGAGAAGACGTAAATTCACAATCTCCAGCCATTCGTTTTTTGAAAGTAGATGGAATATGGGAAAACAACACAAATAGAGTAGAAGCCGAAAAAGTGTGTGAAATACTTATTGAAACCATACAGTTACACCCTAATAAGGGAATAGGAGTAGTCACGTTTAATGCTTTACAGCAAAACTTGATTACTGATATTTTTGAAGAAAAAATGATATTGAAAAAATTATCTATACCAAGTTCGGTATTTATAAAAAACATTGAGAACATCCAAGGAGATGAAAAGGACATCATTATCTTTTCTACTGCCTACGCCCCTGACACAAGTGGAAGGTTGATGATGCAATTTGGAAGTCTAAATATGGAGAATGGTGAAAACCGATTGAATGTAGCTATCACTAGAGCTAGAGAGAAAGTCATTATCGTCACCAGTATTTTTCCTCAACAATTAAAAGTAGAAACCAGCAAAAATGTAGGACCTAAATTGCTAAAAGAATATCTTAGTTATGCACTAGATGTAAGTGAAGGAAGGTATATTCCAACAAAACACACCGATGAGGAACATAACAATAGTTGGTACCTAAAAGCACAACTTCAAAATTGGAGTGACTGGCTTGAGAACATAGAATTTACTGATGAACTTCCATTTTCAGATATTACCATCAAGGAAAATAATACATATCTAGGTTTAATCATCACAGACGACAACTTATATTATCAGAGCGTTTCGATGAAAGACACTCATGCTTATACTCCCTTTACGCTGAGTAGTAAGAAATGGAGATTCAAAGGAATATTTAGCAGGGAATATTGGGTAGACCGTGAAGGCGTACATGAATCCATCAATAGATTTATTAACAATTCTAGGGAATAAAAACAGAGCAAATACATTTAAAATAAAACTATTGATAAAGCACTATTTTCAACTTTCTGAAAATGGATTTTGACTAGCATACCCCTTCACCCTTTACAAAAGGGGAATAGTTGTTTATTCAGAAGGCTGAAAATATTTAAATTCGTTTGCCTTGGGCATAAAAAAAGGGTCGTCTTAATAAAGACGACCCTTTTAACTATTTTTTCTTATTATTAATTCAATCCATTTCTGAATAAAAACTCTTCATAAGCTTCTTGGTAGCTTTCCACTTCAGGAGCTATTTTTATAGCTTCTTCATAATAATACAAAGCATCTAAAAGCAACCTACTTTCTTCGTAAAAACCAGCTAAAATATAGTTGTTTAAAGCATTTTGTGTGTCTACTTCGCTCATTAATTCACCTAAATTTGCTTTCACCATTTCCATTTTATCATTAGGCAAACGCTTTATTGCTACTTCTTCAGATTTCATTTCTTCATTCCCTTTCACACTAACCGTCACTAATAAAGCGGCTTCATTTTTAATTTTATCTGACGTTAAATCCAATAAATATTTATTTGTGGAACTTTCTACAGACAATAATTCATCACCAAACATATTTACCACATTTACGATAAACACATTTTCTCCTTCAACATTTCCCCACTCAATTAAAGCTTGGCTATTATATACGTCTACTGAATTCGGCACATATACGTTGATACTTGAATTAACTACTGCTCTGTGTACAGCTCCTGTAGCACTTAACCTACCCGTTTTCTTGTCTGCTGACATCTTACTTAACACAAAGTCAGCATATTTATTAGCCACGTTAGATCCTCCAGTAGAAATTTTTGCTGCTAAATCCGAGATCTTATGAGTACCCGATTCTTTTAGTTCTAATGTTTTTCCACTATTATGTACTAAACCCAAATAAGCATTTTCGGAAAGTTTTAATTCCTCACCATCTTTCAAAGAAGCACCCGTTTTTAAAGGCTTCCATTCATTACCAACTTTCACTTCGTTAGCCCCCTTATTCGCCAGTACTTTAAACGTATAACTTTGCCCATTTACTGAAGTGCCAACCAATAGTAATGAGATTGTTAAAATTGAAATTAAAGATTTCATAGCCTTTTTTGTTATTTTATTATTCACTTTTATAGTATTCTATACTCTTTATTCTTTTTTAAACCCTAAGGTAATCAGTTTATTCCAAGTATTTTTATTTATTACATTTTTTATCACCCCGAAATAGATTTCGAGTAAATCCCCTACCAATGCTATGCCAAAAAAGGCGATCGCCAATTCTAGTTTAAAACTGTACTTGGAGAAAATAAATATCACAAAAATAGTAAGTACGATTATCTCAACTATCTGAATAAGTTTAGTTATTCCATCATACCATGCGCCCATTCTAATATATATTATTGAAAAAAAATACACATTAATATACAATAATCCAATACCTATCAACCCCTCAATAAAACTATTAAATCCATTTATATAATCATCATTCAATACCATAGAAATGATATTTGCGTGTATTACAGGTCCATACATATCAGGGTTTGCTCGTCCAGCTATTTTAGAATTAAGAGGTGTGAAAAATTTATCCTCCCATTGAGGAGCTCCCAACTGATTTCCTAAATACCCGAATAGCACAATTTTACCTTCAACCATTTCAGGTGCAAAGTCTTCATTCATTACCTGATCCCAATCTAGTGCTTCATACCTCATGTATTTATCTTCCATTCTCCTTTCGGTAAATGTTCCATAAATTTCATCATAATAAAATGGCGATAGAAAAATATCTCCTCGAAAATTCACTACTTCATAATCATTCTTCCTCTTTAGATACGTTTCAAGCTTTGTAGAATCATACAATACGGCCATTTTAGCACCAAAAGCAATATAACTTTCTTCATCTTTTATAGTGGTTCGTATTCTTGGAAAAGCTCTACATATTTTAATATCCTCTTGAAATTCAGCCTGAGTATCTAAATTAGCCATCCCGAAATGGACATTTTCAATAAATATAGAATCAGATTTATACCAAAAATCAAATATTTCTTCTCCTTCCTCAACAGCCTCTTTTAATGAGTCGGTTTGATCAATTTTAGCTACCATAACTATTTCCGCATTGGCATTAGCTATTGCAGAGGCTAGGCTTAAGGTAGCCAATGTATCACTTCCATACCCCTTAAAAAAGCTATCGATTCCTATTACTTTTGGTTTGTACTTATCAATTATACGTATTTGTTCTGCAATCCCCCCCCTTCCTAATGGACCAAAATTCACGATTACAACATTATTATCAGGAGGAACAGTATCTCTTAATTCAGAAAAAGTGTAGTCTGTGATTTCCAAATCGGCCAATGCCTGACCAATAGCATCAAATCCATCTAAATTAACATGCTTCGTTCCTTCTTGCAATAATGCCATAAATAGCAATATAAATACAGTAGCATAAATGCTTTCTAGCCATATATTTCCAATATCAGATTTTTTCCTAGGCATAATTATTTATTCAAATTAAAAATGAATATAATAAAAAAAAGGAAATTTCAAGGTACTTCATGTATCTTAACTAGTGAGTTATTACTTTTAACTTTAATATGAGTCTCAAAAGAAAAAATAGATTAAGTATTGATTCATTCTACGATGGAATTTTATCGGGAGATAAAGTTATCCTTAGTAGAGCGATCACACTTACTGAAAGTACACTTCTGGAAGATCAAATACTATCGACTACTCTCATCGATAAATTACTTCCACATACGGGCAATTCTATCCGAGTAGGGATTACAGGCGTACCTGGAGTGGGTAAGAGCACATTTATAGAAGCACTAGGTGAAAAAATTACTGCAACTCATAAAAAACTAGCTGTATTAGCCATTGATCCTACGAGTCAGCGGAGTGGAGGAAGTATATTAGGTGATAAAACACGCATGGAACTATTATCATCCAATCCAAATGCCTACATAAGGCCCACGGCTTCGCAAAACACACTTGGAGGAGTAGCAAATAAAACAAGAGAGGCCATGTTACTTTGTGAAGCCACAGGATATGAGGTGATATTCATTGAAACCGTTGGTGTAGGCCAATCAGAGGTAGCTGTAAAAGGAATGATAGATTTCTTTTTATTGCTGATGTTAGCGGGTGCGGGAGATGAATTACAAGGCATAAAAAAAGGAATTATGGAAATGGCTGATGGCATCGCTATTACAAAAGCTGATGGTGACAACCTTGCACCTACAAAAAGAGCTAAAGTTGAGTATTCAAACGCTCTTCATTTGTTCCCACCGTCAGAAGCTGGTTGGTATCCAGAAGTTCATACTTGCTCATCTATTACAGGAGAGGGGTTGGAAAACATTTGGAATATGATTGAAAAACAAATAGCTCATACAAAAGAAAATGGCTATTTTAAAAGCTATAGAGAAAGCCAAAACACTTTATGGATGGAAAGCATCATATTAGATCAACTAACGTCTAATTTTTATTCAAATAAGGAAATAAAAAACTCAATAGATAAAATAAAAAGCAAAATCCAGAATGGGGAAATGTCGCCTAAAAATGGAGCAAATATCCTTTTACAAACCTATTTAAACAAATAATATGAGAGGAATAATAAATACAACGCTTCTTTTTTTATTAATTTTCGAAGGCTGCACCACAAAAAAAAACACCCTTCCTATTCTTCAAAACCCTTCACCTGAAAAGAGTACTATTTTAAAATATGCCACTAATTTCAAAGTTCTTAATGAAGGTAATCATAAAATTATTGAAGTCATCGAACCTTATTCTGGTGCTAAGTCAAGTTTAAAATATCGTCTTATTCCCAAAATTGAAAAAGCAGAAAATGACGGAGCAACATTTAAGGAGATCATCATTTACACACCCATTGAAACCTTAGTATGCACATCCACTACGCACATTGCTCCTTTGGATATGCTAAACGTCTCGAATAAATTAACTGGATTTCCTTCTACACACTATATTTCTTCTGAAAAGGTAAGAAGCCAAGTACTATCAGGCAAGACCATCGAATTAGGAAAGGATAATGATTTAAACATAGAATTGCTGATCGAACTATCTCCTGAAATCGTTATGAGTTATAGTATGACTGGGGATTATGGTCAACTTTCAACCATTGAGAAAATAGGAATTCCAGTAGTACAAAATGCTGAATACCTTGAAAAAACACCTCTAGGGAGAGCTGAATGGATAAAATTTATAGCCTTATTTTTCGAAAAAGAACTACAGGCCGATTCGATTTTTAATGAAATTGAGGAAAATTATAACTACGTTAAAACTACAGCAAAAAACACCCCTTCCAGACCAACCGTAATGAGTGGAGTAGTTTATGGAGACACTTGGTATGTACCAGGGGGGGGAAGCTGGATGGCTAAATTTTTTCGTGATGCGCAAACGAACTATTTATGGGCTAATGAAGTTTCAACAGGAAGCTTACAACTCAGTTTCGAAGGAGTATATGAAAAAGCCCAAAATGCTGATTTTTGGATTGGAGCAGGCAATTACTTTTCTTTAGACGAGCTAAAAAACACAGATCATCGCTACCAGAATTTCAAAACTTTCACTACCAAAAGCATATTCACCTACAATGCACGAGTAATAGAAAATGGTGGAAATGATTATTTTGAGTCAGGTTTTTCACGACCCGACATTGTACTGAGTGATTTAGTTAAAATTATACATCCCGAACTTTTACCCTCTCATAAACTATACTACTTCCGTGAATTGGATAAGAAGTAAACAAAATACTATTCTTTATCTTTCATATTAGTTCCTAACAAGAAGGCTTTAATATAGTCATCCAAGTCACCATCTAGGACATTTTGGACATCTGTACGCTCTACGCCTGTACGAGCATCTTTTATAAGTTTATAGGGGTGTAATACATAATTTCTGATTTGCGAACCAAAATCAATGCGCATTTTGCCGCTTTCTACCTTATCACGTTCGGCATTTCGCTTTTCAACTTCAACTTGGTACAATCTAGATTTTAGCATTTTCATTGCTAATTCACGATTAGCCAACTGAGAACGTTCGATGGAACAAATTACTACTATCCCAGAAGGCTTGTGTGTTAATTGCACTTTAGTCTCCACTTTGTTTACATTCTGTCCACCTGCTCCCCCAGATCGTGAAGTTTGTAACTCTACATCCGCAGGATTAACATCTATTTCTATCGTGTCATCTACGATGGGGTAGACATATACCGAAGCAAAAGAAGTATGTCTTCTTCCTCCAGAATCGAAGGGAGATATACGCACTAAACGATGAACCCCTATTTCTGATTTTAAGTTTCCAAAAGCAAAATCACCAACAAATTCTAACGTGGCTGATTTTATTCCTGCCACATCTCCCGACTGATAATTTACCTGCTTTACTTTATACCCTTTTTTCTCTCCCCACATGATATACATCCTGTTGATTATATCAGCCCAATCCTGACTTTCGGTGCCACCTGCCCCCGGATTTATCTCCAACATAGCACCGAGTTGATCTTCTTTACCGCTCAGCATTTTCTTAAACTCTAGTTCCTCTACGGAAGCCTCCACTTGAGTATATTCTGTGTTGATTTCCTCCTCATCAACCTCTCCCAACTCATGAAATTCATTTAGTGTACTCAAGTCTTCAAATGCACTATTCACTTTTGTAAAAGCATCTGTCCAATATTTTTTGGACTTAATTTCTAAAAGCACTTTTTCTGCCTCTTTTGGGTTGTTCCAAAATCCTTCTTGTGCGGTAAGCAACTCCTCCTCTTCTACTTCTTTAACTTTAACATCGTAGTCAAAGATACCTCCCCAAAGCCTCTATACGGGCTTTCAGATCTTTCAGTTGATCTGTCGTCATATTGAAAATAGTTTAATTGTAATTTTTGGTTGTATATAAGAATGGTAATGTACTATTTTACTTTATAAACCCATCCGAATTTATCTTCTTTTCTTCCAGTTCTTATGGCATCTAGCTCATTTAATATTCTATTAGAAAAAGCATCTGCAGGTTTTTTAGGTAAATCATAGTCTACCCCTTCATGTCCAATAGTAGCAATATGCGCTATGGTAGCGGCAGTACCTGCACCAAATGCTTCTTTCAATCTACCTGATTTTATAGCATCAATTAGTTCTGTCACTTCTAACTTTCTTTCCTCCACTTTCATCCCCCAATCACGCGCTAAAGTAAGCACACTATCTCTAGTAATTCCTTTTAAAATAGTATCTCCAGCAGGTGCGGTAACAAGTACATCATCCAAAACAAAAAGAACATTCATAGTCCCAGCCTCTTCAATGTACTTATGCTCTTTGCCATCCGTCCATATTAGCTGATCGTATCCTTTTTCTTGAGCCAGCTTAGCTGGATATAGTGACCCTCCATAATTTCCTCCTGCTTTAGCATAACCAGTACCTCCTTCTACAGCACGGGCATATTTCGTTTCTATTTTCACCCTCACAGGTTTACTGTAGTACTTACCAACAGGACAAGTAATAATCATAAAATCAAAATCATCTGAAGGTCTGATACCAATATATTCATCGGCTGAAAACATGAATGGACGAATATAAAGAGAAGTGCTTTCTGCACTTGGAACCCATTTTTCATCTAATTTTATTAGTTGACTAAGCCCTTCCATGAACACCTCTTCACTTATATGGGGCATACACATTCTATCGGCTGATATGTTGAGTCTTTTGAAATTATCCAACGGACGAAACAATAATATCTCACCTTCAGGTGAGCGATAGGCCTTCATTCCTTCGAAAATAGACTGCCCATAATGTATTGATGGCGAAGCAGGGCTTATCGACAAGTCACGATAAGGAAGTATTTTATTTACTCCCCATTCTCCTTTGCGATATTTAGAAATAAACATATGATCGGAATATACTTTCCCGAATTGGATATCATCAAAATCTACGCGAGTAAGTTTAGAGTTTTCTATTTGTTCTATTTCAATATTCATTGTATCGATCATATCTATTCAACTATTTAGGTAAGAAAAAATGACTACTTTTTTCACAAACCTCCTAACAAACGTTAGGGGGTGCAAATGTAATAAATATCAACGTAAAAAACACGCAATATCAAAAACTCACATCCTTGGTTTCCAAGAAATTTCGTTAGCATCAAGTTCCTTAGTCATCATACGAGAAAGCACGAATAAATAGTCAGACAAACGATTAAGATATTTAACAACAATTTCAGGGACTTCTTCATGTTCGTGTAATGCGATCGTCAAGCGCTCAGCTCTTCGGCACACACAACGGGCAATATGGCAAAATGAAATAGATTGATGTCCACCAGGAAGAACAAAGCTCCTCATTTCTGGCAATAACTCATTCATTTCATCAATTTCAGCTTCTAAGAAGATCACATCACTTTCTTCTAAGTTGGGGATTTTTACTTTTGTATTCCCTTGCTCAGTAGCGAGAATAGAGCCCAACGTAAATAACCTATCTTGTATTTCTACAAGAATCGACATTTTATTTTCATTTACTTTCTGATCGCGAAGCAATCCGATATACGAATTGAGCTCATCTACTGTGCCATAAGCATTTATCCGATCGTGTGCTTTTGACACTCGTTTTCCACCAAATAATGCGGTAGTTCCTTGATCTCCTGTTTTAGTATATATTTTCAAAATGTTATGATTTAGTGTACAATTAAGAAGAAAATTTGTGATTTTATGTGCGGTAATCTTGCATATCACTACAGTAAAACTATAGCTAAATGAATATGAAGATTAATCGTTTTCAATCTTTATGAAATCAAATCACCTCTACACTCAAAGATATTTAATATTTATTAAGCAACTTAACTTTCCTTCCTAATTTGACCTTATTTTGATTTGTTAAGCTCGTCAGGCAAATTTTATTTAACTAAACGACAATAAATGTTGACCAAATCATAAACAAAAAAAAGATCCCGCATTTCTGCGGGATCCGTTTCAAGAAATACACGTCAAAACCAACAGATGCATATCAAAACTTGAAACACAACAAAATCTTACTATCACTATATTTTTGACAAATAATACTCTAAATCAATTACCAAGTAAGAAGCCATTTGTACTACTTCCTTTATTAAATTATTCAGTTCATCTGAGTCTACTTTATTTTCGGACAATTCTTTTAGTCTATCTAGTACTTCTACTAATTGGCTAGAAGCAATATCATTAAATGCTGATTGAATAAAATTAATTGCATCAGTCATGCCCTCCCAATCTCTATTGATATAATAGCGTTTTAATGCTGGAGCCTTCTCATGAGCAGTTAACAATAAACCAAGCATTACTTGCTCCATCATCTCTTTATTATCAGAAAATATGTTTTTTATTTTATCGTAATCAACAATTCTTACTTCAGCCTGCACCATTTTGTTTTGGTTATATTATTAATAACAACACTATTGCATCATCTATGCCAAAACAAAAAATGCCCTTATTTAGCAATAAAGGCATTTAAGATAATTCAACTTTCTCATTTTGAGAAAGTTGAATTATTTTTGAGAACTTTTCTCAAACTTTAATATATACAGCAACTTCAATTGAAGTCATCTGCTTTTTAGGCTTCATCCATAAAAGGATATCTATAGTCGGTAGGTGGCACAAACGTTTCTTTTATTGTTCGAGGTGATGTCCATCGAATTAAATTCAAAGGAGAACCAGCTTTGTCATTCGTTCCCGACCCTCTTGCTCCTCCAAATGGTTGCTGCCCCACTACTGCGCCTGTAGGTTTATCATTAATATAAAAATTACCTGCTGCATTCTCAAGTTTCTTCGTTGCTAAAGTTGCCGCATACCTGTCCTTAGAGAAAATAGCTCCTGTAAGTGCATATTCTGAAGTTCTATCAACTAGATCTAACGTTTCCTCAAATTCATTTTCATCATATACATAAATCGTAATTATTGGTCCGAAAATTTCTTCGCACATGGTTTTAAACTTAGGATTGGTAGTTTTAACCACAGTAGGTTCAATAAAATACCCTTTCGATTTATCATACCCTCCTCCTACTACAATTTCGGCATCATTTTGTGCTTTTACAAAATCAATATATCCTGCAATTTTATCAAATGCTTTCTCATCTATTACTGCATTAATAAAATTAGTAAAATCTTCGGGGCTTCCCATTTTGAAAGATTCTACATCTGTTTTAACTTTTGCTATTACTTCATCAGCAATATTAGTAGGTAGATAAACCCTAGAAGCTGCGGAACATTTTTGACCTTGAAATTCAAATGCTCCTCTAGAAATTCCTGTGGCTACTTGAGCTACATTGGCTGATTTGTGAGCAACTATAAAATCTTTCCCTCCTGTCTCTCCTACAATACGAGGGTAACTTCTATAAGTAGCTATATTATCTCCTATTTCTTTCCACAAGTGTCTAAACACACCCGTTGAGCCTGTGAAATGTAACCCAGTAAAATCTTTATGTTTAAAAATTACATCCCCAGCATCTGGTCCATGAACCGTTACCATGTTAATTACACCATCAGGAAGTCCCGCTTCTTTAAAAATTTCCATTATTACTTGGGCAGAATACACTTGCGTTTCTGCTGGCTTCCAAACGATAACATTCCCCATCAAAGCAGGTGCAGCACATAAATTAGCGGCTATAGAAGTGAAATTAAATGGAGTAAGTGCAAATACAAATCCCTCTAAAGGTCTATATTCCAATCTATTCCACATCCCTTCATTGGATTCGGGTTGTTGTTGGTAAATATCGTTCATGTATTGCACATTGAACTTCAAGAAATCAATCAACTCACATGCTGCATCTACTTCGGCTTGAAATGCATTTTTTGATTGCCCCAACATGGTAGCTGCATTCATTTTGGCTCGAAAAGGTCCTGCTAACAAATCAGCTGCTTTTAAAAAAATAGCAGCTCTTTGTTCCCAAGGAAGGTTAGCCCAATCACTTTTTGCTGCTAAAGCGGCATCAATTGCTTGTTCAACATGATTCTTGGTTCCTTTATTATAATACCCCAAAATATGTTGGTGATCATGAGGAGAGGTCATTTTCTGCTTGTCATCAGTTCTCACTTCCTCACTTCCTATATACATAGGAACATCAATTTCTTTCGATTTCAACTCTTTATAGACTGCTTTTAGTTCTTCTCTTTCTTTGGTTCCTACACCATAACTTAATACGGGTTCGTTATCTGGAAGAGGTACATTATAAACTCCTTTAGGCATAATTTTATCTTTTAATTTAGTATTGTTTGTGGTTGCAAAGGTAATGATTACTTAGAGAACTTTAGTGCATGAAGTTGTTGAAAAATAGTTTCATATTACTAATGAAATTTTCCATAAATAAATTACAAAACATCCATTAATTCACTTAACTTCTTTATTTCAAACTTAGCTTTATGGGGCTTAGCATAACCCGAAGGGTTAAAATAAACACTGTCCATACCAACATTATTTGCACCAGCGATGTCGGTTTTCAAATTATCGCCAATCATAATGGCTTCCCTATTTTCACTGTTTGTGGCACTAAATGCGTACTCAAAAAATTCTTTAGAGGGTTTTTTATGTCCAATAGACTCAGAAGTAATCACTTTATCAAAATATTTTTTTATTCCTGCATTGTTCAGTTTTATTTCTTGAACATCGTCAAATCCATTGGTTAAAATATGTAGTTCATATTTATCTTTTAAATACGTTAGTACTTCAATTGTATCAGGCATTAAATGTGTTCTTCGAGGGCATTCAAACAGATAAAATTCGGAGATATGTTGCGCAAGAGGCAGGTCATAAACATCAGATTGTTCTAAAATTTTAACAAATCGATCTTTCCTTATCACTTCTTTCTCTATTTTTCCTCTATTGTATTCGTCCCAAAGGGCATCATTCACTTTGGTGAAATTTTTCAAAAACAATTCCAATCCTACAGCATCACTTGAAACGTGTTTGTGGTATATCTCCGACAATACTTCTATTGAATTAGTATCATAATCCCACAAAGTGTGATCAAGATCAAAAAAAAGCACTTTATATTTTACCATGTTTTTTGTTCTAATTTGTTTACTGACAACTCTCTATTCGAAAACAATGTATTATACGTCTCTATGTCCAAAAGCAATAATTGATCCTTATCAAAAAAAGAGAAAATCTGCTTTATAATATCTCTCAATTCATCTTTTATAAAGTAAAATACCCACTGATCCTGTTTTCTGACATTAAGAATGCCTGAATTTTTCAAATACGTGATATGTCGAGACGTTTTCGTTTGGGTAAAATCGAGAATATGTTCTAAATCAGAGATACACATTTCATTTTTTTTATATATCAAATAAAGTATCCTTATTCTTGATTCATCTGAAAGAGATTTAAATACCTGTGTGCCTACAGGAAGGCTGAATTTTTTTAACCGCATACCACCATTTTTATTAAATTAAAACTAAACAACTAATATTAAGTAAACTAATGTTGTTAATATTAAACGCTAATTGATAAATTTGAGATTATTATTAAAAAAAGATTCATTGAACAAAGTTAAGATAAAGTACTCAATCCTGTTTACTATCGTTTTAATAACTAGTACTACAGCCAATAAAGTTTTTGGGCAAGGCCGAAAACATATTGTTCAACTATCAGGAATAATTGTTGGTGATAACAACACAAATGGTTTACCAGGCGTTCATATTTATGCGCCAAAAGCAGGAAGAGGTACTACTACCAATTATTTAGGGTATTTTTCAATGCCAGTTCTAGCAAATGACAGTATCGTTATTAGCTCTGTAGGGTATCAAAAACAAAGTTACATTGTGCCTGACGACCCCAATTTGGGAGATAATATCACCTTGTTAGTAGAATTAGTAACTGACATCACCTATTTGGATGAAGTGAATATCGTGCCATTTCCAACAGAAGAGTTATTTAAGGAAGCCATTATTGCACTAAATTTACCTATTGATACGGATAAATATACCAATGAGCAATTGAGTGGAGAGTTATTAGCCTATATGGCCAGTATAACACCAATGGATGGAAATCAGAATCATTGGAATTTTTTAAACCAACAAATTTATCAACAGCAAAACAAATACATGGTGCCTACCAACCCATTTCTCAATCCGTTCAATTGGGCTAATTTTATCCAAGCAATAAAACGAGGGGATTTTAAGAAAAAATAAGCGTACCTCATAGAAATAGAGCATTATTCGATGTATTGGCTTTAACATTAACAGAAAATCTGTTTTTATAAACCATGTTTTATAAAAAGACTCGTTAATTTTACAATATCGACAAAAACACAAATCAAGAAACCAGAGTACTCCAATTGCGTTTTAAAAAAAACATATTCTATGCTTTCATATTGGTGTTAGCACTTAACACGCTACTATTACGTACAGCCTATTGCCAAGAAGCTACTAAAGCGATTAAACTTATTCAAAAAGAGAAAGTTGAAAGTGCCGAGAAATATTTGGGAAAGCTTTTTGAAAAAGATAGCATTAATCCTGAGTATTTTTTTTCCTATTCAATAATCTATTTAATCGACACGCTACCTAAATACAATGTCGAACTTTCCTATCAATACATTACTACTGCCATTCAATTATACAATGAGGTTGAGGACATAAAATTATTACAGAAATTTGCTAAAGAGGGCGTTGATAGTACATTAATGGTCTATCAAAAGTCACGCATAGAAGCAGCTGCTTTTGAAGAGGTGAGAATAATAAACACGGAAGACAGGTATAACTATTTTTTAAAAGTATATCGGGAAAACGAATGGTCGGACACGGTGGTTGTTCTCAGAAACAAAGTAGCCTTTCAGTCTGCACTAAAAGAAAATACGTACAGTAGCTATCGAAAGTTCATGGAAACCTATCCCAAGGCATCTGAAATAGAAGAAGCACGAACCCGATTCGAGCGATTATATTTTGATGAGAACACAAAAGACAAAAAACTTTCGAGTTATGTGAATTTTCTGAAGAAACACCCTGAAACACCTTATAGAGAGTTTGCCGAAAAACAAATTCTAAAATTATCCACCCTTTCTGGGTCATTCGAAAATTTTCTGCAATTCATTACTGACTACCCTAAAAGCAAATGGGTGAAAACTGCTTCAGACTATGTTTTTCATCTTAACCGACAAAACCTTCCTCAAAATTTGTTGTCCGACTCTCTTAACAATATTATTGAGGTAGACCAAAAACTTTTTTTTCCAATTTATAAGTTTGGATTATATGGATTTATCACAGAAAAAGGGGTAGAAGTTATCCCGCCAAAATTCACTCACATTGCGAGTGAATACACCTGTAAAGCTACAGGGAAAGACTTTTTACTTGTAAGTGCTCACGGAGAAAAAATCATCATCAATACCTTAGGAACTACCCTTTGGAAAGGTGATTACGAACAGGTGATTGATCTTGGCAACGGTATACTATGGATAAAACACAAAGACACTTCTACTGTACTACATAAATCAGGTGTGACCATTATTGATGGTCATTTGCAGGATGTTAAATTGATAAACAACCAACTATTAGCAGTTCAGCAAAACAAAAAATGGGGCTTATACTCATTACTGGGACATACCATTTTTGAACCTCAATTTCAAGGAATTGAAGGCATGTATCAATATGTAATTCTGACAAAAAAAGACAATCATGCGGTTACCACCATTGAACAAATTGCTCAAACATCAAGAAATCCACTTAGATTAAACTACATCTATACTGATTTCGAAATGTTGAAATCCAATAATTTGTACGTAGAAAGCAGTAATATCGCAAACATTCTAAATTCAAAATTAGCACCGATGTTGCCTTTGACTACTCAAGAAATTACTTTTATCCCGAGTGGGATAATCGTAAAAAAAGACAACTCAAACATGCTCTATTCGTATGATTTTCAACTCATCACTGAAAACCAATTCTTTAATTATGTTTATAACAAGGATAATCTTTTCATAAATAAAAATGAGCATTGGCAAAAAATAGATGAAGAAGCTGTATACGATACTGCAATAATTTTATCCGACCATATCAGCTTAGGACTAAGGCATGATACAATAACTTTTTTTCTTCAACAAAATCGATTGTTAAAATCAGCAGAAGAAGTATTTCGGATTATTCGTGATCATGGCTATCATGAGGAAAAAGAATCATTTTTAGTATTTACAGAAAACAACCTTGTAGAAGTGTACAATCTTCTTGGACTAGAAATTTTTAAGGGCAAACTAGAGAAAATAAATGCCTTAGGCCCAAACTTAATTGTAATACAACAACATGGGAAAAAAGGAGTAATCGATGCACATGGCAACACAATAGTTCCCTTAAAGATGGATGCCATTGCCAATTACAATAACGGCTCATTTTCTATTCTTTCCAACTCAACATTTGGAAGGTATAATAAGGACAGCACCTATATTTCTCCTGAATACGACAGAGCGCTGAAACCATACAATGATACGTTATTAATAGCCTATAAAGATAATGGGTACGGATTAATACATACAAACAATGAACCCATTACCCATTTTGAATTTGAAGAAATTCGCTATTGGAATGACACTTCGGCTCTTGTAAAGCAAAATTATGAATGGAAAATTTACGATTTTACAGCACAAGAAGCGCTAATTGAAAACATTAAACACATTGAAGATTTATCCAATACATCAGATGAAATTATAATGAAGCTGCTTATTGATAATAATTATGGAGTATATAGTAACACAAGAGGTATTATAGTGCCTTCATCATTCAGTGATATTATCGATATTGGTTCTAATGAGACTCCTCTATATTTAGCCGAACGAAATATAGAAGAAGCAAATTTTTATGTAACCATCTATTATAATAATCGTGGAGAAATTATATACAAACAAGCTTACGAAGGCTTTGATTATCAAAAAGTATACTGCGATAGTAAGTAATGCACTATGGCTCTTTCACAACACACGGTTCTGTTTTTCCATACACTCATACACTTGTTTTATAGATGAATATACTAATAAAACATCATCCTATTATTGATATTACACCTGCTATGTTATCACTGCTAAACATCAAGTTTTCAATCGGTTGTGCTGGTAATCTCCTGTACATATTTTTTTAATTAAAAAGGGTTTTTTAATTCTTCTTTTTTAGGAGGGTTAAATTTCTTATACTTAACATCGAATTACAAACAAATAATGTCTAAAATAGAACAATTTAGTAGTCGGTGGGGCATCATTTTAGCCTCCTTAGGAATGGCCATAGGTGCAGGTAACATTTGGCGATTTCCTCGTTTGGCAGGTCAATATGGAGGAACATTTATTGTTCTATGGATTCTTTTTCTTTTTATTTGGTCCATACCGCTGCTATTAGCAGAATTTGCCATCGGCAAAAAATTTAAAAAAGGAGTAATTGGCTCATTTGCCAGTCTTGCAGGTAAAAAATACACATGGTTGGGTTTTTTTATTACGGTTTGCACACTAGGAATAGCCTTTTATTACTCGATTGTGACAGCATGGTCGTTACAGTATTTAGGTATTTCAATCACCAATATGCTCGACCCTTTGTTTTTAGAACCCTCACTTTCTGAGAAAATAGCACAAGACCCTGCTTACCTAACTACACAATGGGATGCTATCGCCAATGGCAACTGGTTAACCGTAGCACTATACATTATAGTAGTAATGATTGGTACTTATTTATTAGTGAAAGGCGTAAAAAAAGGGCTAGAACGTGCTAATAAAGTATTGATCCCCTCATTATTTATGTTATTAGTAATAATAGCTTTTACAGCTCTAAATATGAAAAATGGGATGAAAGGTTTAGAATATATGTTTTCCATAGATTTCAGTTTATTTAGTAACCCCACCGTTTGGATAGAAGCACTATCACAATCCGCTTGGAGTACTGGAGCAGGATGGGGATTAATGATGACCATCTCAGCGTATTCACGATCGAATGAAGAAGTTACGCTCAACACTTTTGTAGGTGCATTTGGAAACAATACCGCTTCATTATTGGCAGGAATGGCTATTCTTCCTGCCGTTTTTGCTTTATCAGCAAGTGATGCCGAAGCGATAAGTTATTTACAGACAGGCAATCAGGCATTAACATTCACCATCATCCCTAAACTTTTCGCCAGTATTCCTGGAGGGTCATTTCTTTCCATTATTTTCTTTTTGGCGCTGTTTTTAGCAGCATTTAGTTCTTTACTACCTATGATTGAACTTTTTACAAAAAATTTAATGGATCTCGGCATTACACGAAAAAAATCTGTGAGTAGAGTGATCCTTTTTTTCATTTTATTCGGACTTCCTTCCGCATTAAGCCTCAGCTATTTCTCTAACCAAGATTGGGTTTGGGGTGTAGGATTAATAGTGACAGGGATGTTCATTATGTTTGGTGTAGTAAAATTTGGGGCAACTCGATTTAAAACGGAATTGATTGATGGAGGTTCTGATTTTAAAATACCTACAAAATATTTTACAATATGTATTACCGCAAATATTGGTGTCGCTTTATTTCTAATCTATTGGTGGTTATCACAAGGATATAGTACATTTCCATGGTTTAATGAATATGGATTTTGGAATGTATTTGACACCTATAGTAATGCCTCTGTGGTGACACAATGGGGCACCATACTTCTTATAGGGTATTTACTAAATAATTATTTATATCGAAAATTTGTAATCGGAACACAAGAATGAATATTACTACCATTATCACCATGATTTTATGCCTAGGTAGTGTCATTGGGGGCTTTATCTATTTTTTGTCATTAGCCATGAAAAATGAGAGCAAGCATAATAAGGAGCGTATAGATTGACCCTACTCAATGAATTCTATGATAATCATTCGACATTACAAATGTCTTATAGCTGCTAAAAACTCGCATCAATACTCAATCTACTTGATGGGACTAACGGAGGTCAAGAAAATGACCAATACTATGTAACATTCTTGAACCTGTATCGTCTAAATTATGGTATGAAAAAAATTATTTTTACTTTTCAGATGGCACTTCGTGATGCTCGTAGTAATGTGTTTCATACATTTCTTTCAGTTTTAGGAATAGTAATCGGAGTGGCTGCTTTAGTTGGAATATTATCATTAATTGATGGGATGGAACGGTTTGCACATCGACAAATCGAACAAACAACAAATCTTAAAGGTATTCTCATCCAAACGATTACTACTGAAAAAATAAACAATATAGCAATCACTAAAACTAATTATGACTTTTTCGATTATACTAAATTCAAACAGCTAACTAATGATTTGAAAATAGATGGAAAAGCCTACATGCACTATCGGGAGGCTGGATATATCGAAATGGAGGATAGTGATAGCACCATTGGCACCTTATTTTCTGGAATTGTAGACACAAAAAAAGATCAGTTTAAAGTAATAGAAGGTCGTTTTATAACTAAAAATGATTTACAAAAAAAGGACTCCGTGGTTATGGTTAACAAAACCATTGGGCTACAACTCGCTGATTCTATTACTGATTTAGTAAATAGAAAGATAAAGTACAAAAATGGATATTATAACATAATAGGAATAATCGACACTTCTGATTCGGATCCCGAGGTATTTGTTCCTATTACACTTATTGCTAATGAGGCATTAAGTAAAAAACCTCCTACATGTGTTATCGTTGCCAATTCGGTGGAGAATGTACCTGAGATAAAAGAAGCTATTGAAAATTGGATTGAAGTGAATTTCAAAAACCATAATAACGATTTTAAAATAATCACCAATGAGTTTCGTGTGGAGCAAGCTAATCAAGGTTTTTTAATATTCAGAATTGTAATGGGGTTAATTGTTGGGATTTCAGTACTCGTAGGCGGCATTGGGATCATGAATGTTTTACTAATTTCGGTGAACGAACGAATTACTGAAATCGGAATACGTAAAGCTGTCGGAGCCAAGCAAAAAGACATCGTCATTCAATTTTTATCCGAATCAATTACCATCAGTATATTGGGTAGTGTGCTAGGGTTAATTTTAGGGATTGTATTTACCATGATTGCTGTTCCTATTATCAAGCACATCACTAAGATTCCTTTTGAAGCAGCATACACATTCAACACTTTCATCATTATCTCCATCATATCCGTTTTAGTAGGCGTTATTTTTGGAACATACCCAGCATTAAAAGCCTCGAAACTCGAACCTGTGGAAGCGATAAGACATGAGTAATATGTGTTACTCCTTCCGAATTCAAAGGTTAGTGAAAGGAATAATTATTGACTTTTTTATTCTACCAAAGTAGTATACTTAATTGGGCAGTTGTTACAATTCTCAGGTTTTTGTACATTGGCTTTTCAATCACTTAACTTATGAAAAACATACTACTTTTATTATCGCTCACATGCGCCTTTTATGTTGGTGCTCAAGATTATTTCTATAAAAACAAAGGGCCATTTATTGAAAACATCCCATCACCAGAGGATTTTCTTGGATATCACATTGGTCATCAGCATACCCGTCATGACCAAATTGTATCCTATTTGGAAAAATTAGCTGAATTATCTGATCGTGCCACTATTACCTATTATGGAAAAACGCATGAATATAGAAAGCTAGTGATTCTGAATATTAGCAGCCCTCAAAATATAAGCAACCTTGACAAAATACGTGAAGAGCATCATAAAGTTGCCACGCCTACAGCGGAAGTTAATTTAAGTAACCTCCCTCTTTTTATAAATCTTGCTTACAACGTTCATGGGAATGAACCTTCCAGCTCCGAAGCAGCACTATTAACAGCTTACACTTTGATCGCTTCAATGAATGAACAAATAGTAGATTATTTAAATGAATCTGTGATATTTATTGACCCAACCATTAACCCCGATGGAAGAGACCGGCATGCCAACTGGGCAAACACACACAAAGGAAGTCCTCCCGTTGCTGACCCCATGGATATTGAACATTCTGAGATTTCACCTAACGGAAGAACCAACCACTATTACTTTGACCTGAATAGAGACTGGTGGTTAGCGGTGAATCCTGAAAGTAGAGGTAAATTAAAATGGTATCATGAGTGGTATCCCAATGTAGTTACCGATTTTCATGAAATGGGTACAAATAGCACTTACTTTTTTGAACCTATGAAACCAAATGCGAGTAAGAACCCCATTATGCCAAAAGAAAATTACACCACACTAAACGAAACTTTTGCCAAACAATTTGCCCATGACCTAAATGAAATTGGGTCGATGTACTTTTCAAAAGAAGTGTTTGATGGCACCTACCCTGGCTATGGATCTTCTTATCCTGATTTACAAGGGGCCCTTGCCCTGTTATTTGAACAAGCCAGTTCGAGAGGGCATGTCCAACGTCAAAATACAGGTAAAAATTTAACATTTGCATTCACTATCCGAAATCAATACACTTCTAGTTTTGCGACCATAAAAGCGGCAATAAACAATAAGTCTATCTTATACGATTATCAGAAAAGATTTTTTAAAAGTGCACTCTCAAATGCTGGAAAAAGCAACATTAAAGGGTATGTATTTGGTGATTGGCAAGATCCTAGCAGAACAAATGAATTTATAGACAAGCTGCTTTTACATAAAGTAAAAATCTATGATTTAGAGAAAGATATAGTTGTAAAAGGAACTACCTATAAAAAAGGGGGAGCTTATTTTGTGCCAACAAAACAGCCACAGTACCGAATGGTACAGTCCGCCTTTGAAACGTATGCCACATATAGTGATAGCGTGTATTATGATGCTTCTGCTTGGTCATTGGCTAATTTCTATAATTTACCTTATTCTATATCAACTACTGCATTAACGGGTAAGGAGATTACTACTACTCCTGTATATGCTACCAGTATCCCTCAAAAATCTAATTACACCTATATCCTTCCTTGGAATGATTATTACGCTCCTGCTGCATTATATTACCTTCAATCACATGGCGTGGTCACTACCTCCGCTTTTAAACCATTCGGCATTACTACTAGTGAAGGGAACAAAGCGTTTAGTTTTGGTACAATTGTTATTCCTGTAGGTCGACAATTAATTTCATCCGATTCGCTATACCAATTAGTTAAAAATACTGCAAATAAATGGCCTATCCAGATGAGTACTACCTCTACAGGATATAGTACTTCTGGGATAGACTTGGGAAGCCGAAATTTGCAAGTACTCACATTACCTAAGGCTGTTATGTTTGTAGGTGAAGGCGTAAGTTCCTACGAACAAGGTGAAGTTTGGCATCTTTTAGATAAACGAATGAATATGCCTATCACTAAAGTTCCCCTAAGAAATTTTGACCGATTAAATTTATACGACTATAATGTAATGATAATGGTATCGGGAAGTTACCATCAACTCGACTCTGCTGATAGAGAAAAAATAAAAAATTGGATAGCAGAAGGAAACACATTAATAACTTCTAGAACTGGTTCAAAATGGGCTGTTGAGGAAAATATCGTTCAAGAAACCTTAATGATAGGGTCAGTAGAAGATAATGACTCAAAGACTGTAAACCGTCTAAATTATGTAGATGCAAGAGAACACATTGGTAAAGAACAAGTTGGAGGGGCTATTTTTGAAATAGACCTTGATATTACCCACCCATTAGGTTTTGGGTATACACGAAGGAAATTACCTGTATATAGAAACAGCTCGGTTTGGCTTTCTCCAAGTTTAAGCCCTTATGGTACTGTAGGCAAGTATACCAATACACCACATATCGATGGGTTTATTACTACTAAAAACTTAAATACTTTCTTAAAACCTTCAGCATCACTTATTGTTAGTGCTGTAGGTAAAGGAAGAGTAGTGATGTTTGCCGACAACCCTAATTTTAGAGGAGCATGGCTAGGCACCAACCGATTATTTTTAAATGCGATTTTTCTCGGACAACACATAACAGTACCCAAGTAAATTGATGAAAGTAAAGTTTTATACTTTGTAGTTAGATGATAACAACATCTATTGTTTTTAAATAAACAACAAAGCAATAAAGTTTGTTTTCAATAAAAATAAATATTAACTTATATTTTATTGCGAAAAATCACAATTATATAATAATGAAATTAATTACTTATAAATATTTATTAATGGGTATATTTTTCCTATATATCCTTCCCTCATACAGTCAATCTGATGATTGCAAAGTGACGAAATTAGGGCTTAACGAGGCGTATAAAGGAGACTGCAAGAAAGGACTGGCAAATGGACAAGGAGAAGCAACTGGTGAATTAGGCACTTATGTAGGTACCTTTAAGAAAGGTGTTCCCAACGGTATGGGGAAATTATCATATGGAGAAAACCATTACTATGAAGGAAAATGGAAATCAGGCAAAAAGCATGGTGAAGGCACATTGTATTTTCCAGCCGATAGCGTTGTTAGAGGTTTTTGGGATGAGGACGTATACATTGGAGAATATCCCTCTCCCTATAAAATTGTCTCTCAATATGGGTCGGCAAAAATAAGTATAAGAAAGATTAACGATGATGGTGATGGTATTGATATCGTTTTTATTAGAAATGGGATGCGAACACAACAAGATGTTGTACAACTAACGATGCAGAATAGTTCAGGAGTACAACAAGACGGTCAGTATCTTGGTTTTCTAAATGTAAGTTTTCCATTTGATGGAAGAATAGAGGCTAAAGTGCAAAACCTAATGCATACCGCTACCAACATCGTTAGTTTAGTATATAAAATTTACGAAAAAGGACAATGGCAAATAGTTATAAACTACTAAAATCTTTTCTTACTAATATAATTGATCGAAGAGCTGTAACAACACTACTTCCAAAAAACAACACTTGAAGGCATCTGATCTACTTGAAACGTTAACTCAAATGACTCTTCCAACATTCAGTTCACTCTATAGTTTTTTTTATCTTTGTGGTGTTGATGAATTCATCTAAAAATAAAAAACACCTCACACATGATTCAAATTATTAGTGGCACAAACCGTGTCGACTCAGTATCTAAAATATTATCACAAACCTATCAAGGAATTTTATCTTCGTTAGGGCATGAAAGCAATATTATTGATTTAAATGATCTACCAGAAGATTTTGCCTATAGTGCATTATATAACAATGCAGGTAAAAATCAAGATTTTAATATTTTCCGAGAAACAATGCTTAACGCTGAAAAGTTTGTTTTTATAGTACCTGAGTACAATGGCTCATTTCCTGGCGTACTCAAAACATTTATCGATGGACTACAATTTCCTGACACTTTCAAAAACAAAAAAGCAGCATTAGTAGGCTTGTCGAGTGGAATTCAAGGTGCTGGATTAGCTTTAAGCCACCTTACTGATATTTTTAACTATTGTGGAATGCATATTTTAGCACAAAAGCCAAAATTAATGCATATCGAAAAAAACATGAAAGACAAAAAAGAACTAGGAGATTTCTATACAAGTTTACTACAAGAACAAGCAGAAATGTTCATTGCGTTTTAACCCACTTTTTGTAATCATAATTAATTACACTATAAAAAGTTAACCTTCTTTTTTTTTGAATAAAAAAATTGACATTCCAACACTAGCAAAAAATTTTACACCAACAACCACTACAATTGGAGTAAACTAAAATGTTGGGAATGTCAATCATATCATTTCTTCTATACATTTACAGAAGCAATTAATTTTGGTGCAACTCTTCTAGTAGGAACATTTTTTAACAACCACTAAATACTCTCACCTCGATAAAATCGGGGCAAAAAATGAGAGCTCCTACTTGGAAAAATAAGAAGAGCTGCACCTCCATTAATCTACATTATCATGAAGGAATTTATTATTCCCTAATATCTGATTTTCATCATTTAAATTATACTTTGAAACATGGGCTTCTGAAGAGTGAGGCACATTTTGTAAGCGTACATCTTTACGTAAATACGCAGGTACATCTAACTTATGTTTAAAATCACTCGATTCTACTTCAGGCTTATTCAACCCCTTTAGCTTTCTAATTCTCTCTTTTGCCTGCTCTTCGAGTCGTGATTTTGTATTTCGCACCTCCATCATCCCTTCATCATCTATCCCTTGATCAATGCTATCTCCTTGTATTTCAAATTCATCTTCCAAACTGTTAAACAACACATCATCGTTTTCCTCAGGAAATTCTTTAGGCGCATCATCAGGCTCTAACCGATGTGTAAAAGCATATGGTCGATCAGGAACTTCATCTGTGATGTCAGGATCTACTGTTTTGAGTGTTATCTCGTCAAGAGAATTTCTTTCAGGCTCAGCATTGAATAAATCAAACTGATTATCTTTTTCTAAATTATATATTCTAGGTTTTTCTTCAACTTTTTTCTTTTCAGTTGGCATCAGACGTTCCGATTTATCTTCAAACCCAGTAGCAATTACAGTTACCCGAATACTTTCACCTAACTCAGTATCTACGCCATGCCCAAAAATCACATCGGCCTCATCACCTGCCATTTCCTGAATATATTCTGTTATTTCTGTAAGTTCATCCATTTGCAATTCGGCCTTATCGCCAGAAATAATAGACAGCAATATTTTTTTAGCTCCTCTAATATCTTTATTATCCAATAGAGGGGATGACAAAGCTTCTTCGGCTGCTTTTTTCGCTCTATTTTCTCCTTTTGTTTCCGAGGAACCCATTACTGCAGCTCCTGCATTGTGCATTACAGTACGTACATCTTGAAAATCAACATTTACAATACCTGCTACTGTAATTATTTCTGCAATCCCCTTTGCTCCAGTAGTCAACACATTATCGGCTTGACTAAAGGCATTTCCTATAGTAAGGTTGCCATATATCTGTCGTAGTTTATCATTTGAAATGACAAGTACAGTATCGCAATTTGCTTTCAAATCGTCTATTCCTTCTTGTGCTTGTTGCATTTTTTTCTTCCCTTCAAAAGAAAAAGGAGCCGTAACTATACCTACAGTAAGTACATCTAATTCTCTCGCTACTTGGGCGATTACTGGAGCTGCTCCTGTGCCAGTACCTCCACCCATTCCTGCGGTTATAAAAACCATTTTGGTATCAGTACCTAAAAAATCTCGAATATCTTCTTTACTTTCTAAAGCAGCATTTCTTCCTACTTCTGGATTTGCTCCTGCACCTAACCCTTCAGTAAGGTTAACCCCAATTTGAAGTCGATTAGGTACTGGACTACTTTTCAATGCTTGTAAATCCGTGTTACATATTACGAATTCTACGTCTTTAATACCTTGGTTAAACATGTGGTTTACGGCATTACTTCCTCCACCACCGACACCGATTACTTTAATAATCGATTTGTGGTGCTTAGGGATATCAAACTTATAAGTTGAATCTGACATTATATTATAAATTAGTGGTCGTTCTATTTAAATCAAATTTTTAATTAATAATCGCTTTTTAGTTGATCATCAATTAATAATCCTTTGGTTTTGTTTAGTATCTTCGAAAAGAAATCTCCAGTTTTTAATTCCTTCTTTACAGATGCCGATTTTAAATTATTTCCAATTTTCACATCATTGTATCTGTTTTCACGCTCGTCTAAAGCTCTAAACCCTGAAAGCACTAGACCTATTGAAGTAGCAAACATTGGGCTTTTTATGCTATCCATTTTACTTTTTCCTAAATGCTCATTTGGAAAACCAACGCGAGCATCCATACCCGTCATATATTCTACTAATTGCTTTAAGCAATTAAGTTGAGAGCCCCCTCCTGTAATAATTATACCTCCAGCTAATTTTCCATCATAGCCTGAGTTTATGATTTCTGTATGCGCCAATTCAGTGATTTCAATCATTCTCGCTTCAACAATGTGCGCCAAATTTTTAATTGATATTTCCTTTGGTTGACGATTTCTTAAACCAGGAATAGATACTATTTCATTTGGACTAGCCTCTTCTGCAATTGCTTTTCCAAATTTTGTCTTTAGCAGCTCTGCTTGATGCTGCATCACCATACATCCTTGCTTTATATCCGAAGTAATTATATTTCCTCCAAATGGAATAACAGCCGTATGACGGATTATGTTATCATGAAAAATAGCAACATCAGTTGTACCGCCACCAATATCTACTAAACAAATTCCTGCCTCTTTTTCCTCTTCACTCAGTACTGCTAAGCTTGAAGCTAAAGGCTCAAGAATTAAATTTTCAATTTCTAAACCTGCACGTTTCACACATTTATTAATATTGTTTATCGCATTAGTCTGAGCTGTAATTACATGGAAATCCGCTTCTAATTTCACTCCCGACATCCCCACAGGATCCATAATTCCTTCTTCATAATCTACTATGTAATCTTGAGGCATAACATGTATTATTTCGCTTCCAGGAGGAATAACGATTCTATACATATCATTAGTAAGTCTATTTACATCCTCAATAGTGATTTCGTCATCTGATGAGTTTCGAGTAATACTTCCGTGATGGATAGAGCTTTTAATGTGTTGCCCTGCAATACCCACATTCACCACACGAATATCAATCCCTGATTGATTTTCAGCATCACTTACAGCTTTTTGAATTGCGGTCACCGTTTTGTCGATGTTTGTAACAATGCCACGGATAACACCATCCGATTCCGCTTTGCCCATCCCTAAAACCTCGAGCTTTCCAAACTCATTTTTCCGACCGACAATTGCGCAGATTTTGGTAGTACCTATATCTAGGCCGACTACGATTTTGTCATTTTCCATATTATTCATTTTAGTGGTTGTTAATTAATTAAGTCAGTTTTCCATTCCGACTTTATTTTTTTATTATTTAATCTGCAATAATTTGCCCTTTATACATCAGATTTACTTTATCATAATAATTCCAGCCTTTTAAAGGCAAAATGCGTTTATAAAAAATTTCTAACTTTTTGAATTTTTCTTCTAATTCATCAATCTGTCCAAACTCAATGTATTGCTTCGTAACCTGTGGGTATAATACTACGTCTCCACGTTGATCAATATCTATTTGAGCTATTTGAGCTTTCCAAAAATCATCTCCTTGTACAAATTCTATCAACTCTAACAATGTAGGTTTCGTTTGAACTAAAGATGTTTCACTTATAGCAAGTTTTTCAGCCCCTTTCCCACTTATCAATACTACTCTCGAATTATATTTTTCTGACACAGGCATAATTTCTCCCTCTTCAGATATATATGCATCTTTTTTACCACTTCTAATTATTCTTGCTATTGGTCTTCGGAGATTTACCTTCACAATTAAGTTTCCTTTTAAATCTTTAAACACTTCGGTTTCCTTGATATAAGGAGAGGCAATTATTCTATTTTCAATTTCTTTTAAATTCACTAGTTTAAACGACTTACCAATAACCACATCTTCACCTCCTTGATTTAATAATTTGATTACATCGTTTTTATCTACATAATAATTCTCTTGCTGGTTTTCAATATCAACAATTACATCATTGCATACTTCTTCGCTATATTCTCTATTTGCAAAAGCAATAAAAGAGAATATAACAATTGCACTTAGTACTACTTTAACTGTTTTCGATATTTTTAATCGTTTAAACACTATATTTTTCGATTAAATTATTTTTTATTTTACTCACAAATTGATCAATATCTCCCGCACCAATTGTTACAACTACCTCCAAATCCAGTGCCTCTAACACTTTTAGCAAATTTTGTTTATCCGTACTGTATTTTTCAACCACAATATCCTTATACACTATTTCAGAAGTTATGCCCTCGATTGGTAATTCTCTTGCTGGATAAATATCCATCAACACCACTTTATCTGCATAATTTAAACTTTGAGCAAAACCTTCTGCAAAGTCACGCGTACGCGAAAATAAGTGGGGCTGAAAAACAGCTGTAATATTTTTATCAGGATAAATGGCTTTCACCGATTTCAAAAAAGCTTCTATTTCGGTAGGATGATGTGCATAATCATCAATATAAATCACTTTTTCAGAACGAATGATATATTCAAACCTACGTTTTACACCTGAATAGGTAGCTACTGCTTTTTTTATTTCATCTTCATTTACTCCTGCTTGTAAAGACACCGCTATTGCTGCTATCATATTTTCAACATTATGATAACCAGGGACGCTCAGACTTAACCCATTAATCTCATGACCTCCACCACAGAAGTCAAATTCAAAAAATCCGTTTGTTATTCTTAGGTTAACGGCAAAAAAATGTCCCTGATCAATACCATATGTGTCGGTTTCTATGTTTAACGATTTTGTGTCTATTTCATTTTCTAGCTTTTCATTTATAAATAGACGCCCCTCCTTTTGTACTTGACTAATAAACTTCTTGAACGAATCATGTAATGCATTTTTATTATCATAAATATCTAAATGATCGGCATCCATTGAAGTGACAATTGCCATGTTGGGGTGAAGCGTTAAAAATGATCGATCAAACTCATCAGCTTCTACTACTGCTATTGTATCTTCTTTCAGCTCTTTATTAACAATTAAATTCGAATTGTAATTCGTAGACACCCCTCCCATAAAAGCAGTGATATCTTTCCCTGAAGATTTTAATATATGCGCCACCATAGACGAAGTGGTTGTTTTTCCATGAGTACCTGCAACCGCAATAGTAAAAATATCTTTAGTGATCAACCCCAACACCTCAGATCGCTTCATAATTTCAATCTCTTTTTCCTTTAAATAACATAGCTCTTTATGAAGTATTGGAACGGCAGGGGTGTATACCACCAATGATTTCGATATATCGTCAAATAGTTTTGAAGGAATACATTCTACATTATCTTCATAATGAATTTTAATACCCTCCTCTTCTAGGCTTTGTGTAAGAGGCGTATTTGATCGGTCATAACCATGTACTTCGATGCCATTTTGATTAAACCAACGTGCAATAGCACTCATACCAATGCCGCCAACCCCGATAAAATAGACGATATGTAAGTCTTTTAACCTCATTTCATTTGCTGTATTGCTACTTTTACAATGTTAATTGCGGCATTAGGCATTCCCATTTTCGAAATATGATAAGCCATCAAATGGCATAATTTATCGTTATAGACCAACGCTATGGCTTCATCTACTAATTGATGAACAGCATCTTTATCTACTATAATTTTAGCGGCATCTTTTTTTACTAAAGCCGTTGCATTTTTAGTTTGATGGTCTTCGGCAACGTTAGGAGAAGGCACCAGAATCACCGGTTTTTTGGCTAAGCATAATTCTGAAATAGACAACGCTCCAGCACGTGACACAACCACATCAGCGGCAGCATACGCTAAGTCCATTTCATTAATAAAGGCCCTCATCCTTATGTTTTTAGAAGCATTATCTTTAAGCTTGTGCTTCATCTCTTCATAATAAAATTTTCCTGTTTGCCATATAAGTTGAACATCAGTATCTGTTATTTTGGAAATGTTTTTAATGATAGCATCATTTATTGTACGAGCACCAAGACTTCCTCCAAGAACTAAAATTGTTTTTTTGTTTTTATCTAGCCCGAAATGAAGCAACGCCTTTTCTTTTTTGGCTTCGACATTGATAATATCCTTTCGGACAGGGTTTCCTGTCATTACTATCTTTCTAGCATCAAAATATCTTTCCATTCCTTCATAAGCCACACATATTTTTTTTGCCTTTTTCGACATCCGTTTATTAGCTAGCCCTGCATACGAATTTTGTTCTTGAATAACAGACGGTACTTTCATATTATTAGCGGCCATCATGATAGGCCCCGAAGCATATCCTCCAAATCCAATTACCACATCAGGCTTGAATTTTTTAATTATCTTTCGAGCTTTCAAAAAACTTACTACAACTTTTATTGGGAAGAATATATTTTCAATCGTTATTTTTCTCTGAATTCCACTTATCCAAAGCCCTACTATTCTATACCCCGCTTCTGGCACTTTTTGCATTTCCATTTTTCCTTGTGCACCTACAAATAATATTTTTGCATTAGCATGTTTGTCACGTATTGCATTGGCTACTGCAATAGCAGGATAAATATGTCCTCCTGTTCCTCCTCCAGTTATAATAAATCGATATGGTTGTAATTCAGTCAATTATTTTTTTTAATGTTATGTGTTTATGTTTTTCTACTAATTATATGATTCTAGGTTCATTTTTTATTTCATGAGCTACCGTACCCCATTCATCGTCCGTTTGCCCTCGGCTTACACTTAATATAATCCCTAATGAAAATCCTGTAAATAACAATGACGTGCCCCCCATACTAATTAATGGTAAAGGCAAACCAGTAACAGGGCCTAAACCTACTACCACTCCCATATTTACCATTGCTTGTAATACAATGGCAAAACTTAACCCTGCCGACAGCAGCCCCCCATACGCCTGTTCACTGTTAGACACCCCTTTCATCCCTCTATACAATAAGATTAAGTATAGTAGTAAAACCGTTACGCCACCTGTCATACCATATTCCTCGATTATTATCGCATAGACAAAATCTGAAAAGGGAGCTGGCAAAATATTTCGCTGTGTACTTTTCCCTGGCCCTTTTCCTACAATCCCTCCTGAGGCTACTGCTATAAAACCATGTTTGGCATGATAACCCACCTCTTCTTCATTAAAAAAACTTTCAATTCTACTTTTTGCGGTTGCTCCACGAACACCAAACTCTAATGCGATTACTCCAGCTAGACAGCCCACAAAGACTAACATCGCTAGGTATTTTATTGGCACCCTGCCAATAAACATCAACAACATACAAGTAGCAAAAAGTAATATTGCCGAAGAGAGGTTTGTTAAAGCAATCAATCCACAAATAACCCCACTCCATATTAAAATGGGGATGAGTGATTCTTTAAATGAATCAATGTTTTGCTGACGTTTTGCCAACATACTTGCCAAACTTGTAATAAGGGCTAAACTAGCTAAATCAGAAGGCTGAAATGTTTTGTTAATTATTGGAATTACTATCCACCGAGAAGCATCATTAATAGTAGCCCCATTGGTAAAGGTATACACCAATAATGGTACACTAACCCATAACGCAAACCGAGACAACCTTGAATAGTAGCGATAATCTATTTTATGTGCTATCCACATCGCACCAAGCCCCAAGATCAATAACATTGTATGATTAACCAAATAGGTTTCAGGGTTGGTCATATGCTTAAATGCCAATGTGCCTGTAGCACTATAAACTACCATAACGCTTATTAATGACAAAGCAAAAACCACCATCCATATTACAGGATCACCCTGTAAATGTTTATCAGTCCATTGTTTTACTTTTTCCATCATCATCAATTGCTATAATTATTTTTATAACTCAATACCACTTCTTTAAATTGATCTCCTCTATCTTCATAATTATTGAATAAATCAAAACTTGAACAAGCAGGGGAAAGTAACACTACATCATTATCTTCTGCATATTTTAGAGCCGAGCCTATAGCTTGTCTCATACTATCTGTTTCAAGAATATTGACAATATGATCATGAAATACCTCTCGCAACTTTTCATTGTCTTTTCCTAAACACACTAATGTTTTTACTTTTTCGTTTACCAATTGCATGATTTGGCTATAATCATTTCCTTTATCTACTCCTCCAGCTATCCACACTAATTTATTACTAAAGCTTTCCAACGCATACTTAGTGGCCTCCACATTAGTGGCTTTTGAATCATTATAAAAATCCACTTCATTTATAGTTGCCACATACTCCAACCGGTGAGGTGCATTCTCAAATGTTTTTAATCCTTCTTTTATCTGTTTTTCAGAAACACCTACTTTTAGTGCTGACAACACCGCTGCCATAGTGTTGATAAGGTTGTGCTTTCCTTTTAATGTTGTTTCTGATTGAGGGATTTGAAATACTTCTTCATTTAAACTGAAAATCATGTTTTCACCAATCACCCTAGCTACATGAGAAGGGTTTGCAGAAATGGAAATAGGCAATTTGATTCCATTATAGTTTTTAGAATCAAGTTTATTTTTGATGTTTTCGTCATCAGTAAGATAGATGAAAGAAGCCTCTGGCTTTAAATTATCAATCAACCTAAACTTAGCATCGATGTATTTCTGAAAAGAGTATTCATATCGATCCATATGATCAGGAGTGATATTAAGTATGACTGCCACTTCTGGAGAAAACTTATCTATTCCATCAATCTGAAAACTACTCATCTCTATGACATAGAAATCTTTATCGTCATCAATTACCTGCTTTGCAAAGCTTTTTCCTACATTTCCAGCTAATCCTACATTATAACTAGCCTGCTTTAATAAATGATAGGTAAGAAGTGTTGTTGTTGTTTTACCATTAGTACCTGTTATAGCAATAATTTTCGCATCTGTATTTCTACTCGCAAATTCGATTTCATCAATAATGTTAATACCTCGTTTAATAGCCTTTTGCAATAATGCTATCGACCCTGGTATTCCAGGGCTTTTAATAATTGTAGTTGCCTCAAGTATTTTTTCTTCACTATGCATTCCTTGCTCAAAGTCAATTCCTGATTCTTTTAATTGTTTACTATATTTTGCCTGTATAGCACCCTTCTCCGAAACGAACACATCATACCCTTTCGCTTTTGCTAATAAAGCTGCTCCTGTTCCGCTTTCTCCTGCTCCCAATATGACAATTCGTTCACTCATTATCTAAGTTTCAATGTTGCTAATGTGAGTACTGCTAAAAGTATCCCTGTAATCCAAAATCGAATCACAATCTTTGGCTCTGGTATATTTGATTTTTGATAGTGATGATGTAATGGTGCCATTTTAAGCACACGTCTTCCTTCACCATATTTTCTTTTTGTATATTTAAAATACAAGACTTGGACGATTACTGATAAATTTTCAATAAGAAACACCCCACATAGAATTGGGATAAGTAATTCTTTCCGTATGATTAATGCTGAAACAGCTATTATTCCTCCAATGGACAGGCTTCCTGTATCTCCCATAAAGACTTGCGCTGGGTATGAATTATACCACAGAAAACCTAAACACGCCCCTACGAACGCTGTTGAAAACACCACTACCTCTCCTAAATTAGGGATATACATAATGTTTAAATACTCCGTGAAATCGGTACGTCCAGAAATATATGCCAAAATAGCAATGGTAATTCCTACTACTGCAGATGTCCCAGCTGCCAAACCATCTAACCCATCTGTAATATTTACTCCATTCGAAACTGCTGTAATAATAAATGTGACGATTAACACGTAGATTATCCAAGTATAATCCGCACTTAAAAAAGGAATAATATTCTCATAATTCAGTAAATTGTCTTTAAAGAAAGGTACTGATGTTATGTTTGATTTTACTACATTAAAACCTTCGCCCACATACTCGCCCACCAAAACATCTGGATGAAAATATAAGATAAGTCCTACAATTAGTCCTATGCCTACTTGACCAAGTATTTTAAATTTTCCCGCAAGACCATCTTTGTTCTTTTTAAATACTTTAATGTAATCATCAATAAAGCCAATAGCTCCTAGCCAAAGAGTAGTAATTAAAAGAAGGATAACATAAATATTATCCAGTTTGGCAAAGAGTAATGTAGGAATTACTATTGCTCCGATAATAATAAGCCCCCCCATAGTAGGCGTTCCTTTCTTTTCCATCTGCCCTTGCAACCCTAAGTCACGGACGCTCTCTCCAATTTGTTTGTTTTGAAGTAATAGAATTAATTTTTTCCCGAAAAAAATTGTAATCAATAATGACAGTATAACAGCAGCACCTGCACGAAACGATATATATTGAAATATACCCGCTCCCATTAGGTTGAAATTCTTGTCAAGGTATTCGAATAAATAATATAACATTCTACTTCTAACTTATTAAGTTCAACATTCTACCTAATACTTCCCGGTCATCAAAATGGTGCTTCACTCCACGAATTTCCTGATACGTTTCATGCCCTTTTCCTGCGACCAATATGATGTCCCTTTCTTGTGCCAACAAACAAGCAGTTTTTATTGCTTCCTCTCTATCAGAGAGAACTATTGTTTTTCTATAATCAGAGGGACTCACGCCCTGCTTCATTTCATTTATTATTTCATCTGGGTCTTCATCCCTAGGGTTATCTGATGTAAGAACTACTTTATTACTCAAACTCGTGGCAATAGATGCCATAAGTGGTCTTTTTTCTTTATCTCTATTTCCTCCACACCCTACTACGGTAATCAATTGCTCATTTCCTGTTCGGAAATTATTGATGGTAGTTAATACATTTTTTAGTGCATCAGGAGTATGTGCATAGTCAACAATAGCTATTATATTAGCATTGTTTGAAATTTGTTCAAACCTACCAGATGCTGCGCTTAGTAATGTAAGTTGTGCTAAAACATTTTCTGGCTCTTCTCCTAGAAGAATACCACAAGAGTATGCCGCCAGCAAGTTGTATCCATTAAATTCACCAATTAACCTAAACCAAGCCTCTTTATTATCTATCTGTATTTCTAACCCTTCAAGTGAATTGGAAATTATTTTACCTTTAAAATCTGCTATACTTTTAAAGGCATACGTATGTTTATTAGCTTTCGTGTTTTGCAGCATAATAGTGCCACGTTTATCATCTTTGTTGATCAAGGCAAAAGCATCACTATTGAGCCCATCAAACAGTTTCTTTTTTACAGCTATATAAGCATCAAACGTTTTATGGTAATCAAGATGATCATGACTAATATTTGTAAAAATTGCTCCTGAATATTCTAGCCCTGCTACACGCTCTTGATCAATAGCATGTGAACTAACTTCCATAAAACAGTGTGTACACCCTGATTTCACCATTTTATGAAGTAATTGATTTAGTTGAATAGGATCAGGTGTAGTATGTGTTGCAGGAATCTCTTCGTTAATAATTTTATTCTCAACGGTAGAAATAAGACCTGTTTTATAGCCTAATTTCATAAATAGGTGATAAAGCAACGTAACCGTAGTTGTTTTCCCGTTCGTTCCCGTTATTCCTATCAGGAACATTTTTCTAGAGGGGTTATCATAAAAATTAGAAGAAACTACACCCAAACATTGTGCACTATTTTTAACCGTTAAGTAGGTTACTCCTTTTTGTAAACTATCGGGCAATTGCTGTGCGATTACTACGACAGCACCATCATGAATAGCTTTTTCGATATAATCATGCCCATCTACTTGTGTGCCTTTTACTGCTACAAACAATGAATCCTTTGTCACTTTTCGAGAGTCAAAACAGATATCATTCACAACTACCTCCATATTGCCCGAAGAGGTAATTAGCGAAACATTTTTCAATATGTGTTTCAATATTGGCATCAGCTCAATTCAATTACTATTCTTTCACCCTTATTAATTTTCTTTCCTACTGAAAGCGATTGATTTTTCACTCTCCCAAATCCTTCATATTTAACTTGTAACCCATGCTTTTCCAACAAAAAAAGAGCATCTCTTAATGTCATTCCAAGCACATTGGGTACAAAATTTTCTTGATCATACGTTGCTTTCCATTGTAATGAATTCGCCTTTATTCCTGCCCTTACCCAATTATCTTCCACCGAAGAATGATTAGACACCCCTAGCTCATTGCATATCAATGTTAAATCATGTCGGTTCCCAGCTTGTACAACAGGAAAAAATCCGTATTGCGGTTCAACATCTCTAGAAATGGCATCATGCATTTGTATGTCTCTCGCATAAATATTATCTGCAACTTCTTTAAAAACAGGAGCTGCCACATTACTGCCATACTGCCGCCATCCTTTTGGATTTTTTATAAGTACTATTGCACTGTATTTGGGATTGTCAGCAGGAAAATATCCTGCGAACGAGGTAATATATTTCCTTGTATATCTACCATTTTCAAGAATTTGCGAAGTGCCCGTCTTCCCTGCAATACTGTAGTGCTTATTTTTTATATTTACAGCAGTACCTCTTTCTACTACGCCTTCCAACATCAATCTAATCTTTGAAAGAGTTTCTTCAGAACATATTTTATTATTTAAAACTACTGTTTCATAGTTTTCTTTAACCTGATCTGCCTTATTTGCTGATTTTACAATAATTGGACGGATCATTTTTCCATCATTTGCCACTGCGTTATATAATGCCAACATTTGAAGAGGTGTCAGTTCAAGTCCATATCCATACGCCATCCAAGGCAAGGTTATTCCGCTCCACTCCTTATCAGAAGGGCGTTTTATTTTAGGACTTCCTTCGCCAAATAATTGAAAACCTAAGGGCTGAGATAATTTTAAATCATCAACGTACTGTAAAAATTTTTCTGGCTTCAAACCAAAGTGTTTATCCACCAATTTTGCCATTGCAATATTAGAAGACTGCTCAAATGCCTGTTTGATAGAAATAGTACCATACCCTCCTTCGTGATGGTCTCGGACTGTATTATCATAAAATTTATACTCCCCATTACCAGTATCAATACTGTCACTTAAGTTAATATTCGTTTCTTCTAATAGGGCAATCATTGTTGCCAGCTTAAACGTTGAGCCCGGTTCGGTTAATCCCTGACGACCTACAGCATAATTATACCTTTCGAAATAACTGCCATTCTTATTCCTACTCAAACTCGACATGGCCTTTATTTCGCCAGTAGCTACTTCCATCACTACTGCTGTTCCATAATCGGCCTGATGATCTTCCAAACTACGTAACAATGCAGACTCCGTCACATCTTGAAGGTTTACATCAAGCGTAGTTTGTATATCCCACCCGTCTTCCGTTCTTACTTCAGAACCATCATATATCGGCTTCCAGTTTCCTCCTGCCATTTTCTGATACAAGGCTTCTCCATCATTACCAGAAAGTTGCTTATTGAAACTAAACTCTAACCCAACAACGCCATCTTCTTCTTCATTAATATAGCCTATTGTTCTATAACTTAAGTTCGAAAAAGGTCTAAACCTTTTATCTACTTTTTCAAAAATAACCCCTCCTTTCAAACGACCCTCTTTAAAAATTGGCCACCCACTCATTTCCTTCTTTTCTTGATAATTAATCTGTTTACGATTAAGTATTAAATAACGTTTTTTAGCTATTCGAGCATCATTAATTTTTTGTTTGTACCAATTTTTATTATGGTCTTTATAAAATCGAGATAATAATAAGGAGAGCGTATCTAATCCACTTTTGTATAGTTTTTCACTTGGAATATCAGGATCAAAAGCTACCTTATAAAAAGGAAGAGATGTGGCCAACAAGCTTCCATTATCCGAATAGATATTTCCTCTCGTAGCATTTACTTTACGTACTTTATAGGTAATCTGATCTGCTAACGCAACCCATTCCTCACCTTCGACATGTTGTAAAACAACAATTCTATAGATAATTCCAACAGAAAAAACCAGCATAAATAAAAATGCTAGTCTCACACGTAGTAATATGGAATTTTTAATATTCACCTTTAATAATCTCTATTTTACTTGGTGGTTGCATGCTTTCGAACAATTCCTGCCCTTTTACTCGTTTTGCGACTTCAGATTGCTTACTAGCAAACATATAATCGGCTTTGAGTGTGGTATAGTCAGCACGCAAGTCACTCACTTCTTTTTTAGTTTTATCTATTCTTCTAATCGTTTTTTCAGCATAGTGGCTATTTCCTATATAAAAAATGCATAACCCCATTGTAAATAATAACTGTGGTAAATATTTAAGAGGAAAACCATTTTCAAAAATTCTATCCGTTCGAATGGCTCTGTCTAACCTTGAAAAAAGACTGCCATTCTCACTGTTTTGCTCACCTACTTTAAATGTATTTTTCGACATTTTATTTTTTTTCAGCTATTCTAAGTTTTGCACTTCTTGCTCTATTATTTTCTTTCACTTCTTTCTCACTTGCCTCAATAGGCTTTCTATTTATTGCTACCAAAGGTTTTATTACATTACCATAAAAATCTTTCTCTTCATTCCCTCTAAAATCACCCTTATTAATAAAATTCTTTACTAATCTGTCCTCTAACGAATGATATGACATCACTACCAACCGTCCTTCTTTTTTTAATATTTCCGCACTTTGCTCAAGCATTTCCTCCAATGCTTTCAACTCTTCATTTACCTCTATTCTGATTGCTTGAAATACCTGTGCGAAATACCGAAACTCCTTGCCGCGCTTTGCAAAACGCTCTAGAACAGCTTTTAACTCATTTACTGTATGTATCGGTTGGTTTGTACGTGCTGATACTATAGCAGCAGCTAATGTTTTTGCATTTCTCACCTCACCATACATCCCAAACATTTGATGAAGTGCGGCTTCAGAATATTCATTAATTACATTTTTGGCGGTTAGCTTGCCTGATTGATCCATCCTCATGTCGAGCTCTGCATCGAAGCGAGTTGAAAATCCTCTTTCGGGATTATCAATCTGATATGAAGAAACCCCTAGGTCGGCAAGAATACCATCTACTTCTGTAACACGGTACATTTTTAAGTACCTTTTCAAATACCTAAAATTGGAAGCAATTAATGTGAAAGAACTTTTATCAATTGTACTAGCGTTTGATTGCGCATCTGCATCCTGATCGAACCCATATAGCTTCCCTCCTTCCAATTTCTCTACTATCGCTTTCGAATGTCCTCCTCCTCCAAACGTAACATCTACATATACTCCACCCGGTTTTATATTTAAGCCCTCTAAGCACTCATCTAACATTACTGGGTTATGGTAGTCTACAGCCATATATTTTTTTGCTAAAGCGCAATCATTCTCCTGATAATTTTTTCTGAACCAATTGAGAATATTCTTCGGCATTCTGTGTCATAAATCCATTATAAAATGCAGGACTCCAAACCTCAATTTTTTTACCAACACCGATTAATATTGCTTCTTTTTCTAGTTTGGCATAAGCCAATGCTTTTTTCGGAATTAAAAACCTACCAGAATTATCTAGTTCTACTTCGGTATGGCTATTGAAAAAAGCTCTTTGCAGCTTTCTGTTTTCAGCATCAAATTCATTCAGTCCAGAAATTTGTGATTCTTTCTTTTTAAACTCCACCATAGGGTAAATCACTAAGCAAGGATCAAACCCATGTCCTACCACTAGTTGATTTCCAGAAGATTCTGGCAATGCAGATTTGAATCTTGCTGGTAATACCAACCGACCTTTTGCATCAAGCTTGCATGTATATTCACTAGTAAAAAAAGACATCACTCTAAAAAAGATATTTCACCACAAGAGCAAACATACAGAATAATATGACATTTTCCACCACAATTCACCACTTTTTACCACTTTTTGATATTATTTATGTAAAAACGTCTTATTTATTACATGCAAACACATTAAAGTCTTTTAAAAAAAAGCTCAATTATTCGTGAAAAGAATAAAAATTAACACGTAAATAATTGATATAAAGTGAATTATATGCATTCTACTTTATTTAATTCGTACTACACTACCTAGGTAATAAATAGTGGTAAAAAGTGGGGCATTTCCATTTTTAAGAATTGACAAACATTGTATTAACAAATTTCGAAAAATCAAAATTTTCATTCCCACTATCATTTTATTGGCTTACATCAGCTATAATTGCCGTATGATAATAAAACAATATCCAACGATTGATTCACTTGATATGGTATAAATTAAACCCTCGCACTTAACGAGCACTATAGCATATTCGGGTTAAAGGATTGCTATGATTTTTTCAACACCAATCACACCTGATAATGTGTGTTTCGCTTGTTTATAAAATAGTTCTCTTTCTTCAAGTTGTGTGCTTATTTTTTGTAGTAACTCTTCTTTCTCAAGCCCTTTAAACAAAGGACGTGTATTTAAATTTGATAAGGATAGTCGTTTAACTATTTCCTGAGGAGAAACTTCTAGGTAAATTGTTTCCGCCTCTGAATTCATGAAGTCCATATTCTCAAAAAAGCATGGTGTTCCTCCACCTACTGCAAGAATCACTTGTTGTTGATGACCTACTACTTCACGTAAAGTTTGTGCTTCTATTTCCCTAAAATAAGGCTCTCCTTTATTTTTAAATATATCGGGTATCGTTTCTGCCGCTTTCTCTTCAATAGCATGATCCAAATCAATAAATGGCAATTCAAGTTTACGAGCCAATTCATGCCCCAATGTCGTCTTACCTGAACCTGCTAAACCAGTTAATATTATCGTATTTTTAGTCATTAAAGTAATTCAACGATCTCTCCTACCGAAGGCGTGTCATTAGAATGCCATTTACCCAGTACCGTACCATCCTTTAGCAACATAATTCCAGGGTTTGAGCGAATCATTGCTTTAATTACAGTCGCATCTGTAAAATAAAATGATGCCGCCAATTGCTGTTCGTGACGAAATGGCTCGAATATCACTTCGGCTGATGAAGTGAGAATCATTGTTTCAATTTTTCCATCAATATCATTGACCAATGTTCTAATATTTCCTAAATTTTCTTCTTTCGTTTTCGTAACATCATTAATAATTAGCAATAATTTCACCCCTTCATAAGTCTGTTCTGTCACATCATTTCCTTCCAAATCAATAACATTATAATCTGTTATTTTCGGGACAGTAGCTTCAGCATTTAACACTCTTGAATCTTTATATGTATAACCATTCTCCTTAGTTAGAAAACTTTCTGAAAGCACTTCTTCACCATTTTTTTCAAATACATATTCAATTATAGGTTGCTCAGAGGGGATCATTTGTTCAGGAATATTATTTCCGATTTTATAAGCTCTGAAGTCGATAAAAGGTAAATGACGAACAGCAAATACTCCTAAGTAAAAACTCAAAATTGTCGTGACCAAAATTACAGCATGTCCAGTTCTGGTTCTTAATAAAGGTTGGTATTTATCTCTATAAAAAAACAAATGTGCAATAAAAACGAGTAATACCATGTCTTTAAAAAAGGACTCCCAAGGGGTAAGTTTTATGGCATCGCCAAAACATCCGCAATCCGTTACTTTATCAAAATAAGCTGAGTAAAATGTTAGGAATGAAAAAAACAAAATAAGCAACAACAGCATCCAAGATGTTTTCTTCATGTTATAATTAATAAAAACTGCAACACCTAAAACTATTTCCAATACTATTAAAACCATTCCTATAGGGAGTGCTATCGGGATAAATAATTCGAAAAAACTTCCAAAATCAGCTGCAAAAACGCCAAAATATTCTTTAAGTTTAATTTCTGTTCCTATTGGGTCATTTATCTTAATTAATCCAGAAAAAATAAACAAACCTCCTACAATAAATCGTATTACTACATCAAGAATTCGCATCATTATCTTATACTTTTACAAAATTTAATTTTATTAAACAGAACACAGCATAATTTATCATATCCTGATAATTCGCTTCCACTCCTTCGGATACTAAGGTTTCTCCTTTGTTATCTTCAATTTGTTTCGTCCTCATTAGTTTCATCAAAATTATATCAGTCATGGAAGTCACTCTCATTTCTCTCCAAGCTTCGCCATAATCATGATTCTTATCCATTAGAAGACTCCTCGTATCATCAGCCACTTTATCGTATAAAATTTCCAATTCTTCAAAAGGTATTTCCATACGATCATCATCAATAAGCGTTATTTGAATAATTGCCATCAAACAGTAATTTATAATGGCAACAAACTCACCCTTAACATCTTCTTTCACCTTTTGCGTACCTTTTTCTTGTATCGATCGGATACGCTGTGCTTTTATAAAAATTTGATCCGTAATAGAGGGCAAACGCAACACACGCCATGCTGTGCCATAATCTTTCGTTTTCTTCTCAAAAAGAACTTTACATGCCGAAATTACTTCCCTATATTCGCTTACCGTTTTCTCTTCCAAAGTATAAAGGGTTAATCGTTTATAATATATAACAACTTAAATTAGTGGCGAAAGATACTGTTTTTTCAACTAAAAAAACACTTAACATCAAGGGAAGTATACTTAATATAAGTACACCGCTAGTGATGGGGATATTAAACACCACTCCTGATTCATTTTTTGACGGAGGCAAGTACTCTTCTGAAGAATTAATTCTTCAACAAGTACGTAAAATGTTAGAAGATGGTGCTTCAATCATTGATGTAGGTGGCTATTCCTCTCGCCCAGGCGCAAATGAAGTTACTACTAATGAAGAAATTAACCGAACTTCGAAAGTAATAGAAGTAATTATAAATCATTTTCCTGACACCATAATTTCTATCGACACTTTTCGTTCGGCTGTAGCTGAAGCAGCTATTGAAACTGGAGCAAAAATGGTAAATGATATATCCGCAGGTAGCCTAGACAAAGACATGTTTTCTTTGATTGGAAAAACCAAAACCCCCTATGTAATGATGCACATGAGAGGAACTCCTCAAAATATGCAACATAAAACTTCGTATACCAATTTGATGAATGAGATAATGGACTATTTTATTGAAAAGATAAAATTACTTCAAAATCTAGACGTAACAGACATCATTATTGATCCTGGATTTGGTTTTTCAAAAACGAAAGAACAAAATTTTGAAATTCTTGAAAAATTAAATTATTTTAAAGGATTAGGATTACCTTTACTCGCAGGTGTTTCTCGTAAGTCTATGATATATAATACACTTGGCAATAATGCCGAACAAGCTTTAAATGGCACAAGTGTATTAAATACAATTGCACTAATGAATGGGGCACAAATATTGCGAGTTCATGACGTAAAAGAAGCAATGGAATGTATACAACTATTTAACACGACCTACTCTTGATGTTAGCTTTTAATATAGGGTTTCTAGAAATAAGCTGGGTGGATATTATTGATATTCTACTCGTTAGTTTTCTGCTATATCACTTATACAAATTGATGAAAGGAAGTGTGGCCGTAAAGATATTTGGAGGCATTTTAGCTTTATATTTTATTTATTTGATTGTAAAATCAGCCCAAATGGAATTACTAACTGTCATTTTGGGACAGTTCATGGGGGTAGGTGTTATTGCCGCTCTGATTTTGTTTCAACCTGAAATCCGAAAGTTTCTGCTACTAATTGGACGAACGACCAGTCTCAATAAAGAAAATATATTTAAGAATTTTGTTCTATGGAAAAGAAAAGAACAACAAAAAAGTTTGAACATTACAGCTATTATTGAAGCTGCTAAATCTCTTGGTAGCACAAATACTGGTGCTTTAATTGTTTTCTCTAAAGAATCTCCTCTGAGATTTTATGCTGAATCTGGGGACGAACTTGATGCTATCATTTCTAAACGACTACTTATCTCTATATTTAACAAATATAGCCCACTACACGATGGCGCTGTTATTATTTATAATGGAAAGATATTAGCCGCCCGTTGTATATTGCCTGTTTCTGAAAAAGATGATCTTTCTGCTAATTTTGGCTTACGCCATAGAGCTGCACTGGGCATGTCAGATACCACAGATACGTTAATATTAATAGTTTCAGAAGAAACAGGTCAGATTTCTGTTGCTAGAAATGGTGAATTATTTCATAATCTTTCACCACAGGAGTTACGTAAAAACATTAACACGTACTTATTCGAAGAAGAAATCACAACAAAAACTGAGATTATCGCAAAAAAAGAGCTCTCTCAACCCGCTGAATTAAAGTAACTTAATGCGAAATCTTGATAAAAGACAAAAAAATAAAAAATATTGGTTACCATCCTGCATAGTGCTGTATTAAAGGGTACATAGCACTTTTTTACACACCGTTTAGCATGGTAAAAGTCGAAAGCCACTCATCAAGAGTGGCTTTCATTTTTTACTGTACTTTCATTCATGAACCACTTAACTTATCAGTACTATCTATTAACACATTGTAAAAATTTAACACATTGTTTGTGTCAATAATAAAGGGCTTAGTAACTTTGTTTTGAAAAATAGTAAATCAATTTATTCAACAGAAAATTAAAAACATGGTATTAGTAGGTAAAAAAGCTCCTGATTTTACAGCACAAGCTGTAATCAATGGAGGGGAGATTGTAAGTGAGTTCTCATTAAGTGATTACAAAGGTAAATATGTAGTGTTATTCTTCTACCCTAAAGATTTTACTTTTGTATGTCCATCTGAGTTATTTGCATTTCAAGAAGCGTTAGCTGAATTTGAATCAAAAAATGTACAAATAATTGCTGTTTCAACAGACACAGAACAATCACACTGGGGCTGGTTGCAAATGGAAAAAAATAAAGGGGGAATAAAAGGGATAACCTATCCTCTAGTAGCTGATACAAATAAAACTATTTCTGCAAATTACGATGTGTTACAAGGAGAATGGGATTACAATGAAGAGGGAGAAATGATTTCCACAGGAACTTTAGTTCCATTTAGAGGATTATTTTTAATAGACAAAGAAGGAATTGTGAAGCATCAATTAGTAAATGTTGAACCAATAGGTAGAAATGTTGAAGATACGATGAGAGTTGTAGATGCATTACAATTTCATGAAGAGCATGGTGATGTTTGCCCTGCAAATTGGTCGAAAGGAAAAGAAGGCATGAAAGAAACCCATGAAGGGGTAGCTGAATACCTTTCAAATCATTAAGACTGAGTGATTTATAATATTTCACTTCAACCCTGACCTAATCGTCAGGGTTTTTTTTATTTTTGCAGATACTATTTATGAAACTTATTATATATAATTTTTTCATTTGGTTCTATAAGTTTGGTACTTATATGATTGCTCCCTTCAATGATAAAGCGAGTTATTTCGTATTGGGTCGTAAAAATTTATTGAAAAAAGTTCAAAATGAACTTATTAAAAATGCCCCTATCATCTGGTTTCATTGTGCTTCCTTAGGTGAGTTTGAGCAAGGAAGACCAATCATGGAATTATTAAAAGACCGGTATCCAAATCACAAGATACTCCTTTCTTTTTTCTCACCATCAGGTTATGAAGTAAGTAAAAATTATGCGCATGCTGATTACATCTATTACTTACCACTAGATACTGAAAACAATGCGAAGGAATGGTTAGATATTATAAATCCAAAAGCGGTTTTTTTTATTAAATACGAGTTTTGGCATCATTATGCTACTGAAATTCATCAACGCAATATCCCTCTTTTTTCCGTCTCATGTATCTTTAGAGAAAATCAGATTTTCTTTAAATCGTATGGCGATTTTAATAGAGACATTCTCAATAAATTCACTCATTTTTTTGTTCAGGACAAAGAGTCTCAACTTCTCCTCGAAGGTATTGATATAAAAAATACGACAATTTCTGGAGACACACGTTTTGATAGAGTGAACACAATCCGACAACAAACAAAAGAAAAATATGATATTGTAGAAGCTTTTAAAAATAACAAAAGAGTATTTGTAATTGGAAGCAGTTGGCCGGAAGACATGGATGTTCTTTCTGCATTTATTAATCAAAACGAACAAGATATAAAATTTATTATTGCCCCACATGAAGTATATGAAATGGCAATAAAAAACATCGAAAAACAAATAGAAAAAAAATGCATTCGTTTTTCAGATGCTACTGTAAGTAATGCTGAACAATTTAACGTACTTATTATCGATAATATGGGAATGCTTTCTTCTTTATATCAATATGGAGAGTATGCTTATGTAGGTGGCGCATTCGGTAAGGGGCTGCATAACATTTTAGAAGCGGCTACATTTGGTTTACCTGTGTTTTTCGGAAATAAAAATTTTACCAAATATAAAGAAGCACGAGACCTAATACAATTAGGTGGTGCTTACAGCATATCCGACTATCATGACTTAATACAAAAATTTACTCACTTAAATTTTGATATCGCCTCTACAACAGCGGAATCGTATGTGCAAGGAAACACAGGAGCTACTAAGAAAATATTAGACCACTGTGAAAAGTATATTTCACAATGAAAGGTCTTGTATTAAAATCTACAGGATCATGGTATGAAGTACTACACCTAGATACTACTTATTTATGCCGAACGAGAGGTAAATTAAAGTTAAAAGGATATAAAACTACGAACCCTATTGCTGTCGGTGACTATGTGGAATTCACAATCGAAGATATTACAGATGAACAAACTGGGGTAATTACTACTATTTCCCCTCGCAAGAATTACATTATACGCAAATCAATCCATAAAAAAGGACATAGCCACATCATTGCAGCTAATGTCGACCAAGCGATTATTATTGCCACACTAGCTTTTCCTCGCACCTCGTTAGGGTTTATAGATCGATTTACTGTGGCAGCTGAATCTTTTCGGATTCCAGTTACAATTGTTTTCAACAAAATGGATACACTTGAAGATGATGGATTAGCCTATACCGATGAACTCATAAATTTATATGAAAGCATAGGTTTTAAATGCTTGAAAATATCAGCTTTCGAACAAGATGACATCACTCTATTCGACAAGCTTCTACGTGACAAAATATCATTAATAGCAGGTCATTCAGGTGTAGGGAAGTCCACAATAATTAATGCGCTTAACCCTGAGATTGGCCAAAAAATAGGAAAAGTTTCTCTATCGGTAGAAAAAGGGACACATACCACAACCTTTGCACAAATGTTCCCTTTACATAATGAAACATTTATCATAGATACCCCTGGCATAAAAGAATATGGCTTAGTAGAAATAGAAGAACAGGAACTTTCTGATTATTTCCCTGAAATGAGAGCGTTGATTGGCCAATGTAAATTTCATAATTGTAGCCACACTCATGAACCTGGTTGTGCTATAGTAGAAGCTACTAACACAAATAAAATAGCTGCGAGTCGGTATCACAGCTATTTGAGTATGTTAGAAGACGATGATAATAGAAGATAAAGAAAATGAATATTTATTTGTTGAACTGTTTACTTCTTTGACTTAAGTTTGTTTTTACTTGTACGTTTCGATTCAAAAGATACATGTTATGTTTTCAAACAAATCAACTCTTCAACAATTTCTCTACCTTAAGTATTCCTGCCACGCTAATTGAATCTGTAATTTTATTTTCCATCACCATTTCTACGACATCGCTAAAAGGTAGCTTCCAAAGTTTTAAATCTGACTCAGATTCTTCAAGTTCTCTTTCTCCGAACTCTAATTCTCTAGCCAAAAAAACAAACCCTTGTTCATCGGTTATAGAATTAGAAGTATGTATTCTCATAATATTCTCCCACTTACTTGCGGTAATACCGGTTTCTTCTTTTAATTCACTTTTGGCGGCATCCAAAATATCATTTTCAATCGGTCCTCCTCCCATAGGTATTTCCCACGAATATTCATCGAGGGGGTAGCGATATTGACCAACCAGCCAAGTATTCATGTTATTATCAAGAGGGATAATGCCAACGGCTGTGTTTTTAAAACTCACCTTACCATATATCCCTCTTCCTCCACCAGGGTTTATTACTTCATGTTCATGAATAGTTATCCAAGGATTATCATATATTTCCTTACTCGATAATTTTTGCCATGGATTTTCTACTTCATTCATTTATCAGTTTTCTTTTAAAATTACAGCATCAATTGATTTTTCTCTTACTAAATTATTAAACATTGAAATATCTTCTTTTAGTATTTTATCAAGTGCTGAAAGTTGATCGTCAATTAAACCCGAAACTTCTTTCAAAAAAGCTACTGCCTGGTCGGTAGGTTTATAATCTCCCATCGCCATTAATGAATTTAAGTGCCCTAATTTATTATTTAATCTCACAGGATAATTTAATGGGTCTTGGCGGCTCTGGTTTTTAGTTTGATATAACTCCTCTTCAATAACCTTCATTTTATTTAAGATGTATTTAGAAGTGTCCATTACATCTTCCATATTTTCAAATGATTTCACCCTTTCTGTAACTAAGTTTATCTGATTTCTAGCCTCTCTTATTTTTTTTACTGCCAGATTCGTTTCGCTAAGTTTTCCTTTCACTGTCATCAAAAAGTCAAACTGTTCTTTCAATTCAGCATCAGTAGATGATGATCGTGGATCTTTCTCAATTTCGAATTCCGTTTCAACACTATTCTCTTTAGACGTTAACTTCGCCAAGTACGTTCCTGGCAAGGCTTTTGGTCCATCCAAAGATGCCCACCACAAAATCATTCCTTTAAACGACTCTGCTCCCTGATATCTCATGTTCCATGAAAACTGGTTTAGTCCCTCTTTCAAGTCTTTTAGCTCTCCTTCGTTTTTGTCTTTGTCAGGATGGGTAGAAAACATTCTGATTAATTCACCTGATTTTTCATAAAACCCAAAAGTTACCGTATCATTTTTCTCAGGCTTGTTCTTTAAATAGAAATAAGTCAACACTCCTCCTGGATGATTTTTTCCATTGTATTTACTTTCCTCTCTACTTCCTCCCGACATACGGTATGAAGGCATTGGTTTAAAAAGAGATATCTCTCCTAAACTGTTACTATTCAGTTGATGAAAAACAGTTAAGTCATCCAACATCCAAAAACTCCTTCCTTGAGTTGCAGCAATTAAATTATTGTTTTTTATGGCTAAGTCTGTAATAGGCACCACAGGCAAGTTCATTTGAAGTGGTTGCCAGCTTGCCCCATCGTCAAAAGACATATACATCCCTCCTTCAGTACCTGCATATAGTAACCCTTTACGGTTAGGATCTGCTCTAACTACTCTGGTAAAATAATTATTGTCAATACCATTAGTAATTTTAGTCCATGTTTTACCATAGTCTTTGGTTTTGTATAAATAAGGGGTAAAGTCTCCCAATTTGTATCGTGTTCCAGCAATGTAAGCACCACCTTTCACAAAAGGGTCCGCTTCAATAGAGTTAATCATCATCCACTCAGGCATGCCAACTGGTGTTACATTACTCCAGTTTTCACCACCGTCACGCGTTACGTGTACCAGACCATCATCTGACCCTGTCCAAATTAATCCTTCTTCGTATGGTGATTCAATAGCTGCAAAAATGGTACAATAATATTCTACACTCGTATTATCTTGCGTAATGGGACCACCCGAAGATTTAAGTTTTGAGGGGTCATTTCTTGTTAAATCAGGACTAATAATTTTCCACGATTGACCTTCATCCTCTGTTACATGCAAATGATTCGAACTGGTGTATAATCTTTTTTGGTTATGAGGCGAGAAAAATATTGGAAAGTTCCATTGAAAACGGTATTTCATTCCTTCGGCACCATGCCCCATCGGATTGTCTGGCCATACATTAATCGCTCGAATCTCTCCCGTTTTGTGATTCACTCTCGTTAAAAACCCATCATAACTACCTCCATAAACCACATCATTATCCGTTGGATCTACCGCAATATGAGCACTTTCACCTCCAGCAGTAGGTTCCCAATCACTTTCTGTAATAGATCCTCCGTTGGTTCTGTGAGCTATTCTCACTGTAGAGTTATCTTGTTGAGCTCCATAAATTCGATAAGGGAAATGGTTATCCGTAGTTACTCTGTAAAATTGTGCCGTAGGCTGATTGTGATAGGTTGTCCAGTTTTCGCCTGCATCAAAAGACACTTGAGCACCACCATCATCTCCAATAATCATACGCTCTCCATCTTCAGGTGCTATCCATAAATCATGGTGATCGCCATGAGGAGCATTATATGCTTCAAATGTTTTACCTCCATCTTTCGAACGGTGATACCTCACATTCATCACATACACTTTGTCTTCGTCTTGTGTGTCAGCATAAATCCGAGTGTAATACCAAGCACGTTGTCGTAAACTTCTACTTTCATTCACTTTTTCCCATGTTTTTCCTGCATCTTCAGATCGAAAAACGCCTCCTTTTTCATTTTCAACGATCATCCAGACACGATCAGAATTAACAGGAGATACAGTTACCCCTGAAATCCCCCATACCCCTTCGGGCAATCCTTCATTGGCAGAAATATTTGCCCAATTTTCACCATCGTCTGTACTTTTCCATAATGCTGAGCCATCACCACCACTATCTAAACTATAAGGTGTTCTTCTTACCCGCCAAGTTGAGGCGTACAACACTCTAGGGTTATTAGGGTCAAAAGTCAAATCAACTGCACCTGCATCTTTATTTGCAAACAACTTTCTTTCCCATGTTTTCCCTCCATCTATGGATTTATAAACACCACGTTCATCACTCGATTTGTATAAATCTCCTAATACTGCTGCATAAACTATATCTGGATTTTTAGGGTGAATTTTTATACGAGGAATATGTTTAGAATTTAACAAGCCAATCGACTCCCATGTTTTTCCTGCATCAACCGATTTCCACATTCCATACCCTGATGATACGTTTCCTCTAACGGTCACTTCTCCTCCTCCAACATATATCACATTATTATCCCATTCACTAACAGCAATAGCACCAATAGACCCTCCAAAAAATCCATCTGAAATATTTTCCCAGCTATTTCCTGCATCAGTAGTACGCCACACACCACCTCCAGTAGTCCCCATATAATAAAGATTTGGCTTATCCTTCACTCCCGTTACGGCAGCGGATCTACCCCCTCGGAATGGCCCTATATTTCTCCATTGCATTCCTTCATAAAATGCTTTATTATAATTTACTTTTTGAGGAGTTTCGTTTTTCCCTTTCCGCTGTGCCGATGATGGTGTAATCAAGACAACCATTAAGAGCAAAGCCACAATTGATACTACATTTTTCATGATTATGATACGTTTACTATTTGAAATTGAAACAATTTACCATTTTTGTTTCGAATAAATAATTTTAATGAAAATATGATTGCAGTATTACAACGTGTTACAAAAGCTTCGGTAAGAATAGAAGAAGCGATCTATGGATCAATTGATAAAGGAATCTTGGTGCTACTAGGTATTGAAGAAGCTGATAACCAAGAAGATATTGACTGGCTTGTAAAAAAAATCATCAACTTAAGGATTTTTAACGATGAAAATGAAGTGATGAATATTAATATAAAAGATGATGGAGGAGATTTATTAGTCATTAGTCAATTCACACTTCATGCAAGCACTAAAAAAGGCAACAGACCTTCCTATATAAAAGCGGCAAAACCTGACATTGCTATTCCTCTCTACCAAGAATTTATCAGCATAGCTGAATCTCAATTAGGCAAAACCATACAAACTGGGCAATTTGGTGCTGACATGAAAATAAATTTGGTCAATGATGGACCCGTTACTATAATTATTGATACGAAGGATAAAAAATAATAACACACAAAAATCACTATTGATAATGACACTGCAAGAGGCACAACAAAAAGTTGATGAATGGATAAAGCAATACGGAGTTCGCTACTTTAACGAGCTAACCAACATGGCGCAACTTACCGAAGAAGTAGGAGAAGTAGCTCGAATTATTTCTCGCAAATACGGGGAACAATCAGAAAAAGAATCCGATAAAAACAAAGACCTAGCTGATGAACTAGCTGATGTACTATGGGTACTTATTTGTATAGCAAATCAAACTAACGTTGATTTAACAACGGCCTTCGAGAAGAATATAGAGAAGAAAACAAAACGTGATCACTCAAGGCATAAAGACAATAAAAAAATAAATTAATCATTTACATTAAAAAAAAGATCTTATTTAACCACAATACTATCGCCATCAAGTTCAGGTACTATATCATACTGATTGGGAGTTAAACAAAATTCAATATCTTTTATTATTCCTAATTTAGCTAAGCGATTAACATGTGATGAATTTTTCAAATACCCCATCACGTCATCTTTTGCATCCCGATAAACCGCTCTTGCAACAACAGATGCATCACATTCAACCAAAAAATCTTCCAAAAGTAATTCAATCAATGCACCTGCGAATAACGTATCCTCCAAATTCACCTTCCCTTTCCATCCAGCACAAAACACCACTACATCTTTATCTTGATTCTGAAGAAATTTAGCTGTAGCCTCTAAATTTATCATCGCTCCAATAATGATTTTTGAAGCTTTTTCTGATAATTTAATTGCCAATGTTCCATTGGTAGTAGTTAAAGCAAGGTTTTCACTAAAATATTTCTCGTTAAGAAATGAGAGTGGAGAATTTCCTAAATCAAATCCTTTAATAATATCTCCTCCCCTTTCACCAGCAATCAAATAACCATTATTTTTCATTGCTTCACAAGCCGACACATTTGAAAAAGTGCGTATTTGCTTTACTCCATTCGCTAAAGCAGTAACCATTGTAGAAGATGCTCTCAATACATCTACAATTACAACCACTTTATTTTTTAGCTCATACAAAGGGATTAATTCGGGACTTAAACAAACTTCTATTTTTTTCATAAGAATGTCTTCATTTCTTCATTTATACATCAAGGACAAAAATACTAAATGATTTATGGTAATCTTAACGAATATTCAAATTCAAGCGTAATGAAACTACTTAACACCCCCTAACTCATTTGATTTTTTTGAATAGAGCGAAAAAGTTATCTATAAAACCCTTTTGAAAGTATTAATTCTTCGACAACCTCTGGAACTAAATATTTAATAGACTGATTATTTTTTATGCATTTTCGAATAAATGTCGCTGAAATATCAATCATTGGTGAATTTACCATTTTTACTTGAGCATGATTATGAAGTTCCGTATAATGTGCATTAGGTCTTGGATATACATATAATTGATGATTCAATATTTGTTCATAATTCTTCCATTTATGAAAATGAGATAAATTATCCTCTCCAATTATTAGTTTGAATTCATTTTTTGGATGTTTATCCATCAAATAGGCTAACGTATCTACGGTATAACTTGGCTGAGGCATGTGAAATTCGACATCACACACATCCATATTATAATCGTCAAAAATCGCCTGTCTTACTAAGTCAAGTCGGTCAAATTCAGGCAATAGTGTATTTCTTTTTTTAAATGGGTTTTGTGGAGAAACCACAAACCACACTTTATCGATATCAGTAGTTTCGGCCATAATATTGGCGATAATTAAATGCCCAATATGTATGGGATTAAAAGAACCAAAAAACAGACCTATTTTCATTTATTTATAAAATCATCAACTAATCGTTCTGCTTCACTCAGCGATACATCTAAATTTTCATTTATCAACGATATATCGAATTGATCTTCAAACCCCATTTCAAACTTTGCTTTGTAAACCCTCCTTGACAAGCTTTCTTCAGATTCAGTACCCCTATCCGATAGCCTTTCTTTCAACACCTCCATGGAGGGTACTTTTACAAAAATAGCCAAAGCATCATCACCAAAATATTCTTTTAAACTTAACCCTCCTTTTACATCTACATCAAATATTACTTGCTTTCCGCTATCCCAAATTCGTTGAATTTCAGACTTTAATGTACCGTAAAAATTTCCTTCATACACTTCTTCCCATTCAATAAATTCATTGTTTTCAATTTTCTCTCTAAACTCATCAGGGCTTAAAAAATAATAATCCTTACCATTCTCTTCTTTTCTTCCACGCTTATCTCGTGTGCATGCTGAAATAGAGAACCCAAGATTATTGCTATTCTTCAATAAATGGTGTACTATAGTTGTTTTTCCAGAACCAGAAGGAGCTGAAAAAATGATTACTTTTCCCTTTTGCATAATACTTAAATAGTAGGAGACTGGTTAATTTTTGTTTTAATAGACTCTAACAAATCGTTCGGAGCCATGTGGGTACATTTTTCTTGAAGCAACACTCTTATCGCTTTTTCTACTTCATATTCTTCATTACAAGGCATACAGTCTTCAATATGATTCTTTACATACACCTTTTGTTCGGAATTTGCCTCTCCATCTATTACTAACGTAAGTATTTCTATACATTTCTCCTTTTCAGGACATTCTGCATTTTTTTTAAATTTTTTGATGAACTTTGATAGGAAGGAACTCATATTAACTTATTTATACCCCATTTTTTTTGCGTAATCTCTCAAATTTTTCTTTAGCAAATTTCTTGCTCTGTGCAATCTAGACCTTACTGTTCCGATTGGAATATCAAGAATTTTGGCCATTTCATCATATTTAAAACCTTCTAAATCGCAAAGGATAATAACGGTTCTAAAATCAACATCCAATGAATTAAGTGCATTGGATATTTCATCACCAATCATGTCCTGAACCGTTTCTACTCTTAAGTCGGTGGTGATGGATTTATCCACATCATCCGAATTATAATATGATTCTACTTCCTGATAATCAACTTTACCAGGCTGCTTACTCTTTTTACGAAAATCATTTATAAAGCTATTCTTTAGTATTCGGAACAACCACGCTTTGGCATTAGTTCCTTTTTGAAATGAATCAGTAAAACGATACGCTTTAAGATATGTGTCTTGTACCAAATCTTTCGCATCATCTTCATCGAAGGTAAGTCGATAACCAAAGTTGTACATCGCATTTATATGAGGCAAAAATTCTTCCTCGAAAATTCGATTTTTTTCATTTTTAGTAGACTTATGTATATCTTTTCCTTCATTTGACATGCGTTTCAAAAATAGTGAAATATATTCAATACAAGTTGATCTAATAATAAATTACCTTTTAAAAATAAACAATAAATAGAGAAGATGATCAGTTTTTTGTTGACTTGGGTTATTTTGTATCTTTGCCAAGAGATCATTTCAAAAACAATAATTAGCATAAGCGTTTAAAATATCTTCTGTTATTGCTTCTAAAACCATTACACATTTGCGAAAATTAATTTCAAAATCCGACTTTTTACATTGGAACAATATATATGTAGTTTTATTATTACGCCTTTTCATTATCCTATTCATTCTAAGTATCTCAAGAGTTTCTATTTATTTTGCAAATACAGATTTATTTTCAGATTTCACTTTTCAAGAAATATTAAAGGCATATCTCAGCGGATTAAGATTTGATATCCCAGTATTATTTTTTTATTCCACTCTTCTTATTCTAAGTAATACATTACCCTTTAATTTTCGAAAGCACCATGTGTTTCAAAAAATTGTTAATTCTATTACACTCTCCATCATTTCAATTGCGGTTGTTTTTAACCTAGCGGATGCTATCTATTACCGGTATACTCTTAAACGAATGACTTTCGATATCTTCCATTATTTGAATGAAAATAGCGGTTTTTTTGATCTTGCACCGAGATTTTTGATCGATTTTTGGCAAATTTCATTTATGGGTGTACTTCTTATCGCTCTTCTTATTTACTTGTTTACTAGAGTGAAATTAAAACCAAGAACAGAAAATAAAGGAGTGTATTTTTATTTATGGAATATTTTTATGCTGATTATGTTCATTTTTATAGCTGTAATTGGTACTAGGGGTGGGCTAGGAAAATCCCAATACAAACCAATTACAACTATAGATGCTAGTAAATATGCTCCTATACCACTTACTCCAATTGTTCTTAACACTCCTTTTACCATAATGAAATCCTACGGTCTTAAAGGGTTATCATTAAAAAACAACTTCACTTCTAATGAGGTGGATAATATCTTCAACCCCATTCAATCATACACTCCTTTAGAGAATGTTCCTGAATCTATTGATAATGTAGTTTTAATTATTTTAGAAAGTTTTTCTTCTGAACACTTCGGGTATTTTAACACCAAAAACAACTTCACTCCATTTTTAGATAGTCTGTTCCAACATAGTTTAGTGATTTCTGGCACCGCAAACGGAAAAAGAAGTATAGAAGGAATACCTTCTATACTATCCTCCTTGCCAGCTATTTCCAACGAGTCCTTTATAAACGGTTACTACACCGCAAATGAAATTGAAGGCCTAGCAAACACTTTATCAAAACACAACTACCAAACTGCTTTTTTCCATGGAGGAAAAAATGGTACCATGAATTTTGACTCCTATGCACTTTCTTCAGGATTTCAAACTTATAATGGTCTAAATGAATATTCAAATGAAAGCGATTATGATGGAAATTGGGGAATAGGAGATGAACTCTATTTACAATATTTTGCTCAATCTTTAAATGCATTTTCTAATCCATTTTTTGCGACAATTTTCACTTTATCTTCACATCATCCTTATACTGTCCCCAATAAATACAAAGACATACTACCAAGTGGAAAACTGGAAATTCAAAAATCGATTGCGTATACTGACTTATCTGTTCGTAAATTTTTCGAACGTGTAAAAACAGCAGATTGGTTCAACAACACATTGTTTGTAATTACTGCCGATCATACAAGCCAGGGAGCTACTCCAAAAGGGAGAAATAGTATAGGTCAATTTGAAATACCAATAGCCTTTTATGCTCCTGCCGATGCGAGTTTAACGAATCGTTCTGTTCAATTGCCCGTACAACAAACTGACATATTCCCATCCGTATTACATTATTTAGGCATAACTGATACGGTAATCTGTTTTGGCAATTCTATTTTTGATCCTGATAGATTTCCTTTTGCCATTAATTATTATGGACAAAAAAAACAAATAATGGATTCTGTGTATTTTATGCAAATTCAAAACGAGGAAGCTTTAACCTTGTATAAATACAAAGAAGACAGTCTACTTAAAAACAATCTGATATCAAGTGAAGACAAGTCTCAATTAATGACTTTTTACTTAGCCTTTATCCAACAGTATAACAATAGGATGATAAATAACGAACTAAAAGTGAGGGATGAAAAAATACAGCCACTACCCTGAACAACTTCATTTAAGTAAGTTGTAGTTTCGGTTACCCGATAACTTTATCCCTGTTAATCGCTCAATTATTCTTTTTATTTTATCTTTTGTTTTTAGTTTATTGGTACTAATGTCATAATCAAATTTCCAATTATGCCTATTAATATAAGCATTCATCACTTCAGGGTGTTTGCCTTTAAATAATTTTAATGAATCAATTTTACTAAAATCAAACTCATTTCCTTTGGGGATATTTTTTTCTAACCATTCATCGTCATGCCACATTTTATGAAACGATTTTTGTTTTAATTGCATAGCGTCTGGTGTTTTTACCCAGCCATAATGATGTATATAAGCATCTATTAATTTTACATTTAATTTAATATTTGGTTTTTTTCTAAACCCTTGCGCATCATTGAAGGAAAATATATCCTCTCTTTTCCTCAACACCCTTACCTCACGGTGATACCATCTATACGAATCTCCGATATAATCGTATGAACCATAAAAGTGCCTATACTTAAACAACAAACCTTCGACATCAGGGTTATCTTTATGTTCCTGCATCGCATTTCTAATATTATCAATAGAATCATCGTGCAACACTTCATCTCCTTGAATGTAAAACGCCCAATCAGCATCATCAGGAATTAATTTATAAGATTTGTCTGTTTCTTGAGCGAGTACCTGCCCTCCTTCTCTAAAATCATCATCCCAAATGGTTTCATGTATAATGATTTTGTCTGAGTCTATACTATTTATCAATTCCAACGTTTCATCATCTGATTTGCCTACTCCAACAATAATCGAATCACATAATGGGAGGATAGACTTTATGGCTTCAACAATAGGGTATTGGTATGTGATTGCATTTCTGATAAAAGTAAAACCTACTACTTTCATAAATCAATATTAAGTGAAAAGTTGATAAGATTGCAAATTAACTATTATTTTGCGCAATGAATAAAGCAAAGATGCCTTTAAATAAATTATCGGCTGTCATTATCACGTATAATGAGGAGCAAAATATTGGAAGGTGTCTTCACTCTTTAAAGAATGTAGCAGATGAAATAATTGTAGTAGATTCTTTTTCTACAGATGCTACCGAAGCGATTTGTGAAGCGTTCGAGGTCACGTTCATAAAGAATAAATTTGAAGGGCATGTTCAACAAAAAAACTGGGCGGTAAAACAGGCCACAAATGATTATGTTCTTTCTCTTGATGCAGACGAGGAATTATCTAAAGAGCTTGAAAACAGTATCATCAAGCTCAAAAAAACTAATTCCATAGCTTTTGAAGGGTATTACATGAATCGTCTTACTTCATTTTGTGGAAAATGGATTAAACATTCTTGGTATCCAGATAAAAAATTAAGGCTTTGGAATAGACATAAAGGAAGTTGGGGTGGGGACAATCCACATGATCAATTTTTCATGAATAATAATATCCCCACAGGACATTTAAAAGGTGATCTTCTTCATTATTCCTATCATACCATCTCTGAATACAATATTCAAATCGAGAAATTTAGTTCGATTTCTTCTGAAACTGCCTATCAGAAAGGAAAGAACACTTCTCAACTCGGAATATACATTCATGCATTAGGGAAATTTTTTAAAAAATATATTTTAAAAAGAGGTTTTTTAGATGGATGGGATGGCTTGTATATCGCCATAAGTTCAGGTTATTATACTATGTTAAAATACCGTAAACTTTATCAGCTACAAAATGAAAAATCGAAAAAATAGCAAAACGATTTGCTTATTTAATTCGACCAAAAGTTGGGGCGGTGGCGAATTTTGGCATTACTTACATGCTGTATCCTTAAGCGAAGCAGGCTACACTCTTCTAGTAATTACTAATCGAAAAAGTGAACTTCATGATCGTATTCGAAGTAATAAGAGCATTATATCAGAACCCTTGTCTATTAATAAACTTGATTTCCTGAACCCATTAAAGGTATGGAAAGTAAGAAATATTTTCATAAAACATAAAGTTGATTTCGTGATATTTAATGATTCGACAGATGTTAAAGTAGGGAGTATTGCTGCAAAATGGGCAGGTGTATCTAAAATAATTTACCGTAGAGGGTTAGCTAACATTATCAAAAATTCGATTTTGAATAAGATGATTTTTAATTATTTAATTACTGATTTTATAGCCAATTCACAAGAAACAAAAAGCACTATTGTTTTAAATTATCCAGAGGTTGAAGATAAAATCCATGTCATTTATAACGGGTTTCCTATTGATGATTTCGCAAAAAACAACACCTCTCCTCTATATGCTAAAAAAGGCGATGAACTGGTATTGGGAAATGCAGGAAGACTAACAGAACAGAAAGGTCAGATTTACCTATTGCAAATAGCACGAATATTAAAAGAAAAAAACATAAATGCTAAAATTCTGATTGCAGGAATTGGAGAATTAGAGGATTCATTAAAAAAACAAGCCATTGAAATGAAGGTAGATGACGTTGTGGATTTTATTGGATTTGTGGACGATATGAAACGCTTTATGCAGAGCATCGATATTTTTGTGTTCCCGTCACTTTGGGAAGGATTCGGGTATGTTTTGACAGAAGCTATGGCATGCAAAAAACCAATTATCGGATTCAATATCACAAGTAACCCCGAATTAGTAGAAGATGGAAAAAACGGCTATTTAGTTCCCGTTCATGATGTGAATTTACTTACAGAAAAAATAGTTGAATTGCACAATGATAAAGAAAAACAAATGAAGATGGGGAAATCAGGCTATGATAAACTCATACATTCATTCTCACTCGAAAAAAGTGTTCAAAAAATTGAATCCCTTATTTAAGAGATTCAAAAAGCATCATATCGTCAACCTTATTTCTTACAACATATTGATATACGGTATCACCCAGTTGAAGATTGTCGAAACCTATACTTGAAATAAGTTCGCTAGATTCGGTCAACTTATCAATTAAAACAAACTTATTATTATTTCTTAAGGCATAATCGTCAAATATAAGTTGATCTAATGGCATACCTAATTCATATTCCTTCAAATAGGAAATAAGTAGTAAACTATGAATCGTTTTTCCATTATCTAATTCATTAAACACGTAACTCTCATCTGCAATTATTGGAACAGCTGAGTTATCTGTTAATTCATTTATTAATGCATTTCTTTTATCGTAGTCTATATCATTATTTATTTTGTTACTGATGATACTATACAAATGAAATCCTGCATAATTCATCATAAATAGTAAAACAACCCATCTTGAAAAACGAGAAAGTTCATCAATTCTAGACACACCAATTCCAATGATAATAAACATGTATGGAAAATACAGTAAAGCATACTTAGAAGTAGACCCGTGAGCAATACTAGCAAGTAAAACAATAGTTAGAAGAGTATATATTAATAAGTTTTTATAATTAGAAATCAAAAACCTGAGATTTAAAATTAATACTACGATAAAAAATAAAGAAAAAACTGATTCTTCAGCACCATGAAAAAAACGCAAATGCTCGGAGAGAATTTTCACAAAAGGGGCAAAAACACTAAAGTCTGATTTATCTAAATTTGGATCATTTGTAAATTGAAATAAAAATCCTTGAAATAATTCTGGAGTTAACAGATCAAAGAAATAAAAAATAAGTATAAAACTTCCTATGATTCCAAACACAAAACTTTGTATGTAGTATTTGTTTAACACCAAAAGGAGAAACCCTGCTATTATAAAAATAAGCCCATTCAAATGGGTAAGTGCTGCTAACCCAGAGAAAATTCCACTATAAATAAGTTCTTTTTTATTGTTGTTCTTTATGTATTTACTTAGGAAGTAATAGCTAATAAAACCTAATGTCATTACCATTACTTCTGGTCTGAACAAATATGAAAAAGAAAAAAACAATGTGTTCGCTAAAAAAAGAAATAAAATAATTAAAAATGTTTTTTTTCCATCCTCAACTTCTTTTTCTATCACAATGAATTTCCACAAAACCAAAAAAAACAGGAATGAAAATAGCGACACTATTAATCTAAGGCTATTCAAACTAAAACCGAATAATTTAGTAACAACGGCTCCTGTCACTACTAGTAGTTTATGGTAATGATATACTCGATTTTCCCATTTCAAATCCAAACCTGAAAGTAAGTTGCTTTTCACAAAGCCTATTTCCTGTAACCAATATGCCTGTTCACCGATTACCGCTTCATCAATATTAATATACCTATGATTAACTGTGGCTAAATAAAATGTTATCAGTATTAAATTGGCTACGATTAAGCCTCTCAATATATTTCTACTACTCATTAAAAGTAAATTCAAGTTACTTATCTTAAAAAAAACAACACAAGTTATGAAAAACACCTAATCTTTCAGTCTATCTTTTGTATTTTTGACGTTTATTATTTTTTTATATGACCAATTACGAAGACGTAAAAGCAACCGCCTCAAAGTATAATATTCAATATTTTGAGAACATTAAGCTCTTAAATATGCACTTCACTTTAGATTCGTTAACAAAACTTGATGAATCTGAAGATGATCATTTCTGGCATAGAAATCGGAAATACCTGCTAAACATATTAATTAAGAAA
>Ga0224506_10000147_pt1 | contig 69468 bp, 57 predicted proteins | sample SF_Jan12_sed_USG_2_FD_169108 | JGI IMG/M metagenome (GOLD analysis project Ga0224506, IMG submission 169108) | Sediment microbial communities from San Francisco Bay, California, United States - SF_Jan12_sed_USGS_8_1 | ecosystem: Environmental > Aquatic > Marine > Sediment | place: USA...
GTATTATAGACACCAACTCCCCACCGTCAACTGCTATTTTTGATTAATTTCAATTATTCTCAATTAACCTTCTTTTCGATCAATTACTAGTCAATATCACAACTTTATTGCTTACTATTCGTCCACTCACGCGACCGTCACCCGCGCAAACTTGCGCTTGCCGAAGCCATCTCTAATGATAAAAAGTCGCTAAACATTCTTCAGATGAAATATACTTTAGGCTTTAACGCTAATAGCTTTAATTTTTTTGCTTAGATTCTTTGAATACGGCTAAATACAGCTTTTAAATATTCGGTTTCAGGCATTACTGGGTTAATGGGATGATCTGGACCTTGTCCACCCCATTCTATTATTTGCATTGAGCGGTCTACATGTCGTGCGGCTTCGTTAGCCATTCTGACCAAATCTGCTCTTGGCATGTGGTGAGAGCAGCTACATGAAACCAATATGCCATCGGGATTAAGCAGCTGCATGGCCATTTGATTGATGCGTTTATATGCCTGACTACCTGCTTTATAGTCTTTTTTCTTTTTGATAAAGGCTGGCGGATCTACAACTATAAGGTCAAATTTTTCGTTCTCAGCTCTGAGATTTTTTAATACCTCAAAAGCGTCACCCTGAATCGTCGCGACAATATCCGCTACATTATTCAGTCCGGCATTGTGATGCACGGCATCCAGGGCTTTTTCTGAAGCATCCACACAATATACATCGGTTGCTCCAGCCACTGCTGCACTCACGCCCCAGCCACCAATGTAACTAAAGACATCTAATACTCGCTTGCCTTTGGCGTATTGCATGAAGCGTTGACGGTTCATGGCCTGATCGTAAAACCAGCCGGTTTTTTGACCTTGTGTGATTAATGCATCAAACAACACGCCATTTTCTGATAAGCGCGCCAGCTCTGCTACATTGCCTTTAACCGTTTCCACATAAAGATCCAGACCTTCGGCCTTTCGTGAAGACGCATCATTTCTTAACAGGATAGTAACCGGCTCAAACACAGCATCCAGCATTTCCAGCACGTCTTGCTTCATTGCTTCCATGCCGGCAGTTGTTAGCTGCACAACCAGTATGTCGTAAAATCGATCCACCACTAAACCCGGCAAGCCATCGGCTTCACCAAAGATGAGCCGATAACACGGTTCAGCATAGAGCTGCTCACGCAAGGCCAGCGCCGAACGAAATTTCTTTTTCAGGTATGAACGGCTCGGCTCACCATCTGTGCCGCGCTTTATCAGACGCGCGGCTATAAGGGTGCCCGGATTAATATAGGCATAGCCCAGTGCCTTATCAGCAGAGTCTGTTAACAGACACATTTGCCCCGGCTCATAATCTTTTAATGGCGTTGCTGTGGTATCGATTTCATTGCTATAAACCCATAAATGGCCATTACGGATTCTGCGGTCTTCGTTTTTCTTTAGTTTTAAAACAGGGTATTTGGCGTCACTCATTGAGATTAGGTTCCGGTTAGTACTGAGGTGATGATTCGCGCGTCAGCCGATGGCTTTTGCAATACTGCAGATAATAACAGAGCTTGAATCCATAAAGACATAAAACCCATGATAAATAGATCCACAACATGGTAAACAACAGTAAACTAAACGATCCATAGATGGTTGTGTAAGTCTGATTGACCACAACGTAGTATACAAAACCATTTTTTGCCAGCGTCCATACCGCCGCAATAACAATGGCAGAAAACATGGCCGGCACAGTGTCCACCTGCGTATTGGGCGAAAACTTATAAATACTATAAAACAGCAAAGATAACAGCACGTAGGACAATAAAGCATTAAACCAGCTCAAGTGCGTAATGACGTTTAAATATACGGCCAGTTGTGATGAGACGAACAATGATGCACCTAAAACAAAAGGTGCCAGCACCATAACAGCAATAAACCCCACCATCGAGTGCGACAACTTGCGATTCGGAACTGAAAAAATTCGGTTAATAATGTCTGAGTAATTAGCAAAAAACAGTACAGAGGTAAATACTATATAGATCAGCCCCACCCAGCCCATATGCGATGAGTTTTCCAGAAACCCATCCAGATAAACAATGATTTGATGACTCTGCCCCGGTACAACAAACCCCATCATTACGCTTTTCATTTGCTCATAATAATCGGCAAATACCGGCATTTTGCTAAACACAGAAAACAGAATCCAGAACATTGGAATAATGGCAAACAATGTATAAAAGCTAAGACTGGCCGCATAGTATGTCAGATCATCATCCAGCGGCCTGATCGTGCTAATAAACTTTGGCAATCGGCGAATATCGCTTTGTAATTCCTGTAAAATTGGCTGCAGCATGCAATCTCACTCTCTGCTATATTTTCATTACAAGCAGAGCATAACACTCACCCTTAACCGCACCAACAGGCAATCCCATGCACAACAACCGCCTTGGCAATGAAACCAGCCCCTATTTGTTACAGCATAAAGACAATCCGGTTGAATGGTACCCCTGGGGTAAAGAGGCACTTGAGATAGCCAGACAATCAAACAAGCCTATCTTACTATCAATCGGTTATTCCGCCTGTCACTGGTGCCATGTCATGGCGCATGAATCATTTGAAAACACTGAAACAGCCGCACTGATGAATGAGCTTTACATCAATATAAAGGTGGATCGCGAAGAAAGGCCGGACCTTGACAAAATTTACCAGACCTCTCACTCGCTGTTAACACAACGCTCTGGTGGCTGGCCACTGACGATGTTTTTAACACCTGATGAACAGATGCCTTTTTTTGCCGGTACTTATTTCCCCGATGAGCCGCGTCATGGCATACCGGCTTTTTCTGTGATTTTACAGCGTGTTGCCGATGCTTATAAAAATAATCAGGAAAGCATTCAACAACAAAATACTGCCATTAAAGACGTCTTTAACAAAATCAACGAACAGGATAACAACAATTCTGATTCCATTACCGCCATGCCTGTTGATATGGCAAAAAATCAGCTCAAAAAAAACTTTGACCCCCAGTACGGTGGTTTTGGAGCCGCTCCCAAGTTCCCTCATCCTGGCAACATTGAGTTTGCCTTTAAACAATGGTTTCATTCTGTGGAAAATCACAGCGAAGATTTTGATATGCTCAATACCGCCACTTTCACGCTGGAAAAAATGGCAGAAGGCGGCATCTTTGATCAGCTTGGCGGAGGTTTTTCTCGCTACTCGGTAGATAAACAGTGGCAAATCCCGCACTTTGAAAAAATGCTTTATGATAATGGGCCTCTATTAAGTGCTTATGCCCAAGCATATACCATCATTGAAATACCGCTATTTAAAGATACCGCGATTGACACCGCGAACTGGGTCATGCGCGAGATGCAGTCTGTAAACGGTGGTTATTATTCAAGCCAGGACGCCGATTCAGAAAACATTGAAGGAAAGTATTATGTCTGGACAACCGATGAAATAAAGCAGCACATAGAACCTAAGCAGTACGGTGTTTTCGCCGAGTACTTTGGCCTCAATCTCGAAGCCAACTTTGAAGGCAAGCACTGGCACTTAATCAAGGCCTGCCATATTACTGCACTGGCTGAGAAGTACGACATCGAAGTGCATCAGCTAAAAGCCCAGCTCAATCACAATCGCCAGCATTTGCTCAAAATCCGCGAAAAGAGAATAAGACCAGCTACCGATGACAAAATTCTGGCCTCATGGAACGGCCTGATGATAAAAGGTATGTCTCTGGCCGGCAGAGTATTTGACAAGCCAGAGCTAATCCAATCCGCGCAACAGGCGCTAAACTTCATTAAAGCACATCTCTGGAGTAAAGAAGGTCTCGCAGCGACTCATAAAGATGGCAAGACACAGCTTCGCGCTTATCTTGATGACTATGCTTTTCTGCTTGATGCTATCGTTGAGCTGTTACAGGCCGAGTGGAATAACGACTATCTGGATTTTGCTAACCAGCTTGCTGAGACTTTATTAAAAGAATTTGAGGATACCAAACACGGTGGCTTCTACTTTACCGGCCACCATCATGAGACACTGATACTGCGACAAAAAAATTATGCCGACGATGCTATACCCTCTGGTAACGGTATAGCAGCCATCGCTTTATTAAAACTTGGCTATCTTTTATCTAACACACATTATCTGTCTGCCGCCGAGAATACTATAAAAGCAGCATTTAACACCATCACACAATCTCCGGTTGCGCACACAACACTGCTACAGGCTCTTGATATACATCTTAACAACGGCATGACCACGATTATTATTCGTGGCGATGAGACCACCGGTCAGCAGTGGCAGAGTGCATTAAACAAACTGTACAAGCCTCAGCTTCAGCACTTCTATTTAGCGGATAACATTCACTTACCGATTGAACTGGTTGGTAAAAAATCTCTAGAACAAACCTGTGCTTACTACTGTCAGGGCAGCAGTTGTTCGGCCCCCATCTTCTCCCTCGATGAGCTACTCAGCCATATATAGATGAATACAATGAAAATAACACGCGAACAAACAAGCTGCTATACAACAAAAGACGGTTCTAAAATCAGAGAGCTTTTACACCCTGATGCAACAGACATCAAAAATCAAAGCCTTGCCGAAGCCAGCGTAGGCAGTGGAGAAACTACCGCCGCGCATTTTCACTGCTACAGCGAAGAGATTTATTATATTTTAAAAGGCTCAGGGAAAATGTTTCTTGATAAAGAGGCCTTCACTGTCAATGCAGGCGACAGTATTTTAATCAGACCGGGACAACAGCATTGTATTGAAAACACAGGCAAAGAAGAGCTTCGTTTTCTGTGCTGCTGCGCGCCTGCCTACCGGCATGATGACACGTTCTTGATTTAAAGAGACTATAAAGAGTCTTCCGGCTCAATATACTTATCTCTTATTGCAGTAATCTCACCAATACTGGACAAAAAATACCCGACCAGCTCAGGATCAAAATGCCGACCGGACTGATCTTTTATATATTCAACCGCCTCTTCAACTGGCCAGGCTTTTTTATAAGGCCTTGCCGATGTCAGTGCATCAAAGACATCTGCCAGCGCCGATATTCTGCCCACCAGTGGTATTTCAGTCCCTTTCAGCCCATTGGGATAACCACTGCCATCCCATTTTTCATGATGTGAAAGGGCAATTTCCCTGGCCATTGTCATCATCGGAGAATCATCACCGGATAAAATATCTGCTCCAATCTGGGCATGTGTTTTCATGACATCCCACTCTTCTGCTTCAAACTTACCCGGTTTCAGCAGAATACTATCCGGGATACCAATTTTCCCAATATCATGCATCGGACTGGCATTTAACAAAAGATCCAGTGACTCATCACTCATTCCGGAAGCCCTGCCTAAAACGACAGAAATATAACTCATCCGAATGATGTGCAGACCGGTTTCATTATCCCGGTACTCTGCAGCACGGCCTAGCCGGCGTACAACCTGTAACCGGCTTTCATGTAGCTGATGGTGAGCGGCCTGTAATTCTTTTGTTCGCTCCTGAACAATTTCCTCAAGGTTCTGGTTCTGATCTCTTAACTGAATATGAGCCTGCCTGATTTCCAGCTGATTACGTACGCGTGCAAGCAGCTCGTTAATAACAAAAGGCTTGGTCACAAAATCTCGTGCGCCAATATCAAGTGCCTTCTGGCGGTATTCCTGTGCTTGCTGAGCTGTTAGCACCAGTATCGATGGCAAGTATTCGTCTTCTAACGCGAGCAATGCGGCAATCACTTCAAAGCCATCCATTACCGGCATATTCAAATCAATAAGGAAAAGATCAGCACCATTTTCTTTATAATAGTCAACGACACTGGTCGGATCACTAATTAAGCTAACCTGTGTATAACCCCCTATATTGAGGACACGCTCCACAAGCTTAAGGTTGGGCGGCTCGTCATCAACGACAATAATATGCCCCGTTTTAAGATTCGTATTTATTGATGCTTCATTATCCACAAAAAAACCTGATATTTGAATTCTATTAAATCACTAAGACTATAGATGGTCTATTGGAGTAATTCCAGATTTATAGCTGTAAGTTTCAGATTACCTTGTCAACTTCTGCGACAATGCAGGGAAATCATAATGTAATATCATTTATAGTATGCTCAGCTTGCAGACCGATCTAAATCTATTTCTTGTTCAAATGCCACACCTGTCTTTGATGGTATCTCAACACTCAGAACAATCACATCTGCTCATTAACCCGCCTGCCTGAGCGGGAATCATTTGATCACTCTTTATAATCGATTCTGGCTACAACTACGCTCATCTAGATATCAGCAATCCATTTCAATTCATCGTTGTTTAACTTTTTCCCACATTTCAATTAACTCATTTTCAGTTTTATCGCTGATACTTTCGTGCTCAGACAGGCACTGACTCTCAAGCTGACGAAAGCGGCCTTCAAATTTATTTGTTGCTTTACGCAATACATTTTCTGCATCCATATCTAAGTGTCTGACGAGATTAACAACTGAAAACAATAAATCCCCAAGCTCTTCTTCAAGGTTATCCCTGTCCTCATTTTTTTCTGCCTGTCTGACTTCTGATAACTCTTCTTCGACTTTATCATATACCGGAGCTATTTCCTTCCAGTCAAAACCTACTTTCGCTGCTTTTGATTGCATTTTTTGCGCGCACTTCAACGCCGGCAAGGCTTTACTTAAACCATCTAACACGCTCTTTTCAATCCCGGCTTTAGCTTGCCTTTCTTCCAGTTTACTTTGTTCCCATGCTTTAGAAAAAGCAGCATCACTTTCATACACTGCATCAGCAAAAACATGCGGGTGTCGTCGTGTCATTTTTTCAACGATCGCCGTCACCACATCAGAAAAGTCAAAGCTCCCCTGTTCTTCAGCCAGTCGCGCGTAAAACACAATCTGAAATAAAAGATCACCCAGCTCCAGTTTAAGTTCCTGCATATCCTGGTTATCAATCGCCTCAGCCACCTCATATACTTCTTCAATCGTATAAGGGACGATAGAAGCAAATGTCTGCTTTAAGTCCCACGGACAACCTGTCCCCGGTGTTCTCAGTGCCGCCATCAGATCAGTCAGTTTTTTTATTTCCAATTTATTGTCCTCATAAAAAAAGCGAACCCAATGGGTTCGCTTTTAGGATTTCAAGCAAAGCTGTTTATCAGAAGCTAAGGCGAACACCGACATGTGCTGTATTGTCGATTTCATATTCATTGTTAGCATCGTCATCAAAATTGACCCACTTATAACCAACATAGGCTCTGGCACTTGGCGAGACTTCAAGCTCAAGCGCAAATCGAGATTCGAAGAAGTTACTGGTATCACCAAAGCTGGTAATAGCCGGAACCGCATATGCTTCAACCAGTACAGCTACCGGTGTGGCTGATGGAAATACATAGCGTATTAAACCACCGATCCCCAGTCCGCCACCCTGAACATCTGCAACTCCGCCGACATCTGCCAGAAAGATTTTGACACCCACGCCAAATTGTAAAGCACGCGCATCACCCGCACCGTTACCACTGACTAACAGCGAGCCTGTGAACATTTTGTCTTCATTTTCATTAAACAGATAACCCCAGGCAACATCCGAGCCACCGTAACCAAAAGTAGATGACTTATACATATAAAGCATTTCAGCCGTCTCATTAGCCACCCGGAATTCTACTCCGGTCGCATTTGCCTGATAGCTAGCCACCAATAAAAATAAAGCCGATATATAACGAAGCATAAAACGCATATTTGATTTCCCATAAAAAACGCCGAATTTGGGATTATTATAACCCAGATTTCGGCGTTTGAACTTCTGTAATTGGTTTCTGTGATTAATTACACAGTTTACTGTTTACTACACAGTCTGATAGTACAGATTCTGTGGATGATTGGCCTGTGCAAAGAAGAACCAGCGCTCAAAAATCAGACCAATAAACTGAACGACAAAAGCAGCCACTAATAGCATAGTATCAGCAGTGCCTAGCCCAGCAATCAGTAAAATAACCGGTAGCGGGAATACCAGTACCAGGAAGATATATTTCACAGATTTTATAAACGCAGCCGTTTTGCCGTGGAAGTACTCACGAGTATTGTAAGACCCGCCCTGCATACCCATGGATTTCTGCTGAATCTGGTTGTGACGAACACCAATCGCTGTCTTCATTGAAGACTTATGTTTGATGCGTGAGTTGCGATATAAACTTGCCAGGCGCGTCACCAATACAACAACCGTCAGCACAACAGCCCAGATAGCAAAGAACTTGGTCAACTCAGGTGCATTATAAAAACTACTGAACCCGGCAGCACAGGTAAACCCTGAAGCCAGACCAAATAAGGCATAGTTAATCACAGTTAATGGTGTTGCCCATTCCTGTAAAAACTTAATGCATGCGTAAATCATACCGGTGCAGATAAACAGTATAAAGGCAGCAACCATTGCCAGACTTCCGGCAACAATCAGACTGTAACTGAAGTGGTTACCACTAGTATCACTGTAAATCACAGCATCTAGACCAAATAAGTGCATCACACCGTAGATGAAAATCATCAGCATCATGAAAGGCAGTGCAATCACTTCACGTGACAACCACGAAGTTCGCCACTGACTTGCTGCGCGCCATGCACGCTCAGGATGCCCGAGGTGAAAAACAGATGCAATCAGACCAGTCACTAAAAACACTAATGCCAGTACACTACCCATACCAAAGAAACTGGTATCAGACATTGAAGGCAATAAATTCAGTTCGCTATAAGCCTGAGCTGAAAATAACGCCAAAAACAAACCCTGACCGGTTCCGATCAAAGTTGTTAAAAATACTACTGAAAACGCAGGATGCATAGCATTACTCCTGAGATTAAAAATTATGTTGAATCATTTATATTTAAATAAGCGACTCAACTACAAAAACCTAAATCACGTTCGATTGAAGTGAGAGATTTTGTTCGCTGGGTAGGCGTTGACTGATTTGGAAAGCAGAGTGTGCAACAGCACATGAGCATTTCAAAATCAAGCGACAACACCGCCAGCGGACAAAAGATCCGCCTCAAAGATTACCAGCTGGTTGAGTCATCAAGAGTCGGTGCATCAACCGGATCCACTGAATGTTCTTTATTCAGAGGATTATCCGCACGCTGCAATTCATCTTCATGATAATGCAGCTTGGTCTTACGACGCGGCAGATAATGGTTCGACGGATTCGTACCCCATTCAGGCATCAGCTGATAACCCGCGTTTTCGCGAATCGCAATCGATACTTCTGACTCTGAATCATGAACATCACCAAACAGACGTGCGCTGGTCGGACATGACATAACACAGGCCGGTTTACGTTCATTTTCCGGTAACGACTCGTCATAAATACGATCAACACATAAAGTACATTTTTTCATGACTTTCTGATGTTCATCAAATTCACGTGCGCCGTAAGGACAAGCCCATGAACAATATTTACAACCGATACATTTGTCGTAGTTAACTAAAACAATACCGTCTTCTTCACGCTTGTAGCTTGCGCCTGTCGGACAAACCGGAACACAAGGTGCATCTTCACAATGCAGGCAGGACTTAGGAAAATGCAGGGTTTCCGTTTTCGGGAAAGTGCCAATTTCATAAGTCTGTACGCGGTTAAAGAAAGTACCTGTTGGGTCTTTATCGTACGGATTGTCATCTGACATCGCACCGGCAGGACCCGACGTATTCCACTCTTTACAAGACGTTACACAAGCGTGGCAACCTACACAAACATTTAAATCAATAACAAGGGCTAACTGTGTCATTTATTTAGCTCCCTTTTTTGTGAATTTGCCGGCAAAGTAACCCAACCATGAACGACGCTGCTCCATACCAGGTAGTAATGGCATGGCGTCGAACGTTGGGAACGTTACTTTCTCTTCGTCATCTTCAGCTTTATAAACACGTACGCGTACATCGTACCAACCTGCCTGACCGGTAATCGGGTCAGAGTTTGATACATGCTCGCCACACTCATTTTTCGGCAGTTCTTCAGAAATCAGGTGATTCAGCAGGAATCCTTTATTGGATTCATTAGCCTCTTTACCCAGATTCCACGCACCGCTGGCTTTACCTACTGCATTCCATGTCCAGATGGTACCCGGCTCAACCGCTTCCGAGTAACGCGCCATACAACGCACTTTGCCGTGCATTGATTCGGCCCACATCCAGCCACCGTCTTCAATACCCTGCGCTTGTGCAGTTGAAGGATGAATGTGCATATAGTTATGCGAATGGATCTGACGCAACCAGGCATTCTGCGAATCCCATGAGTGATACATCGCCATCGGACGCTGAGTTAACGCGTTTAACGGATATTTATGTTTATCCGTTAACTGTGACTCTAATGTTTCACTATAGAACGGCAGCGGATCAAAGTGTTCCTTGATACGTGCTTTTAAATGCTCTGGTGGCTGCTTGCCGGCACGCTTGCCTTCGGCTGCGAGGCGGAAACCTTGCAGTACTTCCGAATAAATATGGATATTAATCGGCTCAGCAAAACGCGTTAAGCGGTGATCCTGCGCCCAGGTTAAATAACCTTTATTCCAGTTACGCATGTACTGGTAAGATTTCGGCAGGTGATGATGATAAACGCAGTCATTCTTCTCATACATTTCCCACTGATTAGGATTCGGCTCACCCTTCATGAACTTCTCGCCGCCTTTACCCCGCCAGCCCGATAAGAAGCCGATACCAGAACCCGGCTCAGTTTCAAAGTTAACGATGAAATCCGGATAGTCACGGTATTTACGTGAACCGTCTTTATTAACAAATGCAGGCAGACCTAAACGTGAACCCAGCTCGATAATAACTTCCTGAAACGGTTTACAGTCACCCTTAGGTGGCACCACAGGAATACGAACTGAGTCAACCGGGCCTTCAAATTCTGAAATCGGGCGATCCAGCATCGACATTACGTCATGACGTTCAAGATAAGTCGTATCTGGTAATACTAAATCCGCAAAAGCAACAGTCTCAGACTGAAACGCATCGGCAACGATCAGGAACGGAATCTTGAATTCACCACTCTCATCTTTGTCGTTCAGCATTTTACGAACTTCAGAGGTATTCATTGATGAGTTCCATGCCATGTTCGCCATGAAAATCATTAAGGTATCAATTTTGTACGGGTCGCCGCGCCATGCATTAGTAATCGCATTGTGCATTAAGCCGTGAGCCGATAACGGGAATTCCCATGAGAAGGCTTTATCGATACGCACCGGATTAGCATTTTCATCGACAAACAAATCATCAGGATTTGCTGGCCAGCCTAATGGCATACCATTTAATGGTGTGTTTGGCTGAACGTCTTCCGGGCTTTTTGGATTTTTCGCACAAGGTGGAATCGGACGCGGGAACGGCGCTTTATGACGGAAACCACCCGGACGGTCAATCGTACCCAATAGGGTCATCACGATCGATAATGCACGGATTGTCTGGAAACCGTTTGAGTGTGCCGCCAGACCACGCATCGCATGGAAAGAAACCGGGTTACCGGTGACGGTGTCATGGTCATTGCCCCAGACATCCGTCCAGGCGATTGGCAGCTCGATTTTTTCATCACGAGCCACAATACCCATTTCATGCGCCAGCCGCTTAATCGTATCAGCCGGAATACCGGTAATGCTTGAAGCCCACTCTGGTGTGTACTGTTCAACGCGCTCTTTTAACAGCTGCAGTGAAGACTTAACCACTGTGCCATTTTCCAGCGTGTAAGAACCAAACAGGAATGGATCGGCACCTTTAGTGTGAGTGACGATCGGCTTATTAAGCTTACGATCCCACCACAATTTATTTTCCGGATCGAAACAACCTTTCTCGCCAACTTCAACGTCTTTGTTACGCACAAACATACCAAATTCGTCGCTGCTTTCATCCTGATTAACCAGCTCAGCCGCATTGGTATATTGAATCAGGAACTCACGGTCATACAGACCCTGGGTAATCAGCTCGTTGGTAATGGCCAGCAGTAACGCACCATCAGTTCCCGGCTTGATCGGCACCCATTCATCAGCAATCGCCGAATAACCGGTACGCACAGGATTAACCGAGATAAAACGACCGCCATTGCGCTTGAATTTAGACAGCGCAATTTTCATTGGGTTGGAGTGATGATCTTCCGCTGTACCCAACATAATAAAGAGACGTGAGCGCTCAAGATCAGGACCACCGAACTCCCAGAAAGACCCCCCAATGGTATAAATCATGCCGGTTGCCATGTTCACCGAACAAAAACCACCGTGCGCTGCGTAGTTAGGTGTGCCGTACTGCTTGGCAAACATACCGGTCAGTGCCTGCATCTGGTCACGCCCCGTGAACAACGCAAACTTCTTAGGATCCGTGCCGCGCAGATGGCGCAGGCGCTCTTCCATTACCTCGAACGCTTTATCCCAGCTGATTTCTTCAAAATCGCCGGCGCCACGTTCTGCGCCTTCTTTGCGCATTAATGGTTTGGTCAGTCGAGCCGGTGAATACTGCTTCATGATGCCAGAAGCACCTTTCGCACAGATCACACCTTTGTTTAATGGGTGATCCGGATTACCCTGGATATAACGCACTTCGTTATCGCGCAAGGTAACACGGATACCACAACGACAGGCACACATATAACAGGTTGTATTCTTAACCTCTATGCGACCGTCAGCAGCGTTTGCAGTTGTCGTATTCATAAAATATCAATACCTATTAGGTCTTTTTTAGGGGGGCGAACCGGTCAGCTCGCCACCTTTGGCGAGTAAACCAGCATCAGCAGCCACTTGAAAGGAGATATAAAGTATAGACAATCTATACAGAAAACCCGCTCCACAGCTCACCTTTACTCATTTATATAAAATTCTTTGGCATTTTCCAGACGAGCGTAACCGCCCAGATTAGAAAATCAGTCGCGAAGTGTGCCTGTATAAGACACAACAAGCCAAATAGAATTTTTAATCAAGCGATAAGTAGTATTTATATATATAAGAATTTACTAATTTTCTAGTATTGGATTATACACATCAGGCCAACTTGATATAAACTTAGTTTCAATCAAACTGTGCATAGCTGATAGGTCTATACTGACGCTATTATATGTATGCATCATCAGGATGAATATGAAACAGCTCACCGATCCCAAACTCATCGACCAGTTCGGACGCACCATCGAATATCTGCGACTTTCAGTCACCGATCGCTGTGACCTGCGCTGTACATATTGCATGCCGAAAGGTTTTGATGATTACGAAGATGCCGCAAACTCACTGACCAATGCTGAGATCGAACGAGTGGTAAAAGCGTTCACCGAATTAGGCACCAAACGAATTCGACTCACCGGTGGTGAACCACTGATCCGCAAAGGCATTGCCGAGTTGTCCCATAATCTGGCAGCACTACCCGGCCTCGAAGACTTATCGCTCAGCACCAATGCCACTCGCATGGCCAAATACGCTGATAGCTTAAAAGCCAGCGGCATTCAACGACTCAATGTCAGCCTCGACACATTAGACCCCGACAAATTCAAACGCCTGACCGGTGGCAAGCTCTCAAAAGTCATCGATGGTTTAATGGCGGCTAAAAAAGCCGGCTTCAAACCGATCAAAATCAACATGGTGGTAATGAAAGGCGTAAACGATGATGACGTTGAAGATATACTCAGTTTTTGTATTGAACACGGCTTCACCCTGCGCTTTATCGAAACCATGCCAATGGGTGATACCGGTCGCGATGCACAAAGCCAGTACATCGATCTAAAAACCATCAAACAACGCTTAGCCGAAAAATTCGACCTGATTCCCGGCGTGATGCCTGGCGGTGGCCCGGCGCGTTACATGAATGTCGCCGACACCGACATCAATATTGGTTTTATCACCCCCATATCTCAGCATTTTTGCGATACCTGCAACCGCGTTCGTTTATCAGTGGATGGTACGATATATACCTGTCTTGGCCAGGAACACAATGTAGCTCTACGCCCCTTGTTACGTGCCGGCTGCACAGATGACGAACTGAAAGTTGCCATCATCAAAGCGATTAACCTGAAACCCGAGAAACACGAGTTTAATGAGAAACCTGAGAAGCTGGTAAGATTTATGTCGATGACAGGAGGCTAGCGGAACTAGCCAGTCTTAAGTCCGAAGTTATAAGTCGTAAGTCTTGAGTCTAAAATCAAAAGCATGAGACTATAGACTTACGACTACAGACTGACGACTATTTTTCCTTATGGCCCGAACAACCATCGACACCTGGAACCCCGAATTCTTACTGCTTTCACCAATCTTCGATTCAATTCAAGAAGTCGCGCAGCCTTTCACTCAGCTTAAACAATGGCCAACGCTGCAACAGTTTGCAGATGAATTTTCTAAACGCGGCATTCAATCATATAACGGATCACCAGTCCATCCTGTAGCACAAGGTGAAGCACCGGAAAAATTCGAAGATCATTATGAATCCCGCATCTATCTAAAAGGTGAACTGCAAACCCGACTGGATAACTGGCACGACCTCTTCAATGCCACAGCCTGGCTGCAATTCCCGAAAACAAAATCAGCCCTCAACGCACTTCATTTTGAAAATTCAAAAACCAGAGAAGCGGGAACAAACCGAAGTCCTCTTGAAAATGCCATTACCTTATTTGACGAATGTGGCGCAATAATTGTGGCCGATGATGAAAAACTTCTGGAGATGATTCGCAATCATCAGTGGAAAGAAATTTTTCTGGACAATAAAGAAGCCTGGCAAAAACATATTCAATGCTTTGTGTTTGGCCACGCCATGCATGAAAAAGCACTGACACTCTATCTCGGCATGACCACGCATTGCATACTGCTTAAAAAAGAAGACGATTTTTTCCAGCAAGACTACCCGGCTCAATTAGAAAAGCTGGATACTGAAACTGCCAATATCTGGATAGATAAAAAGATCAATAAAACAAAAGACCTTCAGCCTGTACCCATACTGGGCATCCCAGCCTGGTACAAGCAACAGACCGAAGACTTCTACGCCAATAAAGACTACTTCAGATCACTAAGAAATAAGCCGGACTAAGTCCGGCTTATTTTGTTTTACTGAACAGTAATATCGAAGGTTTCGATCACCACACCGCCACGGGTATAGCCCAATTTTTTCGTAGTAGCATCAATATTCGTAAAGTCTATCTGATACAGGCCGTTCGACAACCAGCTTGAGGTATCATTTTCAAGATACCTTTCCATTCCAATAACCCCCCGATGTTGATACGAATCATAACAGCTACATGCCGCGTTCCACTGCATCCCGGTTCCCGACACAATATACAATTTGCCGTTAATTAAACCTGCCTCACCAAAGCGCACCGGGGTTGTAGAAGCTGTTAATGACGACCATGTATTTAGCACGGGATCATAGACCTCTGCACGACTAGAGGCATAAGTGTTAGGATAGCTTGCAGTTGTTTCAATACCGAAGGTATATAGTTTGTTATTGATTACTACAGCCTGATCACCGTCTCGAGCGCTCAGCATATTCGCTTTTAAAGTCCACTGGTTTGCCACTGGGTCATATACCTGCATTGTGTTGTAGTTCACTCGCCCTGAACAAGACATACAGGAATCTCCGCCACCATATAGGTATGCCTTACCTCCCATAACTATCAGCGTAGCCTCATAAAGACTTGCACCTAGTCGAGATGCAACCGGTGTCATATTATCGTTAACAGTATCGTATTTATAAACACTCGTATTAGTTTCATTCACCAAATATATATCTGTTCCAATATTGGACACATAGCCTGACCATAATGCAGCAGAACCAGCCACCTGGCTCGCCGGCACTGTAGCTGTTTTAGATACGGTATCAAATGCCTCTATGTCAGCCTCCGCACTAGATGCCGAGAAATCATCAGCAGAAGTATATGCAGTCCCTCCTGCCAAATAGATTTTCGTACCGATAACAATAGCTGTTGATCCATCCCAGAAGTATGTCATCGCCGCTGAATATGTCGATACCGCATACGAGACCGGGTCGATTTCATAGACAGTATTTGACTTACCTCCAAGAACATAAAGCTTACCGCCCGCCTCAACAAATGAATATCCGTAACTGTAATTAAAAGGCATTGATGTAATCGTCCACTGGTCCGTCACAGGATCATAAACATCTAGTGTTGTTGAGTATGCAACAACTCCCCCCTCATTCAGAATATAGACTTTGCCATTATAGGTAAGACTTATATTTGCATTATTTACAACCGTCCTCTGTGACAACGATTCATTCCATAGCAGCTTTCCATCCACCTGATCAACATCACCTACACGAATACCTTTAACATTATCGGTCGTAGTGGGTACTGCCACTTTCATTGCAAGCGAACCACCAGCACTTACGGAATTTGAATTAAGTAATGCCGCATGAACATCAATGTATATATCTGTACTATTCTGAGCAACACCGTTATACGAACTATCAATTGTCTCGATATACGATCCGACATCGGCATACACAGGCGTAAAGTTTACCGTATCACCAGCCACACCAACAAAACTTGTTGAACTGTTGGTGCTATAGATAGAACCCACCTGTTCACTACTCATAGTTGATATCGCTGCATCATTCGCAACCATAGCAATAACCGAAGGCGTGGCCACAATATCCGCAGCACGTGTCTGATAAGTCACATCAAACACATTACCACCCACGGTTATCGACACCGTCAGCTGTTCGTTGTAATTCACTGAACTGCTTACTCCGACTTCAACCAGGTCATCACCTGTTACCGTCTGGCATAATTGCCCTGAGTTAGCCGAGTTTACATAGACCGTACCCGTCGAGGTACAGACCTCGGTTGTTTCACCGGAATCTATATAGGAAGAAACATCAACCAGGTGAGATGAAGATGTCTTGAGGTCAACCGAATTCAGCGCGGTCGTGTTATAGCTGAAGCTACGCGTTGTCATCGTAATATCAAATGATGCTCCGCCAAGTGAAACAGTGTTAATGACATGTGCTGAAAAGTTCGGTGCCGTTGTCATCTTAACTTCAACAAAATTATCCCCGGTCACATTCTGACAACTCACTGCCGTATCAACAGTATCTACCACCAGAGTAGCATTTGTGACACACAAGTTAGCCGAATCACTCAGGTCCAGCACGGAAGAAATATCAGTAACATAAACCGAGTTTAGATTCAGCCCAGACTGTGCAAAGCCTGCTGTGCTTTTTGTAAAATTTTTGTTTGTTAACGTGTAATCAAAACTAACACCACCCAGTGAAACCGTGTTTGTAGTAACCTCACCATAATTCACTGATGAAACTGTTTTAACGCCAACAGTATTAGTACCTGTTACCGCCTGACATAGTGACAGGGTATCAACATAATCTACAACGAGTGATCCGGAACTAACACACAAATCAACGCTGTCATTAAGATCAAGAACAGATGAAACATCAACAGTGTATTCCCGATTCAAGTCTGTATTATTAACAGATAAGCCAGCCACATTCTTAGTAAAAGTCTTGTTATTCACAGTATATTGCTGGGCATATGCCCCAGCAGCCAGGTGTGCAATCACTTGAGCCTGATAATCCCTAGCTGAAGTCAATTCTACTGCAACAGTATCACTAAAGCCGACGATTGCTGTTGACACCGCCTGCACAACACCATTCAGAACCAGATTTCCGCCAGTCACGGTGACGCTAATCGTTTCACCTTCATATAAAAACTCTGCTGCGCTTAATGTTGTAGAGCGATAAGTTGTATTCAGGTCAGCACCGGATATTGTCTCATTAAGATTTGCATTCAATGCCACCTGCTCTGAACTCTGATCAATCGCAAAATAATCCAGATCACCTACGTGTAAATAGGCTACTTCTGCCGCACCCAGCGCCATCGTTGTTGCAACGGCTTCATCGTTATTTGGTTCAAATGCAATGGGATTATTAAAATCAGCTGTTGAAATACTCGGCGTATCAATACCTATACTGTAAGCCGTTTCAGTTGCAATATCGGCATTTGATAACACAACAAACATTTCGGTAGCAGGATCTACCGGCACATTAATCGTACTGTTTGTTGTATTGAATGGTATTAACTTATTACCTGCGATTATCACATAACCTTTAACTGTCGAGACATCCGCTGTCAGGTTTATCGGCATGGAACGGCGATAAACTGTGATATCAAAACTATCAGTCCATACATTTCCATACACATCGCGAATATCCGTATTAATAGTGACAATACGTTTCGACGTTTTTAATGCATTAAAACTGAATGTTACCGGAATATCTTTATAAGTACCGGCAGGCACTGTACCCAGTGTAATCGTTGGATTAAAACTATTCAGATAAGGATCAACCATTGTGACATCGTAGGCCAGACCAGTACCCTCATTTGTTCCAGTATTATGCATACGGACAACCCCGCTGTAGGTTGTGCCATCCGCGTAGGCAAATTCCTGATTTAAAATCAGCTCAGTCTTGAAATTATAGCCGTTATTATCTAAGGAAAAATTCCCAAGATCTGCCGTTGCACCCGTAATACTAACCGACGAGTTAAAAGTACCGCCATTGCCATCATTTCCACTGATAGCATAAACACCGGATGGCAGTGAATTATCAGCAAATGAACCATCAACGCTTGTAGTGGCTGTCGCTGTCACCGAACTATCATTAATATTAGTTAAGATAACACCGATACCACCGATACCTGCGAATGCCTTTTGTCCCGGCTTATGTGCACTTTTGCTGGTTGCATCACCCAGTACCTTTCCATTAACGGCCGTATTGGCAACTGATGCCCGCAACAAATGACGTGTGCCAGTTTTTAGAATGTTACTACTGAGTTTTGTATATGACGGTAACACCGTTGAAGATAGCAGTTCAATCTCTTCTGCCGTATCGATATAAACCCATTTACCGAACAGATCACTAGTAACATTACCGGTCACTGTCAGACTGAAACTCACACTGACGCCACCGGTGTTAACCACAAATACTTCACTGCCCGATGCTGTAGCCGTTATCTGGCCATTCGCAACCGCCGCAATCGAGCTGCTAAACACACTCCAGTCTATCTGATTTGTAATATCAGCAGTAGATCCATCGCTATAACTGCCCGTTACAGTCAGTTGCTGTGTACCACCCACGGCCAGGATCGCTGATGCCGGCGTTACGTCAAGAGATATCAGTGTTATGCCGGATCCGGTACCACCTGTCCCGCCTGTATCACCACCGCCTCCGCCACCACAGGCACTAACAGTCAAAATTAGAAACAGGATTGCCAATAACTTCTTCATTTTACTCTCCAGTTTTATCTGTTTAGAAACGGCTTTCTAACCCAAATGAAATCTTATTTTTTAAATTATTTTTCGCTACTACAGACTGTTTTACAAAGCTGTTTTTTTCTTATTTTTCATTCGCAACAGCTTTATCTTTAGTCAACATGTCAATCTGGTTTTATTTTTGGCATAAAATACGCCCAAAGGATGTTCATGCTCATGTACATCAGACCCCATCGCTCCTTCTAACACTAAGTGTTTATTTCAACTGTATAACTTCGATGCCCAAATCTGTTGAAACGTAAGCATAATTCCCTGCGACTGTTATTCCTCTTGGATATCCCGCCAGTAAAAGTTGTGCCACCTGACCATCAATATTTGGTTTTTTCACATTGCTTATTGTTAAACCACGAATCGTATTGTAAGGTCCTGCAGAAAACAGGTAACCGCCATCAATTGCCATTTCCCTTGAATAATGAAAATTGTTATTAACATTCAGAGCAGGCGTTATACTTGCTGGCGTACTGATATCAAAACTATGTGTTGATAAACGTGTATCCGCAGCAAATAACCGGTCACCATAAACAACCAGGTCAGCAATGCCACTCTGTAGTACATCAGTGCTTCCAAAAGAGGACTCTGTTGTGCTCGTAATAATAGCTGGCGCCACAGGATCAGTAACATCAATAACCGTTATCATTCCCCCTGTTGCATTGTGTGAAACAAATACCGTATCCAATCTCGACACAACACTCCTAATGTTCGAGGTCGCACCAGGTATTAAAACAGAACCTTGAATGGAAGGCGTTGCAGAATCACTAACATCAACAACGTTTAAATATGTACCTGTTAGATCCATCGAGCCAACGAAAGCTGTTGTTCCTTCTAACCATAGAGCAAAAGGTTCTGTAAGCGCTACACTACCTGTCGTTAATGGAGTTGCTGGCGTTGAGACATCCATTATGTATAACCGATCACTAAGCTGACTAGTAACATAAGCTCTATTCAGAAATAATTTGATTTGATTATAATTACTTCCAGATGTTGAAACTAATACAGGACTATCTGGTGTGGTTATGTCATAAATATTCAAACCAAAGCTACCTACTGCATATAAATAATTCCCTTCTGTAGCTATATCTAATATGCCAGTCTGTGCAATCTCTGACAATTTACGGCTATCAAATGGTTGTACTGCATTAGTAAACTGTAAATTATAATAATCAATATCATCAGTATGTAAATACGAAAGCTTTGACTCACCCATTGTTAAGGTCACAGCATCAACTGTTGTGTTATTTGGCTCATCAATTCCTGTCTGTGTAAAACCTTCCAGACTATAATCTTCAATCGAAGACCCAAACGCCACAGCATAAGCGGCTTCACTTTGGACATCACTATTCGCAAAAACTATCTCAAGATTTTGCCCATCAACCCAGGGCACCTTAACCTCCCCCGCACCGCCACCTAATTGCTTTAAAGTACGACCTGGAGTGACTAAAACTCCGTTACCTCTGGCATCAAAAGTGACTGGTATATCTTTACTTAATGGCAATAGTACTTTATCAGTCCAAACTTGATTGTTGATATCTGTTATTTGAATATTGATTTGCACATTTTTGTTAGCAGAAGGCCTGTTAAATGAAATAGTAAATGGAATGGTTATTGAATCACCCTGTGCTACTCCTCCTACAACTGGTGTAACATCAAGCACCTTAATATCAGGATCTATACTGCTAACGTTGAAACTCAGTCCTGATGCATCCTGATTGCCAATATTCTTAACGCTCAGTTGACGCGAATATTCAATCGGTATCTGTCCTGCAAGGCTGCCAAAATATAAATACTCATTAACATCATTGCTTACAATTTCGGTTTTAAAATTATATAAACCACCAGATACCAAAGTCAGGTTACCTACATCCGTAACATTACTGGCAATATCAATTTCGACTTCTACTGTCGATGACGTCGTTACATCAGTTGCAATGGCATTGTAACGACCACTAGGCAACGAAGCTGAGAAGTTACCCGCACTATCCGACACAACGGCAACAGACACCGAGCTGTCTGCTACATTTGTTAGCAAAAGCTCTACTCCTGCTATTGTTTTCTGAGCAATTCCGCTTTTAGGTATCACTGTTCCTTTTGCGCCAGCGGTTACTACTTCATTCAGTACACCCGTCACAGCTACATTATCAATTCCAGCTCTAACAGCAAAAAATTCCACTGTCATATCCTGAAGCTTTATTAGATTACTATCCACTTCTGTAACAGTAAATATTGTTTCTGATCCTAACCAAATTTTGTTGCCATTTCGAACATCCTGCCATTGCCCCTGTAGATAAAGCGGAACTGGATTTGTATCTAAACCAGGCACATAACCACCCACATCTCCGCTGCTACTGCTACTGCTACTGCTACTGCTACTGCTACCGCCACCACCGCAAGCACTCAGTGCTAATGCAACGAATAAAACTGATATCATTTTAAACATAATGTTCTCCAGCATAGCTGTGTGTAGCCATTATCTATTAAGTGTTTAATTAAAATTAGAAACGACTTTCTAAACCAAAGGTAATAATATTTTTTGTTTCTGTTTCTGTTTTGTTATTGGCAACATCGGTGACTTCAACGTCTTCCAATACAATACCCACCACCGGTTTTAAGTTACCACTCACCGGCTCATTAAAGATAAAACGCAAAGCCATACGTGAGGTCGCCTGCTCAATATCAACTGTTTGATTATTAAAACCGTCTGCGGTTGCGTTCAGTGCCGCGATGTCATATTGCATTGGCAATAGCTCATAATAATAACCAAAGCCAATATTCACGCTGCCACCGGTTTTATATTCGAGTTCTAAACTCAGGTCATAGGACAAGTCTTGTGAGTTTGTACTGCTACGCGTACCGGCAGTAGGGATAAGGGGTATGAAACGTGTTTCCTGATCTACTGCAAGACTTGATGCGGGTGAAATAGATAATCCGGCACGGAAATTTATGCTTTTCCCGATACGGGTAAAGTCTGCAAAAACATTAGGCTTGGTGATGACCACATCGACCTGACTATCGAAGGCCACATACTCACCCGCCACAGCCGGATTAGGCACATAGGGATTTGGCATTTGAAAATAACCAAACTGCAACTGATCGATAGTGACCTGCTCAAAGTCTGCACCGACTGACCATTTGGTGCTCTCACTGCCTTTTTCAAGGGCTATCAGATTCAGACGCAAACGGTCTTCGCTGACACTGGTGCCGACTCGGCTATCGGTAAAACCCGGTATCGTCTCGTTTGAATCCGACTGTCTTGAGCGAAAACCAATACCTGAGCTCCAGCCATCACCCCAGTTAAAAGGAACAAAGGCTTCAGGTGCGGTCTTGCCATCTTCATCCAGGCCGAGATCGACCTGAACCCGGTCCTCTGCCCAGCCAGACTCAGCGGCAACGGCTTGTGATGGTAGTAAAGTAATAAAAGCGAAGACTGCAAAAAATGCAGCTGGAGTAAGCCTATTGGCGAGCATGAGATGTGTTCCCCTTAATTATCACGTTCCATGTGTTTGATTTTGATCGACAAAAAAACGCGAAGTTAATTTACTCAATACTTTATGTTATAAAAAAAAAGTGTCATCACCCATATGGTGTATGCCGGCCAAATAATTTAACAAACCTACAACATATTTTAAAAAACGTGATCCACATCAAGCCGATGCTAAATAGATCCCATACATCCTTCTCACCACGGCTCAATAAGCTTGACACCTTATTTTGTGCGAACTGATCTGAAAGAAAATAGTATTCTGAAATTTTATTCCGTATCAAAGGGACACAATCAGCACACGATTAGGAATTTTATAGAAAGTTATTACAGCGGAAAGCCATTAGAAAAGAACACAATCCCTGTGCTCAAGGACAACAAAACAACAACCTGTATGAGTCTTAATCATGTCATTACTATAAACCACCACCCCGCGGATTCCATCACCCAAATGAGGTAAATGTAGCAAATAAATATGTATTATCTGTCAATATTTAACTTTACATCATTGCTTTATCACTGTGCTTTGCAGCTTTCATTAACGGCCAGGTTATCAAGTTCAGGCAAGCGTCTTAGATGCATAATACACACTGCGACCAGTGATTATGGTTTTGAATATTGCATGAGGCCGGCTTTAGACTTTTAACAACTCATCAAGAATTTTCGCCCAGTGCGTATAGAACATGTAATGCCCCTGGCCTTCACAGATATGGTATCTGGTTTCTGTTATATGCTCTTCAAAGCGCCTGCAAAGAACTAACGGCACGTGATGATCACTATCACCATGCCATAAAGTCACCGGCACTTTAATATTATCCGGTTTAAACCCCCAGTCATGCATCAGCTGAATGATTTCTTTTGACGTAGCTTTGCCGCCCTGACGAAAACCTTCACGCAGTGAATTAAAATGTTCTCTTTTAAAATCATCACTGCACATTATTCGCTGATCTGCAGCAGCTACCTTTTCACTCAGCTGAGTAAAAAAAGCATCCGGATCATTCAAAATACCCTTAACCAGCACCGAGCTTAGCAAACTATAAACCTTGGGCAAATACCGAGCCAGCTTTGTATTCATTTTATACAAAGGGATCATTTGCCCGAAATCTTTAGCTGATATTGCCGGCATACCGGCACTGATAATGAATACTTTTTTAATTCTTTCAGGGGCTTCATGCGCACAGGCCAGTGCATACTGCCCACCCATGGCATAACCTGTTAATGACACTTGCTCTATTTCCAGTGCATCAATCAGCTGTACAAAATCATTCGTCCATTTTATATAACTTGCGGCAGGGTCCGGATCCGACATACCAAAGCCCGGGCGATCTATGTTAATCAGGCGAATTTTCTTTTGCTTACAAATCTCATCGGCATTAAATGCAAGCTCCAGCCTGGACCCCACTACACTGTGACAGTGCACAACAAGCTCACCGCAAGGATCGCCGTATTCCTGATAAGCCAGATGCCGGCCATCATCTAACTCTATGGTTTGGTATAAGTGCTGCTGCAAGCTGTTTTTTGACAATACCCCTTTGCGCTGACCGGCAGCAACATCCGGAATAGCATTAACAAACGCGCCCATACCATTAAACACCAGACTAACAAGTTCTGCCTGCCGGCTGGTTTCTGTTTTTCTCAGGATGGCTTTTACCTGCGAGCGAACAGTATGCTGGGACACACTAAACGCTTCTGATATTTCTTTTATATTCATTCCACGGACAAGCTGCCCTGTGATCTGAATTTCTTTTTCAGTGAGATGGTATATTTCTGCCAGCTCCGGGGGTAATGAAAACGGCTGTGATTTTCGCTGGGCAATAAAGATAGCAACCGATGCACTCTTTGCTGCACCATTGTGTTTAACCGGTGCAAGAAACAGCATCAGGTTATTTGATGTGAGTTTTTGATTTAACGATAACGCCTGTCCGCGTGTTGTGGCCGGGTCATGTTTTGACATGGCTTCAACCGCATTCAGCAGTTTTTGCTGATTAGCAACATCAGCATCAAGACAACCGTCTTTAATTCGCAGTCCTGTTCCCGAAGTCAAAATATCATCAGCCAGTGTATTACACTCGATTACTCTGGCCGCCTCATCAACCAGTACGAGGGCAATTGGCAACCTGTCCAGTAATGACAAAACAACTTCATGCTGATCACCCATATCCACCAGGCGCTTGGCAATCTTTATCGCTCTGGCAAAGTGCCTAATCAGGATGTCATTGACATCCGCCATGTCATACTTGCTGCTATCGTTGGCCGCAACACTGACATCAGTAAGCGACCTTAATGCTTCAGAAATAGTGCTACGTGGTGGTGCACCACTAACGGCTGCAATCTCAGGTATAACCGCCAGTAGCTGAGATTCTCCGCTGGCGCTGCTCTGATCTATATGCGCCACAAATTCAGCCAGTGAATTGAGTAAGTCAGTCCAGCGGGACGGTTCAATCGCCGCTTCATAAATGAGTTCGATTAGCGGATCTATACTTGTATGCTTCATTAATTATTTATTATTACAATGTCAGGACAATCCTATATATCCACCAGTTTATCTAAAATAGTTATATTTACCAGCGGTTTCATGTTAGGGCTTTATTTTAGTGATACGGTTCATATTTTTAAAGCCGGAGCACGGGCGCCCATAAGCATAAGCCCTGACATGAACACGCTGTTAACAGCTTGAAAACAGGCCTGTATTTTTAGCTCAGAACAGATGCCTGGAGTTCAATATGATGTTTGAATCCCCTGTATCCGTCGCATAACCAATATCAAGCCTGATATTCACTTTAACAAAGGCCGCTACTTTCCAGCGAAATGCCAAGCCAATCGTCGTATGCAAGCCCTTAAAATCAATATCTTTTGCCCTGTCATAGGCATTGCCCACATCAAGCAGCACTCCATAACGATAAGCGGGATTATTACTAAACGGAACCAGGTACTCAATATTCATTAACACCATTGCATTACCATTATATAAGCCTCTTTCTGAGTACCCACGAAGCTCACTACCACCCAATGAAAAAACATTATCACCCAGATAATCGCCGTCACTCGCGCCCAGCTGCATCTGTACATTCAGGTTGTTCATGGGGTGTGATTTAAGCCGGTAATAACTCCGGTAAAAAATCAAATGCTTTGTAAAACGATCCTCCTCATTAAACAAAATACGATTTGTATTGAGAATATAGCCAAAATCTTTTCCTCTGCGGTTAAACAAGTACTCATTTATTTTTTGATAACCAAAACGCAGCTGCAGAAAATTCCCCTGTAAATCCGCCAGCGATACATCGCCGTCATACAATGCACTATTATTGCGCTCCTCTCTGTATAAACCGGTCCCCAGATACCAGCCGCTACTGCGGTTATCAAGATGACGCCAGCGATCGACATTAAAGCCTATCTTTTTTTCTTGGCGAAACTGTGGATCTGCAGCGCTATACTCAATGACACTCTCTCTGTACTCCGTAAAAAAATTAAGTGTGTAGGGAGAACCATCTATTCTCGGCATCGTGTATTCCAGGCTTTGCCTAATATCCTGTACACCGAGCGTTTCGCCATATTCTCTGAGCTTTAAGCGCAGGCTTTGATTGGTACCGGCTATATTATCCCAGTAGGCACGTACACCGTAGTGAAGCGCTTTATCCACTTCATCAACCCTTATTTCTGGCAGAACAAACAGGTAATGTTTTTCTGTTACCCGGATAACCAGACGGACATTATTTTTACTGATGCTGTCATAAACAGAATATTTGACATCACGAAACAAATGCAAATCCATGATTGCCTGTACGTCTTCTTTTACTGTTGCGATGTCCAGCTCATCCCCTACCTGAGATCGCATTTCCTGCAGCAGAACAAATGCCTGTGTATTTTTATTGCCGATAAATTCAATGCTAGCAATAACCGACGCCATAGCCTGAGTTGCCGCTAACAACAGAAAAATAAAAGCAAGCAGTCTTAGCTTAAGTATTTGAATGATCACTCCGTTACCGCGAACTCTTTCACCAGTCAGCACACTCCTGAAAGGTTACACATCAGTATTATTATTTTTTAATCACTATCGCCAAAATAATCATAAAATGCAAATCACAGTCATTTTTTATCTACCTCTATCATAGAGCCGTCGCTTATTGCTTTTGAGCATGATGAGCACGGCCCTTAGCCGATAAATAGCGGCTTTTTATCCTGATCTTCTTGTCATCTGAGGCACAAAACGTCATTATGGTCAATCAAGTATAATAATAATGTATTTTCGTGAGCCCGCCTGTGGTTCATAAGAAAAACAGCGGGAAACAGGACCTTAAATGAACATTAACAGAGTCTGTATTTTGGGTGGTACCGGATTTGTAGGTAGCACGCTCGTCTGTAAGCTAGCTGCCATGGGAATTAAAACCCGACTTATTAGCCGACACCCTGAGCGCCACCGCGAGCTACTGGTTTTACCGAACGTCGAAATCGTAGAAGCCGACATCACCGAGTTTAACCGGCTGTCTTATTATTTACATGATGTAGATGCTGTGATTAATCTGGTTGGTATCCTCAATGACAACACTCTTGATGGCAGTGGCTTTCGAAAAATCCATATCGATCTGCCCAAGTTAATTGTTCAGGCCTGTCAAAAAAATAATATCAAGCGCCTGTTACAGATGAGCGCATTACATGCCGATGCCGGCACCGCCCCCAGCCACTATTTACGCTCAAAAGGTGAAGGCGAAAACCATTTACATATCTTTAGTGACAAAGGCATACAGGTCACCACTTTCCGTCCTTCTGTTATTTTTGGCCCTGACGATGACTTTTTTAACCGCTTTGCAAAACTACTAAAAGTGACACCCTTCATCTGCCCGATACCTAGAGCCAATAGCCGCTTTGCACCCGCCTATGTTGGTGATGTTGCTGACGCTATGATCAAACACCTGCTCGACCCGAACAGCAACGGTCAGCGAGTCGATCTGTGCGGACCACACAGCTATAGCATGCTGGAGATTATGGAATACACCGCAGCGGTTTTAGGGATTAAACGTAAGTTTATTGCACTACCAGACTCGCTTGCACGGTTTATGGCACATATGTCCGATATGGCCAACAATATCCCGATCATCACACCCGCCATGAATATGTTAATTCCGGGTTTTAAAGAGTCACGTTTTTCGATTGATAATTACCGTTCATTATTAGTTGACAGCACCTGCGACGATGCCGAAACACTAAAAACAGCGATTGAAGATATCGTCCCCAAATACCTTGGTAATCAGAACGAACAATACCACTACGACAGGTTCCGCAGCCGTTCAACCGGCAAATAATTCATGAAATTCCCGCTGTCTGAGCTATATATCATAATGCGGAACTTAAAGTCGCAAAAACCTGACCAGTAACGGTTGAATTCAAAAGCAATCTGGGTCAATCTCCCTGCACCAAATATAGCCGAGTCAACACTGTGAGCACTACAAATACCCAACAGCAATTAATCAACGCATTTAGCACTGTGCTACCTGCCGACGCTGTACTTTACAATGCCGAAGACCTGCACCCGTATGAATGTGACGGACTGTCTGCTTTTCGTCAGATACCGCTGATGGTTGTGCTACCGGAGACGGTTGAGCAAGTCCAGAGTATTATCAAAACCTGTCATCAGTTACAAGTGCCGGTGATTGCACGCGGTGCCGGTACCGGCCTTTCCGGTGGTGCCTTACCACTGTCTACCGGTGTACTGCTGAGCCTGGCAAAATTCAAACAAATACTTGATATCGACCCCTTAGCCCGCACGGCCAGAGTTCAGCCGGGCGTGCGCAATCTGGCAATTTCAGAAGCGGTAAAATCACACGGTCTTTATTATGCGCCCGACCCGTCATCACAAATTGCCTGCACAATTGGCGGCAACGTGGCGGAAAACTCCGGCGGCGTGCACTGCTTAAAATACGGTTTAACGGTTCATAACATCCTCAAACTGGACATTGTCACCATCGACGGTGAATTACACAGCATCGGTAGTGATGCACTGGACAGTCCCGGCTATGATTTACTGGCTCTGATGACAGGCTCTGAAGGCATGCTCGGGGTGATTGTAGAAGTTACTGTCAAACTGCTGCCAATACCGCAACAGGCTAAAGTCATCATGGCTTCCTTCGATGATGTCTATAAAGCCGGTAATGCGGTTGCCAGTATTATTTCTGCCGGCATTATTCCCGCTGGCCTGGAAATGATGGACAAGCTGGCCATTAAAGCCGCCGAAGATTTTATCCACGCCAATTACCCGCTGGATGCCGAAGCCATTTTACTATGTGAACTGGACGGCACCGAGATTGAAGTAAACGAAATGATTCCGCTGGCTGAAAAGGTATTGCGTGATAATGGCGCGACAGAAACCCGCTTAGCAAAAGATGATATTGAACGTGCCAAATTCTGGCAGGGCCGCAAATCAGCCTTCCCAGCCGTCGGCAGAATGTCACCGGATTATTATTGTATGGATGGCACCATTCCAAAAAGCGAACTGGGCAACGTCCTGCAACAGATTGCCGATCTGTCAAAAGAATATAACCTGCCTGTGGCCAATGTATTCCACGCCGGTGACGGTAATATGCACCCGCTGATTTTGTATGATGCAAACATTGAAGGCGAACTGGAACGCACCGAAGAATTTGGTGCCAAGATTCTCGAGGCCTGCGTGCAAGCCGGTGGCACGATTACCGGTGAACATGGCGTAGGCGTGGAAAAAATAGACTCCATGTGCGTGCAGTTTAAATCAGCTGAACTGTCGCAGTTCCATGCCATTAAAAAAGCCTTCGACCCGGATACATTACTCAACCCCGGAAAAGCTGTACCCACCTTACATCGCTGTGCCGAGCTCGGTGCCATGCATGTACATGACGGGAAACTGCCACATCCTGAATTGCCACGTTTTTAAGAAGTAGTTATGACTGATCAAACTCAAGCATTACAAGAACAAATTACTGCGGCTTATGCAAACAAAACCGCCTGTCGTATTGAAGGTGGCAACAGCAAGCACTTTATCGGTAATCCCTCTGCAGGCGAACAGGTCAGCACAAAAAATCACACAGGTATTATCAGTTACGATGCCAGTGAACTGGTGCTTACTGCCCGCAGCGGCACCACGCTAAAGGAAATCAGCGCAGCACTGGCCGTCAATAACCAGAGCCTGCCATTTGAACCACCTGCATTTTCCGAGCATGCAACCATAGGCGGCACCATTGCCTGTAACTTATCCGGTCCGGCCCGTGCCTACAGCGGCGCTGCCCGTGACTTTGTTCTGGGAACCCGCATTATTAACGGCAAGGGCGAAGTGCTGCAATTTGGTGGCCAGGTCATGAAAAACGTTGCCGGCTATGACGCTTCCCGGCTAATGGCCGGTGCTTACGGCACACTGGGCTTACTGCTGGAGGTATCATTAAAAATACTGCCTAAAGCACAAACCGAGATCACAATCAAAAGTCAACAGAGTGCAGATGCAGCCATTAACATCATCAATCAGTTAGCCGGTAAGTACCTGCCGATCAGTGCCAGCTGTTATTTTGATGAGCATCTTTATATTCGACTGAACAGTAGCCAGCAAAACTGTGAAGCGGCCAGCCAAATGATTTGCCAGCAAATCACGGCCCAGCCGATAGAGAGCAGTGCGGAGCTCTGGCAGCAAATACTTGAGCAGCAACATGTGTTTTTCGATACTGACCAGCCGGTTGCCCGTATTTCATTACCGGCGACCAGTCAGCACATTGCCATTACCGGTGAGCAGTTAATTGAATGGGGCGGCGCTTTGCGCTGGCTGAAAACAGACCAGCCGATTGAGCAGCTCCGGCAGACTGTACAGGCACTGGGCGGTCATGTTTCTGCTTATAAAAATTATCCTGCAGACACAGAATATTTCCAGCCACTGGCAAGCGGTATCAGCATTCTGCATAAGGGACTAAAAAACGCCTTCGACCCTGCCGGTATTTTAAACCCGGGCCGCTTGTATAAAGAGTTATAACACCATGCAAACTAAAATCAGTCATAAATATAGTCAGTCTTTACTAGGTCAGCGCGCAGAAGAAATCCTGCGCAGCTGTGTACACTGTGGTTTTTGTACAGCAACCTGCCCGACCTACCAGTTATTAGGTGATGAACTTGACTCTCCGCGTGGCCGCATTTATCTCATCAAGCAAATGCTCGAAGGCAATGAAGTCACAGAAAAGACTCAGCAACATCTTGATCGCTGTCTGGTGTGCCGCTCGTGTGAGACCACCTGCCCCTCCGGTGTTGAGTATTCCCGTTTGCTCGAAATCGGCAAACACCTGGTCGATGATGAAATCAAACGACCACTGTTTACAAACATACAGCGCAGTCTGTTACGTTTTGTTTTACCCTATCCAAAACGCTTCTCTACCGCGATGTTTTTCGGTCGGTTATTTAAGCCTTTATTGCCTGCAAAATTAAAACACAGCATTCCCGACATTAGCGGCAATACGGTCTGGAGCACAGCAACACAAGCGCGCAAAATGCTGATTCTAAATGGCTGCGTACAGCCCTCACTCAGCCCTTCTATTAACGCCGCAACATCCCGCGTTCTGAACAAACTGGGCATCGAATTAATTAACAAGTCACTGGCTCAATGCTGTGGCGCGGTTAATCAGCACATGAACGATGAACCCACCGCACACGTTTTTATCAAGCAGAACATTGATCAGTGGTTTCCTTTAATCGACTCCGGTGAAGCCGAAGCCATTGTCATTACCGCCAGCGGCTGCGGAGCCATGGTAAAAGAATACGCCTACATTTTGCGTGATGATGCGGACTATGCTGAAAAAGCCCGCATTATTAGCCAGCATTGCAAAGATATTTCTGAGATCATTGCCCAGGAAGATTTGAGCAAGCTGACCATTAGCGCCGATAAAAATATTTCTTTCCACTCGCCCTGTACACTGCAGCATGCACAGAAATTAAACGGCGTGGTTGAAGGTATTTTATCCGCAGCCGGTTTTAACTTAAATGTGATTAAAGACTCGCACCTGTGTTGTGGCTCAGCCGGAACCTATTCCATTTTGCAGCCTGAAATCAGCCAGCAACTAAAGCACAATAAATTACAATCACTGCAACAAAATAAGCCTGAACTGATCGCCACAGCCAATATTGGCTGCCTGCACCATCTGGCCGGTGATGCCAGTGTAGAAGTTAAACACTGGATTGAGCTACTCGACCAGTAGACTTAACTGCTTTACAGAGCTGCACGGCAGGATGGTTCGACCGTGACTTTCCTGCCGCATACCCGAACTCAGCAACACTCGGCACACCTCACACAGCCGGATACCTAGCGTACTTCCGGCCTGCATCAGCATGTCTCTGCCCCGGCTTTTGACGATTGACTTCATAGTTAACTAATCTTTGATATAATCGCTTCATTAACACCTCAGCAACCCGGAAAAAACATCATGCTAATCGTTGTATCGCCTGCTAAAAAACTGGATTACGACACACCGGCAAAAACTAAAACCAGTACCATGCCAGACTTCCTTAATCATTCTCAGATTTTGATTGACCGCCTGCGCCAGTTTTCCGCACTCGATATCGCCGAGCTCATGCACCTCAGCATGAAATTAGCTGAACTTAACTTCGACCGCTATGAACAATGGTCTCTGCCATTGACCACTGACAATGCCAAACAAGCCATTCTGGCTTTCAAAGGAGATGTGTATACCGGCCTGGATGCAGAATCATTCTCGGCTGCTGATATGAAATTTGCCCAAAAGCACTTCCGCATGTTGTCCGGCTTATACGGCTTATTACGCCCGCTTGATTTAATGTTCCCCTACCGTTTAGAAATGGGAACTAAGCTTGATAACGAACGAGGTAAAAACCTCTATGAGTTCTGGGGCAGCATTATTACTGATGCACTCAACCAGCAATTAAAAGCCAGCAAATCCGCGTATTTAATTAACCTCGCATCCAATGAGTACTTTAAAGCCGTTAAAACAAAAGAGGTCAAGGCAGATATTATTACCCCCGCTTTCAAAGAATATAAAAACGGTGAGTACAAGATGATTGGTATTTATGCCAAACGTGCCCGTGGTTTGTTAAGTCGCTATATTATCCAGAACCAGTTAACAGACCCGCAAGACATTAAAAACTTTGATACTGAAGGTTACAAATATAATAAAGCACTCAGCTCCGCTAACAACTGGGTATTCACCAGAAAACCATAGCCTGTGGTACGTGTAACAAACTATGCATCAAAACAACTGGCGGCGCACATATATACGGAACGTAAAACCTGTAGCAAGCCATTTTTCATCTGACGTTGAAAGAGCCATATATATTTATGCTAAATCAGTTTGCCAGCACTGTTCAACAAAATGAGTTTGGTTTTTATCTGCTGATTCTTTTCTGCAGCTTATGCTTTTTTTATCTGTGGGAGCAAATCAGCCCCGAGCGGACGTTCACTCAAAGCAAAAAAAAACGCTGGCTTAGCAACACAGGCCTGCTATGCAGTAATATTTTACTGCTACTCATGCCTGTCACCATTATTGCTGCCAGCTATTTCACAACACAGCAACAGGTTGGTCTGCTCTATCATTTACAACTGCCGTTTTATTTACTCCTGATAATTGGTTTTCTGCTGCTGGATTTTAGCAGCTATCTGCAACACACACTTTTACATGCGCTTCCCCTGTTGTGGCGAGCACACCGTGTTCATCACACAGACATGGATTTAGACATCAGTACCGGCCTGCGTTTTCACCCATTTGAAGCATTACTGAGCAGCCTGCTGACCTTAGCCATTGTTATTCTTTTTGGTCTGCCGCTGTTAAGCGTCATTTTGTACGAGGTAGTGCGATATATTATGCTGCTTTTTACTCATTCAAATATTCACATCAATCATACGACTGAGAAAATATTACGATTTTTTATTGTCACTCCCAGTATGCATCGCCTGCATCACTCAAATTTTGACGATGAAACGAACAGTAATTTCTCATTAAACTTATCCCTTTGGGACCGGCTTTTTAATACCTATAAAGCCGCTTCAACTAATGGCTCACCCAATATTGTTTTTGGCCTCAAGCTATACAATGAAGATAAATGTCAGCGTTTTTTCAGCTTACTTAAACTGCCTTTTATGCCATCTACCCGGCACCATATAAAAAATCTGCGTGAACCTGATTCTGCCGGTGAAATCACTTACTTAAAAGCAATCATCAACAAACAATCTGAGGTATTTAGAGAAACCTATAAAAATGTTAACCAAATAAATCATGAGTTAGATAGTGCCGCGTTACATCTCTCTGATAGCGAAAACTTTCAGAACACTTTGATTACAACCATGATTGACAGTGTTATTACCAGTAACAGTAACGGTATTATTCTTTCATTCAACCCGGCGGCTGAGAAAATTTTCGGCTACCAGGCCACTGAAGTTATCGGCACAAGCATCAATATGCTAATGCCCGCTGAAGCCGCCAGCAAGCATGACCAGCATTTTAATGAGCACGACACTGCAGATAATAAAGTAATAGGTATCAGCAGAGAAATTCATGGCCGGCACAAAGACGGTAGCATATTTCCAATTGATATTTCTATTAGTAGTACAAACAAAAATGAACAGCAGGTATTTACAGCTGTTCTGCGTGATATAAGCGCCCGTATTAAAGCCAGGGCCCAGCTAAAGGCACAGAAAGAGCAGCTAGAGAATATTCTCGGTAATACTGCTGATGTGTACATAACCATTAATCAGCAATGGACCATCACATACGCAAACCCGGCATGCATTGAGGTACTGGATATAAACCCAGCAACGGTCGTTGGTCTGGATCTGCATGAATCCCTGCCAGATATTATCAGCATGTTCTATAAAATCTTAAGAGCCACACTGAATAGTCGTAAAGCGCACCATAATTCGGTTTTATACGGTCCGACCATGAAATATCTTGACGCACATGCCTATCCATCGACTGAAGGTATCATACTTCAGCTTCGCGACATCACAGAGACAAAACAAGCCGCTGAATACTTAAGACTCGCCTATGAAAAGGAAATCATTCAAAACGAAAAACTAAAGCACGTCGCTCAACTCACCAGCTATAAACAGGCCATCGATGAACATGCCATCGTATCGGTTACTGACGCCCGCGGAATTATCATTGATGTCAACCGTAAGTTTTGTGAAGTCAGTGGTTATACAGCTGAAGAACTACTGGGCAAAGACCATAGAATTGTAAACTCAGGCATGCACACTAAAGTTTTTTTTGCCGATTTATGGCAGACCATCTCCAGTGGAAAAAAATGGCATCAGGAAGTGTGCAACAAGGCAAAGGACGGAACGTTATACTGGGTTGATAGCGCCATCGTCCCGCTCAAAGACCAGCAGGGAAACATCGAGCGCTATATTTCTGTACGCATTGATATTACTGAGCGCAAACACCAGGAAGCAGAAATTAATAAAGCACTCAGCGATCTTTCAGTAGCCAATAAGATACTTGAAAAAATCAGCCTGATAGATGGTTTAACGCAGATTGCAAACCGCCGTTGTTTTGATGAAACACTTAATAGCGAGATCTCAAGAATAAACCGGGTAAAAGCACCGTTATCACTTCTTATTTGCGATATTGATTATTTTAAAACATACAATGATAGCTATGGCCATCAGGCAGGTGACCACTGCCTGCAACAGGTTGCCCAGTCCATTCAGTCCAGTTTCTTACGTGCCGGTGATCTGGTTGCGCGTTATGGTGGTGAAGAATTTGCCGTCATACTACCTAACACCGATCAAATAACAGCGCTAAAACTGGCAGAAAATATGCACAGCAAACTGCTCAGCTTAGAGCTAGAGCACAAAGCATCTGCTGCAAAGATTGTGACACTGAGTACAGGTGTGACAACCACAACAGCGGACAAAGAATGCAGCGCCAGCGCTTTAATCAGCAAAGCTGATCAGGCACTCTATCAGGCAAAAGAAAATGGCAGAAATAACGTACAATACTTAGAATAAATTCAAGCTATTTCACTGATGCCTAGGGTAGCTGCTGCCAGACTCCTCCGCTAATGACCGCATCACACCAGATATTATTTTCTGGCTTTCCTGAAAGCTTATTTAACCGCTTACTTAATATTTGAAGGGGCTCTGTACTCTATAGGAAGGAGTTCAGACGACATTTACTGTCATCACAATATTTTGCCAGCATGGCTAAAAATAGTTCCGCCGTGGCAACCGCATCTTCCAGCGCGTTATGCGCTTTATATCGTGGCAATCCGTAGGCTTTTCTGATATTAAATAAGCGCAGCTGTCCGGACTTGAATCCGGCGTGTCGTCGTGCCAGCCGGTTTTTTTCCAGCAACATGGTATCGACGACTCTGACCGGCAGATGATAGCCGTAATATTTAAGACATGCCGCATTAAGAAAACCCAGTTCTATATCGGCATGATGCGCCAGTAAAACCTTACCCGACATTTTCACTAGCAGCTCATCCAGCGCCTGTTGTAACTCGACACCCTGCTCTGCTTCCGTATCAGTGATCTGATGGATCGCTACATTTTCACTGTGCAGATTATGCTCCTGCCTGACAAGCAGATAACCGCTTTCTTTTAACACGACACGGTTGTCTCGTATGACCGTGTAGCCAACACTTAAAATATTATCTTTAGCCGGACTCAGGCCTGTGGTTTCAAAATCTACCGCAATAAATGCTGTATTGATTATTTCATCCCGTCTGCCGGGAACTTTAAGTTTTAAATATTCTTTAAATGCACCATCACTGACTTTTCCGGCTAAAATTTTGCGAACCAGATCTCTGGGAAAAAGTTTATAAAGAACACTCATTAATAACGCTGCTCCATAACACCCTGCATCACACGCACCACATCAAAGGCATCTTTTAAATGCCTTCTCTCCAGCGGAGATAATATTTCAGGCGAAACATAATTATCCACGTCACTGCCTTTTCTTGTTTGCAGTGTCTGATGCTGCAGGCGTACCGTCGCTATGAATTCTAATGCATCTTTTAAATCGCTCATGCCTTCTTCACTGAGCACCCCGGCTTCAACCGCTGCTTCCAGCCGGTCCTGCGTATTGATATCAGCAATACCCGCCGATAAGGCAAAGACTCGTGCCAGATCTGTAATCGGCACCACACCTCTTTTTTTCATATTCAGTGCTTTATGCTCATGACCGTTATCTTCCATCACAAAATGTCTGAACAGGCCAATTGGTGGTTTAAATTTTAATGCGTTTACTGTTAACAGACTAAGAAATATTGAGTTACCTTTTGTTTTAAGCAGCATATCCTCGGTAACTTCCTGCAACAATGATTCATCACCAAAGACACAGCGTAAGTCAAAAAATATACTGGCGTACATCAGCGCCATTGGTTCCGGTTCATTAATCCACTGATCAAAATATTGTTTCCATACTTTTTGTGGCTGACGCCATTTAGTATTGGTCGCCATTACATTACCGGGGCAATATACATAGCCACATTCATTTAAACCATCACAGACTATCTGGCTTAGCTTTTCAAAATACTGACCGTGTTTTTCTTCTTCATAGTCATCTGAAAGGATCAGACCATTATCCTGATCCGAGACAGCAGTCTGTTCATTTCTTGCCATTGAACCGGCGATAATCCAGGCAAATTTTATCGGTGCCTCCCCAAGCTCACCCTGCGCCAGCTTAATAATGCGCTGCATAATGGCCACACCAACCGAACTGATCAGATTACCAATATCATAGGCAGCCAGACTATTATCAACCAGACTCACCAAGGTGTTCGGAATTTGCTGTGCCAGCGAAACCAGTTCGGCTAAATCATCGGCGCGGTGTATTTCATTGATCAGATAGATTGAATTATGACTTTGCTGACGAATTAAATCCGTTGCTGTTACAACCCCTTTAACTTCATCGTTATGTACCACCGGGATATGCCTGATATTATATTGCGCCATCATTAGCAGCGCCTCCGATCCCGGATGACCGGCATCTATCGTCATTGGGTTTAATGTCATGATCTCACTGATATTTTTATCAGCCGATAAATCTTTTGCGATCACTTTTGTACAATAAGCGCGGTCCGTCACTATGCCTTTTAACTTTCCCTGCCTCATCACCAGCGCCACCGTGTAACCGGCTTCACTCATCGCTTGTGCAACCTGTCGTATGCTGTCTGTTTCCTGCACCAGCAGTGGTTTACCATGAACAAGATTCTGCACCGGTGTTGTCACAAGAACGGTATCACCGCTGCTGCGTATATCCTGAATAGCACTGCGTAAACGCAGAGGCTTTTGCTGTGAGAAATATTCTGCAATAAATTCATGCCGGTTCATCAGCTGCTTAAGCAGATTACCGGGCACTCTGTAAAGCAGTACATCTTCCGCTGCCTGTACCGACATGCTCACTTCACCACTACCCAGCGCTGAGCGGTAACCAACCCACTCACCGGCAGAAAACTGGCCACTTAACTGGCCTTTACTATCATATACACTCAGCGCTCCTGAGCGTATTAAAAATACCGTGTAGTTATTATCACCGAGCTTAAGTAAGTCATCCCCCTTACGGCTGTAACTGATCTCCAGCGCGTGTACAACCTGATTTAATTCCGTTGCTGGCAGTTTATTCAGTGGCGCGCACTGTGAAAGATAGTCGGCTATCTCAAGTTGTTCGATTTCCATACTAAAAAGCTTCGCTGTTATTTGATATTCTCATCTGCAAAGTACATATTACCTTTCCAGCTTACAATCAGTCTCATGTTAACTTGTTTTTCATCAACATTGCTTTCAATTAATACTTTTCCCTGCCACATATTTGGCTGTTTTTCCTGCAACCTATGCGGGATACTGTTTTGTTTTTTGCCGGCAAATGAAATCAAGGCATCATCCAGTTTTGCTGTACTGTGCATTTCAATTTTAACCGTTCTCCCTGCCTCCGGTTTCTGCCCGGCACTGAGCCTCAGCTCGAGATCTGCGCTTTTTAATAGGCAGTCTGCTGCTACTAAACGACACTCATCTTGCAGCACTAAGGTTCGCATTGGCGGCGGCTTGCCATCGGCATAATAGCCGGCAGCAATGTAACCACCAATCCCCAGAAACGGCACCATCACGGCGACCACTAATTTATGTCTGCTCATATCTTTTATTTCAACTTCAGGTTAATAAATTTTTTTTCTTACATAAAACAAAGGCCCCATAAAGGGACCTTTGTCATCTATCACAAAACAATAATGCTAGAGCGCATTAATGATCTTGTGCAGCACCTGAACCAGATGGAACACGAATGTTCTCAACCATGTGCTGGATGTGCGCTGGTGGTGCTTCTGTCTGGCTTGATACAATGTATGCAACCGCGAAGTTAATCATCGCGCCTACTGCACCGAATGCACCAGGTGAAACGCCCATCAGCCAGTTGCTTGCGTTATCAGCTGCCATCGCTGTTCCAGGGATAAAGAACCAGCCCTTGAACCAGAAGATGTAGATCAGAGTAGAACCCAGACCCGCTAACATACCGGCAACCGCGCCTTTGTTATTAATGCTCTTAACAAAGATACCCATCATTAACGCCGGGAATAACGATGACGCCGCCAGACCAAACGCAAGAGCAACCACCTGTGCCGCAAAGCCCGGTGGATGCAGACCGAAGTAACCCGCAACCAGGATCGCACCTGCCATAGCAACACGACTGTACAGCAGCTCCTGCTTTTCACTGATTTCTGGCTTAAACACGCCTTTCAGTAAATCATGCGAAATAGATGAAGCAATCGCCAGTAACAAACCAGCCGCTGTTGATAGTGCTGCCGCGATACCACCGGCAGCAACCAGTGCAATTACCCAGTTTGGAAGCTGTGCAATTTCAGGGTTAGCCAGTACCATGATGTCACGGTCAACTTTAACCATTTCGTTGCCTTTCCAGCCAGCTTTCTCAGCCGTTTCTGCAAATGCCGGGTTTTTATCATTGTAGTACTGGATTCTGCCATCGCCGTTCTTGTCTTCAAACTTCAACAGACCTGTTTTTTCCCAGTTGGTAAACCAGACAGGACGATCAGCATAAACCAGATTACCTTCCGGAGAGCCTACTTCACCAATCTGAATGGTATTCATCAGGTTCAGACGAGCCATTGCACCAACAGCAGGTGCTGTTGTATAAAGAATCGCGATAAATACTAATGCCCAACCAGCCGATGAACGCGCATCACGCACTTTAGGTACCGTGAAGAAACGAACGATAACGTGCGGCAGACCGGCTGTACCAATCATCAGAGACAGTGTCAGCAAGAACATATTTAATGTTCCGCCTTTCTGCTCGGTATACGCGGCAAAGCCGAGATCACCTAACACAAGGTCCAGCTTATCAAGCAAGTGAACACCACTGCCATCAGCCATCGTGCTACCCAGACCTAACTGAGGAAACGGATTATTAGTCAGTTGCAGTGAAATGAATACCGCAGGCACTGTGTAAGCAAAAATCAGTACCACGTACTGAGCGATCTGAGTGTAAGTAACCCCTTTCATACCACCTAAAACAGCGTAGAAGAAAACGATCGACATACCCGCTAACAGGCCGGCTTCAAAAGGCACTTCCAGAAAGCGTGAGAATGCCACACCGATACCTTTCATCTGACCGATAACATATGTCAAAGAAGCAACGATTAAACAAATAACCGCAACAATACGTGCCGTTTTTGAATAAAAACGATCGCCAATGAACTCAGGTACGGTGAACTTGCCATACTTACGCAGGTAAGGCGCCAGTAACATCGCCAGCAGCACATAACCGCCCGTCCAGCCCATCAGATAAACCGAAGCATCATAACCCTTAAAGGCGATTAAACCCGCCATCGAGATAAACGATGCAGCAGACATCCAGTCAGCGGCTGTCGCCATACCGTTTGCTACCGGATGAATACCTTTACCAGCAACATAAAATTCACTGGTCGTAGAGGCACGCGCCCAAACCGCGATACCCATATAAAGTGCGAAGGATAAACCCACCACAATATAAGTTAATGTTTGTAATTCCATCAGATAACCCCTTAGTCTTCGTGGACGTCAAATTTACGATCGAGTTTATTCATTTGCGATGCGTAAAAGAAAACCAGTACAACGAAGGTGTAAATTGAACCTTGTTGCGCGAACCAGAAGCCAAGTTTATATCCACCGATACTGATGGTATTTAAAACATCGACTAGAAATACACCAAATAAAAATGAAACCACAAACCAGACAGCCAGGCATCCCATCACTAACCGCAGATTTGCTTTCCAATAATCTTGCGCTTTATCAGAAGTCATTATTCCCCCTCATGTTGTTTTTTTGTATTCACAGCATAATTACTGTGCAAATACCCACAACAAGCATATTCATACTCAAAAACACTTCAAGCCTAATTTAATTATTAAATAATCATCATAAATTTTATTTATGAAATATATAATTCATAATTACAGACTCATATTTAAGAGGCTCGATAATGGTGCTATTGAGGCCTTATAACAGTGCTACCAGTGAACACCCGTATATAATCAATCACTTATATAAGAAAAATCGATGATAAGTATTATTTATATGGTTAAAAATCAACCGGCAGTCAACGCCTCTCTTTTTCCTGCAAAAGCGACTAATATTTATACACTTCAAGTGATTCCCCTATATAAAGAGTTTGAACCTTAACCACAACTATCGCTATACTTCGCCCCTAGTTAAAAACCACAACCTTTTTGGAAGACATATGACTACTTCATTTAATCCTACTCCACGCACATTAATGGGGCCCGGCCCTTCAGATGTTCACCCTCGAATCCTTTCAGCACTAGGCCGGCCTACTATTGGTCACCTTGACCCTGAGTTTGTCGGTATGATGGATGAAGTCAAAACAATGCTTCAATATGCTTTCCAAACGAAAAACGAGCTGACTATAGCGGTTTCTGCACCGGGTTCTGCTGGTATGGAAACCTGCTTTGTTAACCTGATTGAAGCCGGTGATACCGTTATCGTCTGCCAGAATGGTGTTTTTGGTGGCCGCATGAAAGAGAACGTAGAGCGTGTTGGCGCCACAGCCATCATGGTCGAAGACGACTGGGGTAAAGCCGTCGATGTGGCTAAAGTAGAAGCCGCATTAGAAGCGAACCCTGGCACTAAAGCCGTGTGTTTTGTGCACGCTGAAACCTCAACCGGGGCGATTTCAGATGCTAAGGCGATTTGTGATATAGCGCACCAGCACGGTGCATTAACCATCGTTGATGCCGTGACATCTCTGGGCGGTTCTGAGCTGCGGGTTGATGACTGGGGCATCGATGCTATTTATTCTGGCACTCAAAAGTGCCTGTCCTGTGTCCCGGGTATTTCACCGGTAAGCCTTAACGAACGCGCTATTGAAGTCATTAAAAACCGCAAAACTAAAGTACATAGCTGGTTCCTTGATCTAAATCTGGTCATGGCTTACTGGGGTGGCGAAGGCAAACGCGCTTATCACCATACTGCACCGGTTAATGCCTTATATGGACTACACGAATCACTGGTGATGCTACAGGAAGAAGGCCTGGAAAACGCATGGGCTCGTCATCAGAAAAACCACCTGGCATTAAAAGCCGGTCTTGAAGCAATGGGCCTTGAGTTTGTTGTTAATGAAGAGTCACGCTTACCACAGTTAAATGCGGTTACCATTCCTGAAGGCGTCGATGAAGCCGCGGTTCGCACCACACTGTTAAACCAGTTTAATCTGGAAATTGGTGCAGGCCTGGGCGCTTTAGCCGGTAAAGTCTGGCGCATCGGCTTGATGGGTTACAGCAGCCGCGCGGAAAACATTCTGTTATGTCTGGGCGCACTGGATGCTGTACTGACTGACATGGGTGCAAAAATCAACAGCGGCGCAGCCATTCCGGCCGCTCAGGCGCTGATGAAATAAATCGCAGACAACCCTGATAGCGCATTAACCTCATGCCGTGTCAGGGTTAGCCCTGCTACATCAGCTAGCCTTATTCATCTATACTGATTGAAAAACAAACAGATGAAGTAAGGTTTATTGCCATGCCAACCATTTCTCAAAAAACCATTCTCGCCATTTTTTGTATATTCATAAGCCTGCATGCCAGTGCCGAAATCAGGCCTGTTCAACTCAAGCCGATTAATACGGTCGCCCTAAAGTGGAATAAATTTGTTGATGACCTGCTTAACCTCAGTAATCACTTAACCAGCAGGCAACCTCATTACGAAAAGACCCGCAGCGGCGGCTATAGCAATAAGCCCAACTTTTACTCTGAAACCAAATTTTTTAACAAACAAAACAATACTCTTACCAGCATACTGCAATGGGAAAACCGACAACCTGAATCCATCCACTCAATACAAGTTTTTTTATACGATGATCAGCACAGAGTCACTAAAGATTTTTCCGCCAGCTATCTGACCACACACCGGAACGCGCCGGTCCAGACACTCATCACTTTACATTATTACAATAAAGACCTGCACGGCTTCAGAGTTTTCGATGCCTCACACGAACGTATCTATGAAGTATGTAGAGGCCAGCTGAATGGTAAACACATCAATATTGATCTGGATGACAATTACGGTGAAATCGCCGAAGCACTGGATGACGAACAGGGCATTATGAACTCGGCCGAATACAAAGCCTGTTTTGGCGGACGTGATGTAGACATGAAAAAATTACACATACCGCGCCTCTGAGCAATATACCCGGCGCATCGATCAGTATCAGCTGTTAGCAGTGACTCACTGCTAACAGCTGCTTGTGTCAAAAAACCTGATCAACACCACTGATAAAACACTTCGCGTCAACAATCCCCCCATGACAAAATCGCGTTGATGCTGATACTATAAGCCTTATTATATTCTCTCCTGTTTAAGCGGAAACTTGCTTCATGAAATCTTATCTGGTCGGCGGTGCCGTTCGTGACAAATTACTTAACTACCCGGCCAATGACCGTGACTGGGTGGTAGTCGGTGCGACCACAGAAGAAATGGAAGCGCTCGGTTACCGGCTGGTTGGTAATGATTTCCCTGTTTTTCTGCACCCGCAATCACATGAAGAATACGCACTGGCCAGAACTGAACGTAAAAGCGCGCATGGTTATAAAGGCTTTAGTGTCTCGGCCGCTCCGGATGTCACACTGGAACAGGATTTACTGCGCCGTGACCTCACCATCAACGCCATCGCAGAAGATGAAAACGGTCAGCTAATCGATCCGTTTAATGGTCAGTCTGATATTAAAAACAAAATTTTCCGCCATGTTTCAGCAGCATTCACTGAAGACCCGTTAAGGGTATTACGGGTTGCCAGATACATGGCGCGTTTTGCGCATCTGGGTTTTCGCATCGCCGATGAAACCATGGCGCTGATGAAAGAGATAGTCGTTCAGGGAGAAATCGAACACCTGGTGGCCGAGCGTAGCTGGCAGGAAACCGAACGAGCCTTAGCCGAAAAAAATCCACAACGTTATTTTGAAGTGTTACGCGAATGCGGGGCATTAAAAGTCTTGTTACCAGAAATCGACCGCCTGTTCGGCGTGCCGCAAACCGCAATCTATCACCCTGAAATCGACACCGGTGTTCACACCATGATGGTACTAGAGCAGGCCGCCCTGTTATCTACAGACACCGCCGTGCGTTTTGCCGCCCTGGTACACGATCTGGGCAAAGGCACCACAGCTAAAAACGAGTGGCCAAAACACATCGCCCATGAAGAGCGCGGAGTGCCTTTGGTTCAGGCTTTGTGCAAGCGTTTAAAAACGCCCAACCCTTTTCGTGATCTGGCAGTAGCCGTCACCCGTTACCATTTGCATTACCACCGAGCTGCAGAATTACGCGATGATACCTTCCTGTCGACTCTGGAAAAACTCGATGCGTTTCGCCGGCCGGATCGCTTTGAGCAATTTCTACTGGCCTGCGAAGCTGACTCACGCGGTCGCAGCGGTTTTGAAGATGCCGAGTTTGATCAGCCCACCATCTACCGGCTGGCTTTTGCAGCGGCACAAAAAGTCAGTGCCCAGGCATTTGTAGAGCAAGGCTTAGAAGGCCCAGAGATTGCCGAGGCGATGCGAAAAAGCCGGATTGAGGTTATCAGAAGTGTCCGACAACCCTATACACAGAAGCATTAGATAACGGCTTTTTATCATCAGGTGATTCTAATATGCTAAAATCAGCTTTTATTATCACCTTCACATTCCCCAAAACCACAGTACCGTGAGCCCTTAGCCATGAACGATACCTCTAAAGCACCTAAAGTCGGTTTTGTCAGCCTCGGTTGCCCAAAAGCCACGGTAGACTCTGAACACATCATTACCCAGTTACGCGCTGAAGGTTATGAGCTGTCATCAAGCTATGAAGATTCGGATCTGGTGGTAGTCAATACCTGTGGTTTTATCGATAGCGCAGTGGAAGAGTCTCTCGATACAATTGGCGAGGCACTGGCGGAAAACGGCAAAGTGATTGTCACCGGCTGCCTCGGCGCTAAAGACACCGTGGTACTGGATAACTACCCGAACGTATTAGCCGTCACCGGGCCGCATGCTAAAGATGAAGTAATGCAGGTGATTCACCGTCACCTGCCCAAACCACATGACCCTTACCTCGACCTGGTACCAGCAGCTGGTGTTAAGCTCACCCCTAAACATTATTCTTATTTAAAGATTTCAGAAGGCTGCAACCACGGCTGCACCTTCTGTATTATTCCCGACCTGCGTGGCAAACTGGTCAGCCGCGATATTGGCTCGGTGATGCAGGAAGCCGAAAACTTAGTCAATGGTGGTTGTGGTGAGTTACTGGTGATATCACAGGACACCAGCGCCTATGGTGTCGATGTGAAATACCGCACAGACTTCTGGGGCACCCAGCCGATCAAGACCAATATGGAAGAGCTGGCAAAGAACTTAGGCTCACTCGGTGTCTGGGTGCGCATGCATTATGTTTACCCATACCCCAGCGTTGATAACATTATTCCGTTGATGGCCGATGGCATTATCCTGCCGTATCTTGATATTCCGTTTCAACATGCCAGTCAGTCTGTATTGAAAAATATGAAACGTCCGGCCAGCTCAGAAAACGTTTTAAAACGCATTCAAAAATGGCGCGAGATTTGCCCCGACATTACTTTGCGCAGCACGTTCATTACCGGCTTTCCCGGCGAAACCGAAGAAGACTTTCAGATCCTGCTGGACTTTTTAGACGAAGCCCAGCTCGACCGGGTGGGCGCCTTTGCCTACTCCGATGTTGAAGGTGCAAAAGCCAATGCCCTGCCCGGCGCTGTGCCGGAAGAACTTAGAAAAGAACGGCTTGAACGTTTCATGTTGAAACAGGCAGAAATCAGTGCCGCAAAACTGCAACAAAAAATCGGCAAGAAAATGACCGTCCATATCGACGGTTACGATGAAGAAAGCGGTGAAGTACTGGCCCGCTCAAAAGCCGATGCACCCGATATTGATGGCATGGTGATCCTGCCGGCGATTGAAGGTTTTCAGGCCGGTGACTTTCTGGAAGTCACCATCACTGATGCAGACGAACATGATTTGTATGCTAACCCCGTACATCCGGATGATGACTGGTGAGAGTGGTTTATTTACCCCCGACAACTTTCGGGGTTAAACATAACAAGGATGATAATAATGAAACAAATTAAACTATTTTTAACTTTAGTGACTAAATCTGAAATTTCTGTATTTCTATAACCATAGGCGCAAAATAGTTCATGGACTTTCAATGGATAGCAATCGCTTTAGGTGATGTCGCCTGGATCTCTTTAGCCTTTATACTTGGTTTTGCCTCACGACTGATCAACCTGCCACCACTGGTAGGCTTTCTGGCAACCGGCTTTATACTGAATGCGATGGGTATCAGCAGCGGTGAAACACTGAATAAGCTGGCTGACCTTGGTATCACGTTACTGCTCTTTACCGTCGGCCTTAAGCTGAATTTAAAGCTGCTGATCAAGCCACAAATCTGGGCCGTCACCACACTGCACATCGGTCTCGTCATGCTCGTATTCGGGCTTGCCATTATGGCTCTGGCCGTGGCCGGCATTTCACTGTTTGCTGCGCTCAATCTGCAGGAATCATTACTGCTGGCTTTTGCATTAAGTTTTTCCAGTACTGTATTCGTTGTCAAATCACTCGAGGACAAGGGTGAAATGTTATCGCTACACGGCCGCATTGCCATCGGCATACTGGTCATGCAGGACCTTGCAGCTGTCGGTTTTCTTGCTGCTTCAACCGGTAAAATTCCCAGTGCCTGGGCATTACTGTTGCTTTTGCTGTTACCTTTGCGAAAGGTTTTTCATTTCTTCCTGCAAACAACCGGTCATGGTGAGTTACTGATCTTATACGGTCTGGTGCTGGCGCTTGGCGGTTCAGAAATTTTTGAAATGGTTGGCATCAAAGGAGACCTTGGTGCACTGATTATGGGCCTGTTGATTTCCAGCCATGTGAAATCGGCGGAGCTGGCCAAGACCATGCTCGGTTTTAAAGATTTATTTCTGGTCGGTTTTTTCTTATCGATTGGCATGACCGGTGCATTGTCGGTCGAAATATTTACTATCGGTTTGCTGCTTGCACCATTCGTATTTATTAAATCAGCGCTGTTCTACGGTTTAATGACACGCTTCAGACTGCGCGCAAGAACCTCACTACTCGCCACATTTAATCTTACCAACTACAGTGAGTTCGGTCTGATTGTCGCTGCACTCGGTGTCAGAAATGACTGGCTGCAGCCACAATGGCTGGTCATCATCGCCGTGGCTTTATCGCTATCCTTTGTGCTGGCCGCTCCTATTAACCGTTACGATGACATGTTATACCGTAATTTTCGCGATCTGTGGATGAGGTTCCAGCGCCCAGAAAGGCTACAGGAAGATACCGTGATCAACACCAGCGACTCAACCATTGCTATCTTTGGCATGGGCCGGGTTGGCAGCGGCGCCTACGACAAAATGCGTGACCTTTACGGCGATACGGTAATCGGCATCGACTTCAATGAAGACCGGGTTATCAAACATCAGCAGGTTGGCCGCAAAGTACTGCACGGTGATCCGAGTGATGCCGACTTCTGGGAAAAAATGGATCAGGATCACAATATCAATTTAGTCATGCTGACCCTGCCAAACCTGGAATCTAATATAAACGCATTAAGACAGTTAAAAGCGGTTAAGTATAACGGCCGCATAGCGGCAACAGCCCGCTTCCCCGATGACATAAAACACCTGCGACGAGCCGGTGCCGATGCCACCTTTAATATTTACAATGAAGCCGGTGCCGGTTTTGCAGAGCATGTGGATGAACAGCGGAAGATTCATAAATTATAATAAAAACATCGCTTCAGAAACCGCTGTTTTTATTCAGACAATCCGGCAGCCCATTCTGCCCTGACCGGCTTTCTCTTTGCGATCTTGCCAGCTGCCAGGCAGCTTAGAAAAACTAACTGAACAACCATTTTTTTAAAAAATCTGCGTTACCGTGATGACTCAATCGCCTCAAGCACACCATCCCAAAGTATCAGTCGCGCATTGACCGCCACGTTAGCAGCTTCGATCGCCTCTTCTATTTTAAGCGCATCACCTTCACATAAGTTATTCAGCAATCTTAGTGATAAGGGCGCATGAAAATCTTCATCCAGATGAATATGCCGGTTAAGATAAAAATGAAAGATAGGTGCATCCTTATCTGTCACCGCAATGCGGCTAAGAATCGAACGAAACATGCCGGGAATAATATGCTCGCGCCCTAAAGCCAGAGCCGCGGCTACCTGATGCGATTTTTCAGCCTGAATAAATTCAAACGTTTGTGTGGTAAATAATCGTGATGGTTGCGGAATTTCCACTAGTGAAAGCGCCGACTCAATCCCGCTATTATTTAATGCCTGAATAAAACCCGATATCACCGAGGTATCTGCGCCGATTTCTGTCATCGCCCTCAAATAAAGTTCAAAATGACTGGAAAACTCACCTTCGATATTGGTCGAATCTGACTCCTCTTCCAGCACCAGCTCATTAATAAAACGCCGCACACTGGCATCACCTTTTGGTGACCATGGCGCTGCTGCCGGGGCGATCTCCGACTGTAAATATTTAATCAACGACATGAAGTCCCAGACAGAATAAACATGGTGCTGCATAAAGCACTGTAAATCACTGACCGTTTCCACCGCTTTATAAACTGGGTGATCTTCCAGACGATTTTTAAATGATAAGATAATGTCGGATGTAATTGCCTGTGTCATTTGTGTCTTTCCTTATCTTTAATTCCGCTAAAAACTGAGCCTTAAGATTACTAAAAGCAAGTTCTCGGAGCATAACACATAATATTAGCTTCTTCTAATACTCCATAACTGCTTATTTTATCTGAGTACAGAACAGGATTTAATGAATCACTGATCCTATCAACGCTGGTATAAAATAATTGGCTTAGTAATTAGTCAAGCTGAAAAACTCATGCCATTGAACGGCCATAACAAGCGGACCTCAATGCCCACTGTCAGGCTTTTTTTTAAGCTCGCTAATGACAACATCTATAACTGTAAAACCGGAAATGACTCCTGCCAAAGGCCAGCTTTATACAAATAATCAGAACACAAAAGAGGCTGACAGTGATGCACTGGCGACTCGATTTCAGCGCTAAGAACTTAGTGTCCAGCAAATCCAAATACGTTATATTAGCCACTTACAAACCGACATCTGCCCTGTACCTTATTGAGAATCTTTACAGTTATGACACAGCCAGCCGGCCAAGCTTTTGAACTGCCCGTCACAACACCGGTATTTCGTGGCCCCAAACATTTACGCATTGCACTGGTCGGTATGCCCAACAGCGGTAAAAGTACTCTTTTTAATGCCGTCTCCGCTACATCAGTTTCGACCGGGGAACTCACCGGCAGCCATCAGACCTATAACGAATGCGCGGTACAAATTGGTTTCGACGAAGCTCGGGTGGTGTCACTACCGGGCATACAATCTCTGACGAATCTGCCGCATGAAGATCTGGTGACCTTGCAGTATTTATTATGGGGCGACCTGATACCACCTGTGCTGGCACATGAACAGACATCACCGCCGGCACCTTTTGCACCACCCGACGTTATTATTCAGGTTGTCGATGCAACAGCCCTCGACCGGCACCTTGAGCTGACGATTGAACTCAGCCAGCTCGGCAAGCCAATGGTACTGGCTTTAAACATGATGGATGAAGCGCGTAAAAAAGGCACGCATATCAACAGTAAAACACTCAGTGAAAAACTCGGCATACCGGTCGTGCCAACGATTGCCCTGCGTGGCCATGGTATTTCAGAACTGTTCACCGCTGCCGCCTGCGCAGTGCGCGAAGGTGAATACCCTCACCCGCAACCACCGAGTGACTATATTGTGAAGGCCTTACAGCCGTTAAAAAGAGCCTTACACCAGCCCGAACTACAAAAAGCTTTCTGCGTACCTTACTCATTCCTGCTGATGCAGGTGGCAGCCAATGACCATTATTTCCTCGACGAATTAAAGCAACACTTTCCCCAACAATTGCCAGCCTTACTTGAACTGCGCACGGCCAGTGAACAGTCTCTGCCACGATCACTGGGAGAAGAGCTACACGCCGATCGCCATCATCGCTGTGCCACATTATTTGAAGCCGTAAGCCGTTTAGGGCCATCGCAAAATGTTCGCGGCTGGCGCTACTGGCTGGATGAGTTATTTTTACACCCGCAATGGGGACTGCTCGGCAGTCTTGCCGTGTTTGCGCTGGTGCTGTTTGTGGTGTTTGAAGGCAGCGTCTTTCTCGACAGCATCACCGCTGCCAAACTCATCGAACTGTCTGCTAACTGGCAGCCCCAGTCCACCACAGGCGTGATTGCCCGCGCGGTCAGTGACGGCCTTATTGGCCTGACTGGTATCGTCGTACCCTATATGATCCCGCTGGTGCTGTTACTGGTCTGGCTGGAGAAAGCCGGTGTCATGCAGCGCATTGCCTTTGTCGTCGACCGTGGCTTCCACCGAATCGGTTTACATGGTGGTGCAGCACTGCCTTTTCTGCTCGGGCTGGGTTGCAATGTACCCGCCATATCCGGTGCGGCGGCTGTTGCCACTGGCCGCGACCGGGTTGTCGCCTCCTTGCTGATTACCTTCGTGCCGTGCTCGGCACGTTCTGCCATCATTCTCGCTATTGGTGCCAAATACCTCGGCGGACTCGGCGTCTTTGCCATCTTTATGCTGTCTATTATCGTGATCGCCGTACTCGGCCGTGTACTGACACGGCGCTACCCTGAAACCGGCCCCGGCCAGCTGATTGAAATCCCGCAATACGCCTTACCCGATATCAAAACCCTGATCAGCCAGACCTGGATGCGCACCAGCGATATCCTCACCATCGTCACCCCGTTACTGGTCGGTGGCAGCGTAGTACTCGCCCTGCTCAGCCATATCGGTGCTGATGATTTCATCAACACCCTGTTCACACCCGTCACCAGCTGGTGGCTGGGGTTGCCGGTTGTACTGGGCGTGCCGGTTTTATTTGGGGTACTGCGCAAAGAGCTGTCACTGTTAATGATTTATCAGGCACTGGGTACTTTTGAAATTGGCAATCATCTCGACAATATACAGATCATGACCTTCCTGATTTTCCTGACATTTTATGTGCCCTGTATTTCAACCTTTGCGGTTATGATCAAAACCATCGGTCGCAGAGAAGCGTTTTTCTCTATTGCATTGTCGGTTACAGCAGCATTGCTGATCAGCGGAGTGGTCAGATGGACACTGGAAGTTTTCAGCTGGATTCAGATTTAGCCGCAAGCTTTAGCTTTTTCTCATCATTACCGGATGCTTTGCAAGCAGAAATTCAGCGCCAGATTTTTTGTTTACTACGCTATGAACATAGTTAGATTCAATCCTGCAGCACAGCTGATACTAAACATAAAAAAGCCGGATTAAAAAAGCCGGCTTTTTTATGTTTACAGCATCATTTTCAGTTTATATCAGTTACATTGAGTTCTGAAGCGCGCTGCAGGTCCTGAACATAAATCTGATTCAAAACGTTCGTCTGTTTCTTTATCTGTTTCTTTATTCGTAGCGGCAGCTTTTTCAGCCTCAGCCTTCTGCTCCTCCAATGCCCTGCGCTGCCTCTCAAGCTTTTGTTTTTCTAGTGCCAGTTTTTTACGCTCATCATCCAGTCGCTTACGTTCTGCCTGAGCCTTACGCTCTCTCGCCTTTTTTTCTTTCTCCTGCAGACGACTTTTTTCAAGCCGCTTTCTATTTTCCTCTTCGTTTTGTTTATTTGCTTGAGAGGCTGCTTCTTTCTCACGCAACTCATCCGCTTGCTGTTTTTTCTGTTCAAGCTTATTTTTATTTATACGTGACTCCAGCGCAAAAAGCCTGGCCTCAGCATCAAGATTACCTGTTGCTTTTGCTTGCATATAATATTTACGAGCCTGTACTAAATCCTTTTTGAAACCGGTACCGGTTTCATGTAATTCAGCCAGTAAATACAGCACCGCACCATCCGCCTTACCGGCATCTTTTTTAAGGCTGGTTAACCATTTACGGTCTTTATCAGCAAACCCACGTTTCTTTATTCCCAGATAAACCAATCTGTGTTTTGAAGCGATATAACCTTTTGCCGAAGATTTCTCATACCAAAGTGTTGCTTTTGCAGCATCTCTGGCTACACCACGACCGATTTCATACATCAAGCCAAGTTTATATTGCGCATTTAGATTACCCTTTTCAGCCATTTTCTGCTGGAACTCAAATATTTTCGTATTTATGTCCGCTCGTGCAGTAGTGATGACACTAAAGCCAAGCAAAGCAGTAATGCAAATTTTAAAAATATTTTCCAACATGGTATTTCCCTACATGACAGTTCGGTTAATTCTTTAGAAAATGAAGTCCATCGCCAACGTTGCTACGCCATATGAATCAACACTACCCGGTGTTGCAGTGTTAGCATCAATAACACCATAACCATCGCCTTTACTGTCAGTAAGCTCAATCATCTGATATTCAAACTTTAGTGCAATACTATTCTCAATGTTATAACGCAAACCATAAGTTACCGAGTCCTGCGTTTTAGGAGCTGCGGGCTGCGGAATACCAGCAGGCAATGCACCCAGATATACATCACCTTCCGCTGAAGCAAAGGTAATATGCGGTAAAAATTTACCCATTTTATATCCCAGAGTTACATACGCACCTTTCTGATTTGGGAAAATCGCCTGTGTTTGGTCCTCGGTATCCGTCATTACCGCTTCACTATAAAGCACAAATGTTTTTGTATTTACACGGATACCGGCCGTGTACATATAACCACGGTCATCCAGATCAACGGCATCGACAGGAACAGCTCCACTGTGGTCTTCAAGTTGAATAGTCGGACTCATAGCACCTAAGCGGACACTAACATTTGGTACATCAAGCTGAAAATTAAGCCCCAGACCTTCCGTTGCTCTGAATACCAGATCATTCTTTTCAACCTGCGCAGACCCTATGGAAACCTGTGTCGTAAATTTACCCGATTTACCAAAACGAGTAATGTGTAACCATTCCGCACCCAGGAAATTTTGCAGTGGATTGTTTTCATACACTTCTACTGGTGTACGGATCCACGGATATAAATAGCCGACATTGATATAATCGGAAATTAAGAAGGTAGTCATGTTTAGCTTACCCACTCTAAAGCTGGATGACTCGGATAACTTATAACTCAGATACGCCCACTCAGCTTCAATATCAAAAGTACTGTCATTTGACGATGCCAGTAACTGGGCGGCACCACTTACTTTGTCATTAATTTTCTTACGAATATTAAAACCGTAAACCGAATCATTTTCTAAACTAAGGTGCTCAGTCACTTTATCAAGATAACGACCTTCTTCACTCATCATTGACGCTGCAACCGTAAGAAAACTATTTATCTCCAGGTTATTATCGGCCGCAAAAGCAGGTAAAGAGCCCGTAAGTAAGACACAGGCAAAAATATTTTTAAAGTTCATAATTGGTCCTTGTGTATCTGTAAAGTAAACCAGATCATCTATTAGGGTAAGTACTTATATAGTCATATTATGAAATAATAATACACTTGCCATAAAAGCGCCATAATTACATTGTAATCGCTCAATTCGATATTCGAAGGGCTAAATAGCTTGTTTTAACAACAGCAGACGATTGTAAAAAGTACGCAACTACAATCTACCGCTAGTCACATCAGTGGGCGAAGTACTTTTTTCTGTAGCTAAACTGTAGGCATTAAAAGTGACTTGCTGTTGCCCTAAGACCGCCGTCTTTGATATTAAGACTTAAAGATGCAGGCTTTCATTCCTCAACCGACAGACTCAAGCAACTACACCCAAGCATTAGTTCCAATTAATAAAATATATCATAACGATTAAAAAAATTTGCTTTACAGCACATCGATTCTGATAAATATTACGCAAAAAATACACTACTAATAACAACTGTCTGTGAGAAATACCCATGGCTAGAAAAGCAAATGATGAAGACGATTTCGACGAAATCGATAGCGATGATGCTTATGATGATTTCGATGATAGCACGAGCAAAAAACACTCCGCTAAAAGAAACCACGCAGCCCGCCACCGGCTTGAGATGCTAAGGGAAGAGAAAGAAATGCAAAAGCTGCTGAGAGATGAATTTTATGACTATGAGGACTATAGTCAGCAAGACCAATACAACGACTGGCGTTAATAAGCGGCCACGATCCGTTCTCAATAGTATGAACAGATCTGCTCAGGCAAAGGATTGCCCGGGTAAGCTACAGCTGATATGACATAGCTTTTAAAATCCTGAACCATATAACGATTCTCCCGCATAAGCACTGGCTCAACGGCCAAACTCAATATACCGAACACCGGTCTTGCAGCTCATTGCGATCACTCCATTACCCGTAACCTTTACCCCGCCTATTCAACCACCTTTTTTACTATAGAAAAAGCTGAAATAAGTCGCTAATCTATAAGCATTAATTGGCAATGATTTTCCTCGCAATTAACGCAAATAAAAAACACCGGGGTATATTGTGTATTACTTACAATCATGGAATAGCGCACTGCTGTACACTTTACCGGTGCAAAATATAAGGGAGTAGATGAATGAAGAAACTGCTTGACCTCAGCCATACCATAGAAGATGGTCTTGTCACTTATAAAGGCTTACCGGCTCCAATTATTTGCGACTACCTAAGTCGGGAGGAGTCTAAAAAGCATTATGCCGAAGGCACATCCTTTCAAATTGGAAAAATAGAAATGTGTTCAAATACCGGCACCTATCTTGATACCCCGTTTCACCGTTATGAGGAAGGCAAAGATCTTTCTGAAATTGAACTGGAATCATTAGCCAGCCTTGATAGCATTAAGATTATTGTAAACGAAGATATCACGGCAATAGGCAAAGATCACTTTACTGACCAGCCAGTCGCCGGCAAGGCCGTGCTGCTGCAAACCAACTGGTCCAGGCACTGGAACACAGAGCAATACTATGAAGGCCACCCGTTTCTTACAGAAGAAGCCGCCGTATACCTGCGCGATAACGGTGTCGTATTAGTGGGTATTGATTCATACAATATTGATGATATCAGCACTAATAGCCGCCCCGTTCATTCAATACTGCTGGGGGCAGACATTCTTATCGTTGAGCATATGTGTAATCTTCACGAAATACCGGACAGTGATTTTAAATTTTATGCCGTGCCGGTTAAGGTGAAAGGTATGGGGACGTTTCCGGTTCGTGCGTTTGCAGAGTTTGAAATATAAGTACCGATTTTGGAAAACAAGTAGGTATATAAAGTACAATACAACAAACTAAAACGGCAGCTAAATTAGCTGCCGTTTTAGAAACAGACTTATAATCTATAATTACCTACACTGTCAGATCACTGATAATATAAATATTCATAAGGAGCATAAATTAACTGAGGCAACAACTTAGTACTGACAGGTAACTCCTGATAGCCAGACCAGCCATCTCTATCACCGGCATCACCGTCAATACCGTTATTATTCAAATCCAGTACATTTCCAACAGTATCCACTTTTGTATTACCAACAAATCCCTGCCAGATATTTCGGACATTTGTATAACCGGCATCAGCGAGTAAATTTGCTGCAAGAACACTTCTGTAGCCAGTACGACACAGCGTTAATATAGGTGTGTTTCTATCAGGATATGCCGCAATCACATCACTAACAAATTGCTCTGGCAGTTGTGGAATATAAATATCCGGTTTATTAGGCCGGCTATGAATATGTGGGAATGGGATATTTGATGCTTTTGGCGGATGCCCTGCGCCATACTCTTCAACCGTACGAACATCAATAATAATCGCATTATTAAACTCAGATTCCCCGACATTACCTTTATCATGATTTGTCAGAATATAAGCCTTTGCAGCACTTACCTCTGAATGATAATTTCGTGGAAGATCATACCGGTTGCCATCAGCATATACATAAGCCGATGTCGTTAAAGCCAACAACAGATATCCGCTCATTAAAATACTGTTTGTAAATTTCCTCATAACAACTCCTTTATATTTTAATTCTAATTTACTAACACACCACCAACAGGTAGTGTCTGATGAAACATGCAATAACAACGCCATTACAAAAAATAACTTAACTAACAACACTGTAAGAAAACTTAATGATTCCGTTAAATACTAATATGTAAAAAATCCAAACGTATTAGATTGATTATATTTTTTTAGTTTATTTATAGTTTGAGGCAAGGTGTAAATTCATAACTCTTCTAAGCATTGCCGGTAGTCACACCGGCGGGTGAGGCACTTTTTCCTACAGCTGAAAAAGTACCCAAAAAAGCCGCCCTAACACTATTTGCCCTGCGGGTACCCATGCATTGTAATGATAATCTCAAGCGGAGTTAATATTTGAATTATAATGACTTCGCTAACGGGTCGTTTTGATTCGCATCCCTGCTCAGCAAAACTAAATACGCCGTCCTTGGCGTATTTACCCTTTGTAGAAACAATGCACGGCAAACACTGAGACGGGAAGGTAAGTCAAAACCGGTAAAGAGCGAAGTTTAATAGACTCTAGACTTTGGATTTTTGATTTTGGATTTTTTCTTTTGCCCCACCCCTCCCATTTAAGCAAGCCGAGGAAGGAGTAATATTTACGGGGACTTCTGCGAGGATGTTTGAGAAAATGCGCCTTTTGCATTTGCGAGTTCCGCAGCAGCCGGAAATATTGCGACTGACGAGGGAATCCTCATGCTTTTTATGAGGGCTTGTTTAACGGGGCGGCTTTCTTTTGGTTACTTTTCTGTTGCTGCAGACAGAAAAGTAACTCGCTGTCGGTCGACTACCGACGCCTTTGATTTTGATTTTTTAAAGCTGTTAGATTTCATTCTTCAACCCAACCTACGACTAACTTAATTGTTAATGAAAACCAGGATTAATCTATTAAAACAATTTCCTTCTAACTTAGATAAACTCTGACATTAATTTATTTCCTAAGCGGTATATTTGAATCCGAAAAAACAACCTGCCCATCATATCCATTTAGCTTAAGCAGTTCTTTTAACTTATTCTTATATTCAACACGTGTTAAAGGCCCATTTTTAATTCCACTTATAGGCAATAACTTTCGCTGCCACAAGTTCTCACTATCACCCTGTATAAATATACACTCCAAATAACTCTTTTTACCCATATCAGTATTCCTATATTTTTTGCTAGAAGCACTCAATCCACTTTGGCAGTTTAAAACGGCCCTCCACTCTTTTTCTTCAGAAAATCCTGGGTGCTTAAATGCAGCTACAAAAGGTTCCAATGCATGCATCAGGAGCCCCAAAACAACACCCTGTTCCATTTCAGTGGAAGCGGCTATTCTTGCCAGTGTCCACTCAGTAGAATCCAGGTAATCAAGAAGTCTTTTAATCCCAGACTGGATCAAAGACTGCTGCAAGGTCTCATCATAAATAGTTGGTAAAATATCCAACATCCAAGGAGAATTTTTATCTAAAACTGTAAATAGTCTGGCATCAGTTAAATCAAACTCAATACAAAATCCTTCAGCCTTATCTGAATAAGCCCTCCATTGACTTAGAACATCTGAATCCTCACTAAAAGAATGATATTGGTATTAAAAGTTTCTCTTCGTATTTCACTATGATTTTTATAGTAGTTACATAATTTATGTAATATTTCAACGGAATTATCTTTTTGATCTACACAATGAATTTCTAATTCATTGATTAATTTCGCTGTACCAAATAAAAGCTCAGTTGAGTCATTTAATGAATTACAATCAGTAGCCCATAAATTATTTGACTCTATTATTCCAAGCGCACTATGACATCCAGTATAGTGATATAACTTTTCTGGGTAACCATTTCCTTTTACAGAAATAAGCTCCTGAATTATCTCTTGCCTTTTCAGCTCTATATCTGATAACGCAGCAGAGATCTCTGTCATTACGTTAAAGAAGTTTTCATACTCATCCATTGTATCCATTTTAAATTCCTAATCTGGGAACAGAAAACAATCTAGAACACACCTACGGCGCTTCCGCCATAACCACCACCCTCTTCGGTGCCGGATAACCCTCAATCGTCTTCGTATGATCCTGCGGATCTAAATACTGCTCCAATGAATGAAACTCCATCCACTCCGTCGAACGTTGTTCCTCAACCGTCGTTACACTGACATCCACCACTCGGATATTTTTATAACCACAACGCCGCATCCAGCTTTCTAACGTCGGTACGGTTGGCAAAAACCAGACATTGCGCATTTGAGCATAACGATCCGTCGGTAATAACACCTCACCATCTTTGCCATCAATGACCAGGGTTTCTAAAACCAGCTCACCGCCACTGCGTAAGCAATCTCGTAATTCAATCAAGTGATCAATCGGTGATTTGCGGTGGTAAAAAACCCCCATCGAAAAAACTGTATCAAAGGCTTTTAACTGTGGCACGTCTTCAATGCCGAACGGTAGCAGGAAGGTGCTGTCATTTTTTATGTAGCGTCGCATGACTTCAAACTGGTAAACGTATTTCAGGCCGGGATCAACACCGATCACCAGTTCCGGGTTGTGTGCTGCCATGCGCCAGAGGTGGTAACCATTGCCACAACCGACATCAAGAATTGTCCGGCCTTGCAATGGTGACAGGTGTTTTTCCAGCCGGTCCCATTTCCAGTCTGAGCGCCATTCGGTGTCAATATGGATACCGAAAACATCAAAAGGCCCTTTTCGCCATGGCATCAGCACTTTGAGTTTATTTTTCAGAGCGTCCTTTTCTGTCTCATCCAGTTGCTGCTCACTCTCAATTTTTATGGCATCAGCGGTCAGATCAATTTTATCCGCACTCATATCAGGTAATAACTCCAGCATGGCTTCCCATGCTGGCATATCGCCGTGATTGCTGTTGTAGAGCTTTTCATCCAGCTGTTTAGCCAGTATGGCTAGCCACGGTTCTAACTCAGTATTTTTTATTTTTTCAAATAACGCGGAATAGTCGACGGTAGATTTCATATGAATCCAGATAAGAGATTATTTGATAGCAATGATTGAAACAAAATTAAAACACTGAAACCACACCTGCGCCTGTGAGAAACCCGCGGATTTCAGACGTTCAAGGTGAACACCCAGTGTTTCCGGAATTAATACATTTTCAATGGCCGAACGTTTTTGCGCAATTTCAAGTTCACTGTAGCCATTGGCTTTTTTAAACGCCAGCTGTAACCCGTCATTTAGTGCACACTCCCCGGCGTCTTCAAAGGTAATTTTTTCTGATAATACCAGTGCCCCGCCGGGCAGCAAATTATCCGCAATATTTGTTAACAGCGCGGTGCGGTTTTCAACCGGTAAAAATTGCAGGGTGAAATTTAATACGACCAGTGAAGCCGATTCAATCTTCGCTTCGCGTATATCGGCACAGGATACATTTACTTCCGGGCCTTGCTGCAAACCAATATTTTGTCGACAGCGCTCCGCCATTGCCACTGAATTATCAATGGCAAACATTGTGCAGTTTTTATGTAGCAGTCGTGAGCGCATCGATAAGGTCGCAGCACCTAAGGAGCAGCCCAGATCATATACGTTTGAGCTGTCCTGCACGTATTGTTCTGCAAATACGCCCAGCATGGTAATAATGCTTTCGTAGCCGGGTACCGAACGGCGGATCATATCGCTGAATACATTGGCAACATTTTCATCGAAGACAAAATCGACAACGTTCTGTTGTTTGGAATAAATAGTGTCTTGTGACATTAAGCAGATGCCTTATTAAACAAACGCTGCTCTATGCGTAATAAATTATATTTACCGCAGCCTCTGGTCGCGAAATAGCCGGCCAGCACACCGAGGCTATTAGCCAGCATATCGCTGATTTCAAAATAACGCACGCCGCCTGCCTGTTGTGCAAATTCAAGCCCTACACCCAGCGCTATGAATAAAGCCGCATGAATCATACGGCTGCGAACTGTGTAAAAGATCATGGCAAACCAGAGCATTAATAACGCATAGGCGGAAAAATGCATGACTTTGTCGAAGTCATCTATCCCCATATCGACTGGACTGGGTGTTAACGATTCATAAACAATATAGGCGATATATAAATAACCAACAAATAGCCAGAGCCAGAAATATTTCAATTTTTGTTCTTCTAACACACTCACTTTTTAATTCCTTTTATATGAACATAATGACTAAAATCGCACCCAGTGCAAAACGATAAATAACAAATGGCAACATGCCAATTTTATCCAGTAATTTTATGAAATAGTGAATACAGAAATACGCACTAACACCTGAAATGATGGCACCTGTGATCAGGGATGAAAAATCACCGCCTTTGGCCACCGACATATAATTCAGGGTTTCCAGCCCGCCGGCCAGCACTATGACAGGGATCGACAGTAAAAACGAAAAACGCGCCGCCGCCTCACGTGTTAAACCGATCATCAGCGCGGCACTGATAGTAATACCCGAGCGTGAAGTACCGGGTATTAAGGCAATGGCCTGAGCCACACCAATAATCAGTACATCTTTCCAGCGAATACTGTACTCGTTGCGGTTACGTTTACCTTTTGCATCTGCCCACCACAGATATCCAGCAAAGATAAACTGCGTCGCCGCAATCACTAAAGCGCCGCGTAAAGACTCCTGAATAAAGTCTTTAAACAACAGTCCACAAATACCAACCGGAATGGTGCCGAATAATACTGCCCAGGCTAAGCGGCTGCTGTCGGTATGTTGCTGCTTGCCTGTTTTCAATGGCAGTGAAGCAAACCAGTCCACCGCCATATCGGCCAGCTGATGTCTGAAGTAAAAAACAACCGCCGATAATGTACCGACATGCACGGCGACATCAAATGCCAGCCCCTGATCCTGCCACTCTGTTAACAGTGGCACCAAAATCAAATGCGCCGAACTTGATATCGGTAAAAACTCGGTTAGGCCCTGCACTAAGGCTAAAACTATTATTTGTATCAAATCCAAAATATTTTCGCCACAAAAGCACAGGCACACGGAGGGTAAATTTCTCTCGCTATTACTATGCTTGGTGCCCCTCCTTTTATTCTCTTTATCATTAAAATACTAAAAACCGACTCTTTCAAATAACAAAATCAGTCCCTATTTCTGCACTTTCACAAGCCATCGTTTTCTTTATATTACGGTGTGCCTTTGTGGCTGGTTTTTTATTTACAAGCGAGATCTAAAATCTGCCTGCGAGAAACCGATCAACCCCGGTTCCAGATCCTTACCCAGCGCCATGACTTTAAACCGTTCACCCATTTCGCTCGGTAAGGTCAGGGTTTTAACCTGCTGTGATAAGTGCAGCTGCTGTCTGACATCATCTTCTGCCAGTGCCGATCTTTTACTTTCAAAAATTTCTGCCAGACCGCAGCCAAATAAAAACTGTGCCTGGGCGGTGTAACCCATGACATCCCAGCCGGTCTTAAAGGCCGCCTCAGCCACTGCTGTAAAATCAACGAATGCCGTTATGTCCTGCAGACCCGGATAAAAGAAAACATCGTCATGCGCACGGTGGCGGTAATAACACATCATTGTGCCCATATCACGCTCATGGCTGTAATACTGTTTTGCGTCATAGCCATAATCTACCAGCAACACCAGGCCTTTATTGACCAGCGCACTCAGTGTTTTTAACCACGGTAACAGCGATGGATTATATTCTGAGCGGTAATTCGCTGGCAATGTTTGTTCTGTTGATGCCTCTATTTCGGCTACCGTAGCTGTTAGTTCTTCGCTAGCGACTGTCAATTCCCAGTGCAGCTGACCTTCTGTTTCTGCGATCTTACGTTCAAACAATTCACCATTGTGTTTCTCAAAGCCGATCACCGGCATGGCATCAAGCACTTCGTTGGCTATCACCACCGCATTCACCGCCGTTTCAGGTAACTGCTGCACCCAGCGCACTTGCTTTAACAAATGTGGACAGCGCTTTTCGATGGTTGCCTGCTGGCGTTGCTGCAAGTCTGCACTGAGCTCGACTATCCAGTATTCCTCTGGCAGGCTCTGAAGTGCTTCCAGCTCTAACAGCAGGTCTGCTGCCAGCACACCGGAGCCGGCACCAAATTCGATCAGTAAGGGATCATTCAGCTCTGCCATCACCTGCTTTAACTGGCGCGCAATCGCTTGTGCAAACAAAGGTGAAATTTCCGGTGAGGTGATGAAATCACCAGTGGCACCGAATTTTTGTGAGCCGGCGGCGTAATAACCCAGCCCCGGCTGATACAGGGCCTGAGTCATGTAGCGGTCAAAGCCGATCCGGCCGGCATTTTCCCTTATTCCATCGACAATCAGTCTCTGCAGTTTCAGGCTATGCGTTTTCTGTTCTGGTGATGGCTCCGGTAAAGCGCTCACATCGGCTTGTGTATTAATATAAGTTCCTGTTATTCTTCCAAGTATCAGCTATTCAGCAAGGATAAATCGTGCCCAATTCTAACGCATACAATCTTCATAACAAAACGGCTTTAATTACCGGCGCTTCACGCCGTATTGGCAGAGAGATTGCTCGCAGCCTGCATGCCGCCGGTATGAACATAAGCCTGCATTACCGGAGTTCAAAAGCGGAAGCTGAATCGCTGGCAAATGAGTTCAATATGGAACGACCGGATTCCTGCATACCTCTTGAGCTGGATTTGCATGATACCGCTGCCCTGCCCGAGCTGATAGACAAGAGTTATCAGCACTGGGGACAACTCGACTGCCTGGTCAACAATGCCTCCACTTTTTACCCGACGCATATCGGCAAAATGAGCGAACACCATTGGGACGACCTGATGGGCAGCAATCTGAAAGCGCCTTTGTTCTTATCACAGGCCGCCATCCCGCACCTGCAGGCAACTAACGGCAGCATCATTAACATTATCGACATTCACGCTGTCAATCCGATGAAAAATCACACCATCTATTGCGCAGCCAAGGCCGGCCTGGCAATGATGACGAAATCACTGGCTAAGGAACTGGGACCTGATATCCGGGTTAATGGCGTCGCCCCCGGTGCCATCATGTGGCCAGAAAACGAGATTGACAGCATTACGCAAGATGAAATCGTCAGTCGTACGGCGCTAAAACGCAGTGGTATGCCGGAAGACATTGCCGCCACAGTGTTATTTCTGATACGCGATGCACATTATATTACCGGACAAATTATTCCGGTGGACGGTGGCCGCAGCATTAATATTTAATACCGCTCATTCTTCTTCGCAAACATTTTTTTTCAAACTCATACACGGATCTAAACCATGAAATTTATTTATGTACTGTTGTTGCTGTTGCCTCACTCTATTGCGCTGGCAACCGAAATACCGGATTACCCTGCTGATAAAATCGCGGCCAATACTTATGTGATACACGGGCCGCTGGAGTTTCCTAATGAAAAGAACATGGGTTTTATGAATAACCCGGGCTTTGTTATCACCGCAGATAGCGTCGTTGTGATTGATCCGGGCTCCAGCCTTTACACCGGTAAAATGGTGTTACGCCAGATCCGTAAAATCACAGACAAACCGGTGAGCCATGTACTGAACACACACATTCATGGTGACCACTGGTTAGGCAATCAGGCCTTTGCCGAGGCTTTTCCAAAGGCGCAGATTATGGCGCACCCTGATATGATTGCCGCTGCAAAGAAAAGCGAAGCCAGCCGCTGGATCAGCTTAATGGAAAACCTTACCAAAGGGGCCACAAAAGGCACTAAAGCGGTGATTCCTGCCATCGCCATTAAAAATGATTTTGAATTTAAAACCGGAGGCATCCGCTTCAAAGTGTATGCACCGGCCAAAGCTCATAGCAAAACAGATGTCATGATTCATGTGCTTGAGGAGTCGGTGGTCTTTCTTGGCGACAATGTACTAAGCGGACGTATTCCCGGCATGGGTGATGCTTCTTTTCGCGGCAATATGAAAGCCTGCGATGTGGCCAGTGGCATTTCTGCCCGACACTTTGTGCCAGGTCACGGCCAGACAGGCAAAGTCGATATCGTAAAGACCTTTAAAAACTATCTTGACATAGTTTACAGCCAGGCCGCACAGTTTTATGACGAAGGTCAGTCTGACTTTGAGATGAAACCGCGGATCGTTGAGCAGTTAAAAACGTTTCATCACTGGGCAGGGTTTGAAGAGGAAGTGGGCCACCATGTCAGCCTCGCTGTACTGGAAGCTGAAAAAGCTGCTTTTGAATAACACTTAATCTGAGCCGCCAGCCTGCCGATCATTATTTCTGCAGGCGGCTAACGACCTGCCAGACACGGAGGCTGGCAGGTCGTTCCTCAGGCTTCGCTGACCGATGTTACCTTACTATTTTATATAGCCTTCATACTGCAGGTAGGATTTAAACTTAATATCTCCCCGCAAAATATCATCAACCAGAAATTCAGCCATGGCATCAAAGCATTCTTCCAGGTCATGCTCTGTCTCAATACCTTCACACACCCGTTTGGTCATCTCGGTTTTAACTAGCAGCTCTTTGTGGTATGCCTTATGCTCTTGCAGATAAGGAAACTTTACTTCAAGCAAATATTCCTCTTCTTTTGAAAAGTGATCTTTAGCTTCTTTTAACAAAGCTGATAATAACCGCCCGCTTTTACACTTATCACCCTGACCAATTGCTGATTTAACATCGGCTACTATTTTTAATAATTTTTTGTGGTCATCATCAATGAAGCTCACTCCAATTTCTAAAAACTCATTCCATACTAAATCTCTCATAAATATAAACTCTGTTCTTGTCGTACAACATGGCTTTGGATATGAGACTTAAAATTCAAACTCGACCGGATATAACTTTTCCTTTGACTTATCAAAAGCATCCCAGTGCTCCGCATAGGTTTTATGCGTGAGCGGGTGTTTTAAATCAGCGGCCAGCTCGGCCAGCGGCCATAGTACAAACGCATTCTCTAATATCTCTCCGCGCGGAATCTCAAGTCCGTCCTCGTCCGTTACCAGCTCATCAAAAATCAGTAAATCCAGATCCAGGGTACGCGATGAAAAACGAGGGCCGCTGCGATCCCGGCCATTCTGATCTTCTATCTCATGTAACTGACGGGAGATAGTCAGGACATCTTCCTGAGTATCAAATGCCGCTACCAGATTATAGAAATCATCACCTTCAAAACCAACGGCTTCACTCTGGTAAACCGATGACAATTCCAGCTCACCAAAGGCTGACCACATATCGGCCACACCTTTGCGAATACTGGCCTCTTTATCTATATTACTACCAATGCTGATATAAACTCTGGTCACAACTAGAACCTTTCGCCTCTTTCTATGATCACACCCACCGATTTAGAGCCTCTGAGTGCACCGGGTTTATTCAGAGTAAGGCGTAGCCAGGGCACATTAAATTCGCTTTTAACGATCGCCGCTATCTCTTCTGCCAGCTTTTCGACCAGTTCAAAGCTACTTTCTTCAACAAAGCCGATGATGCGTTTACCCACTTCTTTATAGTTAAGGGTGTCATCTATCTGATCAGAATTAGCCGATTTGGCAATATCAGCGCCCATTTCAAGGTCTAAACTGATGGTTTGCTTGATTTCACGCTCCCAGTCATAGATACCGATAACCGTCTCTATTTCTAACTCGCGTATAAATATAATATCCATAGTCTCTATTCTTTACTCTACTGCTCTGTATTTTAAAGGGGGAACGTTTATAATGCCTGTATTTATGGCGCACTATAACCATTCATGCCCTTATTGACCAGAATTCAGGGGAATTACAGCGATTCTCTGTTTATTGTGTTTTTTCGGGTTGCGGCATCGACCGCTTTCCGGTATTATTCCGCCTCTTTCGTGAACCAGATTCTGACCTTTGGAGAATCCAAATGGCTAAAGTATGCCAAGTGACCGGTAAAAGACCGATGTCAGGTAACAATGTATCGCATGCACATAACAGGACAAGACGTCGTTTCTTGCCTAATATTCATTTTCATCGCTTTTGGGTTGAGAATGAAAACCGTTTTGTGCGTTTAAAAGTATCAGCTAGTGGTATGCGTATCATCGACAAAAAAGGCATTGACGTCGTTCTTAAAGAACTTCGCCAACGCGGTGAAAAAGTTTAAGGAACCTTTATGAGAGATAAAATCAAATTAGTCTCATCAGCTGGTACTGGTCATTTTTACACAACGACCAAGAACAAAAAAACCATGCCTGAAAAGATGGAAATTAAAAAGTTTGATCCTAGAGTTCGTGAGTACGTCATGTATAAAGAAGCTAAAATCAAATAAGCCTCTTTATACAGCGAGCTTTAATAAAAAAACCTGCTTATGCAGGTTTTTTTATGGGCGTATTTTATACACTTGGTTATCTTTTTTAAAAACTAGACTAAACTTTATTATACGAATTAATTACGCTCAGGAATCCCGTTCAATGTCGGAAGTCTTTGTCGCCCGTCAGCCCATTTTTGACACGAAGCTCGGGGTCTATGCCTACGAGCTTTTATTTCGTTCAGGTGAAATCAACAATGCTTCCGGCGCTGTATCTGCCGATGGCGCCACCTCTCAGACCATTGTTAATACTTTTTTAGAAATCGGACTTGAAAAAATTGTCGGCAGCCGCTTTGCCTGCATTAACCTGACCGAATCGTTTCTTCTCGAAGAGGACAAGCTACCCATCTCACCCGAACAGGTCATCCTCGAAGTCCTGGAAGACATTCCCGTTACCAAACAACTGGTCGCGGCAGTAAAAAGACTGCATGACCAGGGTTTTGTTATTGCACTTGATGACTATATATACAGTTCCGAGCATCACTCTTTAATTGAGATATCACAGATAATAAAAATCGACATCATGGCACTGACACGTGAGGAACTGGTTCAGCATGTAAAAATTTTAAAGCCTTATGGAAAAAAACTACTGGCTGAAAAAATAGAAACACTGGATGAGTTTGATTTGTGCGTAGAGCTTGGTTTTGATTATTTTCAGGGCTATTTTCTCAGTAAGCCGCGTATTCTAAAATCCACCACCCTGCCACAAAACAAATTAGCCATCATAAATTTACTGGCACTGTTGCATAGCACAGACTCGGACATCGATGACATTGATGAAGCCATCAGCGCCGATGTTGCCATGAGCTATAAAATATTAAAACTGATGAATTCTGCTTTTTTTAATTTCGGCAACAAGATTGAATCAATCCGGCAAGCCATATTATTACTGGGCCGTAAAAAACTCACCAGCTGGGCATCGATGGCCGCCATGAGTAAGCTGGACGACCAGCCATCTGAGATGATCCACATTGCGATGACAAGAGCTAAAATGTGTGAGTTACTGGCCGAAACTGCCAATTTAAAACCCATTGAAAATTATTTCACGGCCGGATTGTTCTCGGCACTTGATATACTGATGCAAAGCTCGATTGAAAACCTGCTAAAACCACTACCGGTCAGCGATGAACTGCGCGATGCTGTTATTAATAAAGAAGGTGTGATCGGTGAGGCATTACAATGTGTACTCGCCTACGAAACAGCCGACTGGGAACATGTTAAATTTCAGAACCTTGAGCACAATGATATTTATATCGCTAATGTCGAAGCCATCAGCTGGGCCAATATGGTCATGGATATGATGTAAGTCTCCTGTTTATTACGCTCTCGTGGTCTATGACAGTGACCTTTTTATTAACAGATTACCCAGCAAATCCACATCCGCCTGCCAGCCACTTTTAATATAACTGCTGGCCAGCTTCTCAAGCACCAGTGCCGGGCCGTTAATATGCTGCCCGGCACCGAGTTTATCCCGCTGATAAACACTGACTAATTCAGTCTCGCCAAACAGCCTTACTTTCGTCTCCGCTGCTGCTGTCTTTTTTTCCAGCTCAGGCAGCTTAAACCTTGCCGGTTTGCCTTCAAGTTTCAGCCGGATAGTCACCAGCTCCAGCTTATTATCCATCTCATGACCATAACGCTTGCGATGCAGCCGGTGAAATTGCTCAGCCACTTCTTCAAGATTACTCCACTTAACATTCAGACTAAAACTCTGACCACTATAACAAACATCAACACTATAAGTCAGTTGCGGTTCATCACCGGCCAGCTCCGGCAACATGAGTAAATGCCCCTGAGCAGACAGTTCTGTCATCAGTTCATTCACAAAATCATCGGAGCATTCTTCAAAAACTTTATTGACACTGTGTGACATTTCCCGTGATGGCGCAGCAACCAGCATACCAAACGCTGACAAGACACCGGCATGCACCGGGATTAAGGCCTGATTCATATTCAGTGCTTCGGCGAGCTCACAAATATGCAAACCGCCCGCACCACCAAATGACACCAGCGTAAAATCTTTTGGGTCATCACCGCGCTGTACCGACATCACACGCAATGCCTGCACCATGTGTTCGTTCGCTATGCGAATAATACCCAGCGCCGCTTGCTCTGCACTCACTCCCAGCCGCGAGGCAATATTACTAATGGCTTTTTCCGCTGCCGGCTTATCTAGCTGCAGATATCCACCGAGTGACTGCTCGGCAGGAATTCGGCCCAACACTACGTTTGCATCGGTCACGGTCGGCTGCAAACCGCCATTGCCATAACATGCCGGGCCCGGCCGCGCACCGGCTGATTCCGGCCCGACTAACAGCAAGCCACCGCTATCAACTCGGGCAATAGAACCACCTCCGGCACCAATCGTGTGCATATCAACCATCGGTACTGCCACCGGCAAACCGGCGATTTTGCCTTCCGAAGTCAGTGTGATCTCCTCTTTGATCATCGCCACATCGGTAGATGTTCCGCCCATATCAAAACTCAGTAAAGCCCTTGCTCCGTTATCAGAAGCGACAAACTGTGCGCCTTTAAGACCACCGGCCGGACCCGATAACAAAAGGTTGACCGCATAATCAGCGGCCTGAGTCACTGACATGGTACCGCCATTACTTTGCATAATGGATAAACCACTTGCAGGTAACGCGGCCTCCAGCCGTGACAAATAATTTTTCATCAGCGGCCCGACATAGGCATTCAGACACGTCGCCACCCCCCTCTCATATTCGCGGTATTCGTTCAATACTGCGGAAGAGCGACTGACAAAATAATCGGCCGCTAAACTGTTTTCGATGCGTTTTTCTTCGCTCTCATCCAGATAAGAAAATAATAAATTGATGGCCACGGCATCCGGCTTTATTTGTGCAAGCTGACGCTGCAGTACCACTAAGTCATTTGCTGACAGGATACTGAGCGGTTGACCGTCAGCGGATACACGCGATGCCACTTCCAGACAGTTTTTCGGATCGATCAGTGGCACGGCCGGTGGTGGCTGCAGATCATATAAATCGGCCCGTGCCTG
>Ga0224506_10000148_pt1 | contig 69206 bp, 61 predicted proteins | sample SF_Jan12_sed_USG_2_FD_169108 | JGI IMG/M metagenome (GOLD analysis project Ga0224506, IMG submission 169108) | Sediment microbial communities from San Francisco Bay, California, United States - SF_Jan12_sed_USGS_8_1 | ecosystem: Environmental > Aquatic > Marine > Sediment | place: USA...
GAAAAAACTGGCGGAACCTGTTTTTTGTACCCATTTTTCTGGTGATGGCGGTTCTAAATGTCATGACCTATTACTATGCTAACCAGGGAATGCCCGCATACGCTCATCAGGTTATGTTAGGTGTCGTATTCTGGATCACATTGATTATGGTTATTATGGCTGGTCGGGTCATTCCATTTTTTACGTCTCGTGGCGCATCCGTGGCGATACAAGGACCTCGTAACATCATGGAATATACCGCTCTGTACTCTATTGTGATTGTTGCCCTGTTGCAGAGCATCCCCGATGCCAGTCTGGTGCCTTCCTGGTTGATGTCTATAGGTCTTTTAGTGGCATTTCTAAGTAATTTGATGCGATTAATGCACTGGAAAAGTCTAGCGACGATTAAAATACCCTTGCTTTGGTCATTGCATCTGGCTTATGCCTTTATAGTGGTCAGTTTTCTGGCATTGTCGTTGTACTATATGGGGCTGCTTCATGATCTGGATGCTGTGTTTCATTTCTTGAATATCGGCGGAGTGGGGTTATTAGCCCTCGGAATGATTTCCAGAATTTCTCTGGGACACACGGGTAGGCCATTGCAGGTTAATACCTTAATGTCTTTTGCTTATATCATGCTGGCTATATCGGCTTTGGTGCGCGTCTTTTCAGGCTGGTTATTTGACATGGAATATATGAGTCTGGCTTATACTCTGAGCGCCGTGTTGTGGTTACTTAGTTTTGGTCTGTTTATTGGCCATTACTTTAAGGTGTTGATACTTCCCAGAGTGTAAAAAGTAGTTAGAAGTGAACCTTGGTTGAGGTTCAGAGCAATGATTCTCAATCAGGGTTCCAGTAGCGACATTCGCACGCCAAATAGAATGTCGTTATGCAGGTGCGTAATGACTTGCATTAACTGTCGTCCTTGAGTCTAATGTTCAGCAGTGACAATATAATGATAACAAATGAAACCTAAGCGCTATTCAATCACATCAAGATGGTATACCCAGGATAAAAAAATAGCCTGGTTCTTTCCCGACGCCTGAATATTCTCTTTTTTATTAAATATCCAATTTTGAATGCCCTTTATTCAGTGATAAACCCATTGCTGATCGTTATCGAGGCGTTTATTAAAGAATCAATTCAGGATCCAAATTATGAGACGTATTCCAGAACCTTTTCGCATTAAAATGGTAGAACCCATTTCAGTGACCACTTACGAGCAGCGAAAAGAAGCCATTGAAACTGCCGGTTACAACCCCTTTCTATTACGAAGTGATGAAGTCTATATCGATCTGCTAACCGATAGTGGTACAGGTGCTATGAGCCAGAATCAGTGGGCAGGCATGATGATGGGTGATGAATCCTATGCGGGCAGCCGCAATTTTTACCATTTAGAAGATGTTGTGAAAGAAATGTTTGGCTACCAACATACCATGCCGGTGCATCAAGGCCGTGGTGCAGAGCAGATATTGTTTCCTGTGTTAATTAAGCGCCGAAACAGTAAAGCGCCGGTATTTATATCAAATTATCACTTCGATACAACGGCCGCACACGTCGAGCTAAATGGAGCCAGGGCAATCAATGTATTAACCTCAGACGCCTATGACACCATAGCGTATTCTGACTGGAAGGGTAACTTCGATATTGACCTGCTCAAGCAAACCATTGCAGAGCATGGTGCTGACAATGTTGCCGGTATTATCACCACTGTGACCTGTAATAGTTCGGGTGGTCAGCCGGTTTCAATGGAAAATATTCGTAGGGTCTACGAAATTGCCAAACAGCATGATATTCCAGTAGTCATTGATGCCGCGCGATTTAGTGAAAATGCCTGGTTTATCAAGCAGCGTGAAGCAGGTTATGAAAACAAGAGTATTCAGGAAATAATTTACCAGATGTTTCAGTATGGCGACATGCTCACCATGTCAGCTAAAAAAGACGCATTAGTCAATATTGGCGGTCTGTGCTGTGTAAGAGACGATCTGAAATTGTTTCAGGAGGTGCAAATTTTCTGCGTACCCATGGAAGGCTTCGTGACCTATGGTGGCCTGGCTGGTCGAGACATTGAAGCCATGGCCATTGGTTTAAAAGAAGGCACCGATGAAAATTATCTCGAATACCGCATTGGTCAGGTGGCTTATCTGGGTGACAAGTTAAAAGCGGGTGGGGTAGATATTCAGACACCAACGGGCGGTCATGCGGTATTTGTTGACGCCGCAAAGTTACTACCTCATATACCGGCAGAACAGTTCCCGGCACATACACTGGCCAATGAATTGTATCTGGAAGGCGGTATCCGAGGCGTTGAAATTGGCTCATTACTCTTGGGTCGTGACCCGGGAACCGGAGAACAGAAGGCATCCAGGTTAGAACTGTTACGATTAACCATTCCGCGTCGCGTTTATACCAATGACCATATGGACTACATTGCCGAGTGTTTAATCGCGGTCAAAGAGCGAGCGAGTCAGATCAAGGGCGTACAATTTACCTATGAACCCCCGGTTTTGAGGCATTTTACCGCTCGTTTTGAACCCTGTAGGAGCTGATTCATCAGCGAATGTTTTAATGTAGTAACCCTAGGGATCTTCGCCACACAAAAAAGCACGACGAACACAGCGGGATACGCAATGGTAATAGGGCGTAGCATCAAGCGACACCAAGGTAGATCTAGGCTTAGGCATATTTATTCGTCTCCTCCATGAAACTCACCCTTCGGGCTCCCGAAGGTCGTGAAAATATCTTCCTTACAAATTTTTCCATCCGTGAAATCTAGTTAATAAATCCTTTTGAATAATGTGCTAATTATGAGATGGTAAAGCAAGTTTAATAATGGGTGTCTTTGCAATGTTAAGCCGCTATCCTGGCGTTAATCAGGTGGCTCCATTTAGGGATGCGATCATTTATTCAGCGTTGCCGAATGGCTGATTATTCGAATAAAGACGACTGAATACTTATAGATCAATATTGATGTCAAATGTATGTATGACTCGCGAGCGGCCTAAAATAAATGTAGATAACCCTTTATTATAGTTTAAATTCATTCACTACTTCTTGCATCTGCGAAGAAATATCTTGAATCTCTTTACTCGTGGCAGATAAATGTACAACGGATTCATCATTGCGGTGAGCCGCATCGCTAATGTTGAGCATATTACTCTCTACTTCTTTAACAGTAGCACCTAGCTCTTCCGCTGCACTCGCAATATGAACATTCATATCGGTTATCTTTACGACAGCATCATTAATTGCATTCAAGGATTCATCGGCATGTGCTGCCTGAGTAACACTTTGCTCTGCGCGTTCTTTACCGGTATTCATGGCTTCTACAGCGTCACGAGAGCCTTTCTGTAATTTTTCAATAATCTCTTTGATTTGTTCGGTAGATTCCTGTGTACGCTTGGCTAGTGAGCGAACCTCATCTGCGACTACCGCAAAACCTCGACCTTGTTCACCAGCGCGAGCAGCTTCAATTGCGGCATTAAGCGCTAACAGATTGGTTTGTTCTGCAATTCCGCTAATCACTTCCATAACAGAGCCTACACTCTCACTTTGTACTTCTAGATCGGCTATCACGTCTGCAGTTTTTGTTACTTCATTAGCCAAAACTTTAATGTCTGCAACTGTCCGACTGACAACGTCTCGGCCATCTTGAACTTCTTTGGCTGCTTGTTCAGCTGCACTAGACGCGTCTACCGCACTTGTCGCTACTTCTTCGATTGTAGACGTGATCTCAGTCATAGCCGCAGCTACTTGATCTGTCTCTGCTCGTTGAGTGTCGGCTTCTTGTCGTGTATCGTTACTCGCTTGAACAATAGTTGTTGCTGACTGCTGTAATTGGCCAGATGAATCAGCCATGTTTCCTACTAACAATTTTAATTGTTCATTCATTTTCATCATAGACTGCCCAAGCTGGCCTATTTCATCACTTCCTAGAGCAATAATGCTGTTATTTAAGTTACCTTTGGCAATATTGTCGGCAATTATCAAAAGACAGGATAGTTTCTTACTCATATTTTTAGATAAAGAAATTGCCAAGACAACACCAGTAATAATTGAAATTGCCAACAAGGCATATAGCCATAAGGTGCTTCTTTGTTGCTGAGTTTCAATTTGCTCCATAGCATTTGCCACTGAACCTTGAATGATAGTCTCTGCTTCATCTGCTAACTGATAAAACTCTTGATAAGCTGAGTCGAACAGTACGTCAGCCTCGCTGCCTGTTCCAGCCATAGACGATGAAATTTCATAGCGCTGATAAGTCACAGCTATAAAATTTTCTAATGCCTCTTGTGTTTTTAGTTTGGTGGTTCTTTGAGAACCCGGAGCCGATTCATTTACAAGTTTGGCAGCACTCTCAAAATTATCGATAATATCAGTAATATTATTGTCATCATCTCCAGACAAAAGTTCTTCGAAAAATAGGTGTCCATTAGCTAATAAGTATTTTGCTTCGCCTAACCGGTAGGTATCATCAACCCGCGATATCTCAACGGTGTCATCAATCCACTCAGTTAACATTTCCTGTAGTTCTTCATATAGCCCATCAAATTGTTGATCTGCAGAACTCCCTGCATCTGTGCTTCTACGTGATTCATAGCGCTTTTTTGCCATGTTAATAAATAGCTCTACCTTAACTATTACCTCATTCATAATGGCTTGAACATTAGGATCATCTGATGCGAAAAATACCCCTTCATCATTTTCACCACCATATAATATTGCATTTGAATACCATTTAGTTTCATCTAATAGCTCCCAAACATCATTGATGTCTTCCCCATTATCACCAGAAACAACTTCTTCAAATATCAAATGCGCTTCAGTCGCAGTTAACTTGATTTCCATAGCGGCATCAACTAATGGACTAAATTTAGTACCCGCATCTAAACCAGCAGAACCAACATTACTTATAAACCTAATACCAGCAAAAATGGAAACCAATATAAAGAAAATCATCACCCCAAAAGCGACTAACAACTTTAATTGTACTGTTAATGCAATATTTAATTTATTAAGCATATTTTTCTCTCTTTTTGTTCTATATCAACATAAACTTATAGAGTGGTAGTGGTAGTGGTAGTGGTAGTGGTAGTGGTATCTAATATTTTTATCGACTAAAAATAGCTGAACTTTAGACGCTTGCATAAAAATTGCAGCTGTCTTGAAAAATGTCGAGAATGACAGTTCACGATGGGCCAGAATATATACCACTTTGATCTTATTGTTATTACAGGTTTAAAAAGAGGGGCTCATTTTATTTTACAAGCAAATATGAAGTCGCCCTTAATTTAGGTCGTTATGCATAAAATAATTGGCGTAAGATCCAGCATGAAAATATTTTTTTGCATATTCTACATTTAAGTATTTATGGTGTGGTTGTTTTTACAAAGGTATGTTCTACGACAAATAATCTGCATACATATGTGGGTGCTGAACAAATCAATGAACTTGTAGAAAGTTATCAAGCAGAGGACTACCCAGCCATTAAGTGGGAAGGCCTGGGTATTATTACTCCAAACCAATTAAATAGCGTGTTAAAAGCAAAGAACATCGCAACACTTGGTGTAAGAGAATATTTAACTGGCGGGAAGTATAAATATATTTATGAGATTACAGAAGGGTATGAAAGAGTTGTGCTTATACATCGTATTTTTCAATACAGAGAATATGAATCATTATGGCTATTTAGAGATCTAGACCAAGATGGAATACGTTTTAAGAATTATATTCTTGTAACATCTTGGACTCGTGACAATGGTGGTTGTCACCATATTATTTTCAAAAAGGGAAAGACGTTCAGTAGTGTTTATAGATATGTTTAAACAAAACCAGATACTGTAATTGAAAGATCTCAACAACCAGTACCAAAAGAAAGTAAAGGCTGCAAATAATTCAAATTAGAATAACAAATGCATAAACTTAAACGGGTAGAACGGTTACCTCCTAAAGACCTAGTGGCTGGTCAGCTGGTTCACGCGACAGCTGTTGAGAACACACCCGTAATCAGCCATAGGGGAAGTAAAAACAATAAAAGACATAACATATTGTTCAACTATGCAGGTTTTTCAATCCTTAAAAGAAAAATTGCCACTCAACTTATGAGAAAATAGAGCTAGACTGACCATAAAAACATTACAGTCAGAACCGGTTGCCGTGTTTCGGGTAGTGTTGGTAAACCCTCTTACTCAGCAAGATGATTTGAAGTTTGTTTTGGAAGAGCAGATCAGTATCGCCAGTCAGGATGATGCTACCAAAAAATTGATTCAACAGTTGAGCTAGTGGATATATTTTAGCTGAGGTTTATTTTGAATATTTGAAATGACAGTAAATATGCAGATTCCGGGCTGGGTAGATTTTGGCAATGTTCGAAACCTGGGCACTCGGGTTATCACACCTAATAATTGAGAGAAGTGAATGAGCTACGGAATCTACGTCGGAAAAAACCTTACCGCTGATGGTATTGCATACCTTGCTGGATATGGCGACGAGCCATCAAGCCATTCGTTGGAAATCGTTCCACGTCGGCACCATGGCCCTGGCAAAACAATGACCGTTGGCGTAACACCCAGTGCTGAAATGCCCGGGTTACTCTCTGAAATTCCACAAGCTACAGAAACGGCCCGACACCTTTGTGTTAACTACAGTTACTATTTGGGTGCACCTGCGCCACTGACAAATGGCGGGTTAAATGAATATGGTGTTGCGGTTCGCGATGTTTGGTCGCCCTCCCGACTGGAACTCAGGAACATGACACCTACCACTCAAATCGGACCAAATTACAGTAATTTAGCGCGCATTGTCTTAGAACGTGCCCAAACGGCGCGCGAAGGCGTTTTACTCATTGGTGATTTGATTGCGCAATATGGCTATTCAACCTATGGCGGAAATTCACATATTATTGCCGACCCGGATGGAGCCTGGGTGGTTATCGAGTTTGCCGGAGGTCAAGGGTTATGGGTAGCCGAGCGACTTAGTCCGGATAGTATTCGTGCTTCGCGTCCGGGTTACATCAATGAAATTGACTTAGATGATTCGTCTCAAAACGACTACCTCTATGCACCTAATCTGGTTTCGTTTGCCGTTTCACAAGGTTGGTATGACCCTGATGGCTCAGTGCCATTTAATGTGAACGATATTTTCGGAGATGGAAAACACCGTTGGGCTGGCGTGGAATGGATTGAAGGTGAAATGACAAGAAGAGCCACTCAGCCAGAAAAAGTAACCATAGAAGATATGATGTGGTCTATTCGCACTGAAAAGCTCACGGGTGATTCGGCTGGCTATGGTCAGATCGTACCCCTTTTCCACCCAAAACATTCGGAATTACGACATATATGGCATACGCAGATCGGAGCTGTCGCAGCGCCATTTGTACCGGTTTATATGGGGTGCGAAAAAATCCCAGAAGAGTTTTTAAGTCACCGTTATCTCACTGTGTCTGAATCATCACGTTTTTGTGAAATACACCATCTTACCGAGGGTGATGCGACAAGCGTATCTACAGTCCCCCGGGGCATTGAATCTACGCGCTCAGCGACGGCAGTTTTTAAACGCTTAATGTATCTTGTCCTTCAACACTCTGAAAAATTCTTGCCCGAAATCACAGAAGTTTGGAATGCATTGGAGCAGCGATTACTCAATGAGAATTCAGATGTTTTACAGGTCGCAGAAACATTACTAGACGCAAACAAGTCTGAACTGGCAAGGCAACAGCTTACGTATTACAGCATTACAGAATTACTGAACGCGCTTAACCTCGCCGACACCTTAGCGCACAGCATTGAAGCTCGCACCCGTATTCTGTATGGCATTAGCCACGACAAGGAACATAAAACTCCGGAACAGATTTGGTAGCCCCTAACTACCGACGAGGCACCACATAAATCAGCCTAAAAGATATCTCTAGCCTGACTAAATGGATACCCTACATAAAACTTGCGGGTAAGAGCCTCCTTTAGCAGGCGATTCTTTAGATTCTTGGAGCTTAGCAAGACATCCTCATTACTATGTCAATGTCATACAAGAATTCTTAGCCCGTAAGTCCTGAAAATGGATTCCGGCGTGCGCCGGAATGACGATTGGAGTAATGGGTTTTCCCGGGACTCCCTTCTTAAAACTTGCGGGTAAGAGTCTCCTTTAGCAGGCGATTCTTTAGATTCTTGGAGCTTAGCAACATCAAAAGCAAGACACCCATTACCTCACCCAAAATAGCCATGGAAAGCATACTAGAGAACAGGGTTGTCGGGTATTCCGGGGTATTGGTTTTAATAGATGAGGAAGAGCCAGTTTTGCAGCGAAATTATCTGGCTCAAAGGGATCAATATGGGATACAAACCATCAGACGCAGGTTAGGTAACCGTGGGCGCTTTGTTCAGTACGAGAAAAACACCCAGGACCATTAAGCAAAGTCCGGCTATTCGCTGCATCCCTATCGTAAATATTTGGGCGCCAAATAGTCCGAAGTGGTCAATGGTGCTCATGGCGATCAGTTGGCCAAGCAATACAAAGGCGACTGCATTTGAAATACCAAAACGAGGCGCGACCCAGGTGATGGTTCCAATATAAAACAGGACAAAAAAGCCACCGAAGTAATAATAAATTGGTGTGCTTGGATGATAGAGTGTTTTAGGTATGCCTTTGGTCACCAGCAGATATGAGACAGACATGATCATGGCGACAAAAAACAAAATGGTCGCCGCCAGAGCCGGACTTTGCAGCCGGGTACCCAGTCCTCCGTTTAAGGTCGCCATAATGGGTATGCCAATGCCGGCAATCACCATTAGAGCGGCATAGATAGCCGTGTTTGTCATTGGTATTTCCTGAGTTGGGAGTAACTCCCGGCCGGGTTGGCCGGGATCTTTATGAGGCGAAGACGAACTAGCGCATTCCACCAAGGCAAAGGTATTTCATTTCCATATACTCATCCAGACCATATTGAGAACCTTCGCGGCCCAGGCCACTCTCTTTGATACCACCGAATGGGGCAACTTCGGTAGAAATAATGCCTTCGTTGATGCCGACCATTCCAGCTTCCAGAGCCTCTGCAACATGCCAGATGCGATGAATGTTGGTGCTATAAAAATAGGCTGATAAGCCAAATTCTGAGTCGTTAGCCATGGCTATAACTTCTTCTTCCGTTTCGAAACGGAATAAAGGTGCCACAGGGCCAAATGTTTCTTCACTGGCAACTAACATATCCTGAGTGGCTCCAACCAGAATGGTTGGTTGGAAGAACGTACCGCCCAGCGTATGGGTTTCACCACCCAGAGCAATTCCGGCACCTTTAGATTTGGCGTCAGCAATATGTCCTTTCACCTTGTCCAAAGCTGCCTGGTTGATTAGTGGGCCTTGGTGAGTTTCACCATCTAGACCGGCACCCACGACCAGATTACCAACGGCCACCTTCAGTTTTTCAACGAATTGGTCGTATATACCTGCCTGTACATACACACGGTTTGCGCAGACACAGGTTTGTCCGGTATTTCGGTATTTAGAGGCCATAAGACCGGCAACAGCTTCATCCAGGTCCGCATCATCAAAGACAATAAATGGAGCATTACCGCCGAGTTCCAGACTGACTTTTTTGACCGTATCACTGGCCTGGCGCATTAGGAGTTTGCCTACTACGGTTGAACCGGTGAAGGATATTTTACGCACAATTGGGTTACTGGTTAATTCACCGCCAACAGACGCAGCTTTTGGTTTTGAGCAGGTGACAATATTCAGCAGACCAGCTGGTAATCCGGCTTGTTCTGCCAGAGCGGTAATCGCAAGTGCACACAAAGGCGTATCTTCAGCGGGTTTTAGTACGACAGCACAGCCTGCTGCCAGTGCGGGACCAACCTTCCGGGTAATCATAGCGATCGGGAAATTCCAGGGCGTAATAGCGGCAACTACACCAATAGGCTGCTTGACCACAATAATACGCTTGTCTTTTCCGTGACCGGGAATGACGTCGCCATAAGCGCGTTTCGCTTCTTCGGCAAACCACTCGATGAAGCTGGCACCATAAGCCACTTCGCCACGGGATTCAGCCAGAGGTTTTCCTTGCTCTGCTGTCATCAGACGAGCCAGGTCTTCCTGATTCTCCATTATAAGGTTGAACCAGCCGCGCAGGATATTTGCCCGCTCTTTGGCTGGTCTGGCTTTCCAATCCGTCAATGCAGACTCAGCTGCATTAATTGCCAAGCGGGTATCGGTCTCGTCCATATCCGGTACGGTGATCAGGTGCTCACCATTAGCCGGGTTGATCACGTTAAAGGTCGATCCGGACTGAGCCGATGTCCATTGGCCATTGATATAAGCGCTATCGCGCAGAAGAGTTTTGTTCGTTAGTTCTAAAGACATAATAAACCTCAATAAAAATATGACGCAATCAGCAGTAAGCGATTGCGCCCGAAGGAAAAAAGATCAACGCCAGCATGGGTGCTGGTGCTATTTTTACAGCGCTGCCTGGTAAATCGTCAGCGCATCAGATTCCGAGACTTCTCTCGGGTTATTCACTAATAATCGGCCCTGCTTCATGGCTTCGGCTGCCATAACGGGCAGATCTGATTCACTAATGCCAACTTCACGCAGGGTTTGTTCCAAACCAAGATCGGCACTTAATGCCTGAAGCCGATTGATAAAGGCATCAACCCTTTGGTCTTCTGGCACAGCGGCTAAATCTGGAAAAGCATCTGTTGCCAGAATAGCATAAGCATCCTGGCAGCTGTTGGCGTTAAAATGCATCACCTGAGGCAGTATCAGGGCGTTAGATAGACCGTGAGGAATATGAAAGATTCCGCCGATCGGATACGCCAACGCATGCACAGCGGCTACCGGTGAGTTTGCAAATGCCTGACCGGCCAACATCGCACCAAGTAGCATATTGGATCTCGCCTGAACATTGCTACCATTTTTTACTGCAGTTTCTATATTGGCTCCGAGCAACCGAAGGGCTTCACGGGCAATAGCACGGGAAACTGGATTGTTATTCGCCGATGCAGAAGTATAGCTCTCAATGGCATGAACCATCGCGTCGATACCGGTTGCCGCAGAGATCGGTGCCGGTAGACCAAGGGTAAGTTCGGCATCCAACAGCGCAATATCGGGCAGTAATTGTGGTGCGATGATCCCCTTTTTTTCAGTGTCACCCACGGTGATGATCGAAATCGGTGTTACCTCAGAGCCGGTACCTGCCGTGGTTGGAATTTGAATCAGTGGCAAACGTTGGCCTTTTGCCAGTCCCACACCATAGACATCTTCCAGTTTTTCGCCACCACCGATTAATAGTGCAATCAGCTTGGCAACATCCATCGAAGACCCGCCACCGAAACCGATGACGCCGTCAATGCTGGCCGACCGGGCTTGCGCAAAGGCGGCTTCGACAACTGCTTCAGAAGGATCGGCAGCAACACCATCAAATACATGGTACTTCACACCAGCATTTTGTAACGAGTCTGTGGCTGCACTGAGCAATCCGGCTTTAATCAGTCCCGGGTCTGTGACCAATAAGACGGTATTACCGATATGTTGTTTTACAATGTCGCCAAGACGTTTTATGGATCCTGGCTCACAGATCACGCTCTTGGTGGTGTTGAAAGTAAATGCTGTCATGGGTTCCTCCCGGATCAGATAGCCAGCGGCTGAACATTGCCACGTTCAATCTGAAACGCCTTGTCAACCAAATCGGCCGAATGCGACTGGTCTGATTCGGATAGCAATATCGTCAGTCCTTCATCTTTCAGTGTACTTAAAACACTGGCAAGACGTCTGGAAAGAGCAGGTGCTACGCCTTCAAAGGGTTCGTCCAGCAGTAACAGGTTAGTACCTGTCATCATAGCTCTGGCGAGGGCAACAAGTTTTTGCTGGCCACCAGATATTTGCAAGGCACGACGATCTGAAAAGGCTTCGACTTCTGGCATCATTTCATAGATCCAGGCGAGTCGGGCTTCAGGGTTATTCAGGCGACAGGCCCAGGCCGGTGACAAGATGTTTTCTTCAACCGTCAGATCAGGTACCAGTCGACGATCTTCGGGCATGTATCCGATCGACATATTGGCACGTTCATAAGAGCTCTTTTTGGTCATATCAACATCATCGATGAAGATTTGACCACCCTTGGGTTTGATTAAGCCCATAATTGAGCGCAACGAGGTTGTTTTACCTGCACCGTTGCGACCGATGAGCCCAACCATGGAGCCTTTAGTAACGGAAAAGCTGACATCTCTCAGGATGGTGGTTCCGGCTATTTCAGTAGTTAAACCTTTAAGTTCAAGCATCATAGGCATCCTTATTAATAGAGGAATCATGATCACTCAGGTCCAGATGATGACCTACAACGAGTTCCTGAACCTTTGGAGTTGAAAGTACCTCGTGGGTGGGTCCATCGGCCAGGACACGACCATCGTAAAACGCCAGCACTCTATCGGCATAGCGAAGAACCACTTCCATATCGTGTTCGACGAAAAGTGTTGCTGCGCCACTCTTACGTACCGCTTTCATAACGGTATCCATGAGAATGAACTTGTCTTCAATAGCCACACCTGATGTGGGTTCGTCCAGTAGCATCAAACTGGGATCAGAAAGCATTGCCATAGCAATATCGAGTAGTTTGCGGACTCCTTGTGGCAGTGTAGATACAACTTCCTCTGCATACTGCTCGATGTCATAGTCACTTAGTACAGCAAGCGCTTTACTAATCTTATCAGCTGATCTTAAAGGCTTTAGAAAGCTCATTTTACGATCAACAGAATAGCCGATAGCAATTAGCATATTATCGAGGACTGTCAATTGCTGAAAAAGCTGAGCGACCTGGAAGGAGCGACCGACACCAGCCAGTGATACTTCTCTGGTTGATTTGCCGACAATGGATTGACCTCTAACCAGAATGTCTCCGCCTGAAGGCTGAGTGTATCCGGTTACCATGTTGATAAAGGTTGTTTTTCCGGCACCGTTGGAACCAATAACGCCGACGATCTCACCACTGTTAAGTTCCACATTGATATCCGTGGCAGCAATGACAGCACCAAAGCTTCGTTCCAGGTGAACGGTTTTCAATAAAGCACTCATGCGGTATCCCTCGATTTCTTATTCTTAAAACGATCATCCAGCGACTTCCTAAAGCGATCAACCAGCGACCATAAACCGGATGGCAAAAACAGGATGATTGCCAACAGTGCGATACCAAGAATCATCTGCCAGGTGTAGGGTGCAACGGCAAATGCGTATGTGCGTAAAGATTCGAATAACACGGAACCGACGATTGGCGCGGCAACGTGAGAAGTGCCTCCCATCAGAGCGATAAACACAAATTCGCCAGAGGTTGTCCAGTAAGCCATTTCAGGGTCGACATGTCCGCTGACTAGCGCGGTCACTGTGCCTCCCATTCCAGCTAATCCAGCCGCAATGATGTACTTGACGTAGATGATCTTAAATACTGAGCCACCCAGGTATTCGACGCGAATTTCATTTTCTCGTACCGCTTCTCCGCCATATCCCGACAGCGAGTTAAGATATCGCCAGGCCAGAATGGCCAGGGTAAAGACCAGGATGACAGCTACGACCAAAACCATATCTGAAGAATTTCCAGGCCCCGGACTCCAGCCGAGTAAGCTTGGGCTAGCCACGTTAAATCCATCGGTTGAACCCAATACCTGGTTTCTGACCAATAGACCGTAAAGGATCATTGAGAACGCCAACGAAAACATCGCAAAGAAGATTTCCCGATACCGGCATAATAACAGTCCAATGATCGCCGCGATTGCAACGCTTACAATGACTGAAACCATCAGAATCACAAGGACATCGGTGACTTCGACGAACTGGGTCAGGACCCCTGCTACATAGGCGCCGACACAGTAGTAAAGGCCCTGGCCAAAGGATACCAGGCCAGCACGCATTAACAGAACCACGCCAAGGACAACCAGACCCTTGCCCATGGCAATAGTGAATAGATAGGACATCCATTGTGGTAAAAGAAGACCTATCACCAGAGTGGCAATTGCCAGAATCAGCAGCAAGGCTTTTGATTTTGTAGTCATCAGATTTTCCTCGCATTAGCAATGGCAAACAGGCCTTGTGGACGAAATGCCAATACCAGTCCCATAACGGCGTAGATAACGAACAGCTCGAGTTCCGGATAGATGTGCACAGCAGTTGCCCGGGCCATACCAACGATAAGGGCACCTACTAATGCGCCCGTGATACTGCCAAGACCGCCGATTACCACAACGGCAAAAGCCAGTACGATGACCTGGACACCGATTCCCGGTACTACAGACAACGCTGGCGCCGTTAAAGCACCGGCAAGTGCGCCTATGCCAGAACCGATTAAAAAGGTAATAGTGAATATTTTGGAGACATTAATTCCTAATGCACCGGCAATCTCGCGGTCATGTATCACGACTCGCAGTAACTTGCCGTTACGGGTACGGTTGAGTCCGTACCAAAGTGATAAGCCAATCAGGATGCTGACACCAATTAGCAGAAAATCGTAGTTAGCAAAGGACAGTCCAATAAAAGAGGATCTTCCCATCAGCATATATGGCTGAAAGGCGAAATAGGGTTCAACACCAAATATAAGTTTTATGGCATCTTCCATAATTAGCAGGACGGCATAGGTTACCAGAATCATCACGACCTCATCCCGGCCGTACATAAATCGCAGTAAACCCCGCTCTACCAGTAAACCGACGAAGACCCCCACCACAAGGGCTGCTCCAATCAGTACAAAAAAACTTAACCAGGGTACGGCACCGGTTGTGAAATACCAGCCAACCATCGCGGCACCGGAATAGGCTCCTAAGGCATAAAAACTGCCATGGGACATATTAAGAATGCGCATCACCCCGAAAATCAGCGTGAGGCCGGCGGAGATGATAAATAGCCAGGAAGCATATACCGAGCCATCCACCAGGATTGCAAGAAATTGTTTCATTTGATTACTACCGATTCGTTGCCCGACCCTTGATGCACAATCGTGCCTTTAAAAAGGTCAAGACAGGGGTAAAACATCGCTGGATAAATTAGGCAGAGCGCCATGAACGGTGCTCCACCAGATTTTATACCAGATAATAATGATCAGTTACACTTGGCGCCCGGCATGCCAGACTGAATCCAGGTTACGGTATCAGTGCCTTCCGGCGGATTGACACAATCTGCAGGATATCGGGTTATATCAGTGAAGGTGATTTCATCATTAACACGACTGATGCGACCATAAACCATTTCAGTAGCGGCCTGGTGTCCACCGCCACGGTTCATCTTAACCGTACCACCCGGGCCTTCGAATTCGAGGTATTCGAATGCTGAAATCACTTCTTTAGTAGAAGCGCCAATACCGGCTTTGTCCTGAGCAAGCTTAAGAGCAATCAGTGCATGTGCCATGTGATAAGCAGGGAAGGTTGGCGGTGTGCCAAAACGCTTGGTGAACTCGGTTCGGAACCAGTTGTTCAGTTTGTTATCAGGTGCAAACGGGCCGAAAGGACCACGAGCGCCAATGATAGTGCCGTCTGGTAAATACTTGCCCAGGCTGTTTAGTGCTGTCTCACCGGCAGTAAAGATAAGTTGGTTATCTTCCAGTAAGCCACGAGCTGCTGCCTGAAGTACGAAGGCATCAGTATCACCACCCCAGAATGAGGTGTGAATTACGTCGGCACTGTTGACCTGTAGTGCAGAAATTTCAGTACTGTACTGACCAGCGAAAAGTTTCGGGAACTGCTCGGTGGTAATTTTGATGTTACCGTCAAGTAATACTTTCAATGATTCGGTGAAATCGCGCCAGCTATCATGTCCCCAGGAATAGTTCTGGTTGATACCTGCAACTGTTTTAACTTGTGGCAGATTATCGATCACATAACGTGCTGCGCCTACGTTATCCATAGTGGCCGTTGAGTGGGTACGGAAAACATATTCATAATCAGCTTCTTCGAAAACACGTGGAGTACCACAATCAAACAATACTGTCAGCATTTTCAATTCTTCGGCAACCGGCGGAATAGCAAGGCAGTCTCCTGAAGAGATATAGCCTACAACGGCGTCAACGCCATCGCGCTGTACCAGGTTACGGAATTCTGAAGTTTGCTTGGTGGCGCCGCCAGCTTCATCGATGAAGATCGGGCTTATCATACGGCCGTCAATACCTTTACCTTTGAACGGTGCAGGCATGGTGCCATTGTTAATTGCTTCGATAACAAGATCAGCAGCATTTTTAGCAGGGATTCCGAAAGGCGCTGATGCACCACCGGAAAGAAAAGTAACCAGGCCCAGTTTATAGTCATCAGCCTGTGCGCCAATGCTCGCTCCGGCGGTTGCCAGAGTACATGCAAGCGTCGCAGCGGTTAGAAAAGATTTTTTCATCTTGGTGGTTCTCCAAATTATTTTTATTTTGCTCTTAAAGTCGGATCACTCGTCTCGTCTTATTGAATTGCAGGCGTTTGACCGGCAATTTGAGAGACGATATATAGATACAGCAGAAAGCGTGCCAGAATGAGAGGGTGTGTAAGTGGCTGATTTTTATAGATTATTTATTTAAAGCTTAAAGTAAGCCGCCCCAGGGAGCGGTTACGATCGGTTGTGAGCGGTTGTGAGCGATATGCGATCAATTATTGTCTGTGGACTCGGGTTCCAGATCAGAAGGGTAGTAAATGTGCCAGTTGCCAAGCATTACTCTGGCCGGTGGGTAACGGTCATCCAGAACGGTTTCACCAATAGCCATGACTTGTTGGATCTGGTGCGACTGTGGATCCATATATGACCGAAAGCCTTCAGGATCTTCGGGAGTGCTTAGACTGAGTTTTTCAAATGCCTGCTTGATGGCGACCGAATCCTTATAGTCGCTACCGGCTTTTTTCAGAGCTTCAGCGATTGCCATAATGCCAGTGAAGGCGCCCTGTGCACCGGAGGATGGATAGTAGCCTGTCTGCCGATGGAATTCGGTGACAAACCACTGATTGAACTTTGTTTCGGGCCAGTTATTGTGATGTCGTGATGCCAGTAACAGACCCAGAGGCATCTTACTTCCCAGTTGGGCGAATATTTCATAATCACCACCCTTTTCAAAGTTAGCAAATCGCGAGGTCCTGAATAATTCTGTCTCGGTCGCCTGGGTGACAAATGCGACTAAATCACCGCCCCACAAACTGTTGATCACAAGATCCGGCTTCTGTCTTATCAACTCATTAATAAAGTGACTGTAATCCGGTTCATTCAGTTTGGGCCAAAGCACTCCGGCAATTTCATAGTTAACCCCAAAGTTTGTCATGGCTTCTCTGAAGTCAATCCAAACCTGATAGCCATATTCGTAATCGGGACCCATATAGGATATTCGTAACGGCTTTTGTGCCAGGTGGTCTGAAAAATAGTCCTGAATAAATAGCGCGCCCGCCGTCATTGATTGCCTTGTGTCATTCGTTACCCTGACATAGTGATCATGAAAAAATTCGCCGGTAAGTCGCGATGATGCGTGGTCGGTACCGACAAAGAACACACCTTTGGACTTCGCGATCGAAGTAACTTCGATGGCGACTGATGAATTGACGACTCCGCATAAAAAACTGGCGTCTTCGTCTTCAATGAATCGTCTGGCCAAAGCAGCAGCCGTAGATCGCTTGGATTTGGTGTCCCCCAGAAGAATACGCAGGCGGGGGCTGTCTGGCGTTGCCTGATCTTCCAGGTATTTCATCGCCAAACGAATTCCTACCACTGAGTCACGACCCAAAACACCTGCACGGCCAGACATGGGGTATAGACAACCAACGGTAATGTCTGCTTGCTCTTTGGATGCACCCAGAAATTCGACGGCAGAAGATGTGGGGGGCAGGAGAAAGAGCCCGGTCAATAACAGCAAACTTTGGCATAGTGTTTTGATGTCTGAATGATTCAAAGGCCACCTCCTGTCAGACCCAGCTTCTGCATCCGTCGTTTCAGTGCATGTCTGGATATGCCCAGGTAGTTGGCGGCATCGCCTTTGCGGCCGTGCGATTGCAATAGTGCCTCGCGAATACGTTCAGCCTCCAGTTTAAATATTTCATCTGCCAATGAATTCTCAGTTGCCGGGTCGTTAAATGCGCTCTGGCTGCTTCCTGCAACCTGAACTTTTCCTATGCCTGCAATTTCCGGAGGTAATTGCATGGGTGAAACGGTTTCTCCTGCATGGAGTATCGTCAATCGTTCCAGGGTATTTCGAAGTTCCCTGACGTTCCCCGGCCACTGGTATTCACATAACAGGGACAGGGTTTCGGTCGGAATGATAATCGGACTGCATCCTTCCTGCAGTGCCAGATCGATTGAAAATTCTGTCACCAACAGGGGGATGTCTTCCTTACGGTCTGCCAGACAGGGAATTACCAATGGCATGATATTCAGACGGTAAAAAAGGTCTTCCCGAAAGGCTCCGGACTGGGCTTCCGCTTGCAGATCTCTGTTGCTGGCAGCAATAACACGAATGTCTGCCTCGATTTCAAACTGGCCTCCCACAGATCTAAAACTGTGAGTTTCAAGGAAGGTCAGAAACTTGGCTTGCAGAGGTAGTGACAGTTCACCAATTTCATCTAGAAAAAGGGTTCCGCCATTAGCCAATTCGACAAGGCCGGTGCGTCTTTTGTCCGCTCCGGTATAGGCGCCTTTCTCGGCACCAAACAGCTCTGCTTCCAGTAAGCTCTCGGATAAAGATGCACAGTTAACCGAAACAAAGGGTGCCCCTTTGTCTTTCACTGAATGTAGCGCCTTGGCGATTACCGTCTTGCCACTTCCTGAAGGTCCCAAGAGTAGAATATTTCGTGCCGAACTATTACCAATCCGTTCTACCTGCTGAAGCAGGGCCCGCATCGCTTCACTGTTTCCGATCAGGCCAGGCGCATCGGCGTCTTGCTCCCGCCGATAGGCTACTTCCTCGCTGAGCTGCCGGTGTTGGTGGTTGCGCTGGATCAGATGAATCAGTTCGTCCAGATCAAAGGGTTTCGTTATATAGTCCTGTGCACCTTTTTTTACCGCCTCTACAGCGGCACGGGTGTCGCCGTGAGCAGAAATCATGATGGTGGTTGGCGGAGCTGCCATTGTTTTGATGGTATCCAGAATATCAAAACCCGACTGGTCTGGTAGCTTCAAGTCCAGAAGGACAATATCAGGCGTCTTGGCATCTATTGCTGCCAGCCCGTCCTTTCCTGTGCCTGCCGAGTGCACGATCATGCCTTCCTCTTCCAGGGAGAAAATCAAACTACTGACCAGGTTTTCCTCATCATCGATAATCAGAACGTTTGGTTTACGCATCAGTTCATTCCGGAGTTAAATAAAGTGGTAGTTGCAGGGTAACTGTTAGTCCCTCGCCGGAGGCATTTTGAAATCTAAGGCCTCCCTTGTTCGCTTGTGCCAATTGCTTGCAAATCGCCAATCCGAGCCCGGTGCCATTGGTCTTTGTGGTAAAGAACGGCTCTGTCAGGTGGCTCAGGTGTTCAACACTAACACCCGGGCCGTTATCGATCACAGAGATATAAACCGAAAGCCCCTGTTGTCTGAACCGAATAACGACCCGGCCGCCCAGGCTTTCAAGTGCCTGAATCGCATTCATAACAAGGTTGATAACAATTTGACGGACCTGTGATGAGTCAGCAAAAGCAAAAACAGGCGCGTGGTCGATCTGAATTAATTCTATCCCGTGGCGTTGGGCCACTGCATCGGTAAGAATCTTGACCGTTTCCGCGACCTTTAAAATATTGACCTTGCCGGCCTTGGATTCTCTGGGCCGGGCATAATCCAGCAGCAGTTGCACGACATCATTCACACGATCAATTTCTTCATCAACAGTGGTCATCAGTTTCTGACGTTTGGGATCAGACTCTTTTTTGGATAATGCCTGGATGGTGGTCTTTATAGTGGCCAAAGGATTTCGGATCTCATGAGCAACCCCTGCTGAGAACTGACCAAGAATCGCCCGCCGTTCTACATCCACCATTTTTTTTACCAGCCGTTTGAGACGCAGGCGCATGCGTTCAAGCGCAAAGGAAAGATATTCAATTTCAGCCGTACCCTGTTCAATGCCCAGTGGCGTGTCAAAATCACCACTGGCGACTCTGCTGGCACCTTCAATGAGTGGAGTGACCTGTCGTTCAATACGCTTTGATAGGTGACGGGACAGAAATATAACGCCCAACGCGACTGCGATGGCTAGGAAAATCAGCCAATATCTGGCCGACTCAAGCGGACTAAGCAATGGGTCACCCAGCCATTGTAAACGAATATGCCATCCTGGAATAAAGTCGTTGGAATTGATGTCATTTTTGGAAGCAGAGCTCGCCGGCTTCAGATTGCCCACCGAGGTTAGAAAAACCTTCTGTGGGGGAACAATTAATGGGCTTTGCAAGCCCGGTAAACTAAGGTCGCGGATTTGTTCGGTCAAACTGGTTAGTCGTACCACAAGACCAATCCATGCTTCGGGAGCCGGATTAAACCCTCCAGGGCTAAGCCTGAGAATAACCCAGCCTGGCCGTTCTGGAATGGGCAGGGCAGGCCCGAGCATTTCTGCTCCGGCAAACTGGGTAACCGGCAGATCCCGCCAGGACACATCCTTTAGCAAAGTCTGGGTCAAGTGCCATTGGGGCTCATCGAACCGGGTAGGTTTTGTGACCACACCATAGATGTGCGGGCTGTCGAGTTGTTGTCTTAGCTGGGAAAGCATCACTAGGCTGGGCATGTCTCCAGGTTGTGCTGTAGAGAGCCATTCAAAGACTTCGGGACTATCGGCCAGACCTTCCAGTTCATAAATCCGCTCCTGCAAAAAGTTTCTTAGCAGGTTTTCGGCACCTGACAATCTGGCATTGGTCCGGCTCTCGGTGACTTTCTCCAACACTCGAACATATTGAGTGTCGTATACAATCGCCATCAGCCCCAGAGGGATCAGTGCAATGAGTAGAGCACTGAAGAGATATCTTTTAGCCAGACCGCTGCTTTGCATCGCCCGCAATCGAGGCGGGGTAGATGAGTCATGTTTTATGATGCGTTTCATTCAGAATATACATGTTAGAGTGATTCAAAATATATGCGTAATTGATCAAGTCAGACAGCATACCCTGCTAACCTAAAACGAATTCCTGATTGTTTTTCTACAGTGAACCAGAGTGTTAACTTAACAGACTCATATAAATAAACATGCATTAATTTTTGGATGAAGCGAAATTGATGTTGTTGATTTGCAGTTAATAATGATTAATTGTCGCCCGTTATTTGCCATGATATTTCACCCGTTAGCTTCAGGTTACAACGAATGAAATAAAAATTGAAGATGGGATCAAGATTAAATAGCTCCAGAACAGGAAATACAGGGTGGTAATCGACACAGTGCTTTTGTGCGTCCGCGGGTCTGACTTTATTCTCCGACTTCCATGGATTAAAGACACTAAAATGGATTCCGGCATGCGCCGGAATGACGGTGGGGGGGGCGATTTCAAGGCATGCGCCGGAATGACGGTGGGGAGGCAATATGCGTCACCTCGTCATATTTACGAATGAAGGTATCCATTTTGGCTTTTCCCTCATTCCGTCATAGCGGGCATCCAGATTAACTTTCTTCCACGTTCGTCGTGCCGGGCTCGACCCGGTACCCATTTTGGCTTTTCCTTCATTCCGTCATGCTCACGAAGCTGGGTATCCATTTTGGCTTTTCCTTCATTCCGTCATGCCGGGCATCCAGATTAACTTTCCTCCACGTTCGTCATGCCGGGCTCGACCCGGTACCTATTTTGACCTTCTATCTTCTATCGGTTTTTATTTCAGTTAACGAATGAATCTGGCGATGTCGCTTATCACCGCTAGGCCGCCAGCCTAAGTGCTTGCCGGTGGCGATAAAATTGATAGTCGGTTTTTTATATTAAGCTCAGGGCTCATGGTGGATTGATTCATCTTTATTTCTGAAGTGAAGTTCCGTTGACTACAATCAGTTTATTTAGGATTGCAATCAGGCATTGTTGTTCATAAGCTAGGTGCTGGTAGGTACTTTTCATTGCTTCATCTCTGGTCGGATAAAAAATGTAAAAGCCTGCTATCAGCTAATCCACTTTTCTGCCGGTGTGAGTGAAGCATGTCAGATTTGAATCCGGATTTATTAAAGGCTAAGGCTATGAAAGTTAATATCAAAGTAATCCTGCTTCCTTTTTTAATTCTATCTATGCTGCCCATGTCTCTACAGGCAGAGGAATCTGAAATTATTGTCTGGAACCGTATTGCAAGTAATCTTGTGGTTTATAAAGTATTGCAAATGGCCCTAGACGAGACACGCGACGAATTTGGACCCTATCGTCTGACACTGTCACGTCCTATGGAACAGGGGCGGGTTATGCTTGAGCTTACTAAAAACCAGAAAGTTCATATTGCAAACTTTGCTCCGACTCCTGAACGTGAAAATAGCCTATTGCCTATTCGTATTCCAGTCACAAAGGGTTTACTTGGTTATCGAATCTGTCTTATTCGCGCAGGTACAGAGTCCCGCTTTGATGACATTCATTCATTAAGCGAATGGAATAAACGTGGTTTAGTTATTGGTCAGGGTACGCATTGGCCTGACACAACTATTCTTGAAGGAAACGGGATTAAAGTCGCTAAATCTGTTAAGTACCTGCCCTTGTTTGATATGTTAGCTCAAGATCGGTTCGATTGTTTCGCGCGAAGTGTTTCTGAGGTATTACCCGAACTGGAACAGCATAGTGCAAAGGGTATTGTTCTTGAAAACAAACTTGCGCTGGTCTATCGTCTACCTAGTTTTTTCTTTGTTAGCAGAGAAAACCCTCAGTTAGCAGAACGTTTAGAAAAAGGATTAACAGCAATACTGGCAGACGGCAGTTTCGATCATTTTATTACGACGACTTACAGCGCTCAACTGAATAAACTGGGGATGAAGCAACGAACTCCGATCTATTTGGATAATCCTTATTTGTCAAAAGAGACGCAGAAGATTATAAATGATCCCACACTATGGCTAAACCCTTTTGCCAAGTCTGATTAATGAGCTAATACATTATGAACTCAAGATTATCTATCTACACCTCAGTACTTGGGCGTAAAATATTAAGAAAGGCTATTTTGTCAGGCCTCTTTTTTTTAATGATTGTGAGTTCTTTTCTTCTTTATACTGAATACCAACGTGATATCACTAATCTCCATGAGCACTTTGAGCATATAAAAGAAAGTAATCTGGATAGCTTATCTGCTGCTGTATGGAATATTGATAAAGATCAAATTCAAGTTCTGTTGAATAGCATGTTACATACACCCGATATTCAATTTGTCTCCCTGGAAGCTATTGATTTTAATAAGATGAGTGCAGGTGTTATACCTGAATCTGATGCTATAAAGAAAAGCTTTACACTGACTCATAATGATGAGGGCTCAATCACCAGGCTGGGCACACTTCATGTAATAGCTGACCTGGACAATGTTCGTCAACGTTTACTTAGTCGGACATGGTTCACCCTGTTTTCAGTTGGGTTAATGATCGTTCTGATTATTGCGTTAGTTCTTTATATTGTTAATAAGTTGATTATTCAAAATTTGATTCGAATGGCAGATACTATCCAGCATATTGATATAGAAACACTGAATGGATCGATACAGCTTACAAGAGATAATCACCCTGCGTCACATATTGAAGATGAGTTAAATGTATTGATTAATGCTTTTAATCAAATGGTCTCAAAGCTGAGTGATTCACGAGCTGAATTATTAAATAGTCATAATGATCTCGAACATAAAGTTAAACAAAGAACTGAGGCGTTGCAGGAGGCTAAAGATCTAGCTGAACAGGCGAATGAGGCAAAATCAGAATTTCTTTCTTCTATGAGCCATGAACTACGTACACCAATGAATGCAGTATTAGGATTTGCACAGTTACTTGAGCTCGATAAAGACACACTTTTAGAAGAACAGTATTTGTCAGTTCAGCATATTTTAGAAGGTGGACATCATTTGCTTCACCTTATTAATGAAGTCCTCGATCTTGCTAAAATCGAATCTGGAAAATTTGAATGTGATATTAAAGCTGTTTCTTTACAAGAAATAGTTGAACAGTGTGCTCGTTTCGTCAATACACTTGCAAAGCAATCAAATATTCAAATAGATTATGGAGAGCCGGGAAACTATATAGTTAAGGTTGACCCACAACGTATCAAACAGGTTTTAATTAACTATCTCACCAATGCAATAAAATATAACCGCACTAATGGTAAAGTCACCATCAATTATCAACCTGTAGATAATAATTGCTTACGTATTAGCGTGACCGATACAGGAGAAGGTATTAAAGAGAGTGACCTTGAGCGGCTTTTTCAACCCTTTACACGTGTGGGCAATAAGTCCTCTAACATTGAAGGTACAGGTATTGGCCTTGTTATATCTAAAGAGTTAATCATTTTAATGGGGGGAACTGTCGGTGTTTCAAGTATCGTTGGTGAAGGTTCTACCTTTTGGCTTGAGATTAACCTGGCTGAATAAATAGTCTATAGCACGTACTCATTGTCTGGAAGCTGTCTGCTTCCGGTCGATGGTGTTTGATTCTGCATTTTTTACCTAACCTGAGTCTGACATGAAATTCTGGCTGTGATACCGTAACTGTGAATTCATACCACACAGATTGATTATGGCAATTTTAGATCAGAAAAACCGCCATCGCTTCGATGTAAATTCTAACTCCACGACTATGAAAGCTGTTGTTACTCGCGAAAATGGCGGTTACGACATGCTTGACTACACAGATGTACCTATACCACAACCAGGCCCCAATGAGGTCCTGATTCAGGTGTTGGCGGCAGGCATCAATAATACAGAAATTAATACACGCCTGGGTTGGTACTCTTCTAAAGTCAGTGGCGGCACTGAAGCATTGAGCGATGATCACTCGGAAATGGACGACGCCAAGTATTCGAAGGATGGAGGTTGAAATGATGAAACGCCTTTTCCATTTATTCAGGGTACCGATTGTTGTGGTCGAATTGTGAGTGTCGGAGAACAGGTAGCTTCAACCCGTATCGGTGAACGTATTCTGGTGCGGTCCTGTATGCGCAGCAACGGATGGGATTCACTAAACAATATTTGGATGGCATCTGATTTCGATGGGGCTTTTGCTCAATTTGTAATTGTTCCTGCAGACGAAGCCTTTGTTATCGAAAGTGATTGGAGTGGGCACTCGCAGTAGTTTGGCTGGGTCTCATAGCCAGTATGCTAACCTATTGGTTATATAATCGTAGTGGTATTGCCAGTTGGTTATGGGCACGTAAAAAATGGTTTTCAGAAAATGATGTTCTGCACCTTACACTGATTATTTGGGTGCTTTACATAGCGACTCTGGTTCCCAATCTTAGCAGCCCCATTTAATCGCGTTACTTTATTGGTTGAATAATGATCCACTTCATTTCTTCATTGTGCATCCGTTGGGTTTTTCCCTACAATGGCGAGACAATAAATTATAAACATCACTCTGACCCCCAGCTATATTGAAGAACAGGATGTCTAATGTTTCATGTTATTCCCGGAAACCGTCTCGAACTATTAGTAGAACCCCTAAAACTATTATTAGCGATGGAAAAGCAACACGTTTTGTCCAGTGACTGGATCCTGCTGCCTCATCGAGGTATGCAGCATTGGCTCAGTATGGAGCTGGCGAACAGTCGAGATCGTCAGATCTCGATGAACCTGGATATGCATCTGCCCGCCAGTGGTATCTGGGCTTTGATTCATAAAATACTGGGTAAAGACACTAGCAGTCAGGCAACTGAATGGCGGCGGGAAAGCCTGAGTTGGAAACTGTATTATTTATTAGATTCACCAGAGTTAACCGATCATGTCCTGATGCAAGAGCCCACGGCTTATTGGCGCTCTGGCAGCCAGGCAACCAGAAATCTAAAGCGGTATCAATTGGCGGAACAAATCGCTGATTTGTTTGAGCAATATTTAATTTATCGACCCGACTGGATTCAACAATGGCAGCAGGGTTCAGCAGAACATTGGCAGGCATTACTTTGGCAAAAATTAGTAATGTTGTCTGGCCACCATCCGCTTGGATTTATGCAGGAAGCACTGGATAAAATTCACACGCCGGCATCCAAACTTCCCGAACGCATCTTTATTTTCGCGGTCAATAATCTAGCACCCATGTGGCTCGATTTTCTGAAACAAATCAGTGATCAGAGTGACATTGATTTTCATATATTTTATTTGAACCCCAGTGATGAATATTGGGGTGATCAGGTCAGTGAAAAACAAGCCGCTCGATTGAGAGCGAACTGGTTTGACAAAGATTCTGAAGAACTGTTAATTGATACTGGTAATGTATTGTTATCGAGCCTGGGAAGCCAGGGGCAGGCATTCGTGCACTTGCTCAGTGAGAAGGCTGATATTGAAACCCCGGTATTTACAGATTCGGGAACAGATACCTATTTGCATAGCTTACAGCATGACCTGCTGAACATAACAGATCAGTCACGGGAATTTGCAACCAATGATTCCATTCATATCGTATCGGCCTATAGCCCATTGAGAGAAGTGCAGGGGTTACATGATTGGCTGTTGGATCAGTTTGAGCAAAATGCTGATTTAAAGCCCAGGGATATCCTGGTGATGTGCCCGGAAATAGAGCGTTATGCGCCCTATGTTGAGGCGGTTTTCGCACGAGGCTACGACCATTTATCCGATCGCTTACCGCCCTTGCCCTGCTCGATATCAGATCGTGGGCTGGTTAGTTCTGATCCTCTGGTCAGTACTTTCGTGTCATTTTTGGAGTTGCCCGATAGTCGATTACAAGTCAGTCAGATTATGACCTGGTTAAATGTCCCGGCAATTCAGCAGCAGTTTGGTTTTAGTCAGGATACTCTGGATAAAATTGAAGGCTGGCTGTTTCAGTCGCATATTCACTGGGGCGCAGACGCAGATCACAAACAGCGCGTTTTAGGTTCACTTACGGGAGGGGAGTCGGAACAGTTAGCTACGGACACCTATACCTGGAAACTGGGATTAGAACGACTTCTACTTGGGTTTGCCTGGGGAGACGAGGAAACATTGGTCGGAGAACGGCTCATGTTGCCACCTGTGGAAGGAAGTGATGCTTTACTGTTGGGGCAGTTGATTGCATTTATTGATCAGTTGAGACTGCTAACGACAAGGCTGAATACGTCTCGTTCTGCTGAACAATGGGTGAAAATGCTGCGTGACGATATCCTATATGCCCTGTTAAGTGAACAGTCAGGTAGCCGGTCATTTCAAATAATTGATCAGTGTTTAACCGATTTGGTGTCACGGATTGAGGAATCTGGTGTTTCACAAATACTGGAATTGAGCTCAATAAAGACCGATACCTCTGATCCGGAAAAACTCGATGCCAGTATCATCCGATACTATTTACAACAAGAATTAAACCGACCCGAGACCACGGCAAACCAATATCTGATGGGACAAATTACATTTTGCAGTATGGTACCCATGCGTTCAGTGCCCTTTAAAGTGATTGCGGTGTTGGGATTAAATGAAGGCGATTATCCGAGACAACGACAACCGGTTGGTTTTGATTTGATGGCAGCTGAGCCGCCTCGAAAAGGAGATCGTTCGCGTCGTGGTGATGACCGCTACCTCTTTTTAGAAACCCTGATGTCGGCTCGTGATCAGCTTTATCTCAGTTATCAGGGTCATAGCATCCATAATAATACCGAGAAGCAGCCGTCATTATTGCTCGAAGAATTGATGGATTACCTGCAATCGCAATATGGTTGGGATCGCAAAACCGGAATTCACCAGCTGCCCATGCAATCATTTAGTCCGCTGAACTACCCACATGAAAAAGGCAGTTTTGACCCGGTCGGATTTCGCTTGATCACGGCCTCACAAGATGAAAAATCCCGGTTATTCCATTCGACAATTACCGTGCAAGACAGTGCCGCTAGTAGCGCGGTGCCTTCGGTTATTTCGGCCAATCAATTGATTCAGTTTTTTGATCACCCCTCTGCTTTTTTCGCCAAACAGGGGCTGGGGTTATATTTTGATCATTATGCTATCGAACTTCAGGACATTGAACCCTTTGCTGCAAACAATTTGCACCGTTACCAGATTCAGCAAGAGATTATTGAAGCATTAAATGATTCTGATGGTGATCCTGCAGCCGTTGAATGGGTTGCCAAGAAATCACGATTGTCGGGTTTGCTTCCTGAAATAGCCCCCTTTTCGGCGCAATTAACTAGCTGGGAGCAGCAGTCAACCGAGTTCTTTTATGAAGTCAATGGCATCTATGATATGAAACTGAAACCGCAACAACTTAGCTTTGAATTTCAAGGGAAAACCATTATGGCGTCGTTACCCATCAATGATCAGGGTGAACTGCAATACTGGCGGTTGGCAGATCCAAAGCCTAAGGATTATTTACGTCTCTGGATCAATCAGTTGATCGCTCAGGTCGCTATGAATCAGAGCTGTACCTCTAGCGGCTTGTATCGTAATAAAACAGAATTTTCTCGGGTGACTCTAGCGCCTATAGCGGATGCTGAAGCCATTTTGTCCCAGTGGATCCGTATTTTTGAAACCGGTCAGCTACAGCCAATGTTATTTAACGCTGCCATTGGTATCCCGATAGCAGCATCAAACAAACCCTTTCAATCATTATGGGAATCAACAAATTTTAAAAGGGGGTTGGATGCCGATCCTTACCTGGCGTATTTTTGGGCATCCCAACCGGGTCAGGATGACATTGATGCCTGCGTTGAGTTCTATCAACCCATGATTGCAAGCTTTCAGAAAGACGGAAAGGGAGTGAAGATGTGAACGAATTAAATCCTCTCACTTTGCCGCTTCAAGGACGTCAGTTAATTGAAGCCAGTGCAGGAACGGGTAAAACCTATAACATCACCAAAATTTATGTTCGATTGCTGTTGGAATCAAAACTTGATGTGCAAAACATTCTGGTGATGACGTTTACCAATGCAGCGACGCAGGAGCTACGACTACGACTCGATGCCGAGTTGCGGTTAGCATTAAAGCAATGGCAATTTCCAGATCAGATTACCGATCCGTTTTATCTTGAGATAACAAGGCAGTACGATCACAAAACAGCGACCCTGTGTTTAAACCTGGCGTTACAAAACCTCGATCAGGCGGCAGTATATACCATTCATGGTTTTTGTAAGCGTGTTCTGGCTGATCAGGCATTTGAAAGCAAAATGCGTTTTGATACCCAAATAGATACCAATATGGCAGAGCTGTATCTTCAAGCGGTTCAAGATTGGTATCGAAATTTCTCAGCAGACCCGGAATTTCAATTATTAGTGGATCAATGGCCTGACCCCGACAGCTTTTTTGGACAATTTGCTTCAGCGATTAAAGACAGTCTGCCGGTCCAGTCTCCCAAAATAGAAGCTGGTTCGATGCCGGATTGGCGATCATCCTGGCCCACTGAATCTTCAGCCTTTGAAACTGCTCAAATATCCAAACGTCGAAGTGTTCCGATTAAGGCCTATTGGCAGGAATATTTAGATGCATTGGTGAGTTTGGCACATACCACCGGCGAAACGACAGCTGACGAAATGACGTTATTTGGGCAACTAGCGAATGAGAAAGATTTTAACGGCAAGGGCACTCAATATCCAATGCTGTTGACGGCATGTCAATTTGCTGCGAAACAGAACCAATGGGCACAGGCACATCGTATAGTTAAAGTCATTGACTGGTGTCAGACCAGAGTTCGTGACATGAAAATCCAGCGGAATGCTATGGATTTTGATGACTTGATTGTGAACCTGCAACATCACTTGGCGACATCGGAAAATAATCAATTGGCAAGGGTTTTGGCTTGCCAATATCCCGTAGGTCTAATAGACGAGTTTCAGGATACTGATGCGCAACAATATCAGATTCTGGAGCATATTTACTCAAACGAGCAGGCTCAGCTCTTAGTCATGATCGGGGACCCAAAGCAGGCAATTTATGCCTTCCGGGGGGGAGACATTTTTACCTATTTAGCGGCACGTCAATCCGCCGACCACATCTGGGCTATGGGCACGAACTATCGTTCAACACAGGGTGTTATAGACGGCTATAATCACTTGTTTTCAATGACAGATCCTTCAAGCTTTGATTTTGATATCGAATATCAATCGGTCTCGACCGGAAAAAAAGACGCGGCAGAGCTGGATGATGCAACATTGAGTGCCGCGTTTCAGTGGGTGTTTTTTGAAAGTGAACCCGGCTTAAAATCTCTAAATAAAGAGGGTATGAACGATCTTGCGAACTGGACAAGTCAGGAGATCCATCGGTTAGTTGCCGACGTTCGGATAGGCAGCCAGCCAGTGAGTACCAAAGACATTGCGATCTTGGTACGAACCGGAGCCGAAGCAGGCTTGATGCGTCGTTCGCTTGCAGACCATGGCCTGGATTCAGTGTATTTGAGTAATCGCGAAAATCTGTGGCAATCAACAGAAGCCAGTCAGCTATTACTGGTATTAAAAGGTATTCAGAAGCCAGAGAATAATCGATTAATGGTGGCCGCATTATCAACACATTGGTTTTCTTTAACGCCGGTTCAATTATATCAGCTTAGTGAAGACGACCAGTTTCACGCAAAATGGTACCAGCGGCTCACCGAACTGCATCAATTCTGGCAGCAACATGGGTTGCTGAGCATGGCCTATAAAATTCTAAATTCAAGTTATTTGCCATTTGAACAATCCAGAGAACGCATGTTAACCAATGATATTCACTTGTTAGAGTCAATTCAGGAAGCCAGTAGCCAGCTCTCTGATACGCTTGAAGTTGTTCAATGGGTTGAGCAGCAGGTGCAATTGCAATCAGGTGAATATGAGGTGCGCCTTGAAAGCGACGCCGATTTAATAAAAATTGTCACCATGCATGGATCAAAAGGACTGGAATACCCGATCGTCTTTTTACCCTTTGTGAGTTATGGCAGTGCTGGAAAACCCAGAAATATGATCCGTATCCATGACGAACAGACTAAAGAAAGTCTGCGGGTAGTGTTACCTGATGCGTTGCAACGAGAACGGGAAACACGCGAGCAACGTGCTGAAATGGTTAGGCTTCTGTATGTCGCGGCAACCCGGGGTGTGAATCGAACCTATTTATTGGCTGCACCCTTTAAAGAGTTTAAGTCATCTGTTTTAGGCTTAACTACCCATTGTGACGACATCAGTGGTCTGGTGATTCCTGAGCACAGTAAGGTGACACATTCTCTGCCTGTTGAAGGTTCAAAAACATCTCACCTGAACCCGTCAGATTCATCCACTGGTTCAGTTCGCGAGTTTTTTGGCAAGATTGAGCGAGACTGGTGGTTGAGTTCATTTACCGGATTAACGCGAAACCTGCGTCATGATGGTTTGTCGACTCCCGATTATGATCTGGATGCGAATCGGGATCCATCTGTTGCCGTGACATCTGAAGAATCCGATGCGCGATTTTTACTAACTAAGGGAGCGGCCTCGGGTAATTTTATGCATTGGTTACTGGAAGAAATCTCGTTTGATGGTTTCAGCGTTAATCAATGGGCCGACAAGTGTCGTCGGCGTTTCCCCAATATCATGACAAGCAGTTTTAATGACGAAACCGAGTCGCTGTTTTGGAACTGGGTAGAGGATATTTTAGCGACGCCGTTAAATGACTCTGGATTATGTTTGAAAACCTTGCAACCGGAACAATGTTTGAAAGAAACCGAGTTCTACTACCCCATGATGCCAATGACTCAGCAGTCGTCGCTCATTTCACAATTGTTGGGAGCCCATAGAAATGAACCGATACAGTTTCCGTCTCATCATAAACTCAAAGGCATGATGCATGGTTTTGTCGATTTAATCTTTGAATGGCAAGGCAAATATTATGTCTGTGACTACAAGAGTAACTGGCTGGGCGACAGGTTAGGTGATTATCATGAGCAAGCGCTCACTGAAGCCGTACAAAATAGTTTTTATGATCTGCAATACTGGATCTATAGCCTGGCATTGCATCGTTACCTAAGGGTTCATCTGGCCGATTATCAACCCGAAAAACACCTGGGTGGTGTTTATTATTTGTTTCTCAGAGGAATGAAGCCGGGTTCAAATACAGGGGTGTATCATCGCGTTTTGGATATTGAATGGTTAGAAAGGTTGGATCAGGTTTTTGCTGGTGAAAGCAGGGAGGTTGCACCATGATACTGGTTGATTCCCCTATTGAACTGGCACATGAAACCCGACTGGCGAAAATGCTTTGTCAGTGGCTGTCTCAGCCTGAAGACTCGATACTCTATCATTCGGTTATTGCTGTTAACCTGGCATTGCAACAGGGTCATAGCTGTCTCTATTTACCCGACTGGGCAGAAGGGCGTCTCCAGTGTGGGCTGGCTTATCAATATGAATTACCAACATTGCCCCAATGGAGTGCAGCACTTGAAGCACTTGCCCCCTTATCGGTCAGTAATGATGAAGCATTCCCATTAGTCTATGAAAACCAAAGGTTATATTTAAGGCGTTACTGGAATTTTGAACAGCAGCTATCAAGCGCAATTGGTGCACGGCTCAGTCAAAGTAATCTATCGCTAACAAAGGCAACACAAGAACGATTCGACAGATTGTTTGCTTCATCTGAGATGCTGGATTGGCAGAAAATAGCCGCCAAAAATGCGTTATTAAATCGTTTCTCAGTGATTGCAGGAGGGCCGGGTACCGGAAAAACCTATACCGTTACCCGAATGCTGGCCTGTTTACTGGCTCAGTACCAAGAGTCTGACCGTCAACCCAACATAAAACTGGTTGCACCTACGGGTAAGGCAGCACAACGATTAACCGAGTCTATTGCCAGTGCTAAACAAGCTCTAAAAGCATCCATAGGTGAGTCCTGGGTTGAGGACATTCCAGAAGCGGCTAGCACCATTCATAGACTACTGGGTGTGATCCCGAATAACGTTAATTTTAAACATAACGAAAGACAACCACTAGATATTGATTGGTTGCTGGTTGATGAAGCTTCTATGGTCGATTTACCCTTGATGTGTCGATTGTTTAGGGCGCTGCCAGAAAAGTCTAATGTGATTTTATTGGGTGATGCCGAACAATTACCATCAGTCGCAGCAGGAAGTGTATTGGCCGACCTGACACCAAGGCCGCATCCGGGATATAGCCCTGAACGTGTACAAGAGCTGGGTTTGTCGGAATCCTATTCAGGTGTCACTGATGCAAACTACCTGACCTATCTGGAAAAAAGTCACAGGTTCGATGGCAAGGGAGGTATTGGTATTTTAGCTAAACAGGTCATTAGTGGAGAGGTGGAATCATCATGGACGTTTCTTAATCAACACAATGAGCAGCTGGCGTTGATTAGCGAAACTGATAGAGATAGGCAGGTGATTCATTGGGTAAAAAAATATTATCTACCCGTCACTCAGGCGATAAATGTGGCTTCAGCATGGGCATTATTTTCTGAATTTCGTTTGCTTTGTGCAACCCGGGTTGGTCCGCAGGGAACCCTGGCCCTCAATAACCAAGTCTGTCAGATACTGGGACAGAGTACAGTCCCTTTCAGGGGTCAGCCCATTATGGTGACTGAGAATGATTATCGTACCGGCTTGTTTAACGGAGATGTCGGATTAGTGTGGGAAGACGAAGAAACCGGGTTATTGTTAGTCTGGTTTCCCGATGGTTCCGGTGGATTCCGCGCCATCCCCTTTGCGCGGCTGCCAACACATGATACGGTATTTGCGATGACGATACATAAAACGCAGGGGTCAGAGTTTTCTCAGGTGGTCATGTTGCTGCCTGATGCTGCTTCAAAGTTGTTGTCGCGGGAATTGATCTATACCGGTCTGACGCGTGCCAAAAAACATTTTAGCTATTGTGGTGCTCCATGGTCATGGAAACAAGCAGTCACGAGTCCGGTAGTGCGCCATTCAGGGCTAAGAGAACGGGTGCAGATTCAATCTGCACGGATGCAACCTAAGGATTCAATTGAGAGCTCAAAACCCATCCAGTTAGATATGGGATTATAGCAACGTCATTCGCTTATATTGACAATTAATAAAAACAACAGGTTCAATTTAATAGAGGCAGAACATGAAATTATTTGGTTCAGAAAGAAGTCGATCATTTAGAGCTGTTTGGGCACTGGAAGAAGCTCATCTAGATTACGAATATGTGGCTGTAAGCTTTGGCAGTAAGGACGAAAATGGCTCCTATAGTGAAGGTTACCGGCACCTTAATGCACAGGGCAAAGTGCCAACCCTGGTCGATCAGGATTTGGTCGTTACCGAGAGTGCCGCTATTTTAAACTATATTGCCAGAAAAAAACCTAAAGCTAATTTGATGCCGGCAACAGTTGAATTGAAGGCGCGCTATGACGAAATCAGTTTTTTTGTTTTAAGCGAACTGGAGCAGAGTTTGTGGACCTATGCTAAACATAGTTTTGCGCTCCCAGAATCAATGCGAGTACCTGAGGTGAAAGACACCACTAAATTAGAATTCAAAACAACGATCAAAGCATTGCAGCAGCTGTTTGACGGTGAAGGGTTTGTGGTAGGGGATCAATTTACCATGGCGGATATCTTGCTTGCGCACACACTAGCCTGGGCAGAAAAAGCAAAGTTTGAAGTACCGGATGAATTGATTGCTTACCGCAAACGAATGTATGGGCGCGAAGCCTGTTTGAAAGCCATAGAGAAGGACGCCAGTTTTTCAAAATAATGACATGATCCAGTACCGTGAGTCTGTACTGGATCCTTGCTTGCCGAGTCGTCTTCATACTTATCTTAATTTATAATATAGAGCTGAAAGGCTTTCAATATCCAGCAACTCTGATAAGTATCATGCTGGCATCTGAAGCTAATGAGTCAAGGCAGATCTCAGCTGGATGATTCTGATCTTCCCTTCGAGCGAGGCTGTGTGAAAACTACTACATTTGCCTCTTCAGCGTTAAAAATAAACTCAAAATGCTCATTTAAGATCGTTAAACTCCGCTTATTCTTTCATATTTGCCTTGATTAGCCTGCATTCGTGGCGTTTTCACACAGCCTCGAGCGATTGCCGTCACATGACAGGTTTTTTGGTAACCCCTTTATAAAACTTAAACCTCCTGATTCATTAAGTTGGCTAGATTTTTGCCCGTTTAAAATTGTGCCAAGAAAATTAATCGATCCTGGGCTGTCACGCGCTAAATGTGGAAAGTGGCCTATACTTACTGTGGACAGATGATAACCCCTGATAATTCCAAGTCATTAAACATGGATATGTAGGGAATTGTTACCAGCTAATTTACTTTAAGCTAAGGTTGAGCATAATTCGACTGATATCGCTATTTATTGTGTGAATATTTTGAAATGTCTACTGTGTTAAAGTATAGAAATTGTTAGCCGATATTTTTGTTAAGAATAATGTACTTCGCCTGTCTTAGGTGTTTGTATCTGGAGTATGAAGATTAAACTGTTGTACGTTTCAGTTAGTATATTGATCGGTGTTTAATGCTTTTAATTGTTAGTTTAATCGTTTTAGTGTGATTTTGAAGAGGTTATTATGTTTATAAGACATCTTAAATTAAGAACGAAGCTCATGATGGGCTTTGCCGTACCCGTTGTTGCAATTATAATAATGGGCATCGTTGTGGTCAGCAGTGTATCGCAAATGCTGACTGCGAATAAGTGGGTGAATCATACTCATGCGGTTATTGGAGACGGCAAAGCAGTACTAGGTAGCATGGTAGACATGGAAACCGGTATGCGGGGTTTTTTAGTTGCCGGAAAAGACGAGTTTTTAGAGCCTTACCATTCAGGTCATAAACAGTTTAATGACACCATTACTGAGTTAAAGCAGACGGTCAGTGATAATCCAACGCAGGTTGCAAGGCTAGATGAAATTGAACTTCTGGCTTCAAAATGGATGTCTGAAGCAGCAGAGCCCCAAATTCAGATTCGACGAGAGGTTGTTGCAGGCGAAGAGGTAACACAACGTTTTAACATATTGTCTGCTCGAACCGTGGGTAAGGAAAAATTTGATGGATTGCGTGCAGAATTAAGCAAGATTGAAAAAAGACTGTCGACACTGGGCGATTTGCAAGGTCGTTTTATATTGCAAGGGATACTTACCAGTATGATCAATCAGGAGACCGGCCAGCGAGGATTCTTATTGTCTGGTAAAGAAGCATCTCTGGAACCCTATATTCAGGGACAGAAAGCCTTTAAAACCTATGTTGCTGAGCTTCGTAATCATTTTAATAATGTGTCGTACAATAGTACTTCCATGAAATCTGCGCTGTCAGCCGCAGTGACTAAAGCTGATGAATGGGTGGCTCAGGCAGCTTTACCAGAAATTGAAGTACGGCGTGAAATGAATCAACAAACCGCGACGCTTGACGATATTACCACTTTCATTGAGGCGGGAGCTGGTAAACGAAACATGGATGCCATTCGAGTTCTGATCGATGATTTCATTGCCATGGAATCTGCACTGATTACCACCAGAACCCAAGAGGCCAATGACCTTGCCGCTTTTGTTAATATGATTGTTGTTGTTGGCGCACTGATCACCATGATTTTGATCATAGTTGTGAGCATTATCATTATTCGAGATGTTCAACAGCAGATTGGCGGAGAGCCTGATTTAATGGCAACCATTTCACGCAACATTGCTGATGGTGATTTAACGGTTGTTATGGATAATACCGGCTCAGAAACTGGAATCTATGCGGCAATGCGAGATATGAGTATACGTTTACGGACCTTACTTCAGGCGATATCTGCAGCGGCAAGCTCTCAGAGTACAGCAGCCGAAGAACTGACAATAATTACCAATCAAACCAGTGCAAATGTTTTACAACAGCGGGAGTCAACGGATCAGGTCGCTGTGGCGATTGACGAGATGCAGGCAACCGCAACTGAGGTTGCCTCAAGCACGAATACGGCGGCAGAATCCGCTAATCAGGCTCGAGGATTGGTCGATTTAGGCAATACTAAGGCAGAAACTGTTGCCAATGAAATTCAGATGCTGGCGAGCGATATTAACCAAACATCTGAAGATATTATGAATCTGGCCGGAAGCGCTGATGATATTTCAAATATTATAGATGTGATTAAGGGTATTGCAGATCAAACAAACTTGTTAGCGTTGAATGCTGCGATTGAAGCGGCACGAGCGGGAGAGCAGGGTAGAGGATTTGCAGTTGTGGCGGATGAGGTTCGGTCTCTGGCTCAAAATACGCAAGATTCCACATCAGAAATTGAAGCGATGATTGTAAAACTGCAGCAGGGCGCTAAAACATCTGTTGAAAGCATGAGTAATGGGCAGAAACGTGCCGAGGTTATTGTTGAGCAAACACTGGATGTTAAAAATGCATTGACCGACATAAAAGAATCGGTCGATAGTATTACAGACATGACCACGCAGATTGCCAGCGCAGCAGAAGAACAAAGTGCAACAGCCATCGATGTAAGCAAACGTGCCGTTGAAATTAGAGATCTCTCAGAACAGACGGGTGAGGGTGCTGAAAATATCTCTAATTCAACACAGGAGTTATCGAACCTGGCTCATGAATTGAGAACTGAACTCGATAAATTTACATTATAATCTTTTCAGGCGTGTCACTTTAGATCATGGCACGCCTTGAGATGATCCGTTTTACACTCAGCTGCAGCTTGCTTGTATTCAGCCTGAATAATGGGGTCATCTGATTTCCCTTACACCTTGTGCTATTACCCTGATTGTTTTCAATACCGTCATCTCTGTATTAATCAATCATTGGGGAGTGTTTTGTTAGCCAGTTTTTGAATATTTAAAGGTCACCAGTGTGGGCTGAGATTTTATTTAGAACCTGTTCAGGGGATTAAGAAAGGAGGTTTGGGAAAATTAATAAAAGCCTGCAGACAGCAATTTAATACTGTCTGTAAGCCTTGGTTATGTATGCTTAGGCACGGCTAATGAATTTGCGTTCTTCAACGTTAATCTTAATTTTTTCGCCAGTAGAAATGTGTTCAGGAACCTGAATCGTCAAACCTGTAGACAGTTTTGCAGGCTTGGTTCGGGCTGTCGCAGAGCCACCTTTAAGAGAAGGATCGGTTTCAATTATTTCAAGCTCGACCGAGGAAGGAAGTTCTAGCGCAACGGGCGCATCGTTGACCAATATGACCTGTAACCCCTGAGTATCTTCATTAATAAATAAAATGTCATCTTCAATAGACTCTTTATTGAGGCTGTATGAAGAATAGTCTTCACTATCCATAAATACGTATTCATCACCGTCAGAGTAGGAAAATGTTGCTGAGCGGCGGGTTAGGTCTGCCAGGGCTAACATATCTGAGTCTTTAAAAGACTCGTCGATTTTGTTGTTGGTACTGACGTTATACATACGCATGCGATAAATACTTCCGCCAGCACGCCCTTGGGGGACTGAACGTTCAATGTCACGAACAATGTAGGCTTCACCGTTAATTTCCACTGCGGTATTTTTCTTGATATCACTTGCTTTAGGCATTTTTATGGGCTCTTAAAAGATATTTATCGGCCATTATAAGCTAGATTTGATTCAATAACATACTGTCAAAATACAATAAAAGATGGCAGTAAACCCTTGGGTTGAATTTTTGAAACTTTCATATGGCGCAAAACATACAACGTAAATTAATCAAGAAAATTGTTTTGAATGTTGCCGCTTTGAAGCTATTTGGTTTGATGTGAATGTCTGTAGCCACCTCATGGTGTCTTTTTATAGCGATGGTGTCATGCTAAACATTACTTTTTGGTGGCGTAGATCAAATCGCACCGATTTTAATGAAGCCAATAAGCTGGACAAACAGCCGGTAATACATTGACATATTGTGTCTAGGGTCTTTATATTAATATTTTAAAAATGGATTAAATGTCAGATAAGGGAGATACTCATGGCAGTAAACAACAGTAATGACAAGGAATTGAGACGTCGGCTTCAATCTTTGAGGACAGGTTTGTTTGCCTATATCTCAGACAAGTTTCACTCAGGTCACATGAATGAAAACACAGAAAAGGTCTTGGCACATGTGATAGATTGTATGTCTAAGCAAACATGTATGGACTGTACGGACCCCGCAAAAAACTGCCTTCTATACCCATGTCTGGAACTCAATGATTTTGATGCAACAATAACCTGGTTTTCGAACAACCATTGATAACCTTTTTCGTGTTCAAAAGCAGTCTGAGTGTCTCTACAATTTGGGCTCAGGTTAAAAAACGTGAGCCATAATGGCACCATCTACAATGTCAAATTCAACAAGGGTTAGTTGGTCTCCCTGACAGGGGCCTATAATGCAGTTACCTGTATCAATCTCAAATAAGGCCCCATGGGTCGAGCATTCGATGAATGTTCGTTCGTGATCTAAAAATTTGTTCTCTTGCCATTCAAGGCGAATATCCAAGTGTGGGCACCTATTTAGGTACACATGAATGTCACCATATTTTTTGACGACAATATAGGATTGCTGCTCTGAAAGATCGACGCCGAGGCTGTGGCCTTCTTCAATATCATCGATGTGGCACAAGCGGGTTGCTGTCATGAGTTTTCCTTATTGCATGTCAGGAAGGCGGTCTGCCTGATGACGGAGTAATGCATCATACTGATCTTTTAGGTTGTCTAACTGCCATACCTCCAGCCGACCCCGTGACGTATTGACATCTTTAAATATTGAGGCATTAATACGGTCACTTAAATCCGCATGCTGGAACAAAGATTCAGCCATCAGAATATGATCCCCCGGATTATTTAAATGAATTAGTGACAGGTCATCAATTGGACGGCCATTGGCCTTAATGATTGGCCAGGGAGCCAGGCCAGAACCAGACCATATTTCGCCAGCTGATAAGGAGATGGCACAAGGAAACGAGTTTTGACATAAAAAATATAAAACACGCGCGGCGCATAATGCGTTCACTGCCATATTTTCATCTTCTTCCATCCCAAAAACCAGATAGTTGCCATTTTCTACCCGGGTGCCCTGATATATGTGTGCCACCTGATCCAGCCAGATTTGTAGCTTTTGAGCATTTGCCTGATTTTCCAAAGCATCCTGATTCGTGTTGATTGAAGCGCAATGTAACACGACCGCGTGGTGAAACTGGCTAGGAGAACTGGTTTGACTTCTAGCTAATAAATCGAATTGAGTCTGTGACAATCGCTGTCTTAAATGGGCCACGATAGTCAGTGCAGGTTTAGCTTTTTCTTTGATGTCTGTGAGCCAGTTCCCGGGATCCAGGGCCTGGGATTCGATAACCGGGGCAAGCTGTTTATTAATTGCATCCCATGATTCTATATTCTGTAACGTCTGGCGAATGGAGAATAATATCCATCCGAGTATACCCAGTATTGAAAAGCTAATAGCAGAGATTAATAAATTGCTGTTTTCAGTATTCTGTAAAATGGTGAGTTGCATATAACCGATAAGCGCGGTATCAAAGTGGATCGGCTGATTAAGTCCAACGCCTTTAGCCCTTATATCACCATATTCAGTTAATACATCGCCATTACCGTCAGTGACTCTGCCTGACAGAACTTCGGGCCGACTGGTGATTTCTTTTAATAACAGGTTTAGGCTGATAATGTTTCTGGTTTGAAGGAATGGAGATGCGTAACTGGCGGCCATGGTGATAAGTGTTTCATTTCTCGTATTAAATGTGGATTCGAGAAAATCACTTTGCTGGCGTGAAAAGTTGATATAAAGCAATGAAGATACCGCCAGAATTGCCAATATACCTGCCCAAAATGATGTCGATTTTGTTGTAATCTCTATGAGATTCCTTGAATTGGCCACAAATTACCCTGTTGTTTAAAAAGTTTCTTAGAATCAATGACATTTATCACAGCAAGGTTACAATAGGCAGCAATTCGATTAAACCTTTTAAACCAATTTGATAGCGAACACTAAGCAAATTATTGAGGACGTCCAATGAGCGATAAATTAAATCAGTTAGAAGAACAGTTAAAAACCATTCGTAAAGGCTTGTTCCTTATGGGACCTTCCCGTATCCGCGCTATGTCTACTCATGAGACTGAGGATATGATCATCGCTCTGGAAGCAGAAGCAGATGCAGCGTTAAAAGTTGTTGAAGAATTACAGAAATAAATTCAAAGAGCCGCTAAGCGGCTTTTTTTATATCTAAAATTTCTCTATTGAATATATCAGGAACCTCCAGTGAGCGACTTAGTACTTGTATCTGTAACAGGCCGGGACAAGCCCGGTGTGACCCATGCATTAACCCGTGTGCTCACCGGCACCAATGTTGTGATTCTTGATATCGGGCAATCTGTGATCCATCAGAATTTAAATCTGGGTATGTTGTTTGATTTGTCAGCCTGTACTGATTCATCAAAAGTGATGTTGGATCTTCTTTATAAGGCACACGAACTGGAACTGGATCTTAAATTCAACCCTGTTAGTCACGACGAATATAGTCAATGGGCGAATGAAAAGGGTAAGGATCGACAGATTATTACCCTGTTAGCCAGACGGGTGACGTCAGAGCATATTTCAATGGTGAGTCAGATTTTGACGTCTCAAAACTTGAATATTTCTGAAATAGTTCGTTTATCTGGTCGCCTTGCTTTGGAACACCGCGATCAAGACGAAGGTAAGTCCTGTGTCCAATTAACCGTGCGTGGAACGGCAAGCGATGATGATGCCATGCGCGCTGCGTTTATGACAGCTGCAACCGATATGAATGTCGATATTGCCTGGCAGAAGGATGACCTTTATCGACGTAATCGTAGACTGGTGGTTTTTGATATGGATTCAACATTGATCGAAGCGGAAGTGATTGATGAATTAGCCAAAGAAGCCGGCGTTGGAGAGCAGGTTGCTGAAATTACCGAGCTGGCGATGCAGGGTAAACTGGATTTTCAACAAAGTTTCCGACAGCGCATGGCGCTACTGAAAGGTCTGGATGAATCTGTTTTGGAGCAGATAGCGCAGCGATTACCCATTACCGAAGGCGCTGATCACCTGATTCGTAATCTGAAGCTCATGGGCTATAAAACCGCGATACTGTCTGGTGGTTTTAACTACTTTGGTCGTCATTTACAGAAACGATTTGGTGTCGACTATGTGTATGCCAATGAACTGGAAATTGTTGATGGCAAGGTGACGGGTAATGTGGTTGGAACCATTGTAGATGGTAATCGAAAAGCAGAGCTATTGAGGGAAATTGCCGAGTGTGAAGGTATCAGGTTGGAGCAAACGATCGCTGTTGGTGATGGTGCTAATGATTTACCCATGTTAAACCTTGCCGGTTTAGGTATTGCCTTTCGGGCAAAACCCATGGTGCGTGAGAACGCTGAACAAAGTATTTCCACTCTGGGGCTGGATGGTATTCTTTATTTGTTAGGCTTGCGTGATCAGGATTTTCAAGGCTAGCGGTTATAATCCAGAGGTTAGCGAAATCGCTAACCTCAAGGCTATGTCAGGCAACCTGATACAGTTGTTTGGCAGGTTGCTTCATCGGAGGCCGTTCTACAGCCCGTTGTATAAAGACCTCATCAATTTCGTAGTTTAGTGACTGTTCCGACGATGTTAACACCAACTGCATTGATTCGATTTTACCCTGACACAGTATTGATGCCTGACCTGATAATAACACCTGTTGAACGCCAACATTTTTAACACTGTCTACCAGGATAGACAAAACCTGCTTTTGATCCTGAGCTCTTAATTCCAGTTGAATCTCTGAATCAATAGCAGTATTGATCCGTATCCAACAGGCAATATTGTATGTAATACGGTGCTTTTTTTGCGACGATATCGCAGGTGTGTTTTCGATGACGTCCTGCGAAACCTGCCTAAGTATGTTGTCAAATTTAGTGGCCATGGTCTTTTCCTGCTGGTTTCTGCCTACAGTTTACGCACAGGAAAAGTTCTTCAGTGTGACGCTTTTCAAATTTATTAAATGGATGATGTCATGTTGTTTGTATTTTGTGACTCAGTTCAAACATACAAGGTAATAATGTTGCGGGATCGATATGAAATCCGGGTCTTTCGGGTCTGATGACTCCAGTTTTGGACCTGAAAGTTGCCTTAGAAACCTGTTAGTGATGTATTCAGACCACTGTCAGGTAACACAACTGAGTGAATTTTTGTTTATTCTGCTACGAGTTCCTCACATTTATAAAAGCCGGTCTGGTCCGGATCAAGAGCAGTGAGCAGTTTAGGTAGAATGATTTTCATTCTGTTCATTAGTGTCCAGGGAGGGTTAATGACAATCATTCCAGAAGATGTCATACCATGTTCCGTGGAATCTGGTGCCAGACCTAATTCATACAGGTGAATACGGCGAATACCGGATTTTTTAAGGCTTTGTTTCATCTGTTCAATACGTGCGCGTTCAACAACCGGATACCACAGAGCGAAGGTTCCAGTCGCAAATTTTTTGTGCGCTTTAATGATGGTGCTGACAGCTTTTTGGTAATCTTCTTTAACTTCATAAGGAGGGTCCATGAGCACTAACCCTCTTCTGGATTTAGGTGGCAGCAGGGACAACAAACCAGCGTAGCCGTCCTGTTTTTGTACCCGGATCTGGCGTTTATTTTTGAACAGTTGTTCAAGCGTCTGAAAGTCAGTAGGGTGCAATTCAAACAGGTTTGCCTGATCCTGAGCTCTTAAAAATTGCTCGGTAATATAAGGAGAGCCAGGATAGTTTTTAAGACGGTTTTTATCATTGCAGGCTTTTACACAATCAATGTATCCATTGATTTCAGGTATTTTTTGGTTCACCAGGCGCCCAATACCCTGCTCAAACTCCAGAGTCTTTGTGGCATGATCGGAGGTGAGTGAATAAACACCAGCTCCGGCATGGGTATCGATGTAATCAAAGGCCTTGTCTTTTAGGCACAGGTATTCGAGCAGGTCCACCTGAATGATGTGCTTTAACACATCAGCAAAGTTTCCTGCATGGAATGAGTGGCGATAACTTAACATGATATGCTCCGGGCATTAGTTTGAGCCGACATTATTGCACGGAACATCAAGGCCAACGATGTTAACGAGGTTAATCTAACCAAACTAAGACTACTTCATGTCAGCCTTGGCTTTAGGGGGTGTTATCAAGGGCTGAATGAGTAGTTTGTCTAATCTCAGTTCATCTTCCTTCTGGAATTCTTTAATACCAATTACCATATCAGTATGGCCGGCCTTTGGTTGGCTGCAATAGGTTCCAAATAGACGGTCCCACCAGGGGATATTAAAGCCGTAATTGCTGTTGGTTTCATTGACAACGACTGAGTGGTGTACCCGGTGCATATCCGGAGTGACGATGATTAGGCGTAACCAGGAATCAATGCGTGTCGATAGGTTCCAATTACTGTGGTTGAAAATGGCGGTACTGTTCAGAATGATTTCAAAAATAAGTACGGCGATCGGAGGGGCGCCCAAAGAGATCACCGCAATCATTTTAATCAACATAGATAGCAAAATTTCAACCGGATGGAATCTAAACGAGGTTGCTACATCAAAATCCTGGTCTGTGTGATGAACCCGATGTAAACGCCATAAGATGGGAACCTGATGAAATATCCTGTGTTGAAAGTAAATGAGTAAATCCAATGCCAGCACAGCAATTATAATGGATAGAATAGAGCCTGGATTAAAATGATTCAATAAGCCTATGTTTCTTTCGTATGCAAATAATGCCCCACCGACTGCGGCTGTTGGGAATATTATTCTGACAAATACGCTATCTATCACTAACAGACCAAAATTATTGAACCAACGTTTGCTTTTACTGAAATTCAGCTCCCTTCTGGGCGTAAGTCTTTCAAGTAACGCAAAAAGCGTGAGCAATCCCAGAAAAATAATCAGGCGGGTGGCGGCTTCATTTTCGATCATGTCAAATTCTCAATAAATTCATTTATGCACGGATTCTAGTCGCACAGCAATTTTTATTCTACCCGATATGCTGTTATTTAGACTGATCAGGCTAACAATTTTTGACAAGCATTATTCTAATTGGATCAAAAATATTACAATAATAATTGAACGACAATAATGACAGTACTATGTAACAAAATGTATCTGCTTTGAGTGTAGTGATATGAGTGAATTATTGGCAATAGAGGCGTTGCTTTAAAAGCGATATTTAAGTTGAACGCCATTGACCAGTACACCACCTTGTTCTGTCCAGATATAAAGGCTGCTCAACCCCGTTGCCCAGTGGTCTGTAAGTCTGATTTCGGTAGCAAACTCCGGTATGAGGGCCATCGTAAAGGGACCCCAGTGCAATTTTAATCGATCGCCATATCCTGTGGCGGCACCGGCCCATATTCGACTTTTTAGTGTTACCGGATACTTCTGTGTCGGTTGAACCTGCCAATTGCCAATGGTATAACCAAAGCCCCAGGATTCACCCTTATGGGAGTTTGTGTATCGGGTAATAAACCAGTTGTTGGTGAGTAATCCAATAATATCATTTCTATTATTATGTTCTGGGTCCTTAGAAAAATGATAGGTGCCAACGCCGACCAGTATAGATATCTCGTCTGAATTGTCGGCTTCGACCATGATCGAAACTAAGGTTAATAATATTATTGCAAATGGCATTAATTTCATAAAAATTTAGCAATGTCCTGTTGCATAAAAGGTATAGCAGCAATTATGTTAGATTCAATATTGGTTGACATCACCTATCGAATCCTACCAAAACCTGTAAGGTCAAATTAAGATTAATTGTGATAGTGTTTAAACGCAAATGTCAGGTTCAATTGCGCTAAAGAAATCATGAGCTAGACCTGACCTGATTTGTCCTGGATTTATACACTCCCATCATATGAGTCACTTTTTATGAGTTGGATCTATTTTACAATTTTTGCAGCATTAATGCAGTCGGTTAGGACTGCCGGTCAAAAACAGCTTTCAACCAGTTTATCTGCAATAAGCACGACCTGGGCACGTTACGGCTTTGGTGTGCCTTTTGCGTTGTTCTATCTATGGCTTATTTTTCGATTTGACCCTATATCAGTACCTCAGTTTTCAAATCTGTTTCTGTTATTTTGCAGTCTGTCTGCCATGGCCCAGTTATTGGCAACTCTTTTATTAGTTCAGTTATTAAGTCTTCGAAATTTCGCTGTGGGGACCACCTATATAAAAACCGAAGCACTCATTGCCGCGGTCATGGGGGTGATATTTTTTGGAGCCAGTATCTCTGCTCAAGCCTGGGTTGCAATTGGCGTCGGTTTGAGTGGAATCATTTTAGTCAGTATGAAAAATTCGAATCTGGATGTATTCAAATTAATGAGTCATAAAGAGGCGTTGCTTGGTCTTGCTGCGGGAGTCCTGTTTGCCCTGGCATCACTTTGGATTCGGGCAGCAAGCATTGAGTTGGATAGCCAACCCATTCATGGCGCGGCGATAATTTTAGTGATTTCAATGACCATTCAGCTGCTATTCTGCAGCTTGTTGGTACATTGGCAGGACTCAGATAATTGGAGCAAGCTACTGACTAATTATCGCGCTGTCATTTTTATCGGATTAACCGGTATTTTGGGGAGTATTGGTTGGTTTACCGCGTTTGCCTATCAAGATGCTGCCATTGTTAAAATGTTAGGCCAGATAGAATTTGTATTTACATTGATAATTACCTTTTGGTTTTTTAAAGAGAAAATACGCCGCCTGGAGTGGCTGGGTATGCTGTTTGTAGTTAGCTCTGTTTTTATTCTACTATCCGTGTCGGCAGGCATATAAAAAAATTACTTGTTACATGGTATTAATTAACTGGAATCTCAATGAACTCAACGATTGAACTATTACACTCTCATCGATCTATTCGTAAATTCACTGATCAGCAAGTTGATCAGTCTGTGATTGAAACTCTGATTTCTTCAGGACAGGCAGCGGCCACTTCAAGTTTTATCCAGGCTTGTACGGTCATTCAGGTTTCTGATGTATTAAAGCGGGAGTCATTAGCTCAGATGGCCGGTAATCAGAAATATGTAGCTGAGGCTCCGGTGTTTTTGGTGTTTTGCGCCGATATGCATCGTCATAAGATTGCATGCCAAATACATGATGCTGACATGCAAAGTGGCTTTACTGAACAGTTTTTAACAGCCTCAATCGATAGCAGCCTCTTCGCTCAAAATTTGGTGGTTGCTGCAGAATCACTGGGATTAGGGGGTTGTTATATCGGAGGTTTACGTAATGATATTGCCGGGGTATCAGATCTCCTGGATCTTCCCGAACTGGTGTACCCGGTATTTGGTTTGTGCCTGGGCTACCCGGATCAGAATCCTGAGATTAAACCACGATTGCCGATTAATCAGGTTTTAAAACAAGATAGCTATTCTTCTGACCAGGATGATATTGCAGTATTGCAACAATATGATGAGCAGGTTCGAGCCTATTATCAATCCCGAACCGGTGGCACTAAAAATCAGGGCTGGACAGAACAGATTTCTACCATGTTACAAAAGGAAGCTCGACCACATATGTTGGAATTTCTTAAAAAGAAAGGCTTTCTTCTAAAATAAAGCAACTGAGTCACTCATATGGGGGCGGTTGAGTTAAAACATCGACCTCAACTGCTACTGATCTATGGGCCAAATCTTTTTTAGGATTATGGTCGATATTGACGAGAATGGATCTCAAACAGGAGTGAGTCTACAGCGACTTTCCACCATCTATCGCCAGTATCTGGCCCGTCACATAGGAAGCCTGACTTAAAAACCAAACCGCTTCGGCGATGTCCTTAGGCTGTCCTTTTCTATGTAACGGAATCTCTTCAAGTAACTTGTTTTTTTCTGATTCCGATAAATGATCGGGCCATAGTATGGCACCTGGAGCAATCGCATTCACTCGCACTTTGGGGGCAAGTTCAAGTGCCAAAGATTGTGTTAATGCATGGATGGCAGATTTGGATATAGAGTAAATACTGAAATCTTTTTTGGGAGAATGGCCGTAGATATCGCCAAGATTGATTATATTTCCGCTGTTTTTGTTGAGGCAGGGCAAGAGTGCCTGTGCTAAAAAATACGGTGCTTGCAAATTCGTCGACATGATGTCGTTCCAGTCGTTTAGGCTAGTGTCAGCGACCTGGGTTGGATAAAACGCACTGGCATTGTTAACCAGCACAGAAATGCTTGGGTCCTGTTTAGCAAGCTGGCTGCCCCATAAGCTGACTTGGTCATTGTTGCTGAGATCACATTGGTGCAGAAAAATTTTACCAGAGGTCTTTACTTTTAGATCTCGCATCTCCTGAGCCAGAGCCTGAGCTTCAGGCTCAGATAAATGATAGTGAAGGTGTATATCGTAACCCTGATGGTAAAACTGCAACGCAATTTCCCGGCCCAGTCTTCGGGCAGCACCTGTTATTAAGACTGCAGCCATAGCATTTTTTCCTTTTTAATTGCGTCTATTCGAGCACCGGCAATGAGTTCACCAATTTTTGCACCAGAGTGCCCCTGGCCGATGATCTGTTGGGTGTCGATTTGGTTGGCAGCATGAGCTATACGCAGTAGTCCTCTGCGCTGGGGGTAATCCAGTCGTTGCCACCCAGAACGACCATTAAAGTCTGCTTCACAACAGATGACGAAATCCTCCAGTAGTTGGCTAGAGCGAAACGCCGACAGAGACGTGAGTAGTTTAAAGATGGTTGAGGGTTTCAATTGCTCAAGTTGATGGCAGTGGGTATGAAACTCAGCTACGACCTCAGCTAACTTTTGAGGCTGATTTGGCACTTTTAAACGTTTGCATAGCTGTTTAACCAGTTTGTAACTACGTCGTTCATGACCATGATGCTTGGGTAGCATAGCCTGGTCTGTGGTTGCTTTTCCCAGGTCATGGCATAGCGTAGCGAAGCGGATATCGGCTTTAGGGCTTTTTATACAGGCTTGTTTTAATGACTCCAGACTATGAATGCCGGTGTCAATTTCCGGATGCCAGGTCATCACTTGGGGAATGCCAAATAAGGCATCAATTTCCGGGAATAAAATCTTTAGCGCGCCACAACTTCGCAGTGTTTCAAAATAGACCTCCGGGTTTGGTTCGCTTAAAGCGCTCCAGGTTTCTTGCCAGACGCGTTCTGCAACCAGATGTTGTAATTCACCAGCAACACAGAGGTCAGTCATCAAATTCAGAGTGTCAGGTGCGATGTTAAAACCCAGATGGTCGAATCGTGCTGCAAATCGAGCAACCCTTAATACCCGCAAAGGGTCTTCTGAGAAGGCGGGGGAGACATGGCGTAACACTTTATTTTCGAGGTCTGCTTGTCCCCGAAAAGGGTCAGTAATGTTTCCCTGATCATCCATTGCCATCGCATTGATCGTAAGATCTCGTCTTAATAAGTCATCTTCAAGTGACACTTCCGGTGCGGCATATACGTGAAACCCTTTGTAGCCGACACCAGACTTCCTTTCTGTTCGAGCCAGTGCGTACTCTTCTTTGGTTTCAGGGTGAAGAAAGACAGGGAAGTCTTTTCCTACGGCTTGATAGCCCAGTGACGCCATCTCATCAGTTGTTGCGCCTACGACGACCCAGTCATGGTCTTTAATTTTTAAACCTAATAATTTATCGCGAACGGCACCGCCAACCAAATATGCTTGCATGTTGTTGTCTCTTAAATGATAAATATGAGTATAAACCAGCAGACAATTTAAATGGAATGTAATTGGCCCATACGCAGCATGATTTAATTTATCTGCTCCCTGGCTTACGTGTTTTGTTATGTCCTGTTCCTAATACCTGGAAAGATTTAAAAGCCCGGGATTAAGATCTGAAAGGATGGGTAGAAGCAGGTACTTTTATTCATAGGGTCCATGTCATAATATAGCTATCAATACAAATATATAAGGAGATAGAGCCTTTATGCTTTGTCCATTTTGCGGTAAACCAGATACCAAGGTTATTGATTCTCGCCTTGTTTCTGACGGGTCGCAGGTTCGTAGACGTCGTGAATGCGGTGATTGTGGTGAGCGTTATACGACCTATGAAAGCGCCGAACTGGTTATGCCCAGACTCATTAAAACAGATAATAGCCGAGAACCCTTCAATGAAGAAAAACTGGTATCGGGGCTTCACAAGGCTCTGGAGAAAAGACCGGTTAGTCTGGAGAGTGTTGAAGCCGCAGTAGATCGAATTAAGCACAAGCTTAGGGCAACGGGTGAACGTGAAGTACCCAGCAGAATATTGGGTGAATTGGTTATGGATGAGCTGAAGGGGTTGGATCCGGTAGCCTATGTCCGGTTTGCATCGGTTTATAGAAGCTTTGAAGATATCAATGAATTTCGTAAGGAGATTGATCGATTGGAAAATCCGCACAAATAATGATGAGCAGGCATTACAATGGGTTGGCAAGCTTAAAAGACAGTTAATATCGGTAGTTTTTGTCGAAAAGTAACAACAGAACAATGCAAGTGTATCCAGTTATCCGTATCATTAGTCACTTGTTTGAGATTATGGATCTCATGAATATTAATTAATCAATTGGAGACCAGACTGAATGTCATCAAATCAGTCTCATAAAAGCTTACCTGCCGCACGTAGAAAAGCGCGTAAAATGGCTTTACAGGCTTTATACCAGTGGCATGTTGCTGAAACGCCTATTCACGAATTACTCGCACAGTTTACCGTGGATAATGATATGTCAAAAATTGATCAGGAATATTTTAATCAGGTAGTCCGGGGTGTTCCCGGTCAGAAATCTGATCTGGATACTCAGATTGAACAGTTTATTGATCGTGAAATCAAATCAATGACTCCTATTGAATTAGCTATTTTAAGAATGGGAACCTTTGAACTATTGCACAGAATAGATGTTCCTTATCGCGTTATTATTAATGAAGGCGTCGAATTGGCTAAATCATTTGGCGCAACCGATGGCCATAAGTATGTCAATGGCGTATTAGATAAGTTGGCGCAGAAACTTCGAGTCGACGAAATAAAAGCCAGATAATGAAAGGCACTGGTAATTCCTGTTATCAGAATAGCGATGTGCTTACTTTTAACTAATCATAGGTTGTGTAGGTCATGATGACATGGGAAAAACTACTGACAGCGGAGCGATATGGGCATTCTGCAGAGTCTGGTAGTGAAATAGGACGTAGTAATTTCCATAAAGATCATGATCGAATTGTCTTTTCTTCCGCCTTTCGAAAGTTAACTGGAAAAACCCAGGTTCATCCTCTGTCGATCAATGACCAGATTCATACCCGATTAATTCATTCTATCGAAGTTGCCAGTGTTGGCAGAAGCCTTGGATTAAAAGTGGGTGATCGCCTGGCATCTGAAATGCCTGAATGGGTTATTCCTGATGATATCGGAGTCATTGTTCAGGCATCATGTCTGGCACATGATATTGGAAACCCGCCTTTTGGCCATGCCGGCGAGTTCGCCATTCAAGATTGGTTTAAACAAACATCAAATAGTTATTTATTAGAAGAACTATCTGAATTACAGCGATCTGATCTGCAAAAATTTGAAGGCAATGCCCAGGGGTTTCGTATTGTCAGCCAGCTCGAATATCATCTTTTCAAGGGTGGGCTAAGACTGACCTTTCCGACATTAGGCGCTTTGCTAAAATACCCCTGGACGGTAGATCAGTCGGGCAAAAAAGGTAAGTTCAGCTGTTTTCAATCTGAAAAAGACATTCTGGAACAACTTGCAAGTCAGTTGGGTCTCATTGAATTAGCTCCAAATCTATATGCCCGTCACCCGTTATCCTATTTAATGGAAGCCGCTGATGATATTTGTTATGGCATTATTGATCTGGAAGACGCCGTTGAACTCAATATTCTCGATTTCGACGAAGTCGAGCCGATTTTGTTGATGTTGTGCGGTGACCAACAGCTACCTTTATTAGATTTGGAAACCTCGGATACGGCTCCTCATCGAATATTAGCTGCATTACGTGGTAAAGCCATGCAAGTGATCATTGATGAAATCGTTGAGACGTTCATAAAGCACAAAACAGATATAATGGCAGGTAATTTCGAGGGCGATTTGATTTCAAAATGTTCTCAGCATGTTATCGATGGTATGAAGCGAGCTAAAAGTATCGCCAAACAAAAAGTATTTCTTGATAGCGCAAAAACAGAAACAGAAATTGGTGCCTATGCCGTATTGAGTACCCTATTAGATACTTTCATTCCTGCAGGTTTTGAGTTGTTTAACCAGAAAGAGGATGAAACAATGAGTTACAAGACAAAAAGGGTCTTCGATTTGATGGGAGTGGATGCCCCAAAGCCTAATTGGAGCCTTTATCAGATTTACCAACGACAATTGGATTTTTTAACCAGCATGACAGACAACTACTCAGGTTATCTCGCACGGCAAGTTGGAGGTACAGCTCATGGCCTCTACTGAAGCAGCCGTCGAAGAATTTATATCATCGTTAATGAAAACTTTGATGATATTCGCGTTACCCATTTTATTTGTTTTTCTATACATATTTACATTAGATTGGGCTAAATCGGATGTACCCATGTATTCAAATCAATTTGGTGCCGGATCTGACCGTGCTAATCAGATAGCAATGTTTCTAGGCCCTAAAATTGATTTTTATTTGCAAGTTCTGTTGGAACATGGATTCTCAATCATAATGGCTGCTGCAGTATGCGCACCCTTTGTGAAAGTGTTCTATCGAAAGCATGGGTTTTTGGTCACTCTGCTCAGTAGTTTGTTAGGAGGTTTCGTATTGTTTAGTACCAACTGGCCGCAAACACATATTTACCGTTATCTGGATAGTGACCTGTCTTTTCAACTCGTGTTCGGTGGCATCATTTTACTACCCCAGGCTGTTTATGGAACTTACATCTGGCTGACTGATTACTAACCTTCGAGACATTCATTTCGTGCTGTCAGTGTGGACTAACGCTTGATCATTATCCTGGGAAATCTGAGTATTTGAGTAACTGGATGTCAGGCAGAGCTGATAGTGCAGCCTTTCATTTGATCAAGTAAACGTCAGGTGTTGTTTTTCTGATATTTTGGTTAACAATTGTAAATATGGCCAATGATAACCAGATATCGCAGGCTGAAGCCTACTCTTAGTAATAATAAAAACCTGTTCAAAATTTTGCCACGATCATGCTTTAAAACATTGAATAATGAACCCCTAAGAGTTTGCTTTAACCGATGATAGTTGTTGAACGTTAGTGAAACACTAAGCCGGATCACAATGCAACGCGGACTTTGTGAAGCGGTCCAATAGATCTGACAGGCCCCTTCATCTTAGTCCTAAGCAAGCTCACCAATGCGCTCTATTTAGCGTTATTGGGCGACTATTAATTTATTAATCCTATTGTTTTTCACAAATTTTTCACAGCTATCCTTCATTATTCAGTCAACGAAAAAAGAGATCAATATCAATGCTAATTCTAAGTAATTGATAGGTTACATGATCTTCAAATTTATAGTTTTGAGGTGATATTATGAATATTGAGTTCTTAAGTTTTTATATGGAAACAACGTCAACCTCGGTTGCTATTTGGGTTGTAGCGCTAGTCACCATCGTTTATTTAGAAATTCAGGACCACTCGGTGCCTAAATAAGGCAAGCCTCTGCCTGTTTCTGAGTATTAGTTGAGATTGTCCTTTGTGGTTGATCTGACAAATGTCATAACGAAAATGACGATATGCACTGTTTTCTTATTTGGTGCTTCGATAAAGTGATAGCCATTAAACTGATAATGGCTATCTCATACATGTTCATGTTCAGGTTTCTAAAGTTTCACAAGCTCTGTTAAATAATATTGGCCGGATAATTTTTGGAATGACACGGGGTCTTGGTATTTTAATATTTATGAAATCCGGGCGTCCGCCTGTGCAGAGTGCATTAGTTGGATCCAAATGTAGCTGGAGCCATCATGATGCAGTCGTTGAACACCTATAGGGTACTTAACATACAGGATCGAACTCAAGCCGCCATTTAGGCTGTTAAAAGCGGGCTGGACCATCAGTAGTAAACCCGTCATGTAAGGAGTAACCCTATACCCTAAAATGGATTCCGTCGTGCGCCGGAATGACGGATAGGGGGAGGGTGTTAAAGGTATGGCACCAAAGCTAAAATATGCCACCTCGTCATATTTTCGCACTGGTACTGCCAATGCCAATGCATTCAATTTCGAGGTTGTTGTTGCTTATTTAACGGGATATTTCAACCAAATGAAGACGATCAGCCGTACTGTAAGAAGCGATATTTATATCGCGATTCAATCATAATGATGTCTCATGACCTCACCAATTTTCGACATATAAATAGGGCACTTACTAAGCACACAGACCGGCCGCAGACCCGGTATAGCGCGCTCAACTTAGGAATATCTCTTTCTAATATTTAGCGGCCACTATGTCTTACAAATCGGTAGTCTTTAAGTCGTGAGCAGGGCTACCAATTAAACCTGGACGATGATTTTAATAGCACAGAATCATAATGTCTGAACCCTACTGTGGATCAACAAGCCGTGGTCGATTTTTTACAATTTTTATGGTCGGGAATTTAAAGATACCAGGTCTCTACAAGTTGAAATTCTGAATTTTGGGAACTATCTGATATGATCGCCTTTTTAATGCTCTTAATACTGTAAGAGCCAATTTGAATTCTTATAGAGAACTAATATGACCCAATATAATACGGATGAATTAAAAGTAAGTTACGGCATTGGTCGTCAGTTTGGTGGCCAGCTAAAGGCGCAACCATTTGATGGTTTGGACATTGAAGCAGTCATGACTGGTTTAAAAGAAGCTTTCAACGGTGACGCAGATCCGATTTCACAAGAAGATATGCAAGCCGCTTACGAAACTATCCGTACGCAACTAGAAGCAAAAGAAGCTGAGCGTTCAAAAGAAATGTCTGCTGAAGGTGCAGCATTCCTGGAAGAAAATGCCAAGAAAGAGGGCGTTACAGTAACTGCTTCCGGTCTTCAGTATGAAATTATTAATACGGGCGAAGGTGACAAAATGCCGACGGCCGATTCAACAGTTCGCACTCATTATCATGGTACGCTTTTGGACGGTTCTGTATTTGATAGCTCATATGATCGTGGTCAGCCCGCTGAATTCCCGGTCGGTGGTGTTATTGCTGGTTGGACAGAAGCGCTTCAAATGATGACTGTTGGTTCAAAGTGGCGTTTAACGGTTCCTCATGAACTTGCCTATGGTGCCCAGGGTGCTGGTGGTGCGATTGGACCATACCAGACATTGGTCTTTGATGTTGAGCTAATGGAAATCCTGTAATCCAGGCTTTCGATTAGTCCACTCAGGCTTCAGACTGTGTAAAACGATGCAACGTCACAACTCATTGCGCTTTTACACAGCCTGACGGGTCTGTATCCGGTAGTTATTCCAGTTCCAATTCCTTAATTTTTCTGGTCAGTGTATTTCTTCCCCATCCTAAAAGTTTTGCTGCTTCTATTTTTTTTCCACCAGTGAATTGCAGAGTTGTGTTAATTAAAGTGCGCTCCATCATTTCTGAGGCATGGGTCAGAATGTCAGCTTCACCACTATTAAGTTGCTGATTCGCCCATTGCTGTAAACCAGATTCCCATTGATGGTTTATATTAGGCGTTTCTGCCAGTAATTCAGGAGGCAAGTCATTAATGTGTACTTCATTACCACTGGCCATGACGCTGATCCACCGACAGGTGTTTTCCAACTGCCTAACATTACCAGGCCATTCCAGGGCACTAAGATAGGTCAGTGTTTCCTCTTTAAGAATTTTTGGCATCACACCTTGTTCCTGTGCTGCTCGTTTCAGGAAAAAACTTAATAGCTCAGGAATATCTTCCCGTCTCTCTGACAGTGACGGAAGTTGAATTCTGATGACATTTAAACGATGGAATAAATCCTCACGAAACTTACCTGCTTTAACCAAAGAAAGCAGGTCCTGATGGGTCGCCGCTATAATACGAACATCGACATGTGTTGCCGTATGTGCGCCGACCGCATGAAACTCACCGTCAGCGAGAACACGCAATAGTCGTGTTTGGGTATCCATTGGCATGTCGCCAATTTCATCCAGGAACAGGGTTCCCTGATTGGCTTGTTCAAACCGTCCTTTTCGATTTTGAGCAGCCCCGGTGAAGGCGCCTTTTTCATGGCCGAATAATTCGGATTCAATCAAGTCGCCGGGAATTGCCGCCATATTTAACGCGATAAAGGGATTTTCTCGTCTTGGGCTGTGCATGTGTAATGCCTTGGCAACCAGTTCTTTACCAGTACCTGATTCACCGTTAATAAGAACCGTGATGTTGGACTGACTGAGACGACCAATGGCTCTGAATACGCCCTGCATGGCCGGAGCTGCACCAATGATTTCCGGGTGATCCTGAGCTTCAGTCTTTTTGGTTTTAATCCTCTTTTCATTTGAATGATCAAGAGCACGATTTACCAGTGCTATTGCATCATCAATATCAAAAGGCTTTGGCAGATAATCAAAGGCGCCACTCTGAAACGCTGATACGGCGCTATCAAGATCAGAGTGAGCCGTCATAATTATGATGGGGATTTCCGGGTGCTTTTGATGAACCCTGGTCATAAGTTCCATGCCATCAATACCTTCCATTCGCACATCGCTGACGATGACTTCCGGCAATTCAGATTCCAGCTGAGCAAGCAGGCTTTCACCCGATTCAAAACTTCGGGTTACTAAGTCATTTTGGCAGAGAGACTTTTCCAGCACCCATCTTATTGAGCGATCATCATCAACAATCCAAACGTTATGTGAATTGCTCATATTGATTTCTCCATTGGCAATATTATTGAAAATACAGTGGCACCAGGGTGGCTATCGAACTCGATAATTCCTTTGTGCTGACTAATGAATTGTTGTGCGATGGATAATCCCAGTCCTGATCCGTTTGCGCGACCACTGACCATGGGGTAAAAAATGTTTTTTTGTAGATCCTCAGGAATACCAGGACCGTTATCGATAATTTTTATCTGACACACGAGTCTGTGCAATTGACCACCCAGTGTTAGCTGATGGGCGACTCGGGTTCGTATGGTAATTTTCGCATTCTCGGTTTTCGATTCCATCAGGCTTTGTCTGGCATTGCCGACAATGTTTAGCAATACCTGATGAATTTGTTCTGCATCACAATGAAGGTCCGGTAAGCTTGGATCGTAATCTCTTACAAGCTGAATTTGATCCAGACTTTCCGCTTGCACAATGGCTAAAATCTGTTCGAGAATTCGATGAATGTTGACCTGTGTTTGAACCGAGGGTTTCACAGGGCCTAACATTCTGTCGACTAAAGCACGCAGTCTGTCGACTTCTTCAATAATGACCTGTGTGTATTCTTTTTGCTCATCATTAAATTGACGATCGAGTAACTGGGCGGCACCACGAATGCCACCTAGCGGGTTTTTAATTTCATGGGCGAGACCACGAACGACATTCCGTGATGTCTGATACTTTGAGAAGAAATCCTTGTCCCGATTTATTCGATTAAATCGGTCTCTGGAATGAATTTCTAACAAACAATGCTCTTCATCTTCTATTTGCACAAAATTCACAATGTAATCTAATGCGACCTCATGATCATTGTGCAGTGGGAACCATTCAACTTCTCGTTGGGTAAAAGCTGTACCCAATTTAATGTTTTCTGCAAAATCCGAGGGCAACTGGTGTTCAAGGAAAAGCTCCGCGAAGGGGTGCATATTGGCGCGCATTTTTGATTTGCCAAAAAGGAGCTCAGCGGCATTATTCAAATAACGGACATTCAGGTTGGTATCCAACAAGATGACTGCGGTTGACAGGTTGTCCGTTAAAATTTCAGCTTGCACTAGGTTGGCGCTCACAATGTTCCCTGATTCATGGTTATATCTTGATTTTGCAAAAGTTGAGCCATATCTTTTAAAACGAATAAGTTAGTGACTTCTATCGAATAGACCCGCTATCTTCGGCTGAATAGTGGGCTTACAGAATTTTTGCTTTGCATATCAGGCATTAATATAGTGCATTGTATTTATCAATGCATCATTTTAGTGCAATGAATCTCATGGCCGAATTAGACTATTGATTCAATATAATTTAAATAATATGGATATTGATACTTTACGAATTGATCCATGGACATGGGTGGGTATAATCAGAGTCATTATCAATCGAACGGAATTTGGAGCATGACTCGATCTGCAACAGTCGTTAGAAATACAAATGAAACTCAGATACAGGTAGCAATCAATCTGGACGGAACCGGGCATTGTGATTTGGATACCGGAATGCCGTTTTTGGAGCACATGCTTGAGCAGATAGCCCGTCATGGGCTCATAGATCTGGAAGTTACCTGTAAAGGTGATCATGAAATAGATGATCACCATAGTGCAGAAGATACGGGTATTAGCCTGGGTATGGCGTTTAAACAGGCAGTTGGTGATAAAAAAGGGATCCAACGTTATGGACATGCCTATGTTCCATTAGATGAAGCCTTGTCACGGGTTGTTCTGGATTTATCGGGTCGGCCGGGATTGGAATATGATATTAATTTCACTCGAGCCTCAGTAGGAAGTTTTGATACTGAACTGTTTTATGAATTCTTTCAGGGTTTTGTCAATCATGCAGGTGTCTCATTACACATAGATAACCTTAAAGGCCGAAATGCACATCATCAAATAGAGACTGTCTTTAAGGCTTTTGGGCGTGCATTACGAATGGCCGTGACTCCAGATCCAAGAGCGCTGGAGCAAATTCCATCAACTAAAGGCAGTTTATAGTCCAGGTTATTTCACTATTGGCTGTCTGATTAGTCAGCCAACTCACTGTTACATTTTGGAACCCGTTATGACCAGCAAAAATATTGCAGTTGTAGATTATGGTATGGGAAATCTGCACTCTGTTGCCAAAGCCCTTCAGCACGCGAAACCCGAGTATAGGGTTCAGATTAGTTCTGATGCTGACGTCATCCGTAAAGCTGACTCAGTGGTTGTACCCGGAGTCGGTGCTATTAGAGATTGCATGGCAGGAATGAAGTCTGCTGAGGTAGATCAGGTCATTAAAGAGATAGCAACCGAGAAACCTATGTTAGGCATCTGTATTGGCATGCAAACGCTGATGCAGACGTCAGAGGAAAACGGCGGTGTTGAATGTTTAAATCTGATACCCGGAGACGTTAGAGGGTTTGGATATGTTACCGATGATCAGGGAGAGCGTTTAAAGGTTCCTCACATGGGTTGGAATAATGTTTACCAGCGTGAACGTCATGCAATTTGGAACAAGATTGAAGACGGTAGCCGTTTCTACTTTGTGCACAGTTATTTTGTACACTGTGATATTGAATCCCATGTGTTGGGTTCTACAACCTACGGTACACCCTTTGATGCGGTTATTCACAAAGAAAACATCGTTGCTACTCAGTTTCACCCTGAAAAGTCGTCAACTGCAGGGATTCAACTTCTAAAGAATTTCCTGGAATGGGATGGTTCACACTAAATAAGGCAGCTTTAAACATCATGATTATTATTCCTGCAATTGATTTAAAAGATGGCAACTGTGTCCGTTTGAAGCAAGGACGAATGGATGATTCTACCATTTTTGGTGAAGATCCGGTTGCTATGGCCGGCCACTGGCGTGACCAGGGTTGTCAGCGTTTACATCTGGTCGATCTGAACGGTGCTTTTGAAGGAAAACCGGTACATGCCGATGTTGTCCGTGCCATTCGGCAGGCCTACCCCGATCTGCCTTTACAGATAGGTGGTGGCATTCGAAACCTTGAGACCATTGAATCCTATATTAATGCGGGTGTTCAATATTGCATCATTGGTACCCAGGCAGTTAAAGATCCCGGGTTTGTTGAGCAGGCTTGCGAGAAATTTCCCGGTCATATTATCGTAGGCCTGGACGCTCGTGATGGTTTAGTTGCCACCGAAGGTTGGGATGATACGTCCAGTGTAAAAGCAACGGATTTAGCCATGCGTTTTGCGTCTTGTGGCGTCAGCGCCATTGTATATACTGATATCGCTCGTGATGGCATGATGCAGGGCGTCAATGTTGAAGCGACGGTACAGGTTGCTCAGGCCGGTGGCATTCCGGTTATTGCTTCGGGAGGTGTTAGCAACCTTGATGATATCAAGTCACTACTACCCTATAGGGATCAGGGCATTGCCGGAGCGATTACCGGTCGTGCCATTTATGAAGGCGCTCTGGATTTAGCAGAAGCACAAGAACTATGTAATCGAGGTGATATCTAATGGGCCTGGCCAGTAGAATTATACCCTGTCTGGATGTTGATCAGGGACGAGTCGTAAAAGGCGTTAACTTCGTTGATATTAAAGATGCTGGTGATCCTGTTGAGGTAGCTAAACGCTACAACTCAGAAGGTGCTGATGAACTTTGTATGCTAGATATAACGGCAACTCACGAAGATAGAAATACGATGCTGGATACCGTTCACGCTATTGCAGGTGAAGTATTTATCCCATTAACCGTGGGTGGTGGCATTCGTAATCTTGATAATATTAAAACCATGCTGCATGCAGGGGCTGACAAGATTGCTATCAATTCGGCAGCGGTAAAGGACCCTGAGTTTGTAAAAGCTGCTGCAGATCGGTTTGGTTCGCAGTGTATCGTTGTTGCCATTGATGCCAAGAAAACCGCTGAGGGTCATTGGGAGATCTTCACTCATGGTGGCCGACAGGAAACGGGTATTGATGCCATTGAGTGGGCTGTGCAGATGGAAAACTATGGTGCCGGTGAGTTATTGGTGACCAGTATGGATCGAGACGGCACCAAAAATGGTTTCGATCTTGAGCTAATGAAAGCCTTATCGAATCATATTCAAATACCGGTTATTGCCTCCGGCGGTGTCGGAAATTTACAGCATTTAGTTGATGGTGTCATTGAAGGAAAAGCTGATGCGGTATTGGCTGCCAGCATTTTTCATTTCTCTGAATACAGTATTTCTGAAGCTAAAAATTTTATGAAGGACGCCGGGATTGAGATGCGAATATAAATGGGCACATTTGCGGCGTTGTGTATCAGCGATCATCATGAATAAATTATGAAACCTTGCTATATTGATCATCGCTATTTCGGCAGGTTTTTAGATCTACTTCTAAGGAGTAACACCTATGTTAGACGGAATTCAGCCAGTTGAGTCTTTGGGTATTGAGTTAAAAGAAAATCATCTTGATCGGGTGGTGTTAATGGTACCACTGCAAGGTAACCTCAATGACAAAATGACTATGTTTGCGGGTAGCCAGTTCTCAGGTATGGTTTTGGCTGGCTGGAGACTTGCTTCAAACTGGGCTTCCGATATGGCTGAAAATCACCCTGTCGTGATCAAATCATCCAATATTGATTTTTTTAATCCTGTGAAAAGTGACCTTGAATGTATAGCTTCGCTTGAAAGAAAGCCGAAACAAGGAAACTCAGGTAATTGGAAATTAAAAGTTCGTGTAGAAGCCAAAAATGCTCAAGGCGAAGTTCTGGCTGTTCTTACCGGGAATTACCGCATTTTAGTTCGTAGTTAAAGAGTTCCCATAAGATCGACTCTAAACAAAGCCGAAAGCTGGTTACGGCTTTGTTGTCTCAAATGAATAGACGATAATAATTTCAAGTTTGGATGTTTCTGAAGGTTAAACTGATTCTACCTCCTACCTTCTTTTTTGTTTTTGAAATTTCATGTTGCCAGTTTTTTTGAATCTCTCCCTGCATGATGAGTAAACTGCCGCTTTCTGGTTCTATATGAAAGGTGTTATCGCTGTCTTTTGATCGAAAACGTAATCGACGTGGCTCCCCAAGACTGACAGATGCTATTACCGGATTGATTCCTAATTCAGGTTCATCGTCGGCATGCCATCCAATTGAATGCCCGCCATGTTGATACCAGTTTGCTAATACAGAATTAAACTTATGGCCAGTTTTGCTGCTGACCTTATGTATCAAAAGCTCTAATTCACGTGTCCATGGATTCGGACGCATTTTAATTCCGGAATACTCATAGTTGGTGCCTTCGTCTCCGTACCAGGCCTGGAGCCTGGGTATAGGGACAGCTTTACCCCTTATCGTAATGCATGGCTGATCCCAAATCAGGGTTTCAGATAGTTGTTGATAGTATTTTCGGCTTTCAGACTCAGATAAAAAATTCTTGAAATACAGTATTTCCCCGCCATGAATGTCAATCAATTCCGGGCTGGTAGTGGCAAACAAATTCATCAATGTCACCTTTCCTAATGCTTCAATCAAGCATAGTAGACTCAATCATTAATATTGGAATTCATGTTTTAAATAATGGTGCTAGCCGTACAATCTGTCATGGATTGCTGAAGATTTATTATAATATTAACACCGTGTTATGAGCTGTTAGTCCATGATAAGTTGTAGTATAGGCCTATTTATTCAACGCTGTTTATATGTTTTTCTGGTGAGAACTGTACTTTAGTTACAGAGTCCCGCAAACTCGCTTCATCTATTAAGGGCAATAGCAGTTAATGCTAAACGCTGGCTGGTTTAAAGGAGGATATCATGAGCATCATTTGCTGTCAGGTCAGTGTGAAGTGTTCAGGTTCACCCACTTTTATTAATGAATAAATCCAATTCGGTATAGTTATGAAATTATTAATACGTAATTTAGAACGTTCAGTTACAGAAGAAGAATTGAAAGATATGTTTCAGGAATTTGGAAGCGTTCAATCCTGTAATTTAGTCATGGACCCTACTAGTGGTGCTTCTAAAGGGTTTGGTTTTGTAGAAATGCCAAAGCCGGGTGAAGCCAAAGCCGCCATCAAGAATCTTAATAACAAAACAATTGGCGACAGCAAGGTGAGAGTTAAGAAGGCTGAAGAAAAAGGATCCTAATCCGCCAGGTAAAAACGGCTCTGTAGTGCTTTGATTAGACCCGATACAGCGTTATGTTTCTCAATGCCGCTTTTGCAGTAACACCGAATTATTTGTTCTATATTCTGAATGGATTATAAAAAAATCGTCGTTTATAGAAGTCAACATGGGGTATCACATAAACTCGTAGGGAAGGAATCTATGAATATTTTGATTATTGGAGCAAGCTCTGGCTTAGGTGATTCAATTTCAAAGGAGCTACCAGTAAAGGGAGACCAGGTATGGCTGGTAAGTAGAAGTAACCCCAACACCATGAAGCTACAAGATGGCGTCACTAGAAAATGGATCGAAGCCGATTTACGTAGTTACGAAGCCTCACAGAAAATAGCTAATGAGCTAAAGGGCGCTTCCTTGAACGTTTTGATTTATGTTGCAGGGATCTGGGAAACTCACTCTAAACCGCAAGATAATCCTGCCAAAGATATATACGACATTCTTTCTGTAAATACTTCTGGATTCATAATTTTGCTTCAGTCTACCTTCAACAATCTACTAAACGCAGAACGAGCAAAAATCATAGCTATAGGGTCAATTGTTGGTCTAGACAATGGTGCAGGACAAAATCTGGCTTATTCAGCATCAAAATTCGGATTGCGTGGGGCTTGTCATAGTGCAAGGGAATGGTTAAGAGAATATGGAATACCAGTAACCTGTATTTCTCCTGGTTCCATTACAGAGCGCCAAGATGATCCTGACCGGTTACCCCATACGGATTTAATTAAGTTAATTCATTCAATTATGTCGATGTCAGCAAGCACATGCGTTAAAGAAGTAACAATTCCAGCGATGTTAGACAGCAATGTTTAGAGTCTGGTTCACATAAGTTTCTTGCTGTCGCAAAGCTGATAGTAAATACATGACTAAGATGACAAGACGATTAAATGGCCATATATTAAACGGCTTTTCAGCATGTTTTCAAAGACCCGCTTATTCTGTCGTTTTGAGACATGGCAATGTTCAGAAGAAAACCGCATGAGCGGCTTTTGCGGGTAAGCCCAATTGACAACAATGGCGATACCATTGATGATGCTTGCTATTCAGCGGTTATGAACGGAATTCGAAAATCGAAATATGCCGCGCCATAAAAAACTGCGGTAGCGGTAGAATAACTGTTAGAGTGCAAATATGGATAGTGCATACTTGAAAGTGAAACGTGCAGAAAAGCATTATGCTGAACTTGCACAGATGTTTAAAAAGAAAAAGCCGTTCGGTTATTTCTTGGAAACGAATTGCAAAACTGGTGAAAGAGCAACATTTGCAAAGAGAAGCGAAGATGTTGCTAATGAAGCAGCCGTAATAATTGGCGATGTTCTCCATAATCTTAGAGCCGCTATTGACCATGCATATTGGAATTGTACTGAGAGGCATGCAAAATCTGATGGTGAAAGAAAAAAAATTCAATTTCCAATTACCTCAACAGAGACAGCCCTGAAAGGCTCTGTTTTGCCCGGTATCCCTTCGAGAGTTTCGACAGATTTTGCTCAAGCACTAGCGAGTTTAAAGCCATATCGGGATGGTGGGAATGCACTTCTTTGCGCCATTCACGACTTGGATGTTATGGATAAACACAAGTTATTAGTCCCAACAGGTAACTTCACGAAAATTAGTAGCTCAATGATTCAAAGATTGGTTCCTGATTTTCCATCTGGTTTAATGAATTGTCGCTTTGGTAATAACTATCGCGATGTTGGTTGGCAAGTAAAGCCTATGACTTGGACACAGAGAAGAAAAGCCAAAGTGCCACCATCAAACATAATTGAGCAGGAATTAGATGTGCCCGTGGAAATTGTAATTGGTGATATAGACCCAACAAAATCAGCACTTCAAGTGCTGCAAGAGTTAATTGCCCTGGCGAAAAGTACAATTCAAACCTTGTATTCTGCAGCAGGCATAAAAGTTGAAGAAGCACTCTAACAAGGCCTGCCAGAGGGATAGCCAAACCGCTGCGCGCTTTGTCTTCCCCTGCTTGCGGCGTCTAAGCCATAAAAATTCAATCTGCACAAGTAATCCCTTGTGATCAGATTTACTATAAAGAAGAGAGTTTGAAATGATAATGTTGTTTATCCTTTTTGGTATTATTCTAGTTGCATGGATGCTATTTAGAATGTTGACTAGTACGTCAACGTTAGAGGAAGCAAGAACAATAGGTCTTCAAGAAGCAAGCTTACACATTAACAATCCTATATTATTCGAGGATTACATTGAAGCTAGACGGATTCCTAAAGAGGTGCTGGATTCTTTAATAGAGGAAGGTAGAATTCCTTCCTATTACTGGCGGCAGTACACATACATTGAAAATCGTGAACTGATTAAAGCTAACAAATAGACTGAACAAATCCAATCAAAGCGAACTTTCATAAACTGTCACTATTTATGTTCCGAAAAAATCGCCAATTTACTCAAGTAGTTGTTGGCGACGTTAAATGGCTAGTCTGAGCGTAAAAACGTTAGAATATGGCCTTTAAAATCATTGTCTAAATAGCCTGTGTTTTCTGGTTTAGAGAACGAGGAGATATAACCAAATTCAAGAAGCTTTTTTGCAAACTTGTTTTTTCTGCCTCTGCCAGGGTCTACAATTATTATTTCGCATTTCGGATTTGAATGCTCTCTAATAAACCCTGTAAGTAGTTCTGTATGCTCATCTTCATATAATAGATCACTGCCAATTATTAAATCAAAGCGCCCTAAGGAATCATCGTTATCCGCCCAACCCGTTCTTTCAAATGGAATGGCGCTGCTCCCATTTAGTTTTGTGTTCCGATTTAAAAAGTATTCGGCTTCGGGGTGATAATCAGTTGCTGTAATATCTACATTCTGCATATTCAGCAATAAACTACTTAAAGCCGTTCCGCACCCAATTTCAAGAACGCGCCTGGAGCCTATATCATGTTTGATCATGTGGTGAGCGAGCACCAAACTTGATGGCCAAACAATGCCAAAAATTGGCCATGTAGCCGAAGATATTCCTAGTTTCATAGCAATACCTTCTGGGTCATGAAATTCTTGTTTATTTCGTAGTGTGCAGAGGTGAATATCGATTTTTCCAAACTCAATGGTCTGGTAGCATATGCGAAGATTTGTCATTTGGCTGTCTCAAAAGTGAGGGCTCGGCCAGCTATCAGGGATAAATGACAAAACGAAGTAATTACTAGCCTATAATGATTGGCTAAGAATGCAATGTATTTAACAAGTGAAGGCAATATTGTGGATGAAAATCAAATTGAGATATTCTATCCAAAGTGGATAAAATATTTAGGTATCATTGGCTTACCACTACTTGCCATTGTTGCTATATGGTTAGCAACACGGTTTTTTTTGGAACCCGAATTAACGAACACTCAAAAAATATTAAGCTCTATTCTTGGTGTTGCTGTACTTTATCAATGCCAAATTGGTGCCAGATGTTTACCTTATTTAAACACCATCATATCCTTATACGATGATGGTATTGATATTTATTTTAAAAACCAAACAAATGAGTACAGGTGGGAAGACCTTACATTAGTAGAATATTCATTTGCAACGACAACACAAATAAAACATAAAGACGGTCGTACTCTTGCATACCTTAGTGAAGGGCTACCTAACTTAGATTTATTAACAAGTACTATTAATAATGAAAATGCCAAAGCCTGGTGAAGCCAAAGCCGCCATCAAGAACCTTAATAACAGACCAATCGGCAACAGCAAGGTGAGAGTTAAGAAGGCTGAAGATAAAGGGTTGTAAACAGATCGGTGAAATTGTTATACAGCGATTTGGTTCTATCTTTCCAAGCGTTATATTTCGCTATTCTCCCATTGCAGTATCTCAGGATCATTTAAAATATCTTATTTGGTCAATCAATTGAGCCAGGAATTAATCGCCAAACCATGCCAGATTTCAATTAGGTTTGAACTCTAAATCTGACGTAGGTTACCCCCCCTATCTCTATTCAAATTACCTAATCACCGTGATGTTAAATCCTTCTTCAGGTTTAGGGTCTACGAAATATTGTGTGACTTGCTCAAACATTTCAAGGGTGTCAGTATTGGCTCTGTCAGGCTGTTGAATACGTCTTTTCTCAATCTGTCTGAGACACGCTTCGTTATTCAGGTCGATGAATATCAGGTTATGCTGAGCTTCAATTTCTGTGAAGATACTTTTGAACCAAGCTCGTTGTGACAGGGTATTAGCAGGGAAGTCCATGACAACGTGGGTACCTGTCTGCAATATTGACTGTACCAATGTTTTTATCTGTGGCTTCAGTTGATTGGAGTATTCTATATAGTCGGCAAGCGAGGATATTTTGTTGGGGAATAAAGAAGCAAGCCATTCATCTTCAGAGAGTAATACAGCATTGTTTTGGAGAGCCATGTCTCGTGATTTTGTCGATTTACCCGCGCCCATTTTTCCACAGAAAAAAGTCAGTGTTCCTGTATTCATCGGTATTCTCTTTATTCATGTGCTTATGGTTAGCCATTATCTGTGATCGCGTTATATCTCACTCATTAAAGCGAGACTAACATTAAGACCACATGATTTTTTACTCTATAGGATTCAAATAGTGAATACAAACAGCAAGAAAGGCTCCATGATTGATTGGATATAGAATTAGGCTCTATATTGCTTGATGGTCTCGCTCATGGCGAATGGTGGTTTTTATTGCTAGATTTCCTTTACCGGTAATCCAACATTACACAGTTGTTTTTTAACGAGGAAACTTAATATGAACGTGAAACTGCCGATAATTCTGGCCGCTATTGCCATGACGGGTTGTGCCGCCCTTGAAGAGGCTGCTGACTTTAGTTTGCAATCGACCTGCGACCAAACCATTAAAACTGTCGATGGATTTTTTAGTGAAAATCCAGGAATAGACGAAGACTTTAAGACAGCCATAATAGAATCTAGAGTTATGAATGGCATGACAAAAGATATGGTAGCTGCGTCCTGGGGCAGTAAGGCAGATAAAATAGTGCTTACTGGACATACTACCTGGCAATGGCAGGATAGGGAACCCAAGGGTGAGTGGGTTAACTTTAAGAACGCCAGGGTTATTGATGCTTCCAGCTATAGCGCTATGTTTTTTAGTAATTATAAACGTTGTACTCAATAGTCTCTGTGGATGTAGAGGTCTGAACCGCTATTGTTAAAGCTGTATGCAGGGTGTGATCTCGCTAGACGTTGATTTATTCAACGAAGGCTTTTTCTATGACATAGTCGCCTTGCACGCCTCTTTTATGACTTCCTTCAAAGCCGCTATCATTCAAAATGGCACTGGTCTCGGATAGCATTGATTTACTGCCACATAACATGACACGATCAAATTTGGGGTCAATTCTGTCGATACCAATGTCTTTATATAGCTTACCGGACTTCATTAGGTCGGTTATTCTTCCCTGATTTTGGTATTCCTCTCTGGTAACACAGGGATAATATATTAATTGTCTGGTAACCATCTCGCCGAGGTACTGATGACTGGTTAACTCTTCTGTAAGCATCTTGTGATAAACGACTTCATTTACAAATCTGACACCGTGGAACAGGATGATTTTTTCAAACCTCGCATAGGTTTCCGGATCTTTTATAATGCTCAAAAAAGGTGCTAACCCGGTACCTGTACCGATCAATAATAGATTACGTCCATCTCGAAGATCGTCGATAACCAGAGTTCCGGTAGGTTTACTGCCTATCAATACCGAATCACCGAGTTTCAAATGTTGTAGTTTGGACGTTAAAACTCCATCAGGAACCTTGATACTAAAAAACTCCAGGTGCTCTTCATGATTTGCACTGGCGATACTATAGGCGCGCATAATCGGCTTCCCGGCTTGTTGAAGACCAATCATGATAAATTCGCCGTTTTTGAAGCGTAATCCAGGTCTTCTTGTCGTTTTGAATGAAAACAATGTGTCATTCCAGTGAATAACATCGGTGACTTTTTCTGTGGTAAATTTTTTATTCATAAAGGCTCCGGGCCGAAAAACAGTCTACTAGACATATTAATATGTGATCAATATGAGTTGATTGTAGTTGCCAAACGACATATCCGTATGGGGATGTCGCAATTCATTTTGGTTTTAAGCAGGTTAGTAGTACACATAATACAGGCACAGCATTTCCCGGACAGGCTACCTGTAGCGATTATTTTTGTTGAATGCGCTCGCTTATCTTTTAATGTCAATCAACCCTTTAGCTGGTATATGTATAGGTTGTCGGTAATTTCTTGGTAATCTCCGGTAACACTGGGTAACTCACCTGATACCAGTACAAAGTAGCCACTTTGGTCGGTTAAAAAGTCATTAACTACGAAAAAACTTCCGTTTTCACTGAGCTGAATACGTTCTACTCCAAGGTGACTGATCTCATGAATGTTAGTTGATCTGGATTCTGCCAGCCGTATAAGGGTGTTTTGGTCAGGTTCAGACAATCGTTGATCCAATTTACTGCAGGCAACGGTTAATAGTAGCCCGATAATAATAAGATATTTCATAGGAGCATCTATGTTTGGTCTTT
>Ga0224506_10000149_pt1 | contig 69040 bp, 76 predicted proteins | sample SF_Jan12_sed_USG_2_FD_169108 | JGI IMG/M metagenome (GOLD analysis project Ga0224506, IMG submission 169108) | Sediment microbial communities from San Francisco Bay, California, United States - SF_Jan12_sed_USGS_8_1 | ecosystem: Environmental > Aquatic > Marine > Sediment | place: USA...
CAGTGCGGGGTATTCTTGAACCGTTTATTCAGCAACAACCCGCTCGCATTGTTATTGCGAACCGAACCTTGGAACGCGCGCAACAATTAGCATCAGATTTTTCAGACATCGCGGAAATTGAGGTGTTTACATTTGCTGAACTAAAAGGTCAGCAATTCGATATTATTATCAACGGCACATCGGCCAGTTTAAGCGGTGACTTGCCACCATTACCAGCCGGTTTATTAAAAGACAACAGCACCAGCTATGACATGATGTATGCAAAAGAAGACACTCCCTTCATGACATGGTCACGGGAAAATAATGCGTTAAGAGTCATTGATGGCCTTGGCATGTTAGTTGAGCAAGCCGCTGAGTCTTTTTATTGCTGGCGTAAGATAAGACCACAGACCAGGGCGGTTATAGATTTCGTACGGGGAAGTTTATAGTTCCCCGTACTTAGTCATTATCTCTCGTATCTCCTTTCCAGATACTGTAACTCTTTTTCTTTATCTTCCTTATCTGTATATTCCTTGCTGCGGCGTTCCATTCTAATGGCTTTCTCTTTCTCTATCTTTCTGTCTCTGAGATTATCATTACGTCTGTCTCTGGCACTTTCCAACTCCCTTTCTCTGGCATTATCAATATTCATTCTCTGTTTGTAGTGTCCGCCTTCCTGTCTGCGATTTGCAAACTCTATACCGTTACGAACCTCCTGCATTGCTTTTTGGATATGCCTCAGTGCTTTTGCCCGGTGCCCGCCTTTATTAGGCGTGGCTTTCATCAGAGCTCTTTCAGCATTTTGTAAAATTTGCAATGATCTTTCCATTGCTGGCTGTCGCATAGCAAATGCCGATTGATTCATACTCATCATAACTACACTACTGGCAAATAGTGTTACCAGAACTTTTTTCCACATTATCATCACCCTTTTTAATATTTATAAATATAACGATGCGCCACGTTATAAACCATCACAGTCAACATAGCATAGTCTATTCTTATATATTACCCAATAAAAAACCCGAACAGAGCCGGGTTTTCTATCGAACATATTATTTAGTACTTCTAGTTAAGTTTATTTTCTGCCGGTGACTCCATCTGAGTATCGCCGGGTGTTGCCGGTGTGTCCATGGCTTTGACAGGCACATAAGCCATGCTTTCCTCGGCCAGAGTTTTACCTTCCTCATCCACCACCGTCACTATCCACTCACCAAGCCACTGAGGTTGCAGGTTCTTACTGGACCAGATGCGCCAGCGATCTGATCCCACTTTAAATTTAACTTCCGCTTTTATATCTCCGCTGTGTTCCCAGCGATGAGTCACGGTATGCCCGGCCATTCCTTTTACTTCGGTAAAGAAATAGACTTTTTCAACATCATTGGTTAACTGCCCCAGATTATCAATGGGTTCACGGTTTTCTACACCACTGGTGAACCCTGAACGCGGTATACTTTCTGATGCCGAGACAGCTGTTGATAAAAGCATTACACTCATTGCGATTAAAGACATTATTTTCATTAGAAACTCCTTGTCATTGCTCTTTTTTTGAGCAACAAAGATTAACATAATAAATCCACTAAAAGAAATACTCCCCGCTTCCGCTATGGCCAAAAGGCGTTTTCAAACGATAGTCGGTTACTGAGTCTGCTCTAGTCAGACACAGTAATCTTTTTATCTTGCTCTTTTATAGCCTGCAGAAGACGAATTACCAGCAGAAGGGGCAAACTAATCGTTTTTGTGGCGCCGCTGCAAGCGGACATAATGCTCGGCCGAATACTTAAAATAGTCTTTTTCTTTTTCGGTTAATTCACGTGCCCGGCGCACGGGATTACCCAGATATAAAAAGCCGCTTTGCAGTTCTTTATTTGGCGGCACCACACTGCCTGCTGCCACTATCACCTGCTTTCTGATGATGGCACCATCCAGCACTGTCGCCGACATGCCAATTAAGCAGCTGTCCTCAATCGTACAGGCATGCAAAACTGCATTGTGGCCCACGGTAACATCATTACCGACTAGCAGGCCACGACCGTTGCCCAGAGGACCCTCGTGCGTGACATGCAGGACACTGCCATCCTGAATATTACTTCTGTCACCAATTTGGATTTTGTTAACATCGCCTCGCAATACAGCCATCGGCCAGACTGAGCTGTCTTTACCCAGTACCACATTACCGCAAACCAGTGCCATTTCATCAACAAAAACACCGTCAGCAAGCTCCGGTATCATGCCATCAAAGTCGCGTACTGCCATTTTTTACTCTCAAAAATAGTTATCGCATCGTTACCAGTTCTTCTGAACTGGTCGGGTGGATTGCTAGTGTGTCATCGAGGTCGGCTTTGCATGCCCCCATGCGGATAGCCACAGCAAAACCCTGTAGCATTTCATCCGCACCCGGGCCAATAATATGACAACCAATGACTTTTTCCTGCGGCCCAACCACCACCAGCTTCATGGCTGTTTCAACTTTGTGCTCAGTCATTGCGTTATACATCGCAGTAAAGCGTGTGCTATACACTTTTACTGCCGAGCCATGCTCTTCTTTGGCTTCTTCTTCTGTTAAACCGACTGTGCCGATTGGCGGATGACTAAACACCACTGTTGGAATTAAATCGTAATTTAAATGCCGTCCTTCCATGCCGCCATATAATCTGTCAGCCATTCTTCTGCCGGCAGCAATGGCAACCGGTGTCAGCTGAGCACGGCGGGTAACATCTCCCAGTGAATACAGGTTATCAATATTAGTTTCCTGAAAATCATTACACGGCACATAACCGTCGCAATCCATATCCACACCGGTAAGCTCGATGTTCATACCCTCGGTATTAGGCTCACGCCCTATCGCCCATATCACCTGATCAAAGCCTTCCGTGCGCTTGCCCTGTTCGCACACTAATGTTAACGAGCCGTTGTCCTCTTTGATCAGTTCAGCCACCTGAGTACGCGCCATCAGATCAACGCCATCATTCACCATGGCTTCCATCAGGCTTTCACGCAGCATGGCATCGAAGCTGCGCAGGAACTGTCCTTTACGAATAAATAAAGCCACATCAGTGCCCAGACTGTTCAGCACACCGGCAATTTCAACCGCAATATAACCGGCACCGACTACCGCTACTTTTTTAGGCTGAGTTTCTAAAGCAAAAAAACCATCTGAAGTAATGCCGTAATCGGCACCCGGGATATCCGGTACCGTGGGCTTGGTGCCCGGTGAAATCACAATTTTATCGGCTGTGATCTGTTTGCCATCGACATCCAGCGTATGTGCATCGACGAATTTTGCATAGCCCTGGATTTCATCAATCTTCGAGTCTTTCAGATAACTGTGATACCAGCTATTGATACCGCTAATATAGTCTTCACGTTTTTTAACCAGTGCTGACCAGTCAAAGCCATTATTAGTCACATCAAAACCGTAGTCTTTAGCATGCTCGATTGAGTGCGCCAGAGAACCGCCAAACCACATTACTTTTTTCGGCACGCAGCCCACGTTCACACAGGTACCGCCAATCTTACCGGCCTCGACCACAGCGCACTTTGCACCGTATAAAGCCGCTCGTTCAGCAACTGAGAGTCCACCACTGCCGCCGCCAATGGCAATCAGGTCGTAGTCATAGCTGTGTTTTTTTATGTTTGCAGTTTGATCAGTCATAGCGGCTCTTATTTATTAGCGAGTAGTCAGGTAATATAGTGTTCTTTTAAAATAATTATACATGGGATTTTGCTTGTTCATGGTCATTTTCCGATATTTACGAAAACTTGCCAATCACTCCGATAACCCGATTGTTCAGCAACTGGAAAACTATGCTTACCTGATTCGTTTAGACCGCCCTATTGGTATTTTGTTACTGCTCTGGCCAACACTATGGGCGCTGTGGATTGCCGCTGAAGGGGTGCCCCATATCGGGGTTTTAATTGTTTTCACACTCGGCGTCATTTTCATGCGCTCAGCTGGCTGCGCCATTAATGACTATGCCGACCGTAAAGTTGATGGCAAAGTCAGCCGCACCAAGAGCCGGCCGATTGTCAGCGGCAAGGTTACACCGAAAGAGGCGCTCTGGGTTTTTATCTGCCTCACGATTTGCTCATTTCTGCTGGTGTTATTCATGAATAAACTCACCATTTATTTATCATTTGCCGGCGCGGCGCTGGCAGCCAGCTACCCGTTCATGAAACGCTACCATTTTTTGCCTCAGGTACACCTTGGCGCCGCTTTTGGCTGGGCCGTACCGATGGCTTATGCCGCTCAAAGCAATGAAATCACAACCATTGCCTGGTTACTGTTTCTGGCGACCGTTTTATGGGCCACCGCTTACGACACCATGTACGGCATGGCTGACCGTGAAGATGACATCAAAATCGGCGTAAAATCAACCGCCATTTTATTTGGTGACGCCGACTGGATCCTGATTGGTGTTATTCAGCTGATGTTAGTCCTTACCCTGCTCTTAATAGGCAGCCGTGCCGAAATGGGTATGTATTATTATTTGGCAGTATTCATTGCCAGCCTGCTGGCTGTTTACCAGCAGTACCTGATCGCAGACCGTGACCCTAAAATGTGTATTGAGGCTTTTTTAAACAATAACTGGTTCGGCATGGTGGTATTCATTGGCATTGTGCTGGACTACGCTGGCCGATAATCGCCTCTATCAATAGAGACATCAGGCGAACTTCGTTACAATACAGCCCGACACCAACCTGACAAGAGACCAACTGATGCAAGATTATCAACGCAAATTTATTGAACTCGCTATGACCAGCAAGGTACTTCGTTTTGGTGAGTTCACCTTAAAATCCGGTCGCGTCAGTCCTTATTTTTTTAATGCCGGTTTATTCAATAGTGGCAATGCCCTTGCTGAACTGGGGCGCTGTTATGCGCAGGCGGTTGTTGACAGCGGTATTCAGTTCGATGTGCTATTCGGCCCGGCCTATAAAGGCATACCGGTCGCCGCGGTAACGGTAATGGCCCTGGCTACTGAGCATGGTATCGACATGCCCTATGCCTTTAACCGTAAAGAAGCCAAAGCACATGGTGAAGGTGGCAATATTGTCGGCGCGCCATTAGCCGGCAAGCGCGTACTAATTATTGATGATGTGATCACTGCGGGCACGGCTATTCGCGAAGCAGTTGATATTATCAAGGCAGAACAAGCAGAGCCGGTCGGTGTATTAATCGCACTGGATCGTCAGGAAAAAGGTCAGGGTGACATCTCTGCGGTGCAGGAAGTTGAACGCGACTTCGCTATCACGGTTTCCAATATTGTCACCATGCAAAACCTGATCAGCTTTTTATCAGAAGATGATTCACAGGCAGACATGCTGAAACTGATGATGGATTATCGTCAGCAATACGGGATTTAATAGCCGGCTAAAAAATTGCCTGACGACATAATACTTAGCACAAGGTGCCAGCCTCTGACACCTTGATCATACTCAACTAAATACAGAGCACTGTACAGAGCACTGTCGCTAACTAAAAATCAGCTTAAGACCGACCAGCATCGTTATCACCTCAAACACCCGCTTAATCAAATAATTGCTTTTCTTAATACTGATATGTGCGCCGGCATAGCCACCGATAAAAGATCCGAGTATCAACGCCGGTAACCAGTCCCATTGAATGGAGCCCAGCAAACCCAAGGTGATGGCACCGGCACCATTCCAGAACAAACCTACCAAAATCAGGGTATAGGCAACAGCCCGTTTATAATCCAGACCAAACCATTTAACTAACCACAGCGTTACAAAAAGTCCTGTACCGGATGTCAGAGAGCCATTAAGCACGCCAATCGCAAATAGCACCAGCCCGCCAATCAGATAACCCAATGAATCCCGGTGTTTCACATCCAGCATCTGACCCAGTTGCTTTTGCAAAAAAGAATAAAGCGCCAGACATATTGTTAAGCCGCCTAATGCCAGTTCGGCCAAGCGGTCAGGTATATCCAGTATTAACACAGCACCCAGTATGACCCCGGGCAAGCCTGTCGCCAGAATAAAAACAGCGAACTGTCTCTCAAGCGCCCCCTCTCTCAGATGTCTGACTGTGGCACCCACACCCAGAGCCACACTGGCCACTTTATGTGTAGCCAGTGCCGTACTAAATGTTAAACCGAGAAAAATAATAGCAGGCAGCTGTAATAGACCGGCGCCACCACCTGCCATTGCCGAGAACAGGTTCGCAGTAATCGAGATAATTAACAGTATTATTTGATTGAATAATTCTTGCATAGTGACTATTTTATCCACAACAGGCTTAAGAAATTACGCTATAATCTTTGCAAATAGAGATATCAGATAAAGGAATTGCCATCTTCATGAAGCTTCTTCAGCATTATATTGTACTCGTGCTACTACTACTTCTTTCACTGCCCGCCCAAGCTGAACTTAAAAAATGGGTGGATCAGAACGGTCAGATTCACTACGGCGATAAAATTCCGCCGCAGTATTTGCGTAAAGAACACCAAATCATGAACAAAGAAGGCGTTGTCCTGAAAGTGATCCCAGCTGCCAAAACAGAAGAAGAATTACTCGAAGAAAAGCGCCAACAACGACTCAGAATTATTGCTGCCGAGAAAAAACGCCAGCAAGACTTTAAAGACCGCGTTCTGCTCGATACTTACACCACAGAACGCGATTTAATTAAAGCCCGAGAAGAACGCCTGAGCACATTCACCTCGCTGATTGATTTAACCGGCACTATTATTATAAGCAATAAAGAACAACTTGATCGCTTATTAAAAAGAAAAGCCGAGTTTATCAAATTCAAGAAAGAGCTGCCTCTGAATATGCAGGAGGAAGAAAAAATTCTCCGCCAGCAAATTATCGACAATCAGGCCTATATCAAAGACCAGGAAAATGAACGCAGTAAACTCGTCACCCAGTTCGACGAGGATCTGAAGCGCTTTAACTACCTGCAAGAACAAAGTCGTCGTCGTGAGCAGGAATTAGAGCGTCGTCGCCTCGAAAGAAAACAGCTGGAAAACAAACTCTACGGCCTACCCCCTAATTAGAGTTCCAACGCCGGCATCGGTTAATAGTTCCAGCAAGACCGCATGATCAACCCGCCCATCAATGATATGTGATGTTTTCACGCCAGAGTTGACCGCACTCAGCGCACAGTCAACTTTTGGCAGCATACCACCGGAAATCGTACCATCGGCAATTAACGCTTCGACATCTTTCTGATTTAAACCCGTCAGTAATTCACCGGATTTATCCAGAATACCCGCGGTATTGGTTAACAAAATAAGCTTCTCAGAACCCAACACCGATGCCAGCTTACCCGCTACCAGGTCCGCATTAATGTTATAAGAGGCGCCGTCATCACCGACACCAATCGGTGCAACCACAGGAATGAAGCTGCCGCCATCGAGCGTATTGATAACCTGCGGATCTATCTGAGTGACCTCACCGACATGACCAAGGTCAATGATTTCAGAGGCCTGCAGTTCTGGCGACGACTGAGCCACTTCCAGCTTTCTGGCACGAATCAGGCCACCATCTTTACCGGTTAAACCCACCGCATGACCGCCATGCTGGTTAATCAGATTAACAATATCTTTATTAACCAGACCACCGAGCACCATTTCAACAATGTCCATGGTTTCACGGTCGGTAATACGCATGCCATTATGAAACTTTGACTCTTTACCCAGACTTGCCAGCATTTTGCCGATCTGAGGACCACCGCCATGCACCACAACCGGGTTAACACCGACCTGCTTCAGTAAAACAATATCCCGCGCAAAAGCACTTTTTAAACGCTCATCCACCATGGCATTACCGCCGTATTTGATAACGATGGTTTTACCACTTAAACGTTGAATATAAGGCAATGCCTCTGATAAAACATTGGCGATGTTACTGGCGACTGATTGTTCCAACAGATTTACTCCGCTAACCGTATTGATTAAAATTCTAACTGTATATTGCCGTCAACATTTAATATTTGCTGACGAAATATGGCCTGTACTTTTTCCAGATCTTCACTGCTGTCTGCTTCAAATCGCAGCACCAGACAGGGCGTTGTATTTGACGGCCGGATAAGTCCCCAGCCAAAGTCATAATTTACCCGCATACCGTCAATGGTAGAAATATCAGCGGCGCCAAAATCAGCTACGCTCTTTAATTTCTCCATAAATTTATAGTGCTCGCCTTCAGCAAACTGTATCTGTAGTTCCGGTGTATTGCATGAGTCCGGCAAGGCTGAGAAAACAACATCGGCAGGCTGTTCTTTTTTACTTAAAATTTCCAGCATACGTGCCGCACTATAAAGTCCGTCATCGAAGCCATACCAGCGCTCTTTAAAAAAGATATGACCACTCATTTCACCTGCCAGTAATGCACCGGTTTCTTTCATTTTTGCTTTAATAAATGAATGACCGGTTTTCCACATTAAAGGTTCACCACCCAGTCTTTTAATTTCATGATCCAGATGGTTACTCGATTTAATATCATAAATAATTTGTGCACCGGGATTCCTCGACAGCACATCGTCAGCATATAACATCATCTGCCGGTCCGGCCAGATAACATGTTTTTTGTTATCAACAATCCCAACCCGGTCACCGTCGCCATCAAAGGCCAGACCCAGATCAACTTCAAACTCTTCGATTGCCTGTTCAAGATCAGCCAGATTTTCCAGTTTGCTTGGGTCCGGATGGTGATTAGGAAATGTGCCATCAATTTCAGAAAACAGCTCCACCACTTCGCAGCCCATACGTTTGAACAATTCAGGTGCAAGATAACCGGCAACGCCATTACCACTATCAACAGCTATCCTCAGTGGTCTAAGCAGTTTTACATCGGAGCAAATCCTGTCCAGATATTGTTCCTGGATATCCTGTTCGTTATAACGACCTTCACCGCTGACAAAGTTTTCTTCGACAATGCGGCTAAGTAATTGCTGAATACCTTCCCCGTATAAGGTATTACCGGCAAGCACCATCTTCAGGCCATTATATTGCGGCGGATTATGACTACCTGTAATCATAATACCCGTAGCGGTTTTCAGTATATGCGTTGCAAAGTACAGCACTGGTGTTGGTACCATGCCAATATCGATCACATTACAACCTGTCGAGCGCAATCCCTGACTCAGTGCTGCTGCAATTTTTGGGCTCGATAAACGGCCATCCCGGGCGATAATAACCGTCTGCTGTGATTGCGCCTGCGCTTCACTACCAAAAGCTTTGCCAACTAATTCAACGGCAGCGACTGTTAATGTCTCATCGACAACACCGCGGATGTCATAGGCTTTAAAAATAGACTCTGCAATCATAGTGTTACAACTCAAAGAATGAACTCGTTATTAAATATTTAAATAATATATTGTTTAAAAAACAACGTGAAGCTAAGTCTGACGGTTACTTTTTTCCGGTACTTCCAAAACCACCTTCACCACGGTCACTGTCGGCAAACTCTTCAACCTGTTCAAACTCCACCTGTACAACGGGCACGAATACAAGCTGAGCAATGCGGTCACCGCATTCAATTTCAAATTCTTTATCACCACGGTTCCACATTGATACAAACAGTTGACCCTGATAATCGGAATCAATCAGACCCACCAGATTACCCAGCACTATGCCGTGTTTATGACCCAGACCAGAGCGCGGTAAAATTGTCGCGGCCAAGCTATTATCAGCAATATGGATCGCAATACCTGTTGGAATCAACTCGGTCTGACCCGGCTTTAATAATATTTTCTGATCAATACAGGCCCGCAGATCCATACCGGCTGAACCGTCTGTTGTATATGCCGGTAAAGGAATCTCATTACCTATGCGCTGATCTAAAACTTTTAACTGTATTTTACTCATGCTGTTCCGTTATTTTTTCATCATTAATATAGTGGCTGGCAATCAGACCAATCAGTTCTGTTGCCAGTCTTGTTTTTGTCGACTTTTCAAATTCTGTCGTGCTGTTAGCGCTGAAAACCGTTGCGCTATTATAATCACTATTAAATCCAGAGTCTGATTTATCCACTCTGTTAGCGACGATCATATCCAGCTGTTTAGACTCTAGTTTTTGCTTAGCATATTGTTCTAGATTTTCAGTTTCCGCCGCAAAGCCAACGCAAAAAGGTCTGTTCTGTAGACTGGCAACCATCGCCAATATATCGGGGTTTTTGACTAACTCGAGCGTGATAGTATCAGCGTGTTTTTTTATTTTCTGGCCTTCAATTGCCCGCGGGCGATAATCCGCCACTGCTGCCACCGCAATAAAAATATCGATTTCATTAATATTGCGCTGTACTGCCGCTAGCATTTGTGCGGCGGATTCGACACGGCTCAGCTGTATACGCTCGCTTACTTCGAGTGAACACGGCCCACTCACCAGTTCAACACTGGCACCGGCTTCCAGCGCTGCATGAGCAATCGCGTAACCCATTTTGCCGGAACTATGATTACTGATATAGCGCACCGGGTCTATGGCCTCACGAGTTGGCCCGGCCGTTAGCATGACACGAATACCACTGAGTGTTTTTTGCTTAAACAATGATGCCAGCTTTTCAGTCATCTCTTCGGCCTCCAGCATTCTTCCTTCGCCCACATCACCACAGGCCTGTTGTCCGGCTGCCGGGCCAAAAATTTCTATATTTCTGGATTTTAAAATCTGCAAATTCTTCTGCGTAGCTTGATTTGACCACATCGCCTGATTCATTGCAGGAGCCAGTGCAACCGGTGCCTTACTGGCCAGACAAACTGCCGTTAATAAGTCTCCGGCCTCGCCACCAGCCAGACGGGCCATACTGTTGGCAGTAGCGGGTGCTATCACAATCGCATCGGCCCAGCGCGCCAGTTCAATGTGCCCCATCGCCGCTTCAGCTTGCGGATCTAAAAGACTTGTATGCACCGGATTGCCTGATATGGCCTGAAAAGTCAGCGCCGTGACAAACTCTTGCGCTGACTCGGTCATTATCACCTGTACATTAGCGCCCTGATCTTTTAGACGACGCACCAGTGTGACACTTTTATAAGCTGCGATGCCACCCGTTACGCCCAGCAGAATATTTTTATTATGGAAGAAATTCATAGCGTCACAGTTTAACAGATTCATTTGTCATAGTGGAAAATACACTATTATCAGACTTTTCCGACAGTGCATGCAGTGAATCACAGATAATATATCTGCTCAAGACAAGCATCAACACTATCGAACTGATTCACGGAGGAATCATGCCAATAAGTGACTGGCCAGCCAGTGAACGCCCCAGAGAAAAACTATTAGAACGTGGAAGCCAGGCTCTCAGTGATGCAGAGCTGCTGGCTATTTTCCTGCGCACAGGTGTCAAAGGAAAATCAGCCGTCGATTTAGCGCGAGAGTTACTCAACAGTTTTGGCAGCCTGAGAAACTTACTCTGTGCAAATCAGAATGGCTTTTGTCTTCATCATGGCCTTGGCCCGGCAAAATTTGCTCAGCTTCAGGCGGTACTGGAAATGGCAAAAAGACACCTGTTTGAACAGTTACAGCGGGGCGATGCACTGGAAAATCCTGAACACACTAAAAATTACCTTGCCTCTCAGCTGCGCCCCTACAAACACGAAGTATTTGCTGCCTTATTTCTTGATAACCGCCATCGCGTCATCCGCTTTGATGAACTATTCAAAGGCACCATAGACGGAGCCAGCGTATACCCCAGAGAAGTGGTTAAAAAAGCCATGAGCTATAACGCCGCTGCGGTTATCTTTGCACACAATCACCCTTCCGGAGTGGCTGAACCCAGTCAGGCCGACCGCAACATCACCAACCGGCTGCGCGATGCTCTTGCACTGGTTGATGTCAGGGTACTGGATCATATCGTGGTAGGGGATGAGCTGATTTCATTTGCGGAGCGAGGCTATTTATAACCGTTAGTTAAAAACAATAAAATATTGACGCTTCAGTAAGGGCTAAAGGCTTGTTTATTTTGGCGTTTTAATCGAGCCCCAGTTAAATGTTTTAATATGATAATTTTTGCTATTCTGTTCACTTTGCGGCTGATAACTGCCGGGCAACCAGAGACGTTTTCCGGCAATCAGTCGATCCGGATCTTTATTGATAAAAGCTTCCGGGTTGTTATCCAGCATTAAAATTTGGCAGGCCAGTCTTGAGCGCTGATTGATATTGTTTAATTGCTGACAAATCTGGCCAAGTGTCTGCCCGCTTTGCACATCCCAGTGCCTTTGCCCATTTTCATAAACCTGAACCCGTTTGCTGCCTGCTTCTGCAGACAACGCCAGTATAAACAGAACAAAGAGACTAAGTACTTTCATAAATATTCTTCTGCGGTTTTTAACTCTACAGACAACTTACCACTATGTCAGTCCTTTTAAAACCAGACAATAATAATTTATGAGATCAGTTCTGCTACCCGGGGCCGTACTTACGACTGCGTTTTACCCCGATCACCAGTTAAGAGCTATATGCCATAATGAATTATTTATTATGGTTTGCTTTAAAGGTGATTACACCCTCTAATAAATTTATTCGTGCACAAAAAAAAGCCCTGCTATACAGGGCTTTTTTAAAACTTTAACGCTTACGATTAGAAAGTGTAAGTTAACGCTAAGTAAGTACCGTCAAATTCAAGATTATTTGTATTTGGCAGGCTTTCTTTTAAGTCCATGGTCACTGTGCGCTGACCCAGTTCTACACCTACACCAGCTAACAGCTCGTAACGAACACGAATTTTCAGGTCATTAATACCATTATCATCAAGGCCGATGTCTTTGCTCATTTCCATACCCACTGATAAACCAGTGATAGGAACAATCACTTCTGCCGAGGCATACAACAGGTAAGCTGTATCGGTAAATGCGGCTGAATCATAGCTTCCATCAAATGCACGTGCCGTCAAACCCACGTCAACTGATACAAAATTATCCAGAATTTCATAGTAAAGAATGCTGTCAACGTGGCTCAGGTCAACCAGACTGGCGCCAGTACCTACAGCCATATCTGAAATCTGTAATTTCACATTGGGTACAAACGGAATGGGGTGCTCGAAAGCGAAATAGCTAACGGTGTTATCACCATCTAAGCCTGTAGCATCTATAGAACCAGCGGTACCGGTTGTTTCTGACTGCCAGACGTAAACACCCGCATCAAAACCCAGAAGCATGGCTGCATTGGCAGAAAAAGAACTAGTGGCTAACACTAGCGGTAAACAAAGGGCTAATAACTGTTTTTTCATGATTACTCCTCGTTCCTAAAACATTTACTATTTCAGGAGGTTATATGCGAATTCTAATGCTCAAGTTTAGATGATCAGCTATCAGTTTACCAATATCAATTACACTAATTCAGTATTTTCATCAGCAAACTAATAACTCTTGTCTGTTTTTTTATTCCGGTCTGGCTTGCGCCTATCGTATAACACGCTACTAAGTGATGAAACGTTCCAATAAAGATACTTATTTTTTAATTTTTTCCAGCGCATCTAGTAACTGATTTAGCTGTGCAACACTGTGCTCTGCATTAAAGGTAATACGGAGTCGCGCCGTACCGGGTTCTACAGTTGGCGGACGAATAGCACCAACATGCACCCCGAGCTTGAGCAATTGCTGACTAAGCTGCATGGCCTGATGACTGTCACCAATTACAATCGGTTGAATGGGCGTTATAGAGTCCATTAATTCATAGCCCATTTGCGCAACCGACTGCCTGAACTGCTTTATTAGCTCAGCCAGATGCTCACGCCGCCAGTTTTCGGATTGCACCAGTTTTATACTGGCACGCGTCGCCTCAGCCAGCGCCGGCGGCGAAGCAGTAGTATAAATATAGCTCCGCGCATTCTGAATCAGTGTTTCGATGATATCCTCATCCGCGGCAACAAAGGCCCCGGCTGTACCACACGCTTTGCCTAGTGTTGCCATTAAAATCGGCACCTCTGACTGGCCTAAGCCCAAGTATTCAATGCAACCCCGGCCTTGCTCACCTAATACGCCAAAGCCATGTGCATCATCAACCATTAAGTACGCATCGTGTTGCTGACAGCTTTTTGCCAGTGCAGGCAAGGGTGCAATATCGCCATCCATACTGAAAACCCCGTCAGTTAACAGCATTTTCTCTTTCGCCGCATACTTCTCGAGCTTTTTTTCTGCATCGCTAACATCGGCATGAGCAAAGCGGCTAAAACGAGCGCCTGATAACAGTCCGGCATCGAGCAAAGAAGCATGGTTTAAACGGTCTTCCAAAACCACATCGCCGCGCCCCATCAATCCCTGGGCCACGCCAAGATTGGCCATATATCCGGTGGAAAATAATAAACAGCGGGGATAACCCGTGAATTCGGCCAGCTCTTCTTCCAGCGCGTGATGCGCAGCACTGTGACCATTGATTAGATGTGCAGCACCACTACCCGTGCCATAACGATCGATGCCTTTTTTAAAAGCCGCGTTAATCTCCGAATGATTGGCCAGCCCAAGGTAATTATTAGAGCAGAAGTTGATGACTTTTTTGCCATCAATGATCAGCTCAGCAGCTTGTGCCCCCTCGATAACTTTGCGCTGCCGGTAGAGGCCTTGCTCTTTTTTCTGCTGTAACTGATCTTTAAGTGATTTCACTAAGCACTATTTGAGATTCAGGAAGCCAGCTGTTCAGTGGCTTCGGCTGGCTTATACTGACTCGGCTTGATACCCAGTTTTTTCATCAGCATCAGATCATGATTTTCATCGGGATTTTCAGTGGTGAGTAATTTATCACCGTAAAAAATAGAGTTCGCACCGGCAAAAAAGCATAATGCCTGTGTTTCATCACTCATTTCACTGCGCCCGGCCGACAACCGCACATATGACTTCGGCATGATGATACGTGCCACCGCAATCGTGCGAATGAACTCAATATGATCAAGCTTATCGGCATTGAATAAAGGCGTGCCCTCGACCTGAACCAGCATATTAATCGGTACACTTTGTGGATGGGTTGGCAGGTTGGCCAGCTGCTGTAATAAACTGGCACGATCTTTTTCACTTTCACCCATACCCACAATGCCGCCACTGCAGACATTAATGCCGGCATCACGCACATGCTCCAGTGTGTCTAAACGGTCATCATAAGTACGGGTAGTGATCACTTTGTCATAGAACTCTGGTGAAGTATCCAGATTGTGATTGTAATAATCCAGCCCGGCTTCTTTCATGCGCCGGGTTTGATCAGCCGTCAGCATACCCAGCGTCACACAGGTTTCCATACCCAGACCTTTAACCGCCTTAACCATCTCGATGACTTTATCTAAATTTTTGTCGGTTGGATTGCGCCAGGCCGCACCCATGCAAAACCGTGATGAGCCTGCCGCCTTTGCTTCTGCTGCCTGCTCAATCACGTCCTGCAGGGGTAGTAAACGCTCCTTTTCCAGACTGGTGTCGTATTTTGAACTTTGTGAACAATAACCACAGTCTTCAGGACAGGCGCCGGTTTTAATGCTTAGCAGCGTACTAATCTGAACTTCATTCGGATCAAAGTTTTCACGCTGGATTGTTTGTGCTTTAAATAATAAATCATTAAATGGCATTTCCAGCAGCGCTGTAATCTCACTCAACTGCCAGTCATGGCGAATTGATGCATTAGTCATCTTGGTTACCTACGTATTCTTCAACAGTAATTTCCACATCCTGCCAGTCATCATGACGAATGCGATATAAATCATAAAACGACCACGGCAGCATGATCATGATGCCACCCAGCCATACAGCCACATAATACCAGAGGCTTTCACGCCCACCCGGTATAAACGCGCCAACAGCAACTAGCAAACCGGTAATAAAATAAAACCGGTAGGCCGCAATTTGCGTGTAATGGCCAACTTTTTCCACCGGATGATGACGGTTCATGGCATAAATCACCATTGAAGCACCAAACCAGAAAATCACTAACGGAAAGGGAATCAATATCGCCACAATATTACCCCAGTTAAACTGAGATGCGGTTCGGCGAGACTGCTGTGCCGTAATCGTTTTGGTATAGCTGACTTTTTCCACGACGGTATCCGCTGGCGATCAATATGTGAATAAACCCCATTCTCAGCCACACTATTGGCCTGAAGGAGCAAGGCCGGCTATTATGCCATGCAAGGACGATTGTTTCATGGAAAATCAAAAATGATTAAAGGGATTTTAAATGCGATCTACCCGCGACGCTGCGTATTATGCATGACATCTTGCCGACAATCTGATGATAGCCCGCTGGATTTGTGCAAGGACTGTCAGAACGACCTGCCTCTGATGGAGAGTGCCTGCTTTCAGTGCGCGATCCCCCTTCAAAACACCCTTGAAGCTCAGCGTTGTGGTCAGTGCTTACAAAAGCCACCGGCTTTTGATCATGTCATCAGTTTTTATCATTACCAGCAGCCACTGATCTGGCTGATACAGCAAATGAAATTCCATAAAAGAATATTACTGGCACGACTGCTTTCACAGCTCATGGTCAGACGTTTGCAATTGCACCAAAGCCTGTCCATTCCGGATGCTATTATACCCGTTCCTTTACACCATAAAAGGCGCTATCAACGGGGTTTCAATCAGGCTGAAGAGCTTGCAAAAAGTATCGCTAAAGCACTGCATTGTCCGCTTGATTCTCACTATCTTGAACGGCATTTAAATAATCCACAACAAAGCGGACTGAATGCCAAACAACGCAGGAAAAACGTCAAAGGTGTGTTCCGGATCAGTCATAAAACAACAAAGCATTATAGCCATGTTGCGATTATTGATGACGTGATGTCGACAGGTAGCACGTTAAATGAAATAGCCAGAGTACTGAAAAAGTCTGGCATCAAAAAAGTTGATGTCTGGGTACTGGCAAGAGCCAGTCGTTAGTCGCTGATCGTTAGCGGTATTTTTTTATCTGTCTGATGAGTCTTCAGGCTTTTTGCTATCACTTTCATTAAACGACTTAAGATGATTGGTTTTTCAACCAGCGCATCCATACCAGCCTGAAAATAACTTTCCTTTTCATCATTCATAACACTGGCTGTCATGCCAATAATGGGTGCGCGGCTTAATTTTCTTTGCTTGATAAGTCGCGTTGCAGCCACTCCGTTCAATACCGGCATATGAATATCCATTAACAAGACATCAAACTGATCCTGCATTAATACATCAATAGCTTGCTGGCCATTTTCAACACTCACCACAGTATGCCCATGACCTGTCATTAATGTACTCACTGCCAGCCGGCTAATATTATCATCTTCAATAACCAGTACTCTTAAACTTTCCTGCACAGCAGGAGCGCTCTCTTTGCCGGGTTTATGCGCCATTTCAACCACCGGGATTATTATATCAATGGTAAAGCAGCTACCCTTGCCTTCTGCAGACACCAGCCTGATAGCACCATCCATTTTCTTAATAATTTTACAACAGATTGCCAGCCCCAATCCCACACCCTTATTGGCAATCCGGTCTGCCGATAATTGCTGAAACACAGCAAAAACACTTTCCTGCTTATCTTCAGGAATACCAATACCATTATCTTCAACGTCAATCAGAAAACGAAATCCCTCTTCAACATACTGACCCTGTATACGTAACTCCACCTCACCTTCTGGTGTGAATTTAGCCGCGTTACTGATCAGATTAACCACGATTTGCTTCAGTCGCACGGCATCCACATGCAGCGCTACCGGCAAGCCGTCCTGAATATCCATACTAAAGTGAGCAGAATGATGATCGAAGATTGGCTCTACCTGATTGGCAATATCCTCGATCAGATCCCAGGTTTTGACATCATAAGGGTGCAGATCAAATGTACCCGATTCTATTTTAGACAGATCAAGCAGGTCATCGATTAACACCAGCAAAGAATCGCCGGAGCGTTTAATATACTTCAGGTAACTTTGCTGCATCTCATCCAGCGGTGTATTTTCCAGTACCTGCGCCATGCTCAGAACTCCGTTCATCGGGGTCCTTATTTCATGACTCATATTGGCAAGAAACAAACTCTTTACTTTATTGGCGGCTTGCGCTGTTGCCAGTGCACAATTGGTTTCTTTTATATTTACTTCCAGCTTCAGATTTTGCTCTCTTAACTTCTGCTCATAATCAGCCACATGCAGAGCGTGAGCACGCGCCTGTATGCTAAGAATAACTAACGCAAACATAAACGTTGCAACTGCCGTATCCGACAACTGCAAATCAGTGACTGAGTGTGCAGTAACAACAATCGCTATCGTCACCAGAGTAAAGAAAATCCCGGCACGGATACTCAGCAGCATATACGCGGTATAAACGGCAATATAAAACCAGACAATACGGGCTTCATCCGTCGGCACATTAAGAAAAGCGGTAACATACAACAGAAATGTTAATGTGACAGCTACCCAGGCAACCTGAGTATAATGTGATTTATTCTGCCGCAGGTACCAGATCAGGGTCATATTAATCAGCGAATAGACAAATATAACAGCAGACTGCTCGCTGCCGATTTTCATATAATTGAGGCCGCCTAAAATTGCCACGATAAGACCAAACACAACCGCGATAGTCATGAAATAATTTAATACACGAAATTTGAAAACAAGATGCGTTTCGCTTGATTGAAAGCTATGCGTGCTGTGCAGAAAGTCTCTAAAGGTCATTATTTTCATCTTATCGCTGACAACTAAAAAACCATTACTTATCCCTGACGACCATATTTACAGGATTTATATAAAATCCAGTATATCAGGGCATTCACTTAAGAAATAGCCATCAACAACAATGCTTTTCTCAGGTATCATATGCGCAAATAAATTTCAGGCCCGAGTATGAGAATTGTCAGCGCTAACTTAAACGGCATCCGCGCCGCCGCACGTAAAGGTTTTTTTGACTGGTTTAAGACCCAAGACATCGATGTACTGTGTATACAAGAGACCAAAGCCCAGGAAGAACAGCTGGAAGATGCGCTTTTCCACCCCGAGGGTTATTACTGTTATTTTCATGACGCCGTCAAAAAGGGTTATAGCGGAGTCGCCATCTATAGCCGCATAAAACCAAAAAAAGTCATAAAAGGTCTGGGCTGGTCTGATATTGATAATGAAGGCCGCTATATTGAGGCCCAGTTTAACGGTCTGAGCGTGATTTCACTTTATATGCACTCGGGTTCCGCCAGTGATGAGCGCCAGCTGGTGAAATTTGATTTCATGCAGCGTTTCGGTGATTACATGAAAGCCTTGCGCCGCAAACAGCGTGAATACATTATTTGTGGCGACTGGAATATCGTGCACAAAGAAATCGATATCAAAAACTGGAAAGGCAATCAGAAAAATTCAGGCTGTCTGCCGGAAGAGAGACAATGGCTTGATGAACTACTGACTCCGGAAGGCCTGGGGTATGTCGACGCCTTTCGTGAAGTCAACAAAGAGCCGCATCAGTACACCTGGTGGTCTAACCGCGGCAATGCGCGGGCTAATAATGTCGGCTGGCGAATTGATTATCAAATCATCACACCCAAGCTGAAGCCTAGCGTCAAAGCAGCCAGTGTATTTAAAGATGAGTGGTATTCTGACCATGCACCACTGACCGTCGACTACGATTACGACCTCAAAGACTGATGAATACTGAACCTGTAAAAAGCTGGGCCGAAGCAGCACTGGTTTATAAAAAACCGCGTGTGATCGCCATGCTGTTCCTGGGCTTCTCAGCCGGTTTACCTTTTTTGCTGGTTTTCTCAACCCTTTCGGCATGGCTGAGTGACGTTGATATCGAACGCAGCATTATCGGTTTTTTTAGCTGGGTTGGCATTACTTATTCCATTAAAGTATTCTGGGCTCCGGTGGTTGACCGGCTCCCCGTACCTTATTTAACCCGAAAACTCGGCAAACGCCGCAGCTGGATTTTGCTGGCACAAACCGGTATTGCCAGTGGCTTGCTGGGTATGGCTCTCACCAATCCGCTGACTCATCTGCATATTACCGCCCTGTTTGCTTTACTGGTGGCCTTTTCGTCAGCCACTCAGGACATCAGCATTGATGCCTACCGGATTGAAGCACTGGACAAAATCTATCAGGGAGCCATGGCTACCACCTATGTACTCGGTTATAAGCTGGCGTTACTAGCCGCCGGTGCCGGCGCGTTATATATCGCTCATTTTAATAACTGGCCGGTCGCCTATCTCGCCATGGCCGCTTTAATGGCAACAGGCATTATCACCACACTGGTCATCAATGAACCCTCTGTGACAAAGGACAGTGCCACGATCGAGCGTGAAGCACGGCTTGAACAGGCTTTAAAACTCGATGAAATTAAAGGCTACTCACACAAGATTTCACTCTGGTTTGCGGATGCGGTAATTGCCCCGTTTGTAGATTTTGTTGCGCGTAACGGCAAAACGGCCTTTACTATTCTGGCACTCATCGCGGTTTATAAAATCAGCGATATCACCATGGGCGTGATGGCCAATCCGTTCTATCTGGATCTTGGTTTCAGCAAAAAAGAAATCGCTGATGTCACAAAGCTGTTTGGCTTTTTTATGACCATTGCCGGTGCCGCTCTGGGTGGTATCATGGTGGTTCGTTACGGCATTATGAAGCCATTAGTCCTTGGCGCAGCCCTCATCGCTTCAACCAATTTATTATTTGCGTTTCTCGCTATTAATGAACCCAGCACCGTGTTTCTTGCTGTTGTCGTCAGTGCGGATAATTTAAGTGGCGGCATCGCCACCTCAGTCTTCATTGCTTACCTCTCCAGCCTGACTAACACCGCTTACACGGCCACTCAATACGCCCTGTTCAGTTCATTAATGACATTACCTGCGAAAATACTCGGCGGTTTTTCAGGCATTGTGGTGGACACTCAGGGTTATTTCAGTTTCTTTGTTTACGCGGCAATACTGGGTACACCGGCTATACTATTAGCCATTCATCTTATGAAAAAACAGGCAACCAATGGCTAAGCTTATTTTCAAACTCAAATCAGTTTTTGATGATGAAGCTGATGATATAAAAACATTATTAAGCGAAAACAAAATTGACTTTTACGAATCACCAGCCGGTAACTGGGGTATCTCAATGCATGCTTTGTGGTTAAACGATGAAACACGTTTTACTGAAGCCAAACAACTGATCCATCAGTACCAGATCGAGAGAAGCCAGCGCATTAAATTGGAAATACAAGAACAGAAAAAAAACGGCGAATTTGAAACTTTTTTTCAGCGCATGTTAAACAGACCGGTACAATTTATTGTTTACACTGCCTTCATACTTTTTATTCTCTATATATCTATCGCACCGTTTCTTGAAATGGGCAAATAACGGTTAAATAATTAATGAAAATATCTGACATAGAAAAAATACGCATCGATATTCAAAGCGAAGGTATCAGCGCACTTTCTTTAATGATTTCACGCACCGGCGATATGATGCGCCAGGGTACGGGTAACTTCCCGGCTAACGATTTCGTTGCCTGCAGTGACATTGACCCGAATATTTTTATGCAACTGATTGAGCCGCTGGATAAAAATATTTTCAGGGAGGCTGCAGTCTATGACCACCCGGACAAATCAGGCCAGCCCATTACTTATTCAGTCGCCTTTCAGGACAAAGAAGAAAAGAGCCTGATATTTGAGTTCCGTTTCGGTACACAAACACAGGATACCGGTGAATTACTACCTTATATTGAAAGCTTTATCTCCAGAGCCATCATGTTAACCAACGACTGGTACAAGCTCGAGGAGCAGGAAGCAAACCAGCAATAAAGCCATGGCAGAGCTAAGTGTGCTTTGACTTAACGCCATACATCACCTATATGTAATGATAGATTACTTTAAACCACCGGAATTCGCAGTTAATAACTGGTAACCGAGATTTCATTGCATATTAATGTCTACTAAAACAAAAAAAATACTCGTTGTCGAAGCTAACCTGACTATTAAGGACATGCTGGTTAGCCAGCTAAAACAAGAGCTGGGTATTGATGTTTCATCGGCAACCACGATGGCTGAGGCAAAACACCTTATAGAGAATGCTCCAAAATCATACTTTCTTGCGATCTTAGACTTACACCTGGCGGATGCACCTGATGGTGAAATCGTCGATTTTATGCTGAGCAAAGGTATCCCAAGCATTGTACTGACCAGCAATAACAATGAAAAAATCCAGCATGAAGTGATCACTAAAGGTGTGATTGAACTTGCCAATAAATCCAACCCCAGTGATATTCGTTACGTCATAGACTCTTCCCGCCGCTTGCTGGAAAACTTTACCCGCAAAGTACTGGTGGTCGATGATTCTGAGGTCGCTCGCATGCTGATTGTTGCCTTACTCGAAAAGCAGAACCTAAAGGTGTATGAGGCGATTAATGGCGTACAAGCCTTAAAGCTATTAAAAATTCATAAAGACATCAGTTTAGTCGTTACCGACTACAATATGCCTAAAATGGATGGTATGGAGCTGATATACAATATCCGCCTGGAACATTCGCGTGATGAACTCGCCATCATTGGCATATCATCCACCGACAACAACATTGTTTCGGTCAATCTTCTCAAGTCGGGCGCTAATGATTTCATTACCAGGCCTTTTTCTCATGAAGAATTCTACTGCCGTATCAACCAGAATATTGATTCCGTTGTCAATTATAAAAAACTTAAAGATGCCTCTATCACCGATTTTTTAACCGGCTTATATAACCGCAAATACATTTTTGATGCCGGTACAAAGCTGTTTAATAATGCCCTGCGCGACAATATAAAACTAACAACCGCCATGATTGACATTGATTTTTTTAAACGAGTAAACGATGTACATGGTCACCACACCGGTGATCTCGCACTCAAACATATATCCAAGCTGTTAAGTAAAGAACTGCGTGACGGTGATATTCTTGCCCGCATGGGCGGAGAAGAATTCTGTGTACTTTGCATCAATCTGGATACCGAACATGCCGCTATGGTGTTTGAACGTATTCGCAAATCCATTCAGGATACCCCTTTAATAGTTGATAACCTGACATTACCGATCACTGTGAGCATCGGTTATAACCCCTCACTGGGTGAGTCACTGGATCAAATGATTAATGCCGCCGACAGTGCGCTTTATCAGGCTAAAGAAACCGGTCGCAATAAAGTAGTGATCGCAGGTCAAAGCTAACCGCAAGTCGCTTTTCTCCAGACTTTCGAGCGCCGTATTAACGCTTATTACCCCCCCCTAAACTGCTCACTTTTCTATCACCAAAACATAACCTGTGTTAGAGTGAGGTCATTTACTTAACCATAATAATGATATGACAAAGCTACTTCGTGCCGTTTTTCTAGTGATACTTTTCTCCGTTGTTTCTGCCTGCGAAATCCAGCCCGTTAAATCCTGGGAGCGCGGATATCTGGCAAAACCATCCATGCAACTGACACCTGATGAAGTTGAGAATGGCCTTGATGAGCACATTTATTTCAGTAAAGAAGCCTCAACTGGCGGCCAGGCTGTTGGCGGCGGTGGCTGCGGTTGCAACTAATTAAGAGTGATAAAGATTAACATGAAAAAAATCTCTTCAAAAAAAGTTCGCGATTCATTAACACTGGCATGTTGCAGCTTATTACATAGCGCACCCGAGGCCCGGGCAGAATTACTGAAAGACGTACAAGTCGATTCAGCGGTACTGGTTTACAGCGAGTCCGATGGTCGCGTCAGCCTGATTGAACCGGTTATAAAACTAAAATCAGAACTGGATGAAGATGAGTTCTTAAATGTTCAGCTGGTGCTCGATACACTGACCGGTGCATCACCCAATGGTGCGCAGATCTCTACTGTAGCACAGACTTTTACATCACCGTCGGGCAATAATAACTACACCATCCAGCCGGGGGACATCCCGCTGGACGATACTTTCCACGATACCCGTGTCGCGATTAGCGCCAGCCTTGAAAAGCCGCTTGACCGCCTGCGAAAGAACACTTATTCGGCCGCGTTTTCAACAGAGTACGACTTCCTGTCTTTCTCCGCCGGTTATACCTACACGCAGGATTCACAATTTAAAGATACCACCTATATGGCCGGTGCCAGCCTGACCAGCGATACTATTGGCCCGGTTGGTGGCGCACCGATTCCCTTCGCTGCCATGCAGCCATCCGGTACTGCCTCTAAGCTAGGCGATGACAGCCGCAGCACGATCGACCTAATTACCGGTATCACTAAAGTACTGAATAAAAAGACCATCACCCAGCTCAATTACAGCTACAGCCGGTCAAATGGTTATCATAACGACCCGTATAAAGTGGTTAGCATAGTTGATGGCAGCACTGGCCTGCCTACTTATAATTTTAATGTTAATGGTGATTATTTATATGAGAGCCGGCCTGATAGCCGCCAGCGTCATATAGTCTACTGGAAAACAGCTCATCACCTGACGGAAGACGTGATCAATGTCGCTTACCGTTACTATCAGGATGACTGGGGCATTAGCTCGCACACGGTTGATTTTAAATACCGCTATGAATTAGCTAATCAGAACTTTTTACAGCCGCATATCCGCTTTTACTCCCAGACCGGGGCTGATTTTTATCGCCACAGCCTGACGGATACCGAGGCATTAGCTCTTCCCGAGTATGCCAGTGCCGATCTGCGTTTAGCCGAATTTACCGCCTTTACCGTTGGTCTTAAATACAGCCATCAGCTCGGCCCTAAGGAAATCATCAGCGGACGCGTTGAAATCATGCAGCAAACTGGCGACAGCTCACCGGTCGATGCCATAGGCGTGCAAACAACCCAGGACCTGCACCCGGATTTAACCGCGACCATCCTCCAGCTCAGTTACTCTTTTATCTGGTAATGAGTCTATTGGTATAAGCTTTTAACAAACCTTATACCAATAACAAGCCAAGGCTTTGCTATACTTCTTGGTCTTTGCTGGCTACCAATAACTTATGTCCTCCATGAACCCTGATATCACCCATTTCAAATTACCCAGCCCTTCTGCAGAAGGTATTCAAATCATGGAAATGTTATCTGAGGTGACAGTTGATCTTCCAATATTAAGCGATGTCATCTGCCGCGACCCCGTTCTGGCTGCCACGGTCATGAGGTATGCCAATGCACCTTTGTATCGTCGCGTCGTTAAAGTCAACTCCGTGCACAAAGCGGTCAATATGCTGGGTCTGAAAAATGTCGCAACCACCATCATTATCGCCACAATGCGTAACTTCAACACCTCATCAACCAAAGCCAGTGAATCAATCTGGGAGCACTGCCTGGGAGTTGCTGCTTTATCCCGCTTAATTGCTCGCAAGATTGATCGTTCCTTGCAAGAGCGGGCCGATTTTCTGGCGACCATCCATGACATGGGTGCCATGGTACTGGCTAGCAACCTGACAGAATACGATCAGGTGTACCAAGCAGCACTGGACCAGCAAATTAATCTAAATCAGGCAGAGTACGAGGCTTTTGGTTACAGTCATGATGAGGTTTCTGCCGCCTCATTGGCGAAGTTAAAGCTGCCTGAAGAAATGACGGCATTGATCGATAATTTCCATCAGAGGCCGGCACTGACTAAAATCAACAATGATGATGACAAATTGCTGGCCATTTTATCATTAGCCCATCAGCTGGAAGCGCAAATTCATGGTGAAACACGGGTAAAAGAATCAATGTCTGAAAGCACTGAAACGCTGATATCATTATTAAAACTCAGTCAGGATGACATTGAAGACATTAGTGAAGAGTTTGAAGACACATTAAACAACGGCTTTTAGACAACTCATGCCCCCTGTAATCACCAGGCAGCTTGATGTGCTGCCGCCACTGAGCTTATATATACACATTCCCTGGTGCATAAAAAAATGCCCTTATTGTGATTTTAATTCACATGCCGCTGGCGACAGCATTCCCGAAGAGCAATACATTGATGCGCTGATACGGGATATTAATGCCGAGCTCCCGCATATCTGGGGCCGACGAATCAGCAGTATTTTTTTTGGTGGAGGCACCCCCAGTTTATTTTCTGCCAGCGCACTCGACAGGCTACTGAGCCATATCCGCGCCGTACTGCCTTGCCTGCCCGCTATGGAAATTACACTTGAGGCCAACCCCGGCACCTTTGAACAACAAAAATTTTCCGACTACCGGCAAATAGGTATTAACCGGCTATCCGTTGGCATTCAAAGCTTTAATGACCAGCACCTAAAATCACTGGGGCGCGTTCATAGTGGCGCCGAAGCCAGGCGTGCAGTTGATATGCTACAGCAAGCCGGCTTTGATAATTTCAATCTTGATCTTATGTACGCCTTACCCGCACAAACAACTCAGGCCGTCATCAGCGATCTGGAAATGGCGTTAGCACTGAAGCCCACACACCTCTCGCATTATCAGCTCACCATCGAACCCAACACCTTTTTCCACACACATGTGCCCGACAAACTACCGGAAAATGATTTGATCTGGGAAATGCAGCATGAAAGCCAGCAACGATTAGAGGATGCCGGCTTTCTGCAATACGAAGTATCGGCCTACGCTAAACCCGGCCAACAAAGTCAGCATAATATGAACTACTGGCATTTTGGTGATTATCTGGGTATCGGTGCCGGTGCACATGGCAAGATCAGCCGGGCTGATAACAACCAGATATACCGGGTCAGCAAACTCAGACAACCCAAAGCCTATATGCAACACGCAGGCACAGCCACTGCCATCAGTGAACAACATGAACTGACATCTGAGCAGATCGATTTTGAATTTATGCTCAATGCTCTGCGCTTAAAAGCCGGTTTTGCAAGCTCTTTATATCAACAGCACACCGGACAGTCACTTTCTACAATCGATGAGAAGCTGAATTTGGCCGTATCCAAAGGCCTTCTAGACGTCACCGGGCAACACATCAAACCGTCCGAGCAGGGCTTTTTATTTTTAAATGATTTGCTGCTGATTTTTCTAACTGATGACACCGGAGAATAGCATCGTCATTTGGCACCATCACTTGGGCTGAGAGTTAAGCTGCTGCTGTTGCCGGTTATCCAGCATCTGCTGAATGTTTTTAGAGCTATTAAATAACTCCTTAATACTGTCGGGTGCATAAGGGTTATCCAGCGACTCCTGCGAAATACCCACCCCATCGTTATCACGCTGATCATTGCCAGACGACTCAACAGGCTTGCCCCCCCGTATACTGACAACACCAGAATGGCCTTCCTGAGTTTTTTCTGCCGCAGAAACCGGAATCGACTTCATAATATTGACATCTGGCTGTAAGGTCATGCTCTCAACACCCGCCAGACCCGGTGGCGGCGCATTACCAAACTGCCAGACGCCGTTTTTATCTTTCCACTTGTAAACGGTTATCTTTTCATCCGTGGTAACCGGTGCATAAGTCACCTCTGTATTCAGTTCGGGTGTCGTGGTATTGCCCGGAGATGAAAAAAGCCACTCTTTTATGTATTGCTCTCCGCCATTAAAATAGATCAGCGGTCCAACTGTCAGCAAGATTAAGATAAACAACATGCCAAAAATCGACATTTTCATTCTACATTCCTTATGGTTTTTATCCAGAACATTTATATAGAATGATATAACACATCCCGCATAAATCATCATAAATCTGTAAAAGACGATTAAGTGTGAACATCAAACCACTTATTTCCACATATCAGACAGAAAAGCACTTTATTTTTCAATACGGGCTTGCTCTAAAGGACATAACTCATTAAAATACCGCGTTTTCCATAAGCAATAGGCTCTGAGGATTCATCATGCGCTCAGAAATACATCCAGAATATAATGAGATCAATGTAACGTGTAGTTGTGGCAGCACATTCGTTACAGGTTCAACTTACGGCAAAGAAGCGTTACACATTGATGTTTGCTCACAGTGTCACCCTTTTTATACCGGTAAACAAAAAGTCGTTGATACTGCTGGCCAGGTTGATAAATTCAACCGTCGCTTCGGTAAAAAATAGATTTATTAATCTTTTTGAAGATTCACTTGTGAACTTTCAAAGATTAAAAATAAAAAAGGCGCTTACTACAAGCGCCTTTTTTATTGGCTGGCTGCTTTGCGCACCACTGCAAGCCAACAGCTTCATACAGCCAAAACCAGACTGCAAAGAGTTTATCGCCACTGAAACTGCGACTGTGCGTTATGTCCATGATGGTGACACCCTTTTTCTCAGTGACAAGCGAAAACTTCGACTGATCGGCATCGATACACCCGAGCTGGCACGCGATCATAAAAATACTGTGTCAGCGGAGCAACCATTTGCCCGCGAAGCACGCGACTTTGTGCGCCGTTTAATTTCGCAATACGGCCATCAAATCTCTTTAATGCCGGGGGTTGAGAAAACCGACCGCTATCAGCGATGGTTATTTCATATCCGTCTGTCTGATGGCAGCTTATTACAGTCTCGTCTGCTACAGGCCGGCCTGGCTGTGGCTTATACAACTCCTCCGAACCAACTGCTCAGCAACTGCTATCAGCAAGCCGAACACGTCGCCCAACAACAAAACAAAAACATCTGGTCGGCCCCGAAATATCAAGCCATTGCCGCTGAAAAACTCCAGGCAAAACATCGTGGTTTTCACATTATCAAGGGCAAAGTCAGGCATATTGGCGAAAGCAAAAAAGCCATATGGCTCAACTTTTATGGTAATTTTTCAGCCCGTATTGATAAGCGCGATCAGCGGTATTTTCACGACTCTCTCAATGACCTGCTGGAAAAAGAAATTACCGTACGTGGCTGGCTTCATCACGACAACAATAAAATCCGCATGACTTTACGCCACCCATCAGCGATCCGCCACACAGAAGACTAACAAATTCAGGACAAGTTTTTTCACTGGTGCTACACTCAGTGGCTTGTTTATGACTTAAATTAAATAACGGAAAACCATTCGCATGTCTTCTGAATTAAAGCGCGCCGCACTCGATTATCATAAAAATCCTCGACCAGGAAAGATTAGCGTCGAAACCACCAAACCTTGTGAAACTCAAATGGATTTATCACTCGCGTACACACCCGGCGTCGCTGAGCCGGTACGGGCCATTGCCAAGCATGCTGAAGATGCGTATTTATACACAGCGAAAGGCAACCTTGTTGGTGTCATTACAGACGGCAGCGCTGTTCTTGGTTTAGGCAATGTCGGTGCTCTGGCTGGCAAACCGGTAATGGAAGGCAAGGCCGTACTGTTTAAACACTTTGCCAACATCGATGTATTTGATATCGAAGTGGATGCCGATGACCCGCAGGACTTCATTGATACCGTTGCCCGCATTGCTCCTACTTTTGGCGGTATTAACCTGGAAGACATCACTGCCCCAAAATGCTTTGAAATCGAAGAAAAGCTACAGGAAATGCTCGATATTCCGGTCTTCCATGATGACCAGCACGGCACGGCTGTTATTATTGCTGCCGGGCTTGAAAATGCATTAAAGCTACAAGATAAGAAAATCGATCAGATTCGCGTGGTTTGTCTTGGAGCCGGTGCAGCTGGTATCGCATCGATGAAATTACTGCATGCTATGGGTGCCCCCAAAGAAAATCTGATGATGGTCGACCGTAACGGCATTATTCATACTGGCCGTGACGATCTGAATAAATACAAACAACAGTTTGCCGTTGAAACCAATTTAAGAACACTTGCGGATGCAATGAATGGCGCTGATGTTTTCATTGGCGTTTCGGGCCCTGATTTACTGTCAAAAGATATGCTGGCCTCTATGGCTGATAAACCGGTTATTTTTGCCCTGTCAAACCCGGACCCGGAAATCCTGCCCGAGCTGGCACACTTAACGCGCAGCGACCTGATTATGGCAACCGGCCGTAGTGACTACCCGAATCAGATCAACAACGTTCTCGGTTTCCCGTATATTTTCCGTGGTGCACTGGATGTTCGTGCCACCAAAATAACACAGGAAATGCTGGTCGCCTGTGTCCATGCCATCAGCGCACTTTCGCACGAGCCCGTACCTAAAAAAGTTCTCGAAGCTTATGGTCTTGAGCATCTGGAGTTCGGCCCTGAATATATTATTCCAAAACCACTGGACCCCCGTTTACTGGAGCGCGTGCCGGCTGCCGTTGCACAGGCCGCCATTGATTCAGGTGTCGCAAGGCTAGATCTGGTTAATAAATAAACTGTCGGTATAACCCTTGTTTCAAATTCGCTGCTACACTTAAAACGAGTATTGAAACAGGGAGAGCCGTATGAATAAAATTACAATCGTCGGTGCTGGCCGGGTCGGTGAATCCACCGCCCAGTTTCTCGCCAGTCGTGATATGTGTCACGAACTACTGCTCCTAGACGTCAGAGAAGGGGCTGCCGAAGGTGCCGCTCTGGATATCCAGGAGGATGCACCACTCTTTCAGTTTGATACCAAAGTCAGCGGTAGCAACAAACCGCAGGACATGACGGACTCAGAACTTATCATCATCACCGCGGGCATACCTCGTAAACCTGGCATGTCGCGCTCTGATGTGCTGACAACCAATGTAAAAATCACCGATGAAATCGTCAAGAATGCGATGCAATACGCTGCTGATGCGATGTTATTGTTTGTGTCTAATCCAGTTGATATTCTGACTTACCGTGGCTGGAAAGTTTGTGGCTGGCCACGCAACCGGGTATTCGGTCAGGCCGGTGTGTTAGACGCAACCCGCATGGCAAGTTTTATTGCCATGGAAACCGGCTTTTCCGCACTTGATATTGATGCCATGGTACTCGGTGGTCATGGTGACTCTATGGTACCCATGATCAGATACACCACCATCTCAGGCATTCCTGTTGCTAATTTCCTGCCACAAAAAACCATTACTGACATTATCAGCAGAACTCGTAACGGTGGTGCTGAAATTCTGGCACTGCGACAAAACAGCAGTGCTTATGATGCTCCGGCCGCTGCAATTGCGACCATGGTTGATGCCATTGTGCATGACCGCAAGCGTATTTTGCCATCGGTGGCCATCCTTGATAATGAATACGGTCATCATGATATTGCCATCGGTGTCCCGACTGTACTAGGTAAGAACGGAATAGAAAAGGTGATTGAACTGAGCTTTAGCAAAGAGGAACAGGTCGCCTTTGAGCAGTCTGTTACTATGGTTAAAAAAGATATAGAGACACTAAAAAACCTGTAAGACATGAGCCGAATTAAGCACCGGTGCTTAATCCAGACATCACTTAAGCGACACACTTAGATTGCATTACCCCAGGCATCATTCGTTTTACGCTGCATTTTGGTGGTCGGTTTTTTGTCAAATAAGCGCTGCCAATGACCAATATCACTCCCCAGCCCCTCACGTAATTCAACCCCCATTATAGGACCCAGACGATCATCCACTCTTGACCAGCGCACCTCACTGCTAAGGTAAAATTTCCCCTTCAGGCCTGCAATCTCAACCCACAGGTCAACTACTGCTCCAATAGGTAAGCTATCGCTACCTAATATTCGCAAACCGCGCTTTGAAATATCGAGTGTTTTAGCTGGCCAGCTCTTCTTTGCAGTATCGTCAGGTTGAATGGAGGCCATCACCTGAGCCATTACACGGTCTTGTCTCGCATAACGACTGGCTTTTCGTTTATTGTGAGCATTTAACATATAATCTCCTTATTATTCAGTCTCTTGTTAAAAAGGCAACGTCCATATTTAATAGCTTACCGGCTACCAATCGATCAAAAATCATACAACACAGCATCTAGTTTAACCAAACTCACAGAAAAATACATAAGCAACTGACAGATGGCAGCTCAGCACCTGTCGCTGCCTATCAGCTGTGTTTTTCAGGAAACCCCAGACCAAACCAGATCTCGAGATCCTTTTTATCGCTCGAAGAAACATCCAGTCCGGCCCGGTAGGCTGTTTCATCTTTGGTGCGCTTTATCCAGCAAATTGTAGCCACTAAATGATAGGTTTTTTTCTTACTTTTTGGCACTGAAACCCAGACATCCAACACAGCTCCAACCGGAGCATGTTCCTTCAATATCACCTGAATACCATCGGCTGATATATTAATAGACTCGCATGAAATATTTTTCCCGGTTAATTCGGGGTAGCTTTCGCAGCTAACGACCTCCGCCTGAAGATTCCCCTGCGAAGAGAAGCGCTTATTTTTTCTTTGCTCGCCCATTTTATGCGACATTAATAACAACCCCATTTAGCCTTACTCTAACCAAACCTGATAATGCTCATCATTCTCTTCATAATCAAATACCTGTTGCGGAGCAAGCCCGGTCTGCCTCACTTTGTTAATGATTTCCGGCAGGCAAATATCTGCTGAGCGCTCTAATTTTAACTTAATTTTTTCAGGAATGAACGTCTGCAAGTCCAGCACAGCCTCAGCAGGTAAATCAACTTCAACCCTGGTCACACCGTTGCGTGTTATTTTAACTTTTAAGGTATTGGCTATAGCTATAACCGGCTGCATTCTAGCCGTTCTCGATGGCTCAATATCCGCACACTCGAAGTTTCTGGCTTGATCCATTAATGTTGGCGGAATCACTTCTTCCATTAACAGCCACCAGTTCAGATTAATCTTTAATAACTGTAACTGCTGTACCAGTCCCTGAAAAGCACGCATGATAAATATCAGTCTGACCGGACCTGCCGAGCGAAACCACCACCGCTCCTCGGCTAGCAGTGCAGTGATTTTCTTGCCCACTTCCCATTGCTGCAGGATAAACTTTTTATCCTCTATAAACGGCGCAAACAAATAGCGGCAAAGTCGTGGCAAACAGGCTTCGATTTTACCAAGTTTATCAGCATCAAAGCCCATCGCTGCAAAATACTTTAACGGTAACTCAGCCGAGTTTTCTCTGCTTAAAATAATCAGTTTTAATAACGCCAGGCTCTGTTGCTCTGTCAGCTCAATCGTACAGCCATAATCCATCAGCACCATCTCTACCCCGAGTTCTTCATGGTAACGAAAGTAACTATTTCCCATATGAGGATCGGCATGTAAACAACGAATTTTAAATAAGCTGGTTATTAACAGACTTAGCAGAGCTTTTGCTATCTTTTCCCGGTCGCGCTCTATCCAGTTAGCCGCTGTATCGAGATAGTCTCCCGTTTCCCAGCTTTGTACCAGCAATGTTTTACTGCACAGCTCTGCATAAACCTTCGGGATAATCACACCAGGCAAAGCCAGATTTTGGTAAAAGAACATTTGCGTATCCGCCTCATGCCGGTAATCCAGCTCATTAGCCATATTATCTTTCAGTGCATGACGATATCCTTCCAGATCAAACGCCCATTTTTTTACCGGTCCTGCTTGCGGCATCAGCCCCAGCAAGGTCATTTCTGCATCGATGGCTTTAGCGATCTGCGGGTATTGTACTTTCAGCGCAACCTCATCGCCATTGACTAACACTGCATGATGCACTTGTCCGAGTGAGGCGGCTGCCCTCGATTCATCTATCGATTTAAACACCTGCTCCCATGAGCAACCGAGTGCTGCCTCAATTGCCGGTAGTACTTGCTTTAAGGCCAATGGCTTAATCGATTTGATCAGCGGGTTCAGCTCATCATCAGCCTGCGCTGAGGCTGCCAGTAACTGACCCACTTTCATCATTACTCCGCGGGCATCGGCGAACTCCAGCATCAGCAGACGTCTGGCTCTTTGCTGCCGGTCAGCATCATGACTTTTGTCTAAAGCACGAAAACCAAAAAACAACTTTAGTAGCTTGCGGCTGCGTTTAATCACATTCCACATATTAGGCAGCCTGAGTCGGCGAGTACGGGTGCGGCTGACCGGCATTGCTCTCCCGCCAGCAATAACATCTGATACATAAAAAAGGCAGGACAATATGCCCTGCCTTTTTTGCAACACTGTCCGTCACTCAGGCAGCCCGATCCGCGCTATTTTGTATCCTGCTTTCAGGTAAGTCTTTTTGATAGAAATAACTCATTTCAAGCGGCTGTTTTCTGGCTGCAAAATAGTCAATATATTCTGCTGTCCAGTGACTCCAGTGTCGCTCAGCCTGTTCGGCCCACGACCAGGAACAGCGACTAAGCTCTTCAAATAACTGGCAAGCCTGAGTCGACAAGTGCTCACTGGCGATATAACTCCAGAGCGGCTCCTTCGCTCCCATATAAGGGTCAATATAGGCGCGTATCCGGCAGAAACCAAGGCTTCGCCCGTCACATACCGGCGATTCAAAAATCAAGTCAATCCGGTCTCTAAAACGCTTATCATTCACCCGCCCCAGACTGACTGTCACGCCTTCATAAAGCTGCCCGTCCTGCCGATAATCGTGCACAAATAAGAAACCCATCAAATGTTTTTCATCAGCCATCAATTCATCCGCGAAACTTTTCGCGGATAATGGCATCGCCACATCACTTTCAAGTACGCAGGCCAGCTGATTTAACAACGCTTTATCATCACTGATTTTAAGCTTGAAGGCCTGAAACACCGTTAAATCATATTTATTCCATGGACGAGACCAGCCTAATTTACGGGCCTGACGATAGGACTCCAGTGCATTCATTAAGAAGCGCAAAACCTTACCCGGCTGGTTTTTCTTTGAAACGGTTTTTTTTACCCGCTGATATTCTGTTGTACTATCGATCTGATACGATCTTGCTTTCATCACTCACCTGACCTCTGGCGTTTTTTTGTAACCGCTTTTATCGACTACTTTCGATTATCGATTATCGATTATCGATTATATTTAGCACAAAAGCTGGCCTATTTCACAGCGGCTGGTATTAAATAATGTACAAAATAATGATTTAATTCAAATTACCCACTCATCTGATGCTATTCCACTCTGCGATCAGCCAGCTTACAATACCGGTATGACTTCACAACAAAAGCCTCGCGCCTACTTAATTGACTCCAGTATTTATATTTTTCGTGCCTGGCACTCATTCGATAATGATATTACCGACAGTGACGGTAACCCCGCCAATGCTGTCTATGGTTTTTCAGAGTTCCTGTTTGAACTGATTAAAAAAACCCGCTCAAGCTCAGGGGCCAGTTACATCGCCTGCGCCTTTGATGCCAGTCAAACCGATTCTTACCGGCGTGAAATATTTGCTGACTATAAGGCCAACCGGCCACCGGCACCTGAGGAGCTAAAGCGACAATTTAGCTACTGCCGGCAGTTTTGCCGTGCCGCTGGCATCGCTGATTATTCCAGCAACCGCTTTGAGGCTGATGATATTATCGGTACACTCGCACACCGCCTGCGTAAGCAGGGTTATGCGATTACCATCATCAGTGCTGATAAAGACCTTGCTCAGCTAGTGCTGGGTGAAGATGATTTCTGGTGGGATTACGCCCGCGATAATATGCTCAACAGAAAAGGTGTAGAAAAACAGTTTGGCGTTCGCCCCGATCAGATTGCTGATATGCTGGCATTGTCAGGCGACAAAGTAGATAACATTCCCGGCATTCCCGGTATCGGTTACACACTGGCTTCACGTATCTTAAATAAGTTTCAGACAGTGGAAGACATCCTCGAAAACATCAGCGAAATTTCTAAAATGAAATTTCGTGGCGCAGCACGTGTTCAGAGCCTGGTCGATGAGCATCAACATATTCTGCCAATGACAAAAAAGCTCACTTCCATTGTGACCGACGCACAATTTCAGGGGCCTAAAAAAGATATCCTCTGGCAGGGCATTGATGAAGAGCTTATCCATGGTATCTTTGATTTACTTGATGCCGGCGACATGCGGCGCAAAAAGTGGTTAACCATTTAACTCAGCCATCATCTACAAAATTTCATGAAGACACTAATAATTTTCTGCTGTCGCTTTCTTTTGCAACCAGCCTCAGTCTGCTATACACCAGGCTGAGCGTTACGGAATAAAATATGAGTATACTTGTTCTTTTTAACAAGCCTTTTGATGTTCTTTGTCAGTTCACAGATGAAGAAAGCCGCAGCACACTTAAAGACTACATTGATATACCCGCTGTTTATGCCGCAGGCCGTCTTGACCGTGACAGTGAAGGGCTGTTGTTATTAACCGACGATGGTAAACTGCAGCACCGCATTTCTGACCCCAAATTTAAACAACCCAAGACATACTGGGTGCAACTTGAGGGGGAGATAGACGATGAAGCATTAATAAAACTGCGCAGGGGCATTGAATTAAATGACGGTAAAACACGTCCTGCTCAGGCAAAGAAAATGTTACCACCGGATAACCTCTGGCCGCGCAACCCGCCAATCAGAGAACGCAAAAATATCCCCACCAGCTGGATACAACTGACCATTACCGAAGGACGCAATCGCCAGGTTAGAAGAATGACCGCTGCGGCTGGCTTTCCGACATTACGGCTGATTCGCTATCAGATAGGGCGCTGGAATCTGCAAGGAATTACTCCAGGTCAATATCAGGTCATCAATCTGGATTGAGCACTGAAAAATTAACAGTTTGTTTGCACTTCAAACCGGCTTTAAAGTCCGTCTTAATTTATAGTATGTTTGGCGGTTCTTATAAGTATTTTCAATTATGATAAAAAAGATTTCTACAACTCAGCTTCAGGTCGGCATGTTCATCAGTAGTCTCGATGCCAGCTGTCTGGAGCACAACTTTATCAGTAGTCAGTTTGCCGTAAAAAACCAAAATATCATTGACAAAGTTATCCAAACAGGGATTAAGAGCCTTTACATTGATACAGACAAAGGTTCTGACATTCAGGATGCGGCTACCATCACAGAAGTCTCTCAGCGACTGCAAGAAGACACACTAAAAATTGCTGAAAAAAATGACACGCTGGCCAATCAGATTCCTGTTCAGGAAGAAGTTAACCGCGCACGCGGAATTTACAAAGAAGCACATGGCATCATGCAAGACCTGATGGGCGATATCCGTCTCGGTAAACAAGTTGAAGTAGAGCGCGTGCAACCGATTGCAGAACAGCTGGTAGAGTCCGTTTTTCGCAACAAAGATGCTCTGATCAGTCTGAGCCGGATCAAAGACAAAGACCATTACACATTTATGCACTCTGTTAGCGTAGCCGGGCTGATGATCACCTTTAGCCGCGCCATGGGCTTTGACATGACGCTGATCAAAGAAATCGCTATTGGCGGCATGCTGCATGATGTCGGTAAAATGATGACACCCAATAACGTGCTCAACAAACCCGGTAAACTTGATGACAATGAATTTACCATCATGAAGTCGCACGTTGTTTATTCCAGAGAATTACTGGAAGGCAAACCAGGCATTACACAGGCCGCTCTCGATGTCGCCGCCATGCATCACGAACGCATCGACGGCACCGGTTACCCGTTAGGGCTAAAAGGTGATGAGATTTCACTGGTAGGCCAGATGTCTACCATTGTTGATGTGTATGATGCGCTGACTTCTGTGCGGGTTTATAAAAGCGCATGGGAGCCTAACCTGGCACTGAAAAAATTACTCGAATGGAGCGATCACCATTTTAAGCCAGAGCTGGTTAAACAGTTTATCCGCTGCCTCGGTATCTACCCTATCGGTACACTGGTTGAACTGGAGTCCGGTAATATTGCGATTGTTATCGAGCAAGGCGAAAAAGATTTACTCAACCCAAAAGTTCGAATCATTTATAACAAACGCATAAAGGGCCTGGTACGGGTAAAAGAAGTTGAACTGGCCAAGACCGATGACCGGATTATTAAATCGGTCTCACCACAGACTTATCAGATCGACCTGGCCGCCTTTTATTAACTGACATCGGACTGAAGGATGATACCTTTTATTTGCACAAACACATCCATGTCAAATTTTAGCTCCAGTAGTTTAAATGATTTTTTTGATATACGTGCCAGTAAAATATCGTCATTAACAGCCAGCTGCAATAACACTTCGCTGTGAGTCTCTTCAACAACCGCCAGCAGCTTTGCCGGTAGTATATTTAAAATACTGCTATCAGCCGGTTTTGATTTACAAAGGCTTATATCTGCAGCACTCACTCTAAGTCGCAATCGTCTGCCTTTTCTATGCGTGCCTTTTACCTGCAGCAAGGTACCACTATCAGTAATAACGGCTGACAGACCAAACTCCAGATCAACGTGAGAGACTTTCGCATTCAGTACAACAACAGCGCTCTTTGTTTTCAGCAGAGGAGATTCGGCTGAGCTTAAGGCTTTAGTAATCTCATCATTAAAAATAACTCTGCCTGATTTAAGGACAAGTATCCGGTCACACAGGCGCGACATTTCATCAAGGCTATGACTGACATACACGATAGGAATACTCAGTCTGTCATGCAGTCTTTCCAGGTAAGGCAGTATCTCATTCTTGTGCGCCTGATCCAGCGATGCCATAGGTTCATCCATCAGCAGCATCTGCGGTTTTTTCAATAATGCACGGGCAATAGCCACTCTTTGTTTTTCGCCGCCGGACAATGAATCAGGCATCCGCTCCAGCAAGCCACCTATATTTAACAGCTGAAAAAGCGACTGCTGACTGCTTTCATGCAGTGAGCCGGAACGTTTCATACCGTATTCGAGGTTCTGCAAAACCGTCATATGCGGAAACAGCCGGCTGTCCTGAAAAATATAACCGATATTTCTCAGCTGAGGTGATATTGATTTTCTTTTATCAAGCCAGATCTGATCATTAAATAATATCTGACCTTTTACTTTTTTTTCTAACCCGGCCAGACAGCGCAGCAGTGTTGTTTTGCCGGAACCTGAGTGACCAAAAATCCCCAGCACACCTTTTGCAGGAATTTCAAATGAAACCTGTAACTGAAACAGGTCTTTTGATATCTCCACAGAACATGTGTTTGTATGCGCCATCACTGACTCCTGCTTTTATAATTGAGGACATACATCATTAGCATAGAAACAAAAGCAAAACTGATCAGAATAAATGACAGCATATGTGCCTGCGCATACTCTAGGCTTTCAACATGATCATAAATTGCAATCGAAATTAAACGTGTCTCGCCTGGTATATTTCCGCCGATCATCAGCACAACACCGAATTCACCCAGAGTATGGGCAAAGCCTAGAACAGTCGCCGTTAGGTAACCTCTTTTTGCCATCGGCACAGCCACACTGAAAAAAGCATCAAGTGGTTTTGCACCGAGCGTATGCGCCGCTTCCATCAAGTCCTTACCTACTGTTTCAAATGCGCCCTGTAATGGCTGAACAACAAACGGAAAACTATAAATAACCGAAGCAATGACAAGCCCTGAAAAACTGAACGTTAATGCCTGACCTGTCAGTTCAACCCAGAAACTACCCAGAGTTCCTTGCGGACTTAATAAAATCAACAGATAAAAACCAATAACTGTTGGTGGCAGAACGATAGGCAAAGCTACCAGCGCTTCCACCAGCGGTTTGATTTTCAGACGCGTTGTTGCCAGCCACCAGGCAATGGGAGTGCCCAATACGATCAATATGAGCGTAGCAATAACAGCCAGTTTAATCGTTAAAAACAGCGGGGCTAAATCAGGCAGTAGCATTTATTCCGGCTCTCAGATTATTAATGTACAAGGTAACCATTTTTTTTAATAATTTTTTTAGCATCTGCTGACCGTATATAGCTTACAAATGCTTTTACTGCCGGCTTCACTGATGTTTTGTTTATCACCGCCAGTTTTTGTCTTACCGGATGATACCATTTCTGTGGCACTGACCAGATGCAATATTGCTCACTGAGCCTCACCGTTAACAGCGACTTAGCAATAAAAGCGGCGGCTACCCCTCCCGCTGAAACATACTGGTAAGTCTGCAGTATATTTTCGCCCATCAGCATAGCGGGTCTTGATACATTCCATAAACCCATTCGCTCCAGCACTTCTTTTGATGCCAGCCCATAGGGCGCAATTTTAGGATTTGCTATGGCCAGTTCTCTGCCGGCGTGTTCGGAGACAGCCTTAAGAAGTGAATCAGCACAGCCAGCATCATGCTTATCATTACTGATAAAAACAAGCTGCCCCTGAGCGTATTCAAATGTATCTGATGCCATGCCATTTTTCTTTAATAAATCTGCACTCGCTTCATCAGCCGAGAGAAATATATCATACGGCGCACCATGCATGATCTGTGCATATAACTTACCGCTTGATGCCTGACTAATGGTAAAATTAAGACCGCTCTTTTTTCTAAAATCTGTGCGAAGTTGCTTTAAGGTACTGTTAAAGTTACTGGCCACCGCCACTCTGAATACTTCAGTTTCAGCAGCCTTTGTCTGGTATACCATTAATACACTGACAACCATTAACATAACGATAAAAGTTTTTTTAAGCATGCATTTGTTACTCAGACTTTATGATACCTGGCAACAAACCGGTCCAGTGCATTGGCAAAATTTTGTTTATCTTTTTGTCCGAATACCGTCTGACCACCTCCGAGTTCAACGCCGGAGTTTCTGACGGCTTCCATCATATCCCGAACCTGCAGTCTCGGCTTTATATTCTCTTTTGTAAACAGTTCGCCTCTTGGGCTCAAGGCATAAGCACCTTTTTCAATTACTTCATCTGCCAGAGGAATATCTGCCGTGATAACCATGTCTCCGCTTTCTACTAAGCGAACAATTTCATCATCGGCCACATCAAAACCTCCGGGAACCTGTAATGATTTAAGAAAAGGAGAAGCCGGTGTGTTTATATATTGATTAGCCACAAAAGTGATCAGCAGCTTTTTTTTAGTCGCCATACGAAATAAAATGTCTTTAATCACATTAGGGCAGGCATCTGCATCAACCCATATTTTCATTTTAATACCCCAGCTCTTTCAATATAATTTGCATATGCTCTGCTCTGACCGGATTTAACAGCACCATATCAACAGGGAAGAGATCATGCAGTTTCTGCACAAACTCCTGTTCTTCTTTGTCAGCAAATAATACTAACTTATAGTCTTTACCGAACGGCTCGAGGCTGCGCAACAGAACATCCAGATTACAGACATTTGCACCGGCATAATTGCTGCCATAACCATATATAAAATCCGCTACAATAAGATCAGGGAGCTGATGTTTCAGCTGTCCAATCGCCTTGCGCATAGAGTTGAATTTAATCTCCTGCATGCCAAATCGTCTGTAAACGTCCTGCAGATCAGGATGAAAAGGGGATTCGATGATGGAAAAAACTGTTAAGTCAGACATATTAAGCTAACCATATAATAGACCGTCTGATTATAACCCACTACATGGCTAATTTTACTAAACATAGCAAAGCCAAAATGAATGTTTTCTGTATTTACCATTTTCTTGCTTATACACTTCTGCGAAATCTTTCGCTGCGCAATTCATATCTCAACTCAAAAGTTCACAGCCAGCAATCAATAGTTGCTGCTCTGTCAGGTTACCCGGTTACTAATCTTATCCGCCTACCAACTACCGAGCCTATCATTCAAAGCACAAATAATCGTCCCTACTGATTATAGGCATTCACATTCTTTTCTTTTTTCTGCGTTTTAGTTCAAACAATACAGCGATAATTATTATGACGGCCATCATTGCGAGTATTATTGCCAGATAACGGTAATACACATCAGCCATACTTTCTTCGGTAAACGTTTGATGATCCGGTTCAACATTCTGCAATAAATGTTCTTTTTTGTTTTCTGATTCTTTATTCTTCAGCTCGCCTTCAATCTTTTTCATCAACACATCAAAATCGGCTTGATGCCCGCTTGCACTCAGTTCCTCTTTCATTTTATTCAGTGCCGCGTCAGCGTCCTCGAACCGGCCGGCTTTCTGCAATTCATTAACATTACTCCAGTGCAGATACCAGTAATAGGATTCATCCTCACCGCTACCACCAAGCGCCAGCTCAGCTTGAATAGCCTGCTGTTTAAGTTCCGCTGGCAGACCGCTTTTCATTACTGCATAAGCTCTGGCCGACAAATGTGGTGCATTTTCTTTATCAAGCGTCATGGCCCGTGTATAAAATGTATCTTTATTCGTAATCAGGCCGTCAACCAGTGAGGCATCACCTGCGCCCTGATAATAACTGGCAAGATTTCTCGCATGCAAACCTCTTACAAACCAGTACACAGGATTCTGTGCGTTCGCGGTTTCGACGTTATTCAATGCATCTGATATAAATTCAAATTCTTTCTTTTGCTGTAAATCATCCAGCCTTGCATTATTGTTTAAATATAAAGCCACCTTATTTGCCGGCCTTACAAAACCTTTCGCCGACATATCAAATGCCTCATTAAACCCAGAAGCCTGCACTGCAACAGCAAACAACATCATGACAAACAGGTAACATATTTTCATATTATTCATACTTTATATTGATGTGCATATGATCGGCCTTATCGAAGGCATCCGGAATTCCATTTTTTGGTTCTATGTCTTCCTCGAATTCTCTTGTTACCATTGGCCGGCCGTTCGTTTCCAGCTGCCAGAATGCCTCCAACTGACTGGCTTCCAGTGCTTTCCATAAAAACCAGTACACAATAGCTGAGCGGGTATCAGACGGAGGTTCATTGGCAACTATATCAATCGCACCACCCCTCTGATGAACGCCATTTAATGCGTTACTAAACCATTCATTTCTTTCTGGGTTTCTCCAGCCACCGCTTAACCACAATTCGGATTTCGGCACAGGCAAGGCGTTATTATTCAGATCCTGCATCATCGAACCGTTAGCTTTATATTTTTCTTTTTCTGCTTCAAAGACAGAAACAACTCTGATCGCCAGTTCAGTCAGGCCATCATCTATCATCAAGCCATAGCTGCTTTCGGATAAGGCTGTACCAAGTAACTTAGCGGGTATATCGGGTATAGAACTTAACTCTTCACGCAATGGCACCGGTAAGTCACCATAGCCACCTCTTCCGTAACGGTTAATTCTGTAATGGTTGATATACTCCTGACGAACCATGTCTTTATTATCCATTTCTATCTTTCCTTGATACGACAGAATCTCGCCTGATGACTTTCTGATATTGGCAATAATCTGATATGACAGTCGCGGGTTATAGTGCTCGTCATCAATCTCCGGCGTACCTCCGCCATAGCGTTGTCGCCTGCCATTTCCGCCACGACCTTTTTTATACACCGGTTCTTTATGTTTCAGTGGCAACGGTCTGAACACCAGCCGGCTATGGTCTTGAATATCATTCTGCAAATAGCCAGATACCCACTCATAACCACTTTTCATTGTCTCTTTAGTAAACGGGTACTTTGATAATATTTCAATTTCTCCTGTTTCTAATTTTGATGTTCTCACCAGCCACTGCAGGGTTTCATCTGCTTTTAAATTAACAGGCAAATCAACTACAAACGGAATCTGTATTTTTAACGCCGATGATTGTGTTGTTTTCTTTACGCCCTGTTCAATACCGGAATGAGAGTCTACATATATAAATGAGTGGACTTTGTTACTCTCGGGATTGGCTGAACTGATAATATTTAATGGCTGTACTTCTGCTGCATGCGTATAAAAAAACCAGCCACTGCAAAGACCCAGATTCAGTGAGAGAAGAAATTTACAAAATAATAGCCGAATGAGATTCATAGAACATAAATTATAGACCAGCTATTTTATTTAACAATTTCAACGTCCATCCCCACTTGTAAACAGCCTGTTGAATCTGCAATCACATTCTGTCCAAAATATACTTTTGAGTCTTGCATCCGGTATGTGCGTAAGGTTTTAACCGGCTCTGCAGACCTTTTAGCCGTTACAGGATCAACAGAGGGAATGCTGCAGCGGCTGCATGGCTTAACTACACGCAGTGTAATGCCGCCTACTCTGATACATTCCCAGCTATCCTCTGCAAAGCTGTCGCTTCCTGAAATAACAATGTTTGGTCGAAACCTGCTCATCGCAACCGGCTGTCTCAGACGGCTATTTAAATCATCCAGCGAGGCCTGAGTAATCACAAGCAATGGAAAGCCATCACTAAAGCCGGTGATATCGCCTTTTTTTGCAAAATTTAAATCAACCTGCCTCACTTCGTCGTCAGGAAAAAAAACCAGCCGGCATGGTGTCTGTAAAAACTCACTGAAATAATTTGCCGCTCTATCACCACAGTCATGTGCCTGACAGACATCCCCCCATACCTTAACCCGTGTAACAGCATGTTTGTTAGCAAGCACATCAATTGGCTCAGCGCCCGGTCGCGTTATTCTCAGGCCAGTAGCCTGCACAGCGGCATTGATCAGGCACATTCGCGGGAACTGTCTTTGTGATAAAAACTCGCCTTTTTCATCGACCAGCATCCAGCGTCTGTCATGCTCAAAGCCAAAAGCATCAATCGCAGCCTTTGTAACCGCCACAGCAGCGGCGGATTTTAACGGGTGGATATATAATTCACTGACTTTCATCACAGCAATAAACCTTATTCTGATTTTTTAATATTATTCAGGATGCTTTTAAAGTATTCAAAGCCTTTTTCTCTGGCCAGCCTTATATTATTTCGCGGAATCTGTTCCGGCTGCGGATAACTGGAGAGGGCTTTTTCAAGACTGTGCTCTCTGATTAAATGCAGCATCGGGTACGGCGAACGGTTGGTATAATTCGCCGCATCATTTTCCGGCTCACCTTCAAAGCAGTAATCGGGGTGGAAATTAGCCAGCTGATAAACCCCTTCATAGCCCTGCATTTCCAGCAGCCGGTTTGCCAGCTCAACAAAATCCAGAAACGCTTCAAAATCTTTACACAGATTTGCATACACGATCAGTGTTGTTTCAATTTCCGCTTTCTCATCCAGCTGCTCGCACGCCCTGATTAACGCTTCCAGCGCATCTTCGATTTTCACTGTGTCCGACAGCACAAAATTCACCTGCCCGCTGTCATACTCCGGTTTAGCAAACGGGCAAAAATTATGGCCTATAACGATCTGTTCAAGCCACTGTTTAGTTTTCTCAATTTCGCTGTGCATGCTCATTTCCTGTCTGCTAAAAATTATTTATGCCATCGTCTTTCATATGCTGCATTTTCAGCGCGGATACACGGGCATAAAAAAAGCGGCCTCAGAATAATTTCCAAGTCCGCTTTTTTTACCGTATCACTGAGCAGTGATTAACCGAGCGACTTCACACCGGCAACCAGCTCACCAATCATTTTCTGCCCGTCGCCGTATAACATTTGCGTGTTATCGGCATAGAACAGGTGATTTTCAATACCTGAGAAACCGGCACCGCGACCACGCTTAATAACTATACAGTTTTGTGCACGATCTGCATCCAGAATTGGCATACCGTAAATCGGGCTGTCCGGATTACTGCGGGCAACCGGGTTAACCACGTCATTGGCACCAATCACCAGCGCCACTTCAGCGCTTGGGAATTCCGGATTAATGTCTTCAAGATCATAAATCTTGTCATAGTCTATGCCAGCTTCTGCTAACAACACATTCATATGTCCCGGCATACGACCGGCAACAGGGTGAATTGCGTACTTCACCTCAACGCCGCGCGCTTCTAATACCTTAGTCAGCTCTGCCAGCTTATGTTGCGCCTGCGCCACAGCCATACCGTAACCCGGAATAATAATAACCTTGCTGGCATACGCCATCATGATTGCCGCATCAGGCGCCTGAACTTCTTTCATGCTGCCTTCAACTTCTTCATCTGCTGCGCTGCCATCAGCTGAACCAAAGCTTGAGAATAATATATTAGAAATCGGACGGTTCATTGCTTTTGACATTAACTGCGTCAGCAGTGTACCCGATGCTCCAACCACCATACCGGCGATCATCATCGCGGCGTTTTGCAACACAAAACCTTCAAAGGCCACCGCTAAACCGGTCAAGGCATTAAACAATGAAATAACAACCGGCATATCGGCACCGCCAATTGGCAGTGTAAACATGATGCCGAAGATCAGGGTCAGCGCAAAGAAGATCAGCAAGTAAGTCGGATTAATGTCACCACTGATCGCCATGATGCCGCCCAGCGCTAACATACCAACAAACAACAACAGATTGATCATCATGTGCATGGGCAGACGCATGGTCTTATTGATCAGCCCCTGCAGTTTGGCAAACGCAATTGCAGAGCCAGAGAATGACACCGCACCAATAATTGCGCCCAATGTTGCCAGCACCAATACAGTTGTACCCGGTGCTGCACCGCCGGCGGCCACTTTCACTAATTCAACCGCCGCAATAGCTGCGGCGGCACCGCCACCCATACCGTTGTAGATAGCAATCATCTGCGGCATATCGGTCATTTCTACGCGCTTGGCCGTGACATAGGCAATCGCAGAGCCGACTAAAATAGCCAGCACAATCAGGATAACGTTAATGCTGCCGTGACTGTAAACAACCGGGTCACCAAACGTTGCCACGGTTGCGATAACCATAGCAACACCAGCCCAGACAATACCCTGACGCGCTGTTACCGGAGAACTCATTTGCTTCAAGCCGATGATAAAAACAGCGGCCGAAATGAAATAGACTATTTCGATTAATAGATCCACGAGTTAGTCTCCCTTCTTCGGTTGGAACATTTCAAGCATACGCACAGTGGCAATATAACCACCGACCGCATTACCTGCTGCTAATAAAACAGCGACGAAGCCAATTGCCATTTCAACCGGCGTTTCTGCGTGACCTAGTGCCACCATTGCACCAACTACCACGATACCGTGAATAAAGTTAGAGCCTGACATTAACGGCGTATGCAAAATAACAGGTACACGGCTGATGACTTCATAACCGGTAAACGCTGCTAACATAAAAATATAGAGTGCTGTAAAGCCTTCGATCATGACGGTGTCCCCTTATACATTTCAGCTTTGATTTCGCCTTCATGTGTTAAAACACATTTAGAGATAACATCATCTTCCCAGTTAAATACCAGCTCGGCATCTTCGCTAATAAAAGGAGAGATTAAATTAAAGATATTTTTTGAATACATTTCGCTGGCATGAACCGGCACCTGACTGGCAACGTTCAGTGGCGCATGTATCGTTACCCTGTCTTCAAACATGACGGTTTCACCCGGTTTGCTCAGCACACAGTTTCCGCCGCCTTCAGCCGCAAGATCCACCACAACCGAACCCACTTTCATGTTTTCAACCATGGCCTGGTCAATAATTTTCGGTGAAGGACGCCCGGGTATAGCCGCTGTTGAAACAACCACATCGGCCATTGAAATATGTTTTGCCAGTACATCGCGCTGCTGCTGTTTTTCATCATCAGTCAGTTCACGGGCATAACCGCCTTCGCCGTCAGCCGATACACCGGTATCAATAAACTTGGCACCTAATGACTCACACTGCTCTTTAGTCGCAGAACGCACGTCGTAGGCTTCCACTATCGCGCCCAGTCGTTTCGCTGTCGCGATGGCCTGTAAGCCGGCGACACCGGCACCGATAATAACCACACGGGCGGGTCGAATCGTACCGGCTGCAGTAGTGAGCATCGGGAAGAAAACACTGGCCAGATCGGCACCCATCAGTACACCTTTATAACCGGCGATGGCTGCCTGCGAAGACAATGCATCCATAGACTGAGCACGAGAGATACGCGGCACCAGCTCCATTGAAAAAGAAGTGATTTTCTTTTCATTCATCTTTTTCATCATGTCGGCATTTTTATGCGGCGCCATAAAACCAACGACAACCGCACCGTCGTTCATTTTATCCAGTTCTTCAAGCGTGGGAGGTGCCACTTTAAAAATCATGTCTGCATTTTTGTAAAGCTCGTCAGCACTGGCGACAATCTTCACATCTTCAAACTGCTCATCAGAAAAGTGAGAGCTGATCGCAGCCCCTTTTTCCATTGAAATCTCGACACCCATCTTGATCAGACGCTGTGCTATCCCCGGCTCCAGCGCAATACGGCGCTCACCCGGTACAATCTCATTCGGCACTGCCAAACGTATCGCCATTATCTTTCTCCACTCTTAACGAAGTGTATGTGTTACTTAAACAAAGCCAGTCAGCAGTGTATTATTAACACTGCCGGTAAGCCTACAAAATGAGGCGTATGTTACAGGAATTGAGACCTTGTTTGAACACAGAGTGTCGTTATATCAGCATAAAAACCCGGCTTTTCAGCTAAAACCGATTGAAATATCTAATCGGCATGATCGAATATCGCTATATAGACGAGTTTTCGCTTGAATTACCTCTATCTTGGGATACACTGAGCCCCCAATAACAATAACGACTTTCGCATTCAACTTAATAAACAATGGCCAAAAAGAAACAACAGCATAAACACGGTATTCAGCAACGATTAGGTATTTTACTGGTCAATCTGGGCACACCAGATGAGCCAACGGCCAAATCGGTTCGTAAATACCTTGCACAATTTCTGCGTGATACCCGCGTCATTGAAATACCCCGCCTGATCTGGTGGCCAATTCTATACCTGATTATTCTGGTTACCCGGCCTAAAGCAAGCGCAGAAAAGTATAAAAAAATATGGACGGAGCAAGGCTCCCCCTTAATGCATTACAGCCGTCGTCAGGCACAGTTTGTAGAAAAAGTACTGAGCAATAAATTTAGCGGCCCTATTAATGTCGGTCTGGCCATGACCTATGGCAACCCAAGCATCAAGTCAGAGCTGGAACAAATGCGTAAATCAGGTGTGCAACGACTGCTGGTTTTACCCCTGTACCCGCAATACTCCGCCACCAGCACAGCCGCTGTCTTTGATCAGGTAACCCGCATCTTCCGCTCATGGCGCTGGATTCCGGAACTGCGCTTTATCCACAGTTACCACGACCACAAGTTATATATCGACGCTCTGGTAAAAAGCATCAAACTGAACTGGGAAAAAAACAAACCCGGCGATATTCTGATATTTTCATTCCATGGTATACCACAGCGCAACTTTGAACTGGGTGATCCGTACTTCTGTCAGTGTCATAAAACAGCCCGCCTTGTGGCTGACCAGCTTGAGCTGCCTGATCATCGCTGGCAGGTAGTCTTTCAGTCACGTTTTGGCCGCACCAAATGGCTGCAGCCTTATTGTGCTGAGACCATGGCAGAGCTGCCAAAACTCGGGCGCAAAAACATTGATGTTATTTGCCCCGGCTTCGCCTCCGACTGCCTTGAAACGCTTGAAGAAATCAATATGGAAAACAAGGAGATCTTCATGCGTGCCGGCGGACAGTCTTTTAACTATATTCCCGCTTTAAATGACAGCCCTGCCCATATGCAGGCTCTGTGCACACTCATTTCACAGCATACTTTTGGCTGGCCAGAAACCCTGCAAAGTTACGACGCAGGCAAAGCCGCCGTTGAAGCCAAAGAAAGCCGTGAACATGCCATCGCTCTGGGTGCGGAAAGATAAGCCATAACGAAATCAATATCACTGTGAAAATCAGGCTGAATAAAAACAACCTGAAAACAGCGGTGTTGTATTTCTTCATTTTTATTTTAATCGTCTTTTTATTCGTCGGTGGTGAGTCGCAACAAAAGCACCGTCTGATTAAAGATATCTGGGACAGCGGTCATCTGATATTATTTGGCCTGCTAAGCTTTAGCTACTTTTCCCGCCCGCGTGCAGCCAGTCGTACTCTATTCTACAAAATCATTTTCACCACACTGGTTTGTCTGGTCGCCGGTACTGGCATTGAACTGATTCAGCTGTTCACCCACAGGGAATTTTCTCGCAGCGATATCGTTAATGATCTCATTGGCGGTTATCTCGGCTTGCTCACGCTTTTGCTCATTAATAAGCAGTCATCATTAAAAATAAAAGCTGTTGCTTTTCTGTTCCTGATTATTTTTATCGCCCTTGGTTTGAGAAATATGGGTAAACACCTGACAGATGAGTTTGTCATGCGTCAGCAGTTTCCGCTTCTGGCCGGTTTTGAAACACAGCTTGAAATGTCTCGCTGGGACAGCAACTTAACCAACATTAAACGTTCAACCAGATTCGTTAAATCCGGCAATTATTCTCTCAAGGTCGACTTTTTACCCGGACGCTATCCCAACATATCATTAAAACATTTTAAGAATAACTGGTCTGGCTATCACAAACTGACTTACTCAGTTTATAACCCTTCCCTGCAAAGCCTTAACTTTGAAATGAAAGTGTATGACTACCAGCATACTCGTACCAGTCGACGCTATAATGACAGATTTAATCAGTCTGTCACACTGGCTCCGGGCTGGAATACGATTGAAACCCCGCTGCAAGCCATTATCAGCACCCCCAAAAATCGTTCAATGAATATTCATCAGATAAAAGGCTTCAGTCTGTTTACCGATAAACTGGCACAACCCGTCACTGTTTATATTGATGACATTCATCTTTCATAACCCGGCTTTTGCACCTGCATATTATTCAAGCAAGCCCCTCATCATAGCCACAGCCTGTGCTTCATAACCGGCACCGAATAAATTGAAATGATTGAGAATATGATAGAGGTTGTAAATAGTTTTGCGTTTTTCATAACCTGACTCGAGCGGCCATACCTCGGCATAAGCTGTATAAAACTGCTGGCTAAAACCGCCAAACAGTTTTGTCATAGCGATATCACATTCACGGTCACCGTAATAAAAAGCCGGGTCAAAAATAACCGCTTCACCGCTGCTTAAGGCGGCAAAATTCCCGCTCCATAAATCCCCGTGCAGCATCGATGCCTGCGGCTGATAACCTGCAAAAAACTCATCAAGGCAGTCACTCAGCCGCTCCCCCTGTTTTAATAATTCACGGCTGCAGGCATTTTTTTCAGCCAGCTGCAGCTGAAAACCCAGCCGCTCTGTGCGCCAAAAATCCAGCCAGTCCTTGCTTTGATTATTTTTTTGCTGTGTTGATCCGATCACATTAGACCGGTGCCAGCCAAATGTGGCCGCGCTGTTTCTGTGCATAGCCGCCAGTTGTCTGGCAAACACCGTCATATCAGCCGAGCCGGTGAGGTCTAAAAATTCCAGCACCAGATAACTGTAGTTACCCTCCGTCCCATAGCAAAGTGCCTGTGGTACCCTTACCGTATTAGTGGCGGCCATTTCATTTAATGCCTGTGCTTCAGTGGCAAACATATCAATCAATGAAGCCGTATTGGTTTTCACAAACCAGTCTTTTTTGCCATCGCTTATTTTATAGGCACTGTTAATACAACCACCACCAATCTCCTGTTGCTTAGTGATTTTATACGGGCTTGCAGTATGCTCTGCAATTGCTTTTTCAACCCGGTACCAAAGACTCATTCAGTTTCCTTTTGTTATCAGACTTATTTAATGAGTAGCTTTATTATGCTTATCCGTTATCATTCTACCCATGAGCGGGTTAACTGATCAATTAAATACAGAAGATGTTCATCGTGTGGTTCAGCATTTTTATCTGCAGGCCCGACAACACCCCGTTATCGGCCATCACTTTGCTGGCATTGATGACTTTCGTTCGCATGAAGAAAAAATAACGGCCTTCTGGTGGCTGGCGCTGGGCGGAACAGTTGCCGAGCTGGCAAACGGTGCACCGGCTATTGATATGATTAACAAGCACATTGCTCTCGGCATTAATGCTAAGGATCTTGAACTGTGGCTAGGCTTATTTGAACAGACATTAGACGAAGAGATCCAAAGCACGCTGGCCAGCGCTTGGAAAGTTAAACTGCGAGAGATTGCAGCGCACTTGAAGAAACTGGCGATAGATAAAGAAGCGGGCGGGATACAGATTAAAGAAGCGGAAAAATAACCGTTTGCCGTTTGCCGTTTGCCGTTTGCCGTTTGCCGTTTGCCGTTTGCCGTTTGCCGTTTGCCGTTTGCCGGAATTATTGTTCTTTACTGCACACTAGCAAGCGTAAACCGAACACAAGCAAATATTGATGTTTATCTGTCTTTTTTAATAGAATTTCCGATCTTTACGACGACGCCCGGCCTGCTGCACGATAACGCCTTTAATGGCTGATATACCCTCTATTTCAACCGTTTCATAAAGATCATTTAACGGCACCAGATACAGCTTGTCATTGTGGATGCGTAACTGGCGAAAGGTGTTTTCACCATTGACTTCGGCCATCACATAGCACTCATCCCGCACCACGCCTTCCGGGTCGATAACGATAATGCACTCATGCATAAATTCAGGCTGCATACTGTCGCCCAGCACCTGCAATGCAAAGGGTGCCGCCGCACTGCAACCACTCGCTTCGCCTTCCGGCCAGCCTTCGCTCGCCGCACTGGCAGAACCGCAACCACCTGATTCGCAACCTGACATATCCATAACCTGTATACGCTATATTAGAAGAAGGAATTATACGCAATAAATAGTCGCTTATCACCCGTCAGAATAAAGGTATTTGTCATTTCGCGAAAAATACCGTCTGGTTTATACTGCTCTTATAATCAAAAATTTTAATAATCCACCTCCGCTAGCCTCCCCTGAAATGCCATGTTATTGTCGTCAGCGAAAGCCATCACCAGCCCCTCATGGCTTTCAGAGTAGTGATGAATGTCACCACACTAGCGAACTATTCAGTCGTTTATAACCTCATAAAATATCTCAATTATCCTTTCCCTGTTACGTTTCCCATAATGGAGCTGCTTTAAGACCTGATATAGCATCAGGCTGCGGTCAATCTTGTTAAGTAAAGCCTTCAGTCTGGGCTATACCCAATAATGACCAATCTGATGACAGTGTTATTTGCCTGTAACAATAACAGGCTAACTGATCATCGGGCCGTGAAAGCATCGGCAAGCACAAATACAACAAAAGGCTGTTTAAACAGCCTGTTATTCGTAGCGGTAATAGTTACCGCTACTTTTTTTAAAAAATATGAATATACAATGATTTAGCATTGATCTGCTACAAGTCGTGCTGAATACACAGTTTTCGATCAGAGCTGCATCTCAGGCAGCCAATATAAAAACTAAGCAGTAAGAACTGCACAGCAATGGAGTTAAACGATGAGTATTAAAAATGCATTTTATGCACAGTCCGGTGGTGTAACAGCCGTGATCAACGCCTCAGCCTGCGGCGTTATTGAAACCGCGCGTAAAAACAAAGATAAGATCGGCACAGTTTACGCGGGTCGTAACGGCATTATTGGCGCCCTGGAAGAAGATTTAATCGATACCGACTTAGAATCAGCAGCCGATATTGCTGCGCTAAAACATACGCCATCGGGTGGTTTTGGTTCATGCCGCTTTAAACTCAAAAGCCTGGAAGATAACAAAGCCGAATATGAGCGTTTAATCGAAGTTTTTAAGGCTCATAATATTGGCTATTTTTTCTATAACGGCGGCGGTGATTCGGCTGACACTTGCTACAAAGTGTCGCAGCTTTCTGAAAAGATGGGTTACCCGGTGCAGGCTATTCATGTACCTAAAACAGTTGATAACGATCTGCCTATTACCGATAACTGCCCGGGATTTGGCTCTGTGGCTAAGTACATTGCTGTGTCTGCGCTTGAAGCCTCTTATGATGTTCGCTCAATGTGCAAAACTTCCACCAAAATTTTCGTACTGGAAGTCATGGGTCGCCATGCAGGCTGGATTGCAGCGGCCGGTGGTCTAATCGAAGACGAAGGCATACCAGTGGTTATTCTGTTCCCTGAAGTAGAATTTAATCAGGAAAAGTTCATGGCCAATGTTAAAGCAAAAGTCGAACAACACGGTTTCTGCACGATTGTTGTTTCTGAAGGCACACACTGGCCTGATGGCAAGTTCCTTGCTGAACAGGGCACGCGTGACTCTTTCGGTCATGCTCAGTTAGGCGGTGCCGCACCGGTTGTTGCTAATCTAATCAAAGAATCTCTGGGCTATAAATTCCACTGGGCTGTTGCCGATTATCTGCAACGTGCCGCACGTCATTTGGCATCGCGCTCAGATGTTGAGCAGGCTTACGCACTGGGAGAAAAGGCGGTTGAATTTGCGCTGGAAGGAGATAACTCCATCATGCCAACGGTTAACCGCCTGTCTAACAACCCTTACACCTGGGAAATTGGCAAAGCACCTTTAGCAGAAGTGGCTAATGTTGAGAAAATGATGCCCATGGATTTCATCACTGATGATGGGTTTGGCATTACTCAGGCCTGTAAAGATTATCTGTACCCGCTGATTGAAGGAGAGGCATACCCGCCTTACAAAGCCAATGGCATGCCAGACTACGTGACATTAAAACTGCAGTCTGTTGGCAAAAAGCTCGAAATCTTTACGGTTTAGACCTAAATGGCTCGACTCAATTCGTGTATCAGCAAATGGCGGTCGCTTAGCTGCAGTCGCTCGATAGCAATACATGGACGCCGGTACAGGCCAGTAAAATGACACTTGACAGTACAAACGGATTAATTGCTATGCACCTTAAGCTCGCTAGCGGGTATAATCGCTGCGCCGCCAAAATGGTGCCTGGTAAAATTAACCGCAATAGCAGCAAGCTTGCTGCCACACGGTTAATTCATAACCAGAACCCTGATGAGCAACGGCTAATTAAGCCTGCCGTCGAGTTTACGAGTGCTTTTACAATATAATCAAAACAAAAAATCAGACTCAAATGTCTGATTTTTTTTGACTGACGAAAGGAGAAATACAGATGCGTGTTATTTTATTAGGCGGCCCGGGTGCAGGCAAAGGCACACAAGCAAATTACATGAAGGAACAGTACGACATTCCACAAATCTCTACCGGTGATATGTTACGTGCCGCTGTAAAAGCCGGAACAGCACTAGGCATTGAAGCTAAAAAAGTGATGGATGCAGGCGGCCTGATCTCTGATGATATTATCATGGGCTTAATCAAAGAGCGCGTTAAAGAAGATGACTGTAAAAACGGTTATTTGTTTGATGGCTTTCCGCGTACACTGGTTCAGGCCGACGCACTGAAAGCGGAAGGCATTGCGATTGATGCGGTGGTAGAAATTGATGTCGACGATGCTGAAATTATTAAACGCATGAGCGGTCGACGGGTACACGTTGCTTCTGGCCGTACTTACCACATTGTTTTTAATCCGCCCAAAGTAGCAGGCAAAGACGATGAGACCGGTGAAGATCTGATCCAGCGCGATGATGACCAGGAAGCGGTGGTTAAAAACCGGCTGGAAATTTATCACCAGCAGACCGAGCCATTGATTAATTACTACAGCAAAATGGACGGCATCAAATACGTAAAAATTAACGGGATTGGTAAGGTAGAAGAAATCCGCGAACAGATATTTCAAGGCCTGGCTTAATACTTGTTTTGCTCTCGCCATCAGGCGGGAGCATCTTACGCCCTCAAAGCTTCAGCCTCACTGCATCTTTCACTTAATTATCCGGTCTAAAAGTCATTAAAGTGATTGTTATTACCATCATAAAAATGCTCAGGTATTTTCATTATCAGCTACCTTCACAAAAGCTATATTAGCAAATACTGCCCGATACTTTTCTTAAAAACGGTGTTTGAAAATCTGCATTCATTTTTCTTTTCAGGGCTTAAACAAACTATATAAGAAACGTCCCGCAACAGGAAATCACATCAAGCTTCATACCGGTAAAATCAAAACACCGTATGTACCCCACAGGTTCTGTTATAAATATCAATACTTAAATATTCTTATCTGTTGATATACATCATTAGATTATAACAAACTTTACCGCATTACTTTTTCATAGCCACATATAAAAAAAATCATTAGAAAACAACTTTCATTTGTCACTCGTCAGGTGTAATTTGCATAGTCTGATAAAGCGTTTCAACGATCTACCGAAGGGATAACAATCATTGGCTGCCAGCTGTATGGCTTCCGTGCAATTGTATTCCCGCTATTAAAATAATAAGGAGGGCTACAATGACCGCACTGACTTTCAGTTTGCTTTGCGCAAGCATCGCCATTATCTATGGCATAGTTTCAACTTTTAGCATCATGAAAAAAGCCGAAGGCAATGAAGAGATGCAACGCATCTCCGGCGCCGTGCGTGAAGGCGCCATCGCTTATCTGTCGCGCCAGTACACCACGATTGGAATAGTAGGTATCATACTATTTGTTATCATGGGTTTTGCACTTGGCTGGGCATCAGCAATCGGCTTTGCCATCGGTGCCATACTTTCCGGTGCTGCCGGTTATATCGGCATGCACGTTTCGGTACGCTCAAATTCAAGAACCGCTGAAGCAGCGAGACAAGGCATTAACCCTGCCTTACAGGTTGCCTTCAAAGGCGGCGCTATCACCGGCATGCTGGTGGTTGGATTAGGCCTGCTCGGTGTTGCCGGCTATTATGCCGTTTTAAGTAATATGGGCATATCACAGGACAAGGCACTACATGCTCTGGTTGGTCTGGCCTTTGGCGGCTCACTCATTTCAATCTTTGCCCGTTTAGGCGGTGGTATCTTCACTAAAGGTGCCGATGTTGGCGCTGACATTGTCGGTAAGGTAGAAGCCGGCATTCCGGAAGACGATCTTCGCAACCCTGCCTGCATTGCAGACAATGTTGGTGACAACGTGGGTGACTGTGCCGGTATGGCTGCCGACCTGTTTGAAACATACGCGGTAACCATCATCGCAACTATGTTATTAGGTGGTTTGTTATTAAAAGATGTCGGTGAGCTCGCCGTGACCTACCCATTAGTTCTGGGTGGTGTTTCCATCATAGCGTCAATCATTGGCACATTCTTTGTTAAAACATCTGATGGCACAAAAATCATGAACGCTCTTTACAAGGGCACTGTCGTCTCAGCTGTTATTTCGGCAGTGGCCTTTTATTTTGTCACCAACCAGATGATGGGGGCAGTTAGTTTGCAACTGGCAAACGGCAACACTGTCGGTGCGACTGAATTTTATTATGCGGCACTGATTGGACTGGCTCTGACTGTCGCCATGATTGTCATAACCGAGTATTACACCGCCACTAAATATGCACCGGTAAGACACATTGCCGCGGCCTCCACCACCGGTGACGGCACAAATGTTATCGCCGGCTTAGGTGTGTCGATGAGATCAACCGCACTGCCTGTGCTGGCAGTCTGTGCATCCATCTGGGGAGCCCATCATCTGGCTGGTTTATACGGTATTGCCATCGCCGCAACAGCCATGCTGTCAATGACCGGTATTATCGTTGCGCTGGATGCTTACGGCCCGATCACAGATAACGCTGGCGGTATCGCTGAAATGGCCAACCTGCCGGAAGACGTACGTGAAACCACTGATGCACTGGATGCAGTAGGCAACACAACCAAAGCCGTTACCAAAGGCTATGCCATTGGCTCAGCTGGTCTTGCAACACTGGTACTGTTCGCTGATTTCACTAACACATTAAGCGCCGCCGGGCATGCCGTGTCGTTTGATTTATCAAACCACATGGTCATTATCGGCCTGTTTATTGGCGGACTTATTCCCTATCTGTTCGGTGCAATGGCAATGGAAGCCGTTGGCCGTGCCGCCGGTGACATTGTCAACGAAGTGCGCCGCCAGTTCAGAGAAATGCCGGGTATTATGGATCGCACACAAAAGCCTGACTACTCTAAAGCGGTTGATATGTTAACCAAAGCGGCGATCAAGGAAATGATTATTCCTTCTTTGCTACCGGTAGCCGTACCCATTATCGTTGGTCTGACATTAGGTGCCGAAGCACTTGGCGGGGTATTAATCGGTACGATTGTTACCGGCTTGTTCGTTGCTATTTCTATGACCACAGGTGGTGGTGCATGGGATAATGCGAAGAAGTACATCGAAGACGGCAACCATGGTGGTAAAGGCTCTGATGCGCATAAAGCAGCGGTAACCGGTGATACCGTGGGTGATCCGTACAAAGATACAGCAGGTCCTGCGATCAACCCGTTAATTAAGATCATGAATATCGTGGCACTGCTACTGGTGCCATTGCTATAGTCTGATCAGAGCAAGACAAAAAAGGCGTGGTAGTTTCACGCCTTTTTTTATAACCGCTGGTTTTTATTTTTTGTGTTTTTGTTTCTAATAGCGATTGATACGCTAATTATTTCTCCCAGTACCACTCCATAAAAAGCCCCAAATAACATACCACTATTACCTTTTAGCAAGTAGCCTATGAACCCAGCTATCATGCCACCGCCAATAATCCCTGATAAGTGATATTTAATATGCACTGCGCACCTCGTTTTTATTTTAATCATTACACCATACCCGGCTTATACAGTACTAACAAACATTAATAATACTGAAAGCAAAACAGAATCACCTGCACTCTTTTACTAGTAAAAACTAATACAGGCTTTATAATATTACGGGATACAGTACAGGACCCTCTGTTGTCGCTATCTACCATTAACCCTACTACAAGCACCCTTAAATGACGTTTAAGCCTGCAACCATCATAATCAGCGGATTTACACTGGTCATTTGCATGATCATAATCTTCCTGGTCGTCAGTTTGTACCAGCTCAATAGTACTCGACAAGCCCTGGAATTCGAAATCAAGACCGAATCCATGCATATCTCTGCCACCAATTCTTTATTAGAGATCGATAACAAGCGATCCATTTTAATACTCAACATCTTACAAGCTGATGAGCCTTTTGCTCAGGATGAAGTCATTCAGCAATTTTACAATCAGGGTGAGGAGTTTATAAAAATACGCCAAACGCTCTTAGACTCCCGACTGAGCGATTTTGAAATTCAGCTTTTAGCAAATCATCAACGGGATGCAGAAAACGTTGCCGCCAGTCAGCACCAAATCATTAAGCTTATATCTGAAGGCCGCTATGAACCGGCTCACCATATATACATGACACAGGCATTACCTAAGCAGCAAAATAACAATAGTCACCTTAATCTTTTATCGCAATATCAGCATCACGAAATTGATATGTTTTTAAGTAGTCTGACAAAAAAGCAAAATGATATCTATTTAATTATCTTAGCCGGCAGTATTTTTCTTATCATTCTCTGTATTTTGATTGCCCTGTTTATTTATCGTAAGCTGTCTTCTAATATATATGAAATTCAGCAGGCGCGTGATGAGTTAACCAGTAGCCTGGCAGAAACCAGAGATCTGCAATACGCACTTGATCAGCATGCCATCGTCAGCATATCAGACACCAGCGGTAAGATTACATATGTTAATGAGAAGTTCTGTGAAGTCAGTCAGTACAGTGAAGCTGAATTAATCGGCAAGCATCATAATATTATTAATTCAGGTTATCACCAGGAAGCTTTTTTTCATGAGATATGGACAACTATTTTATCCGGTAAAACATGGAATGGAGAGATCCGTAACCGGAAAAAAGACGGCCAGTATTACTGGGTCGAAACCAGCATTATACCTTTCCTTGACAATGACAATAAGCCGTACCAGTACATTGCCATTCGCACGGAAATAACCCATATAAAAGCAATAGAAAAAGAACTGCTGTTTACTTTAGAACAACTTGCTGTTGAAGCTCATCGCGCACAGGAGTCCAATACTTTAAAAGATTCTATAATTTCCACAATGACTCATGAGTTAAGAACACCGCTAAATTCCATACTGGGTTTTTCGCAGTTGTTGTTAATGGAAAAGAGCATGTTCTCCGATATACAAACAGATAATATTGAATGCATCATCAACAGTGGCAAAGAGTTACTTGCGAATATTGACAACATCATGCTTTATAGCACATTAAAGAGCAATTCATTAGCTCTGCAACTCTGCGAAACTGATGTCAGCGGCACCATTCATTCTGCGATCAATAGCATAACCAGTAAGCAAAATGCGCTTACTATTACTCCGCAACTACAAACAACCAATCAGCCAACTTGCATACGTGCCGATAACATCCTTCTTCGCAAGGCACTTGAGTACGTTATTGATAACGCCATTAAGTTCACCCGTAAAGGTCATATCAAAATTAATTATTATGACATTGCCAGAAACACAGCCATTCCGGGGCATCACAAAAACTCAAACACAGACCTTGTTTTAATCACTATTGAAGACACCGGTGTTGGCATTAGTCCTGAGAAGAGTCAGATAATCTTTGATGATTTCAGACAGGCTGATGAAAAAGTTAGCCGCTACTTTGAAGGAATGGGAATCGGTTTAAGCCTTGCTAAGAGCATCATCAACCTGCATAAAGGCGAAATATGGCTAACCAGTGAACTCGAAAAAGGTACCACGGTTTATATTACGATCCCTAAGAAGCTCGACGCTTAAACGGCAGATTTTTCTGCACGCCAATACAATCTTATGTCAGGCGACTCTGGCAATAATTATCACAAAAACTCTAGTCATAAAAAAAGCGTCGCTAATGCGACGCTTTTTCAGATACAAAATTCAGCTAATAAACTAGCTGATGCTCCTGTAATAGTCCATCAGTATCTGTGCTACCTCAGGGCGTGAAAATTCCTTTGGCGGCGCAATACCATTGCCTAATAATTCACGAACCTTTGTGCCTGATAATAATACAAAATCTTCCTTGCTATGATCAGGTGCTTCGCACATCATCACAACCTTATCCAGCTTCTTAGAGTAAGCCGTGTGGTCTGCACGGAAGATTTCGATATCCAGTGCACCAGCAGGAACCTGGTCATCAAAAATAGTTTGTGCATCAAAGGCACCATAGTGATCACCCACACCAGCATGATCGCGACCAATGATAAAGTGCGTTGCGCCCATATTTTGACGGAATACTGCGTGTAATACGGCTTCACGCGGGCCGGCATATAACATGTCAAAACCGTAACCGGTTACCATCGCGCTGTTTTCAGGAAAGTACAGTTCAACCATTTTACGAATCGCTGCATCGCGAACCGGTGCAGGAATGTCACCCGCTTTTAGCTTACCCAGCAGCATATGGATTACCAGGCCATCACAACCTAAACGTTCCATGGCCATATGACACAGTTCTTCGTGTGCCAGATGCATCGGATTACGCGTCTGGAAAGCCACAATTTTTTTCCAGCCACGCTCTGCAATTTCATTTCTGATTTCAACAGCCGTGCGGAATGTATCTGGGAATTCAGTCTGGAAGTATGAAAAGTTCAGTACTTTAATCGGACCCGACAATATAACATTACCCTGTGCATTAAACGCATCGACTCCGGGGTGTGCTTCATCAGGACTTGCTGCGTAAACCTTATCGGCAATCAGTTTTTTCTCATCTGCCGTTAATGTTTCAACCGCTTCCACATCCATCACAGCGACCACAGGGTTACCTTCAACATTCGGATCTTTGAGTGCTATGCGGTCACCGGCTTTAATACTGCCCGCATCATCAAGCAGATTTAAAACCGGTGTTGGCCAAAACAAACCCGATGTTGTTTTCATGCTTTCAGCAACACTGATTGCGTCTGCCTTATTCATATAGCCTGTCAGGGGGTTGAAATAACCACCACCCAGCATCACTGCATTGGCTGCTGCGGCCGAACTCACTACAATTGAGGCCAGGCCTTCTGCTTCTTTTTGTAAGGCTTCATTTTCAGCTGTATCGTAAACAAATAATGGATTCAGCTCATCTGAGCCATGTGGACGAATCATGTGTATCTCCTAAGATTTTCTTCTATATTTATTATTTAGTTTTGCTGCATCAAGCTACCACAAAACCACAAATTTTTTAGTGGGTCTATCATAATGCATAAAAAGCAATATGCTTATTCATATCATTAAGTCAATGATATGTTATTTTTATACGTACTGACATCTACAGTTTACATACGGATACTTCATACCAGAAGCATCCGGATTATGTGTGAACCTGTATAACACTTAGTCAATATCGACGTCTCTTAGTTGCTGTGCTGCCTCCTCCGGTGAAATAGTGCTGACGAACAGCCCTGAGCCTAATTCAAACCCCGTCGGTATCGACGTTCTTGGACATATCTCCAGATGCCAGTGGTAGCTGTCTTTACAGTCTTTATATTCATCTGCCCTGGGAATTGAATGCAAAAAGAAATTATATTGCGCGCCGCCAATCACCTTTTCCAGCCGGCTCATTGTTCGTTTAACAACCCTCGCCAAATCCTGCAAATCTTCCTGCGTGACTTTAGTAAAATCACTTTCATGGGTCAGCGGCATGATATGTACTTCCCACTCATACCGGCTGGCAAAGGGTTTGATCGCAACAAAACGTTCACCTTTCTCTACCACATACTGGCCTACATTGATTTTGCGCCTTACCTCACCCGACTGACGATCATATATCGTTGCCTCGTAGGTCAGTGCCTCATCAATCAGACTGCAAAATACACAGTGATTATGTTTACGGTAATATTGCTTTGAATGCTCCACCTCGTTAATCACATTCTCAGGTACCACTGGCATTGCGATAATCTGACTGTGTGTATGCGGAATACTGGCACCGGCCGCAGGACCAAAATTTTTAAATACCAGCGTATACTTCAAGCGCTCATCCGACTCATATAATTCACTCATGCGCTGACGATATGCCGCAAACAGCATTTGTAAATGCTCCTCACTCATTTCATATACTGAAATACCATGCTGATGGTGATCGATAATAACCTCATGCCGGCCATAACCACTGATAACCTGCTGCAGACCAAAATTAATGGCCGTCTCATCACTGTCATCACCCAGAATTGGAAACAAATTTTCGACTATCCGAACACTCCAGTTTTTTTCATTCGGAAAAGCCGCAATCGTCGCTGGCGTTTTTTCTTCATTGCCCTTACAAAAGGGGCAGGTTTCAACATGCTCACGCGTATCTCTTGGTACCACTTCTTCTTTTTTACGGGGACGCATGCCTCGCGCAGTTGCAACCAGTACTGACTCACTCGGTACTATCGGGTTAATTCTTATTTCGCGGACAGTCTCGTCAGCCATGAAGGTATCCTGCATAAGTTAGAAAGTTATAAATCTTGATAACGCTAAATTTACAGTAATACGCCTTAACTGAATAAACAAAAATGCTTATTTGAGCATAAAATTACATTGTTTGTAATATTTGAATATTATAAATAGATAATAGATGGTTGAATTATTTTTACCCTTAGCAAGATTAATCACCAAACTATTCACTTTAAAGAATATAATGATTTTAGTTATTGTAATCACCCAGCATAAAGTTAGAAAACAAAAAATAATCAATAACCGTTAGCTGCATTCAGACAACAAGAAACTCTCTCAGCCTTTACTAAACATGGATAAGAACAATATGCATAGCCCCGCTGTTAATTTAAATGTCGAAAATATTGAAGATTCAATTCAGACACTGACTGAGTTCGCTAATGAACCGCACTTGACCCCTTTAATAGCGATATTAGAAGCCTTGAAACAGGATATAAATAGTGAAGCGCTGCTGGCACAGCTTATTGATACATGGAGAAACCTTGGTATATATCAGGGCACTGTTTTAACTTATCTGCCTCATTTCTACACTCTGATTCCTGATGATATTTTTGGTGAGAACGGCTAAAGCCCGGAGCAACACAGTTACATTCACATAAAAAAAGCACGCTCAGAAAGCGTGCTTTTTTTCAGACTAAACCTGTATTTAGTCATGCTGCACGCCCCTTAGAGGTTTGTGCAACAAAAGCCTTAAGGCTTTTTAGGTGTCTGGTATGGTACTTCTTTCTGGAAGCTTTTCCATTCAGTCGTATAACCAATAACAAACTGACCAGGAACAACTTCTTTCTGTGTTGTTGTTACATACTCAGTTACGCCAGCTGGCACCTTAGGTCTGCAAAATTCAGCCATCTCAAAACTCCTCACTATTTTATTATATGTACGGGAAGAAAAAACAGTTATGCCAGCCCTTCCCACTAAGACTGACTAAAGTATACCCTTCTATCGCTTATAATGCGCCTTTTTTGCTATCACATGCCGCACGCCACCTTGTGGGTTTTCAACATCACCCTGATAACGCGGAATGATGTGGATGTGGACATGAAAAATACTCTGTCCTGCTGCCGGACCTATATTAACCCCAATATTATAACCATCTGGATGAAACTCCTCATCAATGTTTTTTTTCTCCTCATTAATAAGTTTCATGCAGGCTGTAATTTCTTCCGGCGTCAGCTCAAAAAAGCTGGCGACATGACGCCTGGGAATAACCAACGAGTGCCCCGGACTCACCCCATAGGTATCACGCGCACTATAAGCCAGCTCATTAGTAAGCGATACGCCCTGAGGGTCAGTACAAAATAAGCACGGGTTATTAGGGTCGCGTTTTTTTTCTATCTTTTCTTCAGATGACAAAACTTCAATACCATTATTTTATGTTCTGGCTGACTTTATTAGCCTGATCGCTCATATGACTAACTGTCATAATCTTACGGCTACAATTTCTAGTTATGCAATTATTCTTACACCTTTTCTTAAAAAAGCATAATCAATAGTTATTTAGCCACCCTAAAAAAACTTAATACAATAAATATTTTCTCTACACGCTATAATCAGGCGTTTTATTACTATTTTTTATCTACTATTTTTAAGGGGGCACTATCCGTGGCATCTAATAAAGGGCGCGCTTATTTCGGTATCTCAGGCTATCATTTTGATCCGAACCTGGTCACACAATTTATTGGCATTGAGCCCACCTCAACCAATAATGCCGGCATGCTCGGCAATCTGGATAAGCCGGTCATCAGCTCATGGGAGTTCTCAACCGCAATCATCACCTCCGATACTCAAGAGCTGGATATTTACAAACTCATCGACGATGAAATCCTTAAGAAAATAGAACCTTCTAAAGATAAAATCATCGAGATCTGTAAAAGCCATAACCTGTCGCCCAGAATCGGGGTCGTATTAACCTTATCAATTGATAAAGATGAAACGAAACCTGATGTCGGTTTTGGTGCACGCATCATCAGATTTTGTGCCGACATCGGTGCCTTTATTAACATCGACTACGAACTGTCTGAGCGGGTTTAGCCTTAGCGCCTTCTCTGTTTATGAGGAGGCGCCATATTCAGACTCAGCTGCTAACGGGCTCTGCCATTTTTCGCATCTTATTCATCTGCTCTTCACAATATTTTGCGCAGAGCGGTTGCAGCGCATGCGGAAAGCATTCTAGAATAATCTCGAACTCATCGGCGACTTCATCAGCCAGTATCACATCTTTGGTCAACTCAGCCATGACACTTTTAGCCGAGAACTTATTTACCCGGCATAGCACCGCATGATGAATGGGTAACTGCTGCTCCATGCATACGGTCAATGCGGTTTCATATGACCTGATAGCTTCTTCCAGTCGCTCGGGGTTTTCTTCAGACTCAGCCAGGTTATGCAGAACTGCACCCCGATTATTGTGGGTGGCGACGAGCTCTAGTGCGTGATTATCTGCATCGAACTCTGCCAGTGCATTTTTAAAAGACACCACCGACTTTTGAAAAGTACGGTTACCCTGCAGCAGCCTGCCATAAGCATGAAAGGTAGCACCCAACTGCAGCATGGTTAACGCCCATTCTTCCGGTGTTTCTTTGCGAGACCATATCAAAAGTGCATTAGTGTAAGCATCAACCGCACTATTTAATTTTTTTGCATCAGACTCCTGCCGCCCCAGTGCTTGTAGCGCAGTAGCCAGATTAGCCTGCGCAGATGCCCAGTCAAACGGCGTCTCTTGCTGGCTCAATTCTTCGAGCGCCTTGTTAAAACAGACAACCGCTTTTTCATAAAGTACAGCATCTCTTTGTTGCTGTCCTTGCGCAGCCAGTATATTGCCAAGCCGGTTTTGCATATCAGCCCAGTCAGTCGGTTGCTGCTGACGAAGCTCATCGGTCAGCAGACCCTCAAGCACCTCACTCAGAGGTTTGAGAATATTAGTACTGAAATGCTGTTGCTCGAAGTTACCCCGGGTATGGATAAAATTATCAGCCACTGTTGTCGAGGTATCAGGTACTGACAGGGCCGCTACTTCTTCACTTAACAGACCAAGTGAAGAGACAATTGCACGCTCAAGAGCCCGGTTATCAGGGTAAAATATGTAATTATCTGAGTATTTCATTCTGCACGTTCTAGTATCTGGTTCAGATCGGGATCTGCATCTACCGCACCGCCAAGATCGACCTCTTCATCTGTCGCCTCACGGATTGATAACACTTCTAATACAAACGTCACATCTCTGCCACATAACGGGTTATTCCCGTCAACCGTTAGTGTTTTGTCATCAAAACGCGTGACAATGAAACTTCTGGGTTCACCTTTTTCATTTTCCATGGTGATGGTCATACCAATTTCACGGAATTCTTCCGGTACGTTTTCAATATTATCGGTAAATACAAGAGACTCGTCACGCTCTCCATATAACAGCGTTGTGTCAACCGGCACCTCAATGATATCACCGACTTTTTTACCGTACAGGTGTTTGGTTACTTCTTCTGACATCACATCGTTGACACCATGAACATAACCCAGCGGATAATCTACTGTTACAAGAACATCGCCTGTTTTATCATCGACGACCTTATAATTTAGTTCAACGAATTTTTCGTCTTCAATTGTATCTGACATATCTAACTAAACCCTTTATTGCTAATACTTTTTAGATCTGCTTCTAATATTGGATTTTCAAACTGGACATTGTGACATTAATTTCTAGAAAAGGGTCGCACCAAATATCTTAACTTTTTCTTTCTCATAGCCAAGTACCAGTCGTCCCAGCCACTCACCCTTACTTTTTTTATTAATCACTTTATAAAGAACAGTGACGTGCTCGCCCCGGCGTATCATACCAAGGTAGGAATAATCTTCTGACAGATTTTTTGCCAGATCACTTCTGGCAAACTGCTTGCCCATTTCAACTTCGTTTGCACCCTTCATGAATGAAGCCGAGAAATTACGGGTAAATGCACCATAATTACCTTCATTCGAGTACTTAACCAAATCTGCCCACATTGGATGAGCCTGTTCTAAAATCTCTTCATCTGTGTTTTCAATAATATTCATTAAACGTCTCACGAAAATATATATGTAGTTTCTTTAAATTTGCCTCTGCTGAGACTAATACACTCTCACGAGAAAAAAAAGGACCAACACTATGCATGTCAGTCCTTTTTATTTCGCAAACTTATTAAAGGCTTGATTAATGGATACTTAACCAAGCCTTTATTTGCTAGTGGTGACCTTCTGCTTTCAGTTTAGCCAGGTCTTTGTCCTCGATGTCACCTACAAGGTGATACAGAGGCGCTTTTTCCATCGTGTACTCACCTGTTTTAGGATCACGACGAGAAACGGTTAATACATGCCAGTTCTCATCATCCAGTTTCATCGCATCACCACGGTAGTAGTAACCAGGCCAGCGCGTTTCCTTACGGAATAAGGTGTGCTGGAAGACACTTTCTGAAGTCAGGAAGCGATGCTTAAGCTCCCATGCACGTAACAGTTCATGAACATCAGAAGCAGCCACTTTATCCAGATCTTCACCCAGAATCGCCATTTTCTTCAGACCGATATGCAGAAGCTTATCGTTAGTCATGTAGTTAACACCAAAACCACCACAGTACTCATCCATCAGTTTCTGTAAACGATCCAGACCCTGACGCGGGTTAATGTAGTTAGGGTTAACTGTGCCGGCAACGATTTCATTACGGCCAACAGTGTAAGTTTCCATTGGCTTGTAGATCTCTTCCTTACGGCGAGCGATCTGAGCATCAGTAACACGAATGCCTTCTGCTTTACCATCGTCAATGTATTTACAAGCCGCTTTAGCCGCCAAACGACCTTCAGTGAAAGAGCCTGATGAGAATGCGTGAGGTGTACCACCTACCGCATCACCGGCACCAAACAGACCTTCAACAGTCGTCATACGGTTATAACCCCAGAAGTACTCATCTGGTGATACGTCTTCAGGACCTGAACACCAAGCACCACAACCTGTTGCGTGTGAGCCCATAACATATGGCTCAGAAGTTGTTAACTCAGGGTTTTCGTATTTAGGATCAACATCAGTTGCCGCCCAAAGTACCGCCTGACCTACTGTCATACCTAAGAAATTATGCCAGCCAATTTCCTCTAAATGCGGATCCTGGAAGGCTTCCATTGTAACCATGTGGATAGGCCCACGACCTGCATTCACCTCATTGATAATGGCATGGTTACGTAAACACGTTGGGATAGGACGATGCGTTGCATGCGACGCTTCCGGATCCAGGTACTCTTTACCAACGCGCTCTTGCAGCTCAGGGAACCATTTTGATTCGTACTCATCACCGTAAGCATTTTGCGTATAAGTTTTAAGGTGTAAGAAGTATGCGCCAACAGGGCCGTAACCGTCTTTGAAACGTGCTAATACGATACGATTTTCCATTTGCGTCATTTTCGCGCCCGCTTCGATCATCAGACCGTATGCAGAACCCGATGACCATGGTGCGTACCAAACACGACCTGCGCCTTCGCCCACTGAACGTGGCTTAAAGATATTAGAAGCACCACCGGCACCACAGATAACCGTCTTAGACTTAAATACGTGGTAGTTACCGGTACGCACATTAAAACCAACAGCGCCGGCAACGCGGTTTTCTTTAGACTCATCCATTAATAAATGAGTAACACAAACACGGTTGAATACTTTGTCAGCTGATTTTTTCGCCGCTTCAGCAACGATAGGCTTGTATGATTCACCGTGAATCATGATCTGCCAGCGACCTTCACGTAAGTACGCACCGGTCTTGGTGTTACGCATGATAGGCAGACCCCATTCTTCAAACTGGTGAACAGCCGAATCAACGTGACGCGCCATATCGAACGCTAAATCTTCACGAACCATACCCATTAAATCGATACGTGCATAACGTACATGATCTTCAGGATTGTTTTCGCCAAAACGTGTACCCATGTAGCAGTTAATCGCATATAAACCCTGCGCTACTGCACCGGAACGGTCAATGTTTGCTTTTTCAGCAATAACGATTTTCTTATCTTTACCCCAGTATCTAGCTTCAAAAGCAGCACCGGTACCACCAAGGCCCGCACCTGCAACAAGGATGTCGATATCGTCTTCAATAATTGTCTTGTAGCCCATTAGTAGTAAACCCCTTCTTTAATGTCCAAGCCATTTGATTCCAGTGTGTGTAAACCACCTTCATCCATACGAACATACTTAGGCTCGTTAAATAATAACTCGCTATTACGCATTTCGTCAGCTGGAGCTGCTTCGTTAGATAATTGCGGAATAAACTTGCCCCATGGCTTAGTTGTGATAGGTGCTAAAAGCTCCATATCTTTTTTGCCGTTACGGAACTTGATGCGCCATGCAATCGTGCCTTTTTCTTCATCACGATGTACACGCACTGAACTACCCAGCGGAGCAAAATCAGCATAACCACGAACATCAATCGCATGATGCGGGCAAGCTTTTACGCATGAGTAACATTCCCAACACATGTTTGGCTCAATATTGTAAGCACGGCGTAATGTCTTATCGATGTGCATGATGTCAGACGGGCAGATATCAACGCACTGTCCACAACCATCACATCGAGTCATATATACAAAAGTAGGCATAATATATTCTCTCTTTCTTAAATAATTGTTATTAGATTAAT